>Ga0307431_1001974_pt1 | contig 11140 bp, 10 predicted proteins | sample SalMarWE160170MG_FD_202155 | JGI IMG/M metagenome (GOLD analysis project Ga0307431, IMG submission 202155) | Salt marsh sediment microbial communities from the Plum Island Ecosystem LTER, Massachusetts, United States - WE1603-170 | ecosystem: Environmental > Aquatic > Marine > Intertidal zone >... | reverse complement strand
CCCTCGGTAAATTAATCCTTTGTCATGGGTTTGTTCAGTGTACTTATGAGACCAAAAGGAAATTCCCTTCAATTAAACATCTATCACAGTCTCTATCGCTATCGGCCAAGCTATCATTGATGGATTTGATTCAACGATTGAGGAGTATTGCGGCAGCATTGCAGGAAAGCGTACAGTGTGATGTGAAGCTTTTACGATTCGCGCTCTGTTCTCTTGGGTTTTTCCTTTTTATCAATGCGGGAAACGCATTCTGCAAGGATTCCATAGACGATTGGAAGAGAATATCAGGGCCGATCCCCATGGTTAACCAGACTCCGATTCAGCTCCTGTTTCTCCAGCCGACCCCTGAAAGGGCGGAACCTCTGCCCGAGCACAGATATTCGCTCAACCTTATTACCGCCATTACCAATACGTTGCAGTGGGGGAAATCGGGCAACTATTACGGTTCCATGGATATGGAGATGATCAGGACCAGCATGGAATTAAGGTACGGGATCTCCTCAGGGTTTGAAGCCGGTATGACTATACCCTATGTTTACGGCTATAGTGGCTTTATGGACCATAGTATCCTGGAGTTTGAAGAATGGTTCAATGCTTCGAGAAACTTAAGGGAGAAGGAAGGCCGACACAAACGAGCCAATAGCTATACGTATTTTGTCAAGAAAAACGACAAGGCCTTTATTGAAGGCAAAGAAGGATCTTCGGGTTTTGGAGATCTTGTCTTGAGAGTGAAAGGAAAGATATGGGATGAGGAAGGGAGTGTGCCATGTCTCAGCGCCCGGTTCTCTGTCAAGATTCCGACCGGCGATGAGGACAGGGCATTTGGAAGCGGAGAAGTGGATTACGGGCTCGGCATGCTACTACAAAAGACCATTAAGAGAATGACCGCTTATTTGAATGCCGACGTGATCTTTCCAGGCCAGGCCTTCGAGCAAGCAGGTGTTTCACTGAGGACGTTCTATGAGATTATGCTGGGAGCTGAGTATAAACTGAGTGAACACTTCTCAGGTTTAGCCCAGCTATACTTCATAACCAGGCCGTTTGAGGACACGGGCCTTGAAATGCTGGATAAGAGGATATTCAATCTATTGCTAGGCGTAAGCTATTTGACAAAAACCGGGGTATATATGCAAGGAGGGTTCGTAGAGGACTTTGCCCCTCCAAATACCGGTGCTGATATTACCTTTTTTCTCAACATTGGGAAGAACTTTTAAACCGTTTATCACTTGGTGAACTCGTAAAAAGTCTAGAATTGACTTTTTTAGTCATTCCGGCGAACCCCGGATCGGAGTCCGGGACAGGCGCCGGAATCCAGTAAATTCAAAAAGTTATGGATGCCTAATCAAAGCCTGTCCCGGACGTGATCCAGGGTACGGCATGACCGTGAGAGGGCTTTTTACGAAATTATCAGAATTATCATAAAAAAGGCGATCAACCTATATGAGATATGTAAACCTCATAAAAAATATATCAAATTGGCCCTTGCATATAAAATATAAACTCGGCTTGGAAACATCAGATCCAATTATTTTTACGGCAAAAAATGACATACGCTTTGAAGTACCGAAGAGATTATACCATGAATTCAAAGAGATTTTTTTTGAAAATGCATACACAGTCGGGCAACAAAAAAGAATAACTAAAATTAGCCCAACAATAATCGATATCGGAGCTAATGTGGGGTTTTTTTCTATTTTCGCAATCTCAAGATTCCCAAATTGTCACATATATTCTTATGAACCAATCGAACGAAACTTTAGGCAGCTATTAAGAAACCGAGAAATAAATTCTGACAAGAATTTCGAATGTTTCAACCTTGCTGTCTACGGCCATAAAGGCACAATAAGAATGCATTTTGACAGCAATGATCAATTTACAACATCAGCAACTATAATGAACAGAAATAATGCGAATACGGCCTCCATAGAAGTACCTTGCCTACGCCTGATTGATATATTCGATGAGAATAATATAGAACAATGTGATTTTCTTAAGCTCGATTGTGAAGGTTCGGAATATGATGTGCTCTATAATACCCCGACCCTATACATGGATCGAATTGATCAAATGGCCATAGAAGTGCATCAAGGTGTAAATGAAGGCGAAAATTTGGAATCATTAAAAAATTTTTTGAATGAAAAAAATTTTAGTCTATTTCAATTCGACGATAAGCCGCACATGTTATGGGCCTATCGCGCCTAACAACGGCATCAACACGCGCGGCAAAAAACACCGTTTATTTCTCGCTCTCCTTTTTCCTACCGGTTATGCCGGGCTATGATGGGACAAGAGGCAGTACAGTTGAATATTATCAGCTATTTAGCTGGTTTTCCCGGCACAGAACAGGTTTATGCGTTCAGCAAATTCGATCATCATGAATGCTTCATATACAGCAAATATATCATTGTCGCTCAATATCTCGGAGATACGGTGGGCTCCACTTCCCCTGCCATCCGCCTTCGCAATGATGCTATGGCAGGGCAAGCCTGGAAGCTTTCTCCCGATAAACCGGGATAAAGGCTGGATATGTGTGATGGGAAATGTCACTCCTGATTCTGTGGGGGCTTGGGGCTGAAAACCAGCCCAGGGCACGGGGGAAGAGATGAAGAAAAGGACTTTATTGAGTTGGAGCAGCGGGAAGGACAGCGCCTGGGCGCTGCATCTGCTCTGTCACGATCCCGGCATTGAGCTTCTGGGGCTATTCACCGTGATGAACGAGCAGTTCAATCGCGTCTCAATGCACTCCACCAGGCGTGAATTGCTGCAGAGACAGGCCGACGCTGCAGGTCTGCCGCTCCGGACGATCAACCTGCCTTATCCATGCACAAATGAGCAGTATGATACGATCATGCGGCAATTCGTTAGGGAATCCGCTTCCAATGAAGTCGAATACATGGCCTTCGGTGACCTGTTCCTTGAGGATATCCGTGAGTATCGCGAAAACCAGCTTAAGGGAACAGGGATTGAAGCCATATTCCCTTTGTGGGGAAGCCCCACGAGAGAACTGGCTGAGCACATGCTGTCAGTAGGGCTTGACGCATACGTCAGCAGTATTGACCTCAAGAAACTGCCTCTGCATTTTGCAGGCAGAAAGTGGTCGAGAGAGTTGATTGCGGAACTACCGCAGGATTGCGATCCATGCGGAGAGAACGGGGAAATGCATACCATAGTCGTGGGCGGCCCCATGTTTCAGGTTCCGATCTCAATCAGTGTCGGGCAGATCGTCCAACGGGATGGATTTGCATACGCAGACATCATACCCGTGAGAGGAACCACCCAGCAGGAACTATCATAGTAACATGGTCGCGTTTCATCCGTTCAGTACCTGTTGAGGGTCTGGATTGAAGGCATCGGAAATCATTACTCTTACCACGGACTTCGGCGAACGTGATCCCTATGTGGGCATGATAAAGGGGGTTATCCTGTCGATTAATCCCAATGCGCGGATTGTGGACATAACCCACGGCATCTCAGCCGGATCGATTCCGGAGGGAAGCACGATCATCAAGGAGGCATACCCATACTTTCCCAAAGGCACAGCCCATGTGGGCGTAATAGACCCGGGGGTCGGTGGTATGAGACGGCCGATAGCCGTAACATCGAAGGGCCATTTTTTTGTCGGCCCCGACAATGGGCTTTTCTGGCCTATAATAGCCGAAGACCCCCTAGCCGATGTTATTCATCTCACCGAGAAACGCTACTGGATGGATGCCATAAGCTCCACCTTCCACGGGAGGGACATCTTCGCTCCAGTAGCTGCCTGTCTTTCAGCGGGGATTGATCTTTTCCTGATGGGCGAGAAGATAGATGATCCGATTTCCCTAACCTACCCTTCTGTCAGGAGGGAACAGGACCTGCTCGTGGGAGAGGTGATGCGGGTGGATCACTTCGGGAACCTGATCACCAATATCACCGCGGAAGACATGGCTGACTTCCTTTCATCCGAAGGCCTCAGTGTTGCTATCGGAGGCCTGATTTTAAAGGGGATTCACACCACCTATTCTGATGTATCGGAAGGCAAACCCCTGGCCCTGATAGGCAGCTCCAGCCTGCTCGAAATAGCCGTGAATAGAGGGAGTGCCCGAGCTGATCTCGGCGATGCGTGCGGGATCGGCGCAAAGGTAACAGTGCGACGATGGCCTAAGAATGCCTGATTGTGAACTGAAGCACGGAAATGGTGAGCAACCGTTAGGCCTTCCTGACCCTCTCCTTTATTCTCTGGATGTGACCCCTGCCCAATCCCTTGACCTCGCAGCCAAGTTCAAAGAAGCGCTCGATCTTCCGGTCATCCAGGATGCCGAAACAATCAACTACGGCGAGCGGCTCTCCCGCCATTGCCACAACATTGTCGGGGTTGAGCGAAAGGTATTCCTTGTGTCTGACTGCAAGAACCACTGCATCAGCACCTTTCAAGGCATCTGCCAGGGTGGGCGACATCCTCAACTCGCGCAGCTGTTCCTGGTTTCTAAAAAATCTGGCGCGGCTCTCTCCGATTGCCGGATAGGTGTCCTGGTTCTCGAACTCCCACCAGTGCTCCACGTAGGGATCATGGACCTTGATCTCCGCGCCCATCTCCGTAAGCCTCCTCACGATCAGCTCTGAACCGCTATATCTGGTATCGCCTACATCCTCTCTATAGGATGCCCCGAGGACCGCGATCTGTGAGGCTGCCATGATCTTTCCCATGTTGCGGAGGGCATCTCTCACCAGCTGAGCCGCATGGAGAGACCTGGTGTCATTGATATTGATGGCCTGAGGGGTGATCGTAAAGATATCCTCTTCAAAACCCAGCAGGTGCCGGTAGGCCCACAGGCCCAAACCGCCGTCTTTGGGAAGACAGTAACCGCCGATCCCAGGTCCGGGGAATATGATGTTGCTGTGGGTCGGTCTCTGTTTGATGGCATTGAGCACCTTGATCAGGTCAACGCCGTTGGTCTCGGCAAAAAGGCTCCACTCATCCAGAAAGGCAAGTATGGTAGCCCTATAGCTATTCTCCACGATCTTGCACGTCTCGCTCTCGATGGGCCTCTCCAGAACGGTGAGCGGGTAATTCCCTACATCGATGACGGCGTTTAAAAAGGCAATCACCCGTTTCTCGCTCTCCTCGTTGATGCCGCTGCAGACCCGCCAGAAGTTCCGTATGGACTTTACGTAGTCCCGTCCGGGCATGACCCTCTCAAATGAATGGGCCAGAAGGGGCTCTTCCTCGATGCCCCTCTTTTTAAAGGCCTTCTTGAGAATCGGATAGGCGATATACTCCGTGGTGCCCGGGGGAATTGTTGTCTCGATGAGCACCAGGCAGTTCGGCTCAATGAGCTCCCCGATGATCCTGAAGCTTTCCTCAATGGCGCCCATCTCAACATAGCCGCTGTCCAGGTTCCCGAGTTCCTCTTTCACGAAATCACACTGTACGTCGAGCACCAGCACATCGGCGAGTTTCAATGCATCATAGGAGTAAGTGGCGGTAAGGGTGCCCTTTTCCGTCACACAACGCTTGATCAATTCTCCCACGGCCGGATCTTCCGCCTTGACCGGGGAGATGCCCTTGTTGAACAGGGGGATCTTCCAGTAACTCCGCGTGCTCGGCCTCTGCATGCCGATCACAAATTTGCCCGGCTCCCCGCTTTCGGCATCCACGGTATCCGCCACCACTGCTGCCATCACCGCCCCGACAAAGCCGAGCCCCATCACCACCACGATCTCCCGGCCCTTGCCTCTCTGCTCTGCCGCGATCCTCGAGAGTCTCTCGTACTCTCTGGCGTATTCATCTTCACCGGGAAGCGTAAATCTCTCCCCGTCCGGGCTGACTGAATATTCCATACCCGCTCCTTTTTTTAATGCCCTTTACCCTGCATTGCTCAACTTCCCTATCAACTCTTCTGTTACCTCCTCCACGCTGCCCTTGCCGTCTACCTCCACAATAGCCGGCTTTCCGGTTTTGGCCGAGAGATCTTTGAAGTACTGTACCGCTGCGAGGGTTCCCTGTTCAGCGTCGTAATAGATATCATGCCTCTGGTCAATAGCCTTCTCGTCTTGATCATCATCCCGCTTCCGCAGCTCGCCACCGCATACCCTGCATCTATCGCCATTCGGTTTTATGGCTTCGATATTCACATTATTGGGGTGATTGTTATCATTCACACAAATCCTCCTGCCCATGATCCGCTTCTTTGCGTTCTCCCGGTCCAGTATGACCTCAACAAGAACATGGACGTCGATGCCGTCTCCAGCCAGGGCCTCGTTCAACTTGACGGCCTGGGTGATGTTTCGCGGGAAACCGTCCAAAAGCCACCCGTCTTCGCAGTCTGATCCCTTGAGCCTGTCAAGGACCATGGGGATGGTTATTTCATCGGGGACCAATTCTCCTCTGTCTATAAAGGCCTTTGCCTGTTTCCCCAATTCAGTTCCATTGGATATGTTCTCACGGAATATCACGCCTGTTTCTATATGGGGTATGTGATACCGCCCTTTTAAGACGGCTCCCTGGGTGCCCTTTCCGCTTCCGTTGGGTCCGAAAAAAAGGATATTCATCGTTCAGTCTCCTTTCATGAGATTGATGAGGAAATCAGGGAACCGGACGATCCTGTCATTCCTGTCCAGACAGGCATGGACCGTATAACCCTGAACGAGTAAATCGCTTCCTCTGAAAATGGCATAATTGAACCTGCTGCTGGCTTTCCTTACAAAGCCTATAGTCGTCTCGACCGTTAACACATCATCATAGCGTGCGGGTTTTAAATATTTCAAGTAGGCTTCCGTGGCAGGCAAAAAGAATCCACGCTCTTCAACCTCCCGATAGGCAAGGTCCATATCCCGGAGCAGCTCGGTTCTCCCTATCTCGAAAAATCTGAGGTAGTTCGAATAATAGACGATCGACATTGAGTCGCAATCACCGTAGATAACCCGATAGTGTGTGATATTCCTCTTCATGATCCGAATAAGAATGAATCAAACAGGTCATATCCCGCATCAAAGAAGAGTCCGCTTTCCCGTGCGGCAGCCTCTGAGAAGAGGGATCCTTTGGCGTGAGATTCGAGTTCCCCCTTTGAAGCCCATGCAAAGGGGGTGGGATCATCGGTGTGGGTTCTCTTCCGTATCGGTGTGAGGTGATCGCTGGCCACCATGATCCTAGAGTCCCCGAAATCGTCCAGCCCTTCAAGCACAGCACCCACCACCTTTTCATCGAAATTCTCTATAGCCTCTATCTTCTCTTCGATATTGCCGCTATGCCCTGCTTCATCGGGTGCCTCCACGTGGACAAGGACAAAATCATAATCCCTGAGTCCCCTCAAGGCTGCCTCGGCCTTACCGCGATAGTTGGTGTTGAGATACCCGGTAGCCCCCTGGACATCGATGGGAGTAAACCCGATACACCTCCCTATGCCCTTGACCAGATCTACCGCCGAGATAACTGCCCCATCGATACCGTACCGTTCCCTGAACAACGGTAACTGCGGGGCCCTGCCCTGCCCCCAGAGCCAGATGGAATTGGCCTCTCCAAATCCGTTTCCCCTACGATGGATATTTATGGGGTGATCCCTCAGGATATCCCATGATCGTCTGATGAGGCCGGGCACCGGGTTATCCGAGCTGTCGTGTAGGTAGGAGGCCATGTTTTGTTCCAGAACGTCATGGGGAGGGATGGTGTGCGCATCATCAGGGCCGTTTTTCCACACCATCAAATGCCGATAGGCCACTCCCCCATGGATCTCAACATCTGGAAACCTCAATCCTTTCCTGAGAGCTTCTAAAATCGGGGCTGACTCCCCAGTTGAGATATCACCTGCGCTGTGGCTTTTCATGATGATCTCTCGATCCGATCTGAAATCCAGGGTTACCAGATTCATTCTGAAGGCTACCTGGTCGGCCTTGAGTGCGATGCCCATACTGGCTGCCTCCAGGGGAGCGCGGCCGGTATAGTGGGTCCTGGGATCGTATCCCAACAAAGAAAGGTTTGCGACATCGCTTCCCGGTTCCATGCCCTCGGGGACGGTCTTCACGAGCCCAATCCTGCAGGCGGCAATGCGGTCCATGTGTGGTGTTTCGGCAACCTCAACCGGTGTCCTGCCGCCAAGCTCGTTCAGGCCGTAATCGGCCATCCCGTCTCCCACGAGCAGGAGGTACTTTCGTGTATTGCGATTTGCTGTCACAGTTATATCAGGTGTTGTTTGTATCTTGTCATTGATTAGGTAGAACTCGTAACGAACAACTCGCTCTCTTCAATCGGTGATGGGCGATCGAGATTCAAGGATTCATTCAGAGACCCGTTTTTTTCTCTACCCTGAACATGACCGTCTTCCCTGCTACCATATCCATTTTATCGATAAGCTTCAGGGATTCCCTGACATCCCGCTCCCTTGCTTCGTGGGTCAGCATCACGACCGGAACAGCGCCGTGAGCTTCCCTCTTTTTCTGGATCACGGCTGCGATACTAATATTGTGCTCGCCAAGGATTCCCGATATCTTTGAGAGCACTCCCGGCCTATCCAAGGCGGAAACCCTAAAATAATAATCGGTCATTACCTCATCCATAGGTTTGAGAGAGAGCCCCTTTGAGGGGGAACGCGCAAAGGAAAGGGGTGAAACCCTCCTTGTGATGCCTTTGATGTGATTTCTTGCTATATCTACCAGATCGGCCACTGCTGCGCTGCCAGTCGGTTTCCTTCCGGCTCCGAGGCCGTAGAAGAGGGTCGGCCCCACGAAATCGCCCTCAACATACACCGCGTTATACGCCTCATTGACGTTTGCCAGGATATGATCCCTGGGCACAAAGGCCGGATGCACCCTGGCCTCGATATGCTCGCCGGAGCGTCTCGCAATCGCCAATAATTTCAAGCAGTATCCAAACTCGCCGGCAAACCGGATGTCCTCGGGAGATACCATATCGATCCCCTCCTTGTGGATGTCCCCATAGGAAAAAGGGAACCCAAATGCCATCGAGATAATGATAGTAAGCTTATGGGCGGCATCACTCCCGTCGATGTCCAGGGTAGGGTCCGCCTCAGCATATCTCAGCCGTTGAGCCGTGGAGAGCGCCTCCTGAAAGGAGAGCCCTTCCTGTGTCATCCTTGTCAGGATGTAGTTCGAGGTTCCGTTCAGGATGGCCAAGACAGATTGGATCCTGTTCGCAGCAAGGCCTTCCCGTAAGGATTTGATGATGGGAATTCCGCCCGCAACACTCGCCCCAAAGGCGATATCGACGTCGTATCTCTCGGCCATCTCGAAGAGTTGCTTTCCGTGGGTTGCGATCAGGGCCTTATTGGCGGTGACCACATGTTTCCCCCTCTCCATGGCCATTGATATATAATCCAACGCTTGATCGCAGCCGCCTATGAGTTCCACTACAACCTCTATCTCCGAATCATTGAGTATGTCCATGGCATCGGTGGTAAGAATAGTCGGATCAATCGTTACACCCCTATCAGATTGTATATCCAGATCTGCAATCCTCTTAAGCACAATCTCCCCGCCAACCCTATCCGCTATCAACCGGCGATTGCGGAGGAGGATCTCTACCATACCTGCCCCGACAGTCCCGAAGCCGATCAGGCCAACACGCAACGCTGGCATTTCTCTATCCTCCCTGACCTCTTTGGATTGTGTATACTCCGACATTCTAAAACATTAGAGAATCTTCTTGATGCCTCTTACGGCCTGGTTAATCCTGTGCTTGTTCTCGACCAGTGCAAATCGAATATAACCCTCTCCGTACTGCCCGAACCCTATGCCCGGTGATACCGCCACCTTGGCCTCGTTTATGAGCAGCTTTGCGAACTCCAGGGAACCCATCCCTGCATGAACCTCCGGTATCTTGGCCCACACAAACATGGTGGCCTTGGGTTTTTCTATGTGCCAGCCGATCCTGTCAAGGCCTGAGATCAGTGTATCGCGCCGCTCTCGATACACCTCGGCGTTCTCCCTCACCGGTCCATACGGCCCCCTCAGGGCGATAATCGCAGCAATCTGTATGGGCTGGAATATCCCATAGTCCAGATAGCTCTTGATCCTCCGCAAGGCCCCGACCATCTCCCTGTTGCCGACGCAGAAACCTACCCTCCATCCGGCCATAGAAAAGGTCTTGGTAAGGGAATAGAATTCCACGCCTATATCCTTTGCCCCTGCAACCTGCAAAAAGCTCGGCGGCTGATACCCATCGTACACCAGATCTGCATACGCGAAGTCGTGGATGACGAGTATCTGATGTTCCTTGCAGAACTCCACTATTTTCTCAAAGAAATCCTTATCCGCTACGTTGGTGGTAGGATTATGGGGATAGGAGATTATCAACATCTTCGGCTTCGGCCACGTTTGCTTGGTGGCAGTTAAGAGATCCTCGAAGAAGTCCCTCTCAGGGCTGATAGGTATCCCCCTGAGATCCCCTCCGGCAATAACTGCGGAATAGGGATGAATAGGATAGGTGGGATTCGGTGCAAACACCACATCACCAGGGCTTATCGTTGCCAAGACCAAGTGGGCTATGCCCTCCTTGGCGCCGATGGTGACAATGACCTCCTCATCGGGGTCCAACTCAACCCCAAAATGATCTCTGTACCAATCCGCCATGGCATGCCGGAGTTGCGTAATGCCCCGAGACGCGGAATACCGATGGTTTTTCGAATTTTGTACCGCCTCTATTACCTTGTCTACAATGTGTTGAGGGGTGGGTAGGTCGGGATTACCCATTCCCAAATCAATGATATCCTTCCCCTTTCTCCTCGCCTCCATCTTTAGCTCGTCTACAGTGGCAAAGACATAGGGAGGCAACCGGTCTATCCTTGGAAAATTGTACATTGCTTCTACCCCCTGCAAAATTTGTTTTTATACTACAGAAGATCCTGCTCAGTCAAAATATTCTTCCGTTCCATAGAGACCCAAACCCTCGGCTCCGGCAAGGAAAACATTCTGATGCCGAATTCCAAATATTCTACGTTAGTCCGCACTCAAAGACAGACACTTTTCCGAGATGGCAACGGAGGAAACAGATACTAGTTGAATTTTATCAGAAAATCGAGTAATAGATATATAATTTTGATAAACTCGTAAAAAGGCCTCTCGTTCGACCTAGAGGCTCTCGACAGGTAATCTTTATGCAGGATCCTGGATCACGTCCAGGGCAGGCTTTGATCAGGCATCCAGAACA
>Ga0307431_1001963_pt1 | contig 11203 bp, 12 predicted proteins | sample SalMarWE160170MG_FD_202155 | JGI IMG/M metagenome (GOLD analysis project Ga0307431, IMG submission 202155) | Salt marsh sediment microbial communities from the Plum Island Ecosystem LTER, Massachusetts, United States - WE1603-170 | ecosystem: Environmental > Aquatic > Marine > Intertidal zone >... | reverse complement strand
GGATTCAAGGTATTCGCCGCTTGGCTCCCTCCTCCAGAAAGGCTCACCTACCACTACCCAGCCCCCCGGGGCAGTCATCTCGGAGAGAGTCTGCAGCGTCCCACGGTGCCCACCGTAAACCCAGCTCGCTCCTATGCAACTAGCCAGATGAAATTTTTCACCTTTATCTGGTGCATAGTCTGCTCCATCCCTCTCTATGAAAACCAGATCCGCTTCAGGCACTCGTTCCTGTTTCTTTCTCTCACAGTCACGTATACAGTATGGTGAAAGATCTACGCCTACTCCTGAGACATCGTATAGCTCGGCGAGCCTGACGAGGAACTCGCCCTTACCACAGGCTATGTCCAGTACACGACTTTTTTTAGTGAGTGGGAGTAAGTCGCATAGCCTGTAGAATTTTTCCTTCATCATGGGGTTGCAGACGAGGTGCATCTTATGGGTGATGTCGAAGTACTTCCAACGGTCCATGCCTCACCAATACTGTCTATTGTTGAAAACGGTTACGCGAACAACGCAAGCCCCGAGGTGAAAAAACTCGTGGCAGCATCAAACTACGCTTTTACTCTACAAACAGGAACCTCGATTTCAATATAAAGGGATTGGAGAGTGGCGGCTACTTCTCTAGGCCGCTCATCTTACGGACCTGTCTGCCGACCTTCTCGATCTCAAGGGCGTCGCACTCGGCCATGAGCTCATCGAACTTCTTGGCCCCCGCCTTGGACTCGGCGATCCACGCCTTGGCGAAGCTGCCGTCACGGACGGCCTTCAACGCCTTCCTCATGTTTTCCTCGACGTGGTCGTCCACGATCATTGGGCCGACGGTCATGCCTCCCCACTTGGCGGTGTCGCTGACGGCCCTGTACATGCCTCCGATGCCGATCTTGTAGATGAGGTCGACGATGAGCTTGAGTTCGTTGCAGACCTCGAAGTACGCCAGCTCAGGCGGGTACCCCTCCTCGGTGAGCACCTTGAAGCCGCGCCTGATGAGCTGGTCGACGCCGCCGCAGAGCACCGCCTGCTCGCCGAAGAGATCAGACTCGGTCTCGTTCTTGTAGGTGGTCTCTATGACCCCCGCCCGTCCCGAGCCAAGCGCCTTAGCTATGGCCAGCGCCTTCTCCAGCGCCATCCCCGACGCGTCCTGATGCACCGCCACGAGGGACGGCACGCCGAAGCCCGCCTCGTACTGACGCCTCATCTCGGGGCCGGGGCTCTTAGGCGCCACCATGATGACGTCCACGTCCTTCGGCGGCTTTATCTCCTTGAAGTGGATGTTGAAGCCGTGGGCGAACTGCAGCGCCTTCCCTTTCTTCATGGCTAGCCCCACCTCCTCCCTGTAGACCATGGGCTGGGCCATGTCCGGGATGAGCATGAGGACGACTTCGCCCTTCTCGGCGGCCTCTAGGACCGTCATGGGCTTGAACCCGTCCTCCTCTGCCTTCCTCCAGCTCTTTCCGCTTGGGCGGAGCCCGACTACTACGTTGACTCCGCTGTCTCTCATGTTGAGGGCCTGTGCTCGGCCCTGGCTGCCGTAGCCTATTACGGCCACGGTTTTCCCTTCGAGGACCGACTCGTCTATGTCCTCGTCGTGGTATACCTTCACCAAATTCATTCACCTAGCATTAGCCGCCCCTTCTCTATGGCGGTCACTCCTGTCCTCGACATCTCGACGATGCCTATACCCCTGACGTAACCCAGGAACTGGTCCAGCTCCTCAGGTTCACCTGTGATCTCGGCGATGATGTTCTCGTCGTCGATGTCCAGTATGAGCCCGTGCTGGTTGTTGATGTAGCGTAGCGCGTCTTCCCTGGCCATGGGGTCGATGGTCCCCAGTTTCACCAGCAGCATCTCGCGGCGCACGGTGCGCAGCGGGTCCAGGCGCTTCACCTTGATTACCTCCAGCATCTTGTCCAGCTGCTCTATGAGGTTGTGCAGCGTCTTGGCGTCTGCGTCCACGGTGATGGTCATCCTGCTGTAGTTGCTGTTCTCCAGGGCGCCGACGGTGATGCTGTCGATGTTGAAGCCCCTTCGCCTGAAAAGGTTGCTCACCTTGAACAGGACGCCCGGCTGGTTCTCCACCAGGAAGCTCACCGTGCTCGGGGGCACCTAATCCGCCTCCATCAGCGTGTCCTTGAGCCCCATCCCCGGCGGCACCATGGGCATCACGTTTTCATCAGGATCGATGGGCACATCGATCACCGTGGGCACGTCCGCCTTGATGCCCCTCCTGACGGCTGCCCTGAAGTCCTTCATGGTCTCCACCCTGACGCCCTCGGCTCCGTAGGCGTCTGCCAGCTTAACGAAGTCGGGGATGCCCTTCAGCTTCACCGCCGAGTACCGTCTATCGTAGAAGAGCCTCTGCCACTGGGCCACCATGCCCAGCACGTTGTTGTTCAGCACTACCACGATCACAGGGAGCTCCTCCTCGACCGCCGTGGCCAAGCTGTTCTCCGTCATGCCGAAGCTGCCGTCGCCGGCGATGTCCACAACCGGCACATTCGGCTTGGCGGCTTTTGCGCCTATCGACGCCGGGAAGCCCCAGCCCATGGTGCCCAGGCCGCCGCTGGTGTGGAACGTCCTAGGCGTATAGGCGTCGAAGTGGAGGGCGGCCCACATCTGGTTCTGGCCCACCTCCGTGGTGGCTATCGCGTCCCTCGGGAGCTCCTCCCTGAGGGCCCGGATGACCACAGGGGCCCGCAGATACGGACCGTTATTCTCGTTCTCGAAGTCGTAGACGCGCCTGAACTCCGTGATCCTGTCTCTCCACTCGGTGGTCGGCTCCCACGTCCTCAGCCTCTTGACGCGTTCCGTAAGCCCCTGTAGGGCGCGCTTCGCGTCGCCGACGACCCTCGTCATGGCTTCTACGTTCTTATCTATCTCGCTGCGGTCGATGTCGACGTGGATTATCTTGGTGTTGGGCGCGAAGTCAGCTATCTTGCCGGTGGTCCTGTCGCTGAACCGTGACCCCACCACCAGCAGCACATCCGATTTGGGGACCATCATGTTGGCCTCCATGGTGCCGTGCATGCCGCATAACCCTAGGCTCAGCGGGTGGTCGTTGGGGAACGACCCCTTACCCATGAGCGTGGTGGCCGTGGGCGCCATGAGGAACTCCGCCATCTCAACGAGCTCAAGGCTCGCCCCGGAGGCTATGACTCCACCGCCCGCCATGATCAGAGGCCGCTCGGCCTCAGCCAGTATCTTGGCCGCCCAGTTAAGCTCGTGGGGGTCTGGCTCCGGGTTCAGCCGGTAGCCCCTGAACTCGACCTTCTCAGGGAACTCTATGTCCCCGCTGAGGGTGGTGCAGTCCTTGGGTATATCGACGAGGACGGCTCCCTTCCGCCCGGTGTTCGCTATGTGGAACGCCGTCTTGACGGCGTACGGTATCTCCTCGGGCGCCCTGACCTGCACGTTATACTTGGTCACGCTGGCGCTGACTCCTATTATGTCGCACTCTTGGAAGCCGTCGCTGCCGATCACGTCCCTGTTCACCTGCCCGGTGAACGCCGCTACGGGGCTTGAGTCGATCTGGGCGCTGGCTAGACCTGTAATCAGGTTGGTGGCGCCTGGGCCGCTGGTGGCCATGCATACGCCCACCTTGTTGAGGACCCGGGCGTAGCCGTCGGCCATGTGGGCCGCCCCCTGCTCGTGGCGGGCCAGTATGAACCGCATGTCGCTGTCCAGAAGCTCGTCGCATATCGGGATGAGGGCCCCGCCGCTGATGCCGAAGATATGTTTGACGCCCTCCCTCTCGAGGCTTCGTACGAACGCCCTGGATCCAAGCATCTCAGTCATGTTTAGCCATCTCCCATAGGCGGCTCACGCGGTACCCTGTCAAGGCACCGTTGTGTCTTGGTTCGTTGACGCAGGAAACTCGTTTCTTTGCGTGGTTCATTCGTCGGGGCTTACGATAGAATAAAACGATACCCCATTTACTCCCCCTCCGCAGGGGGGCTGACAAAGCGATACCCCATGTTTATTGTCTCCAGTATATAGGTACCATGTAGGGTTCAGGGAGCTAATAAAAAGTTTCCTACTTGGAGACCCCGACAGACACCTGAGTTTTCCTCTCATGAATGGTGTTTAGCCAAGTTTTATCAGTGCTTAGATGAAGTTTTCCTTGATCTTTTTGACTGGCGTCATAGTAGTCGGGTCGGGGGCTGGTGGGGCAACCGTCGCGAAAGAGCTAGCTCAGAGCGGGAAAGAGGTGACTGTACTCGAAGCAGGAGCATACCCGAAGATGGGCACAGAGAGAAGCGCCTTGAGTTTCTACACTGGAGGCTTCTGGGGCCCAGGCGAGTTCAGCAGAGAGGGCGTGGAGATACTACGCACAGAGATGGGGGGAGGCTCATCCTGCGTTACCATCGGGAACGGCGTCAGGGCGCTACAGACTCCATGGACTAGACCTCGAGGAAGAGTTCTAGGAGGCAGAGGCGGAACTCAACATTCAGCCCTGCCCCGAGGAGAACATGGGTTCAAGGACAAGGCTTCTCATGAAGGTCTCCGAGGAGGTGGGCTACGATATGCGGCCGATGCCCAAGTTCATCGATTTCAAACGCTGCGTCGGGTGCGGCAGATGTGCGATCGGGTGCGTGAGTGGTGCCAAGTGGACTTCCCGAAACTATGTCGGCGACGCTCTCAGGAACGGGGCCCAGCTTGAGACGAAACACAGGGTGCTCGAGGTACTCCATAGGGGTGGAGAGATAAAAGACGTCAAGGTTCAGACGCCTGAAGGCGTCAAAGAGTTGGAGTCAGATCTTGTTGTCTTGGCCGCAGGCGGAATCGGTACGCCCGTGATCCTTCAGAACTCCGGGGTGGAGGCTGGCACACACCTGTTCGCGGACACCTTAATCAACACCTATGGGGTGGTGGAGGGAGCCCAGTTCGGCCCCGAGCTTGGCATGGCGACCATCGTCGACGAGTTCCACGACTCAGAGGGCTACATACTGTCACCCTTCATGGAGGGCCCCCTCGACATGCTAACCAACCGCATACCCTATGGCAAGAGACTCCAGTCAAGGAACCTCGGCCGCCTCGTGGGTGTGATGACCAAAATCAAGGACGAGCCGAACGGCGTGGTGAGAGCCGACGGCGGCATCGAGAAACCTGTTCCCCAGGTAGACGTCGAGAAGATAGAGAGAGGCTACCAGCGGTCCAGGGCGCTTCTGGAGGCGGCTGGGGCAGATACGAAGAGCATATTCAGGTCCCATATTCGGGCCGGACATCCGGGAGGCACAGCCGGGATGGGGCGCGTCGTAAACCGGGAGCAGGAGACCGAGGTATCAGGGCTGTTCGTCAGCGACTGCAGCGTGTTCCCCGAGACACCCGGGAAGCCCCCTGTGCTCACCATCGCCGCGCTGTCAAAGCATCTGGCGAAGAGGTTAGCGGAGGAGCACCTGTAGCCCCGTTCATTAACGTTATCTTATACTAAGCCGACCTTTACCCGGTGTCGTTATGAACGTATACAACGAGTATGGTAAAAGTTTAGAGAACCTTATCAGACCCAACAGCCACCCCCTGGCCGTGAGGATGCTGAAAACCCCCAACGAGGTGCCGGAGGAGGCCCTAAGGCCGGTCAGGGACTTCGGTAAGTGCATGTCAACGTGCCAGACCTTCGCCCTGAGCCGCCGGTTCGGCGAGACCGTGGCTCAGCTCTTCGAGGACATGTGGTGCCCCGAGCCCGTCATAGGCTTCGGCCTCGCCGAGCCGCCCCAGTACTTCTACGAGGGCAAGACCCGGTACCCGGACGGCGTCAAGTCGCTGGAGGCGGGGGCCAACTGGGCCCAGGAGTTCCCTCGGTTCAAGGTAGGCAAGTACGTGGGCGTGGTCTCGGCTCCGCTGACCACTGCGAGCTTCGAGCCGGATGTCGCGGTCATCTACTGCAACTCGGCCCAGCTCCTCAGGCTCCTCTTGGGGCTCGCCTACGAGGACGGCAGGGACATCGAGACGGTGCTGGGGGGCCACTCCGCGTGCGTCTACGCCATAGTCCCCCCCATGATGAAGGGAGAGTGCCAAGCCTCCGTGCCCTGCAGGGGCGACAGAGGCTACGCGGGCACCCAGGACTACGAGATGATATTCAGCATCCCCCGGGACCAGATAGCTCGGGTTGTCGAGGGTCTGGAGCAGCCGGGGACGGCGTCCGTGCCCACCAGGTTCAGCATGAACCCCGAGTACAGGCTCAGCACCGGCTACGCCGAGATAGCCAAGCAGATGGGGCAGAGGGCGGCAGACGGCTCAGAGATCAGGGGCTACCCGGCGAAGGAGCGGAGGCACAGCCTCCAGTACCGGTAGGGCTCAGCAAAACTCGAGGGGCTTAACGAGGCCATGGCTCTCGGCGCGGTACAGAGGATGCCCATACAGTAGCCTACCCCCTTGAGCATCTCGGGCCACCTCATCTCCGGATCGAGTTTTATATCTCTAGCTCGGCCCCCACGCCACCTTAACAGTTATCTCAGTGATCCCTCCCTCATACATGAGGAACCCATTATGAGTTATTTCACGCACCTGGAGTGCACGGCGTGCGGAGAGAAGCATGACGCAACCAAGATTCAGACAGTATGCAAGAAGTGCGGTAAACCGTTGTTCGCCCGGTACGACTTGGAGGCGGTCAAGGAGGCGGTCACCAGACGAGAGCTTGTGGGCCGCGAGGCCACCATGTGGAGGTACTGGGAGCTGCTCCCCGTCAAGAGCCGGAGGAACGTCGTATGCCTGGGGGAGGGCTGGACGCCCCTAATCCACACACCGAGGCTCGGTGAGAGGATCAGCCTCAAGGACCTCTGGGTCAAGGACGAGGGCATAATACCGACGGCGACCTTCAAGGCCCGCGGCCTATCCATGGCCGTAAGCAAGGCCAGGGAGCTGGGCATCAAACGTGTCGCCCTTCCGTCGGCTGGGAACGCTGCCGGCGCCATGGCCGCGTATGGTGCGCGGGCCGGGATGGAGGTCTACGTCTTCATGCCCAAGGACGCGCCTAAGGTGAACATAATAGAGAGCCAGATAGTGGGCGCCAAGGTGGTGCTCGTCGACGGCTTCATCACGGACGCCGGGAAGCTGGTGAAGGCCGGCAACGACGAGATGGGGTGGTTCAACGTCGCCACCCTCGGCGAGCCGTACCGGATCGAGGGCAAGAAGACCATGGGGATCGAGGTCGCGGAGCAGATGGACTGGACGCTCCCGGATGTCATAGTCTACCCCACGGGCGGCGGCACAGGCATCATCGGCATGTGGAAGGTCTTCGACGCGCTGGAGGAGCTGGGCTGGATCGGCAGCGAGCGTCCCAGGATGATCAGCGTCCAGGCGGAGGGCTGCGCACCCATCGTGAAAGCATACGAGGAGGGCAAGGAGGAGAGCGAGTACGTCCAGAACGCCTCCACGCTGGCGGCGGGGCTCAGGGTCCCCAAGGCGCTTGGCGACTTCCTGGTGCTAAGGGCCGCACGCGAGAGCGGAGGCGCCTGCATAAGCGTCACCGACGAAGAGATCATGGACAGCGTGAGCCAGATAAGCAAGGCGGAAGGGATCTTCGCGTGCCCCGAGGGAGCAGCCACGCTGGCGGCGCTGAAGAAGATGCTAGCCAGCGGCGACGTCGACAGGGACGAGCGGGTCGTGCTCTTCAACACGGGCTCCGGCCTAAAATACACGGACCTCTTCGAGGTCGACGCCCCCGTGGTCGACCCCAACAAGCCCTTCGACTACAAGTCCCTCCTCTAACACTTTTATTCAACGCTCCATAATTTTTTCTCATGACGTACGATGACTCAGAGGTAGCTGCCATCCACGAGACCGTGGACGCCTACATGAAAGCCATCAAGACAGGGAAGATGGAGCACTTCGAGCGCGCCTTCTACCCGTTCGCCCACATCATAAACGCGAACACGGAGGACCCGGACCAGGTGAAGCTGACCCGCGACGAGTTCGTGGGGCGCATCGTAAAAAGGCATGAAGAGAACACACCCACCGAGGAGATCGCCCACGGCGTATCCGTGAGCTACGTGGGCGCCGCTGCCAACGTCCGCGTGGACTTCGAGCTCAGGATCGGGGAGAACACTGTCTGGGGCACCGACTATTTCAACATGGTGAAGCACGGCGGCGTGTGGCGGATAACCCAGAAGATATATTACGTGTCCCGAACCGACTAAGTCCCTCTTTTCTCCTGTTTCATATTCAGGTAACAAAGCTTATACCTGTCCCACGCCTCGCCTCTTAAGATTCGAGGAGACTCCGAGAATTGACAGGCGGACACCATGTGGATGAGAAACACCCCCGTGCAAGGGCCATCAGAATCAGAGAGATGTTGACCAGTAACGTCAAGAACAAGGTAGTCGCCCTCGCAGGGCTCATCGCCCATGGAAGGGGCGAAGCCTTCGACTACCTTCTGGGAGAGCGAACAACGGAGCCAGCGGAGAAAGCCATCAACGTAGCTGCTGCCGCCCTCCTTCTAGCAGATCATCCTGTTCTCTCCGTCAACGGCAACGTTGCGGCTCTTTGTCCAATGGAGCTTGTTAAGCTGTCCAAGGCTTCAGACGCTAAACTGGAGGTTAACCTCTTTCACAAGCTCCCTGGAAGAGAGGCGGCTATAGAGAGAGCGCTGAGAGAGGCCGGGGCGGAGGAGGTGCTAGGCATCGGGGACGCCGCGTCGGCCCACATCGACGAGGTCTTCAGCGAAAGGCGGAGGGCGGACCCCAACGGAATACTCACTGCCGACATCGTGTTCGTCCCCCTTGAGGACGGTGACCGGACTGAGGGGCTCGTCAAGATGGGTAAGAAGGTCATCACGGTGGACCTGAACCCCCTCTCCAGGACGGCCCAGTTCGCGTCCATAACCATCGTCGACAATGTTGTGAGGGCGATGCCTTTACTAGTGTCTCAGGTGGAGCGCCTGAGAAAAATGGACGATGCTCAGCTAGAGGGTATCCTGTCTGGTTACAGTAACCGTGAGATACTTTCGGAGTCCATGAGGATCATGAAAGAGAGGCTGGAGGCTCTCTCAGAGAAGGGGGTGTATATCAAGCCCCATGACTGACACGTTCCAGCGTGTCATATTACTCTGCTCAGGGGGCATCGGCAGCTACTATGGTTCTCAGCTCTCCAAGACAGTCGATGTCCTGCTAGTCGATATAAAGAGTCACGTCGACTCAGTCAACTCAGGTGGGCTGATGGTTAAGGATCTGGACCAAGGCTCTTATTACCTCAACGCCGTCGCCAATCTTGAGGCGGTCTCTGAGGAGTGCCTTCTGGTCTTGATGACGAAGGCCCATGAGTCAGAAAGAGCCCTAAGTGAGATCAAAAACCTCCTGAAAGACGACACGATAATCCTTGTACTGCAGAACGGCCTGGGAAACGAGAAAACTGTCAAATCAATTGTTCAGTGTGAGGTCGTCCGTGGCCTCTCCATGACGGGCGTCGAGTTCACCTCTCCCGGTGTGGTTGACATCAAGTTCAAGGGCGATATCATCCCAAAAACAGGGCAAGGTCAACGGATCAAGCTTCTACTCGAGTCCTGCGGCCTCCCGGTGCGTCTGACCGGTGACATGGATCATGAGATTTGGCGGAAACTGTAGTTGAACTGCGTCGTGAACCCCTTGACGGCGGTTCTTAGGGCGCCGAACATTGAACTAGCCTCTATTAAACTAAAGACTATCATAGCTAAGATATTGAATGGGTGCCGTAGAGTTGCGGTTGCTGAGGGCGTCCACCTAGGTCCCGGCCTCGTCGATGTCATGTTGGACGCTGTGTCGAGGTACTCCAGCTACCCATCCATGTATCAGAACCTGTCCAAGAATTGGAAGACTGAAATCGATTTACTCAACGGAAGGATCGTTGAGCTAGACCGAGTCCACGGCATCCCAACACCCGTGAACCAAGCCCTCACCGCCCTCATCAAACATCTGGAGAGAAAAAAATGAAGATAGAACAGCTTCGAAACCTTAAAAATAAAAAGAAGGTCACAATGCTCACGGCTTACGACTACCGAACAGCAGAGATCATGGATCAGGCTGGGATAGATATGATCCTTGTGGGAGATAGCCTCGGCATGGTTGTGCTAGGCTACGATGATACCAGACACGTTTCCATGGAGGACATGGTACGCCACATCGGGGCAGTGGCTCGCGGTACAAAACGGGCGATAATCGTCGGAGACATGCCCATCGACACCTACAATACGGCTGATGACGCGCTGCTTAACGCCCGGCGACTAATAGAAGCAGGGGCTATCGCTGTGAAGTTTGAGGGAAACAAGCCTGAGGTGGTGAAGGCTATCATCTCATCGGGGATACCCGTGATGGGGCACCTTGGCTTGCTTCCGCAGACCGCGGAAAAACTCAAAGTTCAGGGAAAAACAGAGACCGAAGCCAATCGCATCCTATGCGAGGCAAAGCAACTCGACTCACTAGGCGTATTCTCCATCGTACTTGAATGTGTCCCCATGAATTTGGCTCGCCAGATATCCGAGTCCATCCAAGCTCTCACCATAGGGATAGGAGCAGGCTCCTACTGCGACGGCCAGGTACTGGTAGTGAACGACATGCTGGGGCTGGACCCCGAGTTCAAGCCTAAACATGTGAAGCAGTACGCAAACCTGAGCGAGGGTATCCAGACCGCAGTGAAGAACTACATCAAGGATGTGGAGGAGGGGAAGTTTCCCTCAGAGAAGCACTCCTTCCACTGAGAATATTCTCAAGCGTAATTCTTATCCCTACAACGCAAGGTCATAATGGAACGGACATGAAAGAAGCCTCCGCGTTCGCCCCCGGGCACATTACCGGCCTTTTTCAGATATGCGACCAGCCTGAAGACCCGTTGTATAAGGGGTCAAGGGGCTCAGGGGTATCCATTTCACGAGGCGTCACCACCCGCGTCAAAGCGGAGTCAGCGGAGAAAACAGCCTACACAGTCAAGATCAACGGAGACTTTGTCTCGGATGCCTTCGTGTCTGAGAACGTCATCGGCAAGATGATCAGGAACCTCTCTGAGCCCTGTGTCATACATGTGGAGCATGAACTTGATATACCCATGACCGCGGGCTTCGGGTCGAGCGGCGAAGGAGCCCTCACCCTCTCCCTCGCACTAAACGAGGCACTCGATCTAGGCTACTCCTTTATGGACGCTGCGAGGGTCGCACACATAGCTGAGATCGAATGCAAGACAGGTCTAGGAACCGTGTTCGCGGCTGTAGAGGGAGGCTTCGGCGTCTTAGTGAAAGCGGGAG
>Ga0307431_1001957_pt1 | contig 11227 bp, 6 predicted proteins | sample SalMarWE160170MG_FD_202155 | JGI IMG/M metagenome (GOLD analysis project Ga0307431, IMG submission 202155) | Salt marsh sediment microbial communities from the Plum Island Ecosystem LTER, Massachusetts, United States - WE1603-170 | ecosystem: Environmental > Aquatic > Marine > Intertidal zone >... | reverse complement strand
AAGTCGTTCAAGCAGAGAAAACTGTTTCATACGGAAATGATCCTTATCCAAACACTTGGTTTGAATATGATGTTGGCTGTGGCATAAACGACAATGAGCGTTGCATATTCGTCAAGGTACAGGTGTTCCCGGTAAAATACTATCCATCAGAAGACATGATCGAAGTAGCAAGTGATTTCGAGATCAATGTAAAATATGAAGAATCAGATGGGCAAACCCCAACATTTGATGATGAATATGACTTTGTCATCCTTACACCTTCTGAATTCAGCAGCACACTAAATGCTCTAGTCGCTCACAAACTTGGCAGAAATATTTCTACTAAACTTGTAACTCTTAGTGAAGTTTATGGTGGCACTCACTTCCCGGCAGAGGGAAGAGACGATGCTGAGCAAATCAAATATTTCATAAAAAATGCTATAGAAAATTGGGGCACAAGTTATGTACTGCTGGTCGGCGGATCCGAAGAATTCCCAACGAGAATGACTCATGTCTATGTTAATTATAATGATGGAGATGATGAAGAATTTGTAACAGATCTTTATTATGCAGATGTCTTTGATGAAGATGGAAATTTTTCAAGTTGGGATTCCAATGGTAATGGTTTATTTGGTGAATTTCAGTGGAATGGAAAAACTGATGATGTCGACTTGTATCCAGATGTATATCTTGGCAGACTTGCATGTACTGATTCAACACAAGTTACTGCATGTGTAAATAAGATTATTACATATGAAACAAACAAAGCATATACGCAAGAATGGTTTACAAAACTTGTAGTAATTGGAGGAGATACAAGCCCCCATGATGATGAAAATGTGGATGAAGGAGAATATGTTAACCAAGCAGTAATAGATATAATGGATGGTTTCATTCCTGATAAAATCTGGGATTCAAACAATCGGTTAAGTGGGAGATCACCATCAGGTGTTGAGAACATAAACAATGGCATTAACAGTGGATGTGGTTTTGTTGATTGGTCGGGACATGGAGCACCCTCGGTTTGGACAACGTATCCTCACAATGGTTCCAGGCAGTCTCTTCCCACCCCATGGGGTCATTTTTACAATTATCAGGTTTCTGGTTTAGAAAATGGAAATAAATTACCAATTGTTGTTACTGGGGCCTGTAGTGTTGCCAAGTTTATCAGTGACCCCGATTGCTTTACCTGGTCTTTTGTTTCAAATCCAAATGGTGGCGGAATATGTTCGATTGGCCCTAACAGCTTGTCATGGGGATATGATACATCATATGTAATAGAAGATTTAGGCGGAAAAATGCAGGTGTGTTTATTTAAAGGATATAAAGAGCAAGGCGCCTATACATTTGGAGAAATGTGGGTTGAAGGATTAAATGGCTATATAAGTGGCGGGATGGACGGTGGAGATCATAAAACAATTGAACAATGGCAGCCATTCGGCGATCCTACTTTGGCATTACGAGAAGAGTCGTTACAACCCATAAAACCCGAGATTTCTGGCCCAGGTTCAGGAAAAATCGATACAGAGTATACATATAACGCAACTACAACCGATCCGGATGGGGACCAGCTTTACTATCTATTCAGCTGGGGCGATGATACTTATTCAGAATGGATTGGGCCTGTTGAATCTGGTAACGCCACCGAGGGAAAACACGTCTGGACAGAACAAGGAGATTATGAAATTAAAGTGAAGGCAAAGGATAAACGCGGAGTTCAAAGTGAATGGTCAGATCCATTACCTATTAGCATGCCCAAGAACAATCCGCTATTATATAATTTCTTAGCAGAGCTGATAAGGGAAAGCTTTCCACGATTCTATATATGGTTGCAGCAGATGTAGGTATTATGCCCAGTTCTTTTTTTATTCGCAACGAAGTTATTGGATGAATAAAACATGTAGATGCTGCACCTGATATTATTTTCGATAATATTATTTGCTATTACACTGTTGCCCCATCGATCCAATGTTTATACTATGCTGAAACCCTCCGATCAAATCTCTTCCGATAAATCCATCAAAGGTACAGTAATAATCGATACTGCTTCATTGACTCTGTTACATTGCTGTATGGTAAATTCATTATCCTTGCCAACGATGCTTACTGCTTTGTAAAATTAAAAGTAATTTATTAAATATCAAATATTTTTTTGAGATAAACTATTTATATGTATAGAAACATATCTTTATACTAGAAGTATTGGGGACATAAACCATGAAGAAAATATTGCCATTGTTACTAATAGGAATCCTAATCATAAGTGGATTTGGAGCAGTTGCTATACCAGATAGTGAAAATACAGAACAAGAAATAACATCCATAACCTTTTCGCAGCCGCTATTGCAAGAAAAGGATCAATATATCCAAATAGATATTTATGAAGCAAATTCATTTCTAATGGAGGTAAATAAACCTCTTCTACCTTCATACACACATACATTTACATTTCCATTTGATACAAAAATAAATAGTGTTGAATGTGCACCTTCCAGCATTCAACAGCAGCATGTATCAAAAAAGATTATGCCATCGCCAGAACCAGTTCTTGCGAGTCATAAAGTCGTTCAAGCAGAGAAAACTGTTTCATACGGAAATGATCCTTATCCAAACACTTGGTTTGAATATGATGTTGGCTGTGGCATAAACGACAATGAGCGTTGCATATTCGTCAAGGTACAGGTGTTTCCAGTGCAATACTATCCATCAGAAGACATGATCGAAGTAGCAAGTGATTTTGAGATTAATGTGAAGTATGAAGAATCAGATGGGCAAACCCCGACATTTGATGATGAATATGACTTTGTCATCCTCACACCTTCTGAATTTAGCAGCACACTAAATGCTCTAGTCGCTCACAAACTTGGCAGAAATATTTCTACTAAGCTTGTAACTCTTAGTGAAGTTTATGGTGGCACTCACTTCCCGGCAGAGGGAAGAGACGATGCTGAGCAAATCAAATATTTCATAAAAAATGCTATAGAAAACTGGGGCACAAGTTATGTACTGCTGGTCGGCGGAGACGATATGTTTCCAGCTAGAAAAACCCATGTTAAAGTATCTTCATCAGATAGGGAGATTTTTGTAAGTGATTTGTATTATGCCGATATATATAATGCTACGGGTGAGTTCATAAACTGGGATTCAAACGGAAATGATGTTTTTGCCGAGTACAATTGGAATGGTAATACCGATGAAATTGATTTTTATCCCGATGTCTATCTTGGCAGACTTGCATGTGTTGATTCAAGCGAAGTAACTGCATGTGTAAATAAGATTATCACATATGAAACAAACAAAGCATATACGCAAGAATGGTTTACCAATATTATTGTTGTTGGCGGCGATTCATTTACAGATGATCATGGTGATGATTCAGGCATTAATGAAGGAGAACTCGTTAATGAAGTAGTCATAGATACAATGCAAGGTTTCATTCCAAATAAAATTTGGGCTTCAAATGGTAAGCTTGGAGGTCTTTCTCCTAATGGTGTAACTGCAATAAGTAATGCATTTGAGGATGGTGCAGGTTTCGTCGATTTTTCTGGACATGGCAATACAAACATATATGCAACCCATCTAAACAACGGGTCAAAGTGGATTCCAACCCCAACCGGTGGATTTTATAATTGGCATATTGCTGATTTACAAAATGGAGATAAATTACCAATTGTTGTTACAGGTGCATGTAGCGTTGGTAAGTACAATAAAGATGATGATTGTTTTTCTTGGTCATTTGTTTCAAATCCCAATGGAGGAGGTATTGCATCGTGTGGTGCTACAGCACTTGGATATGCATATATTGGCAGATGGGCACCATATGGACTTGTTGAAGGCATTGCAACCAATATGTTTGAGGCATACAAAGACGGTGCCATAACATTTGGAGAAATGTGGGCCAGAGCCATTGATGAGTATATATCTTCAGGCATGGATGCTGGAGATTATAAGACTCTTGAAGAGTGGCAACCGTTTGGCGATCCCACGATTGCTGTTGCTAAAGAATCAACAAAGCCAGAAAAGCCAGATGCCCCAGAGGGGCCTGCATCAGGTAAGATCAATGAAGAGCATATATTTAATGCATCAACCACTGATCCTGACGGAGATAAACTCTACTATTTGTTTGATTGGGGGAATGGAGAATTTTCTGGATGGATTGGACCTTATACCTCTGGTGCAACTGCACAGGCAAGCTATACGTGGACCGAAAAAGGAGATTATGAAATAAAAGTTAAAGCAAAAGATGAGCACGGTGTCCAAGGTGATTGGTCAGATCCATTGCCGATAAGCATGCCACAATGTAAACAACCATTTGATGAAACATTCCTTAATTTCTTGGAGAAATTTCCGCGATTATTCTCCATTCTCAGGAATTTCTTGGGAGTATAATCTAAAAAATACTCTCCCCTTTTTGCTTTTTCATTATCATTTTATATCAAATGGGTGAGAAAACATTTATATAATGGAGAATAATATATTATATTAGCATACACAGGGGACATAAATCATGAAAAAAACATTATCAATATTAATAGTAGGAATTTTAGTCGTAAGTGGACTTGGAGCAGTTGCTATACCAGACAGTGAACCAGAAGTGTTTGTAAAAGCAGATACAATATCTCTTTCAGAGCCAGTTTTTGAAGTGAGTGGAGAATATCTATCTGTAGATTTTGAAGAGGCGACATCAAAATTAATGAAAGTAGGAAAACCAATCATACCTGTTGTATCAAAGGTTTTTACATTTCCGATTGGGACAGAAATCTCAAATGTTGATGTTAAATTCGACGTAAAAGAATATACTCTCTCAAAAAAGATCCAACCTTCACCAAAACCAGTACCCTTATCCATGGATTTGATTATAGACTCGTTTGCTTTTGATGAGGAAACATATGCTAGTTCAGATCTTTATCCATCGGAACCATATTCTGTTCAGATGGGTGTTGGATTAAAAGATGGAGAACACGTTCTTTATCTCACAGTTAGATGTTATGTTCAATACTCTCCAGCAATGGATATTATAAATATTCTAGAGAATATTGATATGCAAATAGAGTATGTATTGCCAGAAACGCCTCTCTTAGCTGCTGACGAATATGATATGCTTATCATTACTGACAAGAAGTTTGAATCACAGCTACAACCCTTGGTGGATCACAAAAACAACATCGGTGTAAAAACAATACTTGAAACAACTGATAAGATTTACTCAAACTATAATGGCCGTGACGATCCTGAAGATATTAAATTACGTATTAAGGATGCCATCGAAGAATGGGGCATTGAATATGTGCTCCTTGCAGGCGGTCGCAAAGGCCAAACATTTGACTGGTATGTGCCACCAAGAAGAACTCATAACGATGATGGATGGGAAACCGGATATGATAGCGATCTGTACTTTGCAGACGTGTATAAGGTAGTTGAAAACGAGACAGTATTTGAGGACTGGGATTCCAATGGTAATGACGTTTTTGCAGAATGGTCAAACTTTGTTGGCGGCAAGGATGAGATGGACTTTTATCCAGATGTTACTGTTGGCCGACTTCCATTTAGATATGGTTTTGAGGCAGATACTATAGTTAATAAGATTATAGATTATGAAAATAACGCTGATGACTCATGGTTTAAGAAAGGAATAGTAATCTCTGGAGACACCTTTCCACCAAGTCGAGGAGGCGCACCAGGCTGGAGTGAAGGAGAAATGGAAACAGGACATACTGTTGATCTCCTTGAAGGAATTGGATTTACGATGCAAAAACTTTGGCTGTCTATACCTGGAGCTTGGACAGGACCACAAGATGTAATAGATGCAATTAGCGGCGGTGCTGGATTTGTTCATTTCGCAGGACACAGCAATCCAGCTTCATGGGGAAATCATCCGCCAGATGATGAGGACCACGTGTTTGTTGATGGCATACGAATATGGGATATGCCAAAACTCTCCAATACAGGAAAATATCCTGTTGTTGTGCTTGGAGGATGCCATAGCGCCCAGTTTAATGTAACAATGAGTAATATTATTGCCGGCATATTAGAATATGGAATTAACGGGTATTTTTTCGAAAAGCCATATCGTTTTTACTATTTTGAATGGGTACCTCGGGATTTATGTTCATGGTTTGTCCTTGAAAAAGACGGCGGCGCTATAGCAAGTATGGGAAACAGCGGTCTTGGATATGGATATGTGAATGAAAATGCAGATGCTGGTCTTGGGGGCTGGATTGAACCAAGATTCTTTGATGCATATGCAAACCAAAGCGTAACTATTCTAGGAGAAACACATGATCAGGCAATCATCGATTACATCAACATAATTGGTAATGTCAACAGCGATCAAATCGACCGTAAAACCATTGAAGAATGGGTACTACTTGGCGATCCAAGCCTAAATCTTGGTGGAGTATAGACAACATAATGCTCTCCCTTTTTTCTATTTTTTATTTACTTGTAATTCCCCTAAATGATATATTTGATTCCTTACATAAAAATTACTGAATATATGCTAATCTTTTTATAGATTAGAAACATATATAGTGATGTGTTAGAAATGGGTAGAAAAATGTCTCAAAAAAAATCAGTAAAACATATACAGATAGTTGCTATGATTGCTATTATTTTGATTTTACCTACTACTATTGTAGGCGCATATGGATATAATGGAATTAATCAAGATAAAAAATATATTGAAAGTTATTCATTGGATGTCCCTAGTTCATTTGACCTGCGTGATGTCAATGGGTCCAACTACGTGACATCTGTCAGGAGTCAACAAGGGGGTACATGCTGGACACACGGTGCGATGGCTGCGATGGAGGGAAATCTCCTCATGACTGGCTACTGGGCTGCAGCTGGAGAATCGGGTGAACCAGATCTGGCAGAATATCATCTTGATTGGTGGAATGGTTTTAATCAACACAATAACGATGATGATCCTGGAGGCGTAGGGCTGGAGGTTCATATGGGGGGAGATTATATGGTTACATCTGCTTATCTTGCACGTTGTGAGGGAGCAGTACGTGACATTGATGGACAATCGTATAGCACACCTCCAAGCAGATATGATTCAAGCTATCATTATTACTATCCTCGAGATATAGAATGGTACGTTGCAGGTCCTGAATTGGGCAACATCGATATCATTAAAAGTAAAATAATGACGGAGGGAGTAATAGGAACATGCATGTGTTATAGTGGTCAATTTATCGAGGATTACATACATTATCAACCACCTAGTAGCCATTCACAACCGAATCATGCAGTTGCAATTGTTGGATGGGATGATGAAAAGTCAACACAGGCTCCGCAACCGGGCGCCTGGTTATGTAAAAACAGCTGGGGTGATGGGTTTGGATTTGAAGGTTATTTCTGGATTTCATACTATGATAAGCATTGTGGTCAACATCCCGAGATGGGTGCAGTATCTTTCCAGAATGTTGAACCTTTGATATATGATAATATCTATTATCACGATTATCATGGCTGGCGTGATGTAAAGGAAAATTGTACTGAAGCATTTAATGCTTTCACTGCGATACAGAGTGAGATTCTCCAAGCCGTAAGTTTTTTTTCCGCGATTGATGAAGTTACGTACACGGTAAAAATTTATGACCGATTTGAAAATGGAGAATTGAAGGATGAACTTTCTTCAGAGACAGGTTTTATTGAATACTTGGGTTTTCATACTGTAGATTTAGATTATCCTGTAGAACTTTTAGAAAATGACGATTTCTACATTTATCTTAAGCTTTCAGACGGCGGCCACCCTTATGATTGCACTTCAGACGTTCCTGTTTTGCTTAGTACGCCTACATTTACCTTGGTAGAATCAACCTCTATTCAGGGACAAAGCTATTATATCAATGGATCAACTTGGCAGGATCTCTATGATTTCGACAGCACCGCAAATTTTTGTATTAAGGGCCTAGCAGGGGAAAGCCTTGGTACTAATCTAGAATGTGGGGGAGAAATAGTCTTTAAAAGAATAGAACCCGGGTCGACTATTACAGACAATTTTACCGTTGAAAACGTTGGTGAATCTTTCTCAAGGCTTGATTGGGAGATAGACGAATATCCAACTTGGGGAACTTGGTCCTTTGATCAATTAGAAGGAGATAATCTTAGACCTGAGGATGGAGCAATTGCTGTGGAATTAACAGTTATTGTACCAAATGAGGAAGACACTGAATTCAATGGTGAATTAAAAATAGTAAACAAGCAGAATAGTAGTGATTTTTGCACGATAGATATCTCTATAGCAACGCCTGTTAATCACAATGGCACTCATTCAATTTTCTTGGAAAAAATCTTGGAACGATTCCCATTTTTGGAACGTGTATCAAACCTTCCGATCATTAAAGAAATTTTCAATCTTTAATACACTAAGGTATGTTTTCAAGAACTAAAAACGAGAATATTCAATTCTTTTGTCTTTGCCAATAAAAAAATTGTATAAATATGTGAGTTATATGCAGGACAACAATGAATGTCAGAAAGTTACTGCCAGCTATTGGAATTGCTATATTAATCTACATATTGACAACTATAAACTTGGAAAAAATCATAACAGATTTTTCTCGTATTAATCCGGTATATTCTATTCTATCGTTTTTTTCATTGGTCCCTATCCTAATCATGTCTAACTACCAGTGGCAACTAATTCTAAAAAAACAGAAAATTGATGTGAGCTATATTTATTCATTGAAAAACATTCTCATAGGTTACTTTTATGGTTTTATAACTCCTGGGGGGTACGGTGCTTATGCACGCACATTATATCTGCAAGACGAAAGCAAGGCCCCCCTTCAAAAATGCGTATCTAATGTTATAATTTTCAACACTATTGATTATATATCCCTTTTACTGATAGGAACTATAGGGGGAGTGATATTAAGCATTAGATTCCCCCACCTAGTTAGTCTATTTATTGCGATAGTGGTTATTTTCGTTATCGTTATTTTTATGTTCCTCTCCTTTCTAAAAAAGGGGATGTGGGCCAGTTTTTTAAAAAAGATTTTCCAATCAAGACTTTTCAATCCCTTTAGAGAAATATTAAGCAAGTCGGACGGTCTTTTTTATGAAGATATGCCAGCACTTAAAGATCTCACATTGCCTTTTTTCATTTCCTTTTTCGGTTGGATATTGCGGTTCTTTGAATTATATCTAATATCAAAGTTATTCTTCATACATGTTGACATCATCTATTTCATTCCAATAATTGCCATTGCAAATATCATTGCATCTCTTCCTATCACAATTTATGGATTGGGGACAAGAGAGGTTACGTTGATAAGTTTATTTTCAGTTTTTGGTGTATTGCCTGAAAGTGTCATAAGCCTCTCGCTATTTTGGTTTGTCATAGTATGGCTTTTACCAAGCATTCTTGGAGCGATTATTGCAATTAGAGAAGGCAGATATGGTGGCCATGTGCATATGGAAAAACAATTCTAAAAAATGCAACTGAAATCATGGTATATCTTTATTTCACATTCCTGTTAATTACTTTCTCACTTGTTGTTCTATTCTATGCAAACAAGATGGGTATCATAGGTGCCAAACCTACAAATATTTGTTTATTTTTAGGAAAAGGTTTTAACTAATTTAAAAATAATGTATCATTGGAGATGCTATAATTTGCAAATAGACGATGCTATTGCTGAAAAATTTGCAACATACATGGAGAAGTATCCTAGATTTTATCAGAATCTTGCAAAGATAGTTCGCCAAAACACTCCTTATCAAATAGATAGACCAGTAGTGGTTGATTTGGGGGTGGGGCCAGGTCTGCTATCTCTAGAAATTCAGAGAGTAATGCCAGAAGTTTCTATAATGGGTTTAGATCCATCTATTAAAATGCTTAAATTGGCCAGGAAACGTGCATTTAAGGCCGATTTTAAAAGATTTGGAGCAATACTATCCGTTGCAGAGAACATCCCATTAGAAAGCGATTCTGTTGATATCTTAATAAGTAGATTTAGCCTTCCTTATTGGAAACGCCCAATGGATGGTTTTTCAGAGATTTTTAGAGTATTAAAGCCAAAGGGAAAGTTGATTTTGGAGGCTTTAAATGCTGATTTTCCTAGCTGGAAATTATTTTTAATAAAATTACACATGTTGTCCAATTCAGCTGGACAGGAGGTAATTAGATACCATGTCGATGCATATGAATCCGCGTATACAATGATTCAAGTTGAGCGACTTCTTACAGATAGCCGGTTTAGAATACTCACAAAAGAAGGAAATAAAAAAGATTGGAAATTTGTGATCATTGCAGAAAAAACTGCAAAATCAGAAAGCTGATGGATTTAAAAATTTAAAGTGGCATTTTTCAAATAAATTTATTATGTTTATGTGGTTACACGTTACTATGGCTGAATCTAGAAATAAAACAAAAAAACATCCTATGCCAATAACTAAATATATTCTACTTGCAGTAATCGTATTTCTTATTTTTTCACTGGGTTTTTTTCCAGTAGTATTTACAGGAAAAATGCTATTGTATTTTTTAGATTTTGATCAGTTGTGGCATTGGCTGCTATTGCCTTTTATAATTTACATTGGTTTTGCTATTTTAATCACATCTGAATTATTGTTTTCCGGTTTTATCATGTGGGTGTTCAAGATTAGATATGAACCTGGTGAATGCGATTATTCCCTCCGAGATAAGAACGCTTTTAAGTGGATTATAGTCTGTTCACTGTATACGCCATGTCGGAAAATTATTGAAATATTTCCTGTAGGTGGATTAAAAAATGTTTACTATAGATTATTAGGAATGAAAATTGGTAAGAATACATTAGTTGGAGGGGTGATCAAGGATCCCTGTGTTACAACATTTGGAGATAATACGACAATGGGAGAATATGCAATTATCTATGGGCACATTCACAATCGTGAAAAGGGCAAAATTATGATTGGCAGTGTCAGAGTTGGAAATAATTGTGTTATTGGGGCAGGGTCGATTATTATGCCAGGTGCAGTTTTACAAGATAATGTTGTACTTGCTGCAGGTGCAGTTGTAGTACAAAATCAAGTTTTGGAAAAAGGCAAGACATATGCAGGCATACCAGCAAAGGAAATTAAAATGTCTATAAAAACTAAGGGCGATAATTAGGTTTGATAAGTAAATTACTGGAGTTTTGCGTTTTGCTAAGCATTTGTATTTTTCATCATAGTCGATTTATACGGGCATAGAATGCTCTCCATAAGTTGTTTCATCTCAATATTTTTTGTTTTACTTACAGATGAGATGAGT
>Ga0307431_1001956_pt1 | contig 11233 bp, 10 predicted proteins | sample SalMarWE160170MG_FD_202155 | JGI IMG/M metagenome (GOLD analysis project Ga0307431, IMG submission 202155) | Salt marsh sediment microbial communities from the Plum Island Ecosystem LTER, Massachusetts, United States - WE1603-170 | ecosystem: Environmental > Aquatic > Marine > Intertidal zone >... | reverse complement strand
TCTACATTTCATTCTTTTCTTTAAAAACTTTTCTATAAATTTGCTTCTTTTACAATATGGTATAATTGAAAAGTATTTAAAGGGAAAAAAATTGCAAAATTGCTTCCTTTCTGTTTTACAGTATGGTATAACCAAAAGGTATTTAAAGGGATACCACACTAACCCTCGTTATAATTTTCAATTTTGCAGTAGTGTAAAAGACCTCTTTTGATGAATTTTTGATTTTTCGTACAGAAACCAAAACCTATTTCAACCCAGAAACGATCTAAAAGACAATGATAGTCGGAGTAGATGAAGCTGGCAGAGGTTGTGTCATAGGGCCAATGGTAATCTGTGGTGCCGGAGCTGAAAGTATGAATATCAAGGGCATAAAAGACTCCAAACTTCTTACGCCTGAGAAAAGAGAAAAATTGGCTCATGCGATAAAAAAAGAAGTAATATATTATTATAAGATTTTCTCGCCCGGAAAAATAGATGAATACACGAGAAGAAATAAACTCAATGTTTTAGAAGTGGAAGGGTTCTCCGAGATAATTAAGAAGTTTGATCTTTCATCAAAATTCTTTGTAGACTCGTGTGATGTAAACTCAGGAAGATTCAAAAGAAACATAATAAGTATCACGGGAGAGATCGATATTGTTTCAGAACATAAAGCGGATGTTAAATACCCTATGGTATCTGCAGCTTCCATCCTCGCAAAGGTAAAAAGAGATAAATTTATAAAAGATATTGGATACGATCTCGGCTCGGGATATCCATCTGATAAAAAGACAATATCTTTTCTCAAAAATTGGTACTTGGAAAACAAGGATTTTCCTGATTTTGTAAGAGAATCCTGGGATACAATAAAAAAGATTAAAGGGAATGCAAAACAGCAGCAGCTTATATAACTATATATTATAGAATAATTTTATATTCTCGTACTGTGAAAAACATACATGAAAGATTATTTTGAATCCCTTGAAAAAGAACTTGAAAATATATATAAAATAGCTGAAGAAGCGAGAAAAAAGGGGCAGGACCCGTATATGAAAGTGGAAATAGCACCGGCAAGAGATATGGCTGCAAGAGTCGAAGGTCTTGTGGGTCCTATAAATATCGCCTCGAAGATCAGAGAGCTGGATAGAATGAATTATTCGAGGGAAAAAATAGCTTTGAAAATTGCTGAAGAGATAACAGAAAGAAAATTTGGAAATTACACGCAGGAAGAATGTGCGGAACAGGCTGTAAGAACTGCTTTGGCTATCTTAACAGAGGGGATCGTTGCAGCTCCTTTAGAGGGTATTGCCCAAGTGAAGATAAAAGAGAATATAGATAACTCTAAATTTCTATCCCTGTATTTTGCAGGACCAATAAGATCTGCAGGAGGAACCGCTGCAGCATTATCTATCTTAATGGGAGATCACGTAAGAAAAAAATTATCCTTAGACAGATATAAACCGTCTGATGAAGAAATAGAAAGATTTATTGAAGAAGTTGATCTTTACAACAGAATATCTCATTTACAGTACTATCCTTCAAAAAAAGAACTGAAAATAGCTTTAAAGAATATTCCTATAGAGATCACGGGAGAACCTACGGAAAAAGTAGAGGTTTCAGGATACAGAGATCTGGAAAGAATCGAAACAAACAGGGTACGTGGTGGCGCCATGCTTGCTCTCTGTGAAGGACTTCTGCAAAAGGGATCAAAGGTCTTAAAATACGTGGAAAATCTAAAATTAGATGGATGGGAATGGATCGAAGAGATAGCATTAAGTTCTAAGGAAGAGGAAGAATTTGAGTTAGAGAACTGGAAATATCTAAAGGATATTATAGCTGGAAGACCTGTATTTTCACATCCCTCAAGGAGAGGAGGATTCAGGATAAGATATGGGAGAAGTAGAAACACAGGTTTTGCTGCCTGGGGTATTCATCCTTGCACAATGTTAGTGCTCCAGGATTTTCTGGCTACCGGAACGCAGATGAAGACAGAAAGACCAGGGAAAGCGAATGTTGTATGTCCTGTAGATAGTATAGAAGGTCCTATTGTAAGAATGAAAAATGGAGATGTTTTAAGACTGGAAGATTATGAAGAAACTTTAAAAATAAGAAAAGATGTGGATAAAATCCTATTTTTAGGAGATGCTTTAATATCTTATGGAGATTTCCTTGAAAATAACCATATCCTTCTTCCGTCGGGATACGTGGAAGAATGGTGGTTTCAAGAGCTAAAGGAAAAAGAGAATATAGATCCTTTCAATGTTTCTGAAAAAGAAGCTTTGGAGATATCTGAGAAGTATGATGTTCCATTACACCCAAAATACACATGTTTCTGGTACTATCTAACCTTTGATGAGTTAAAAGAATTTATAGATTATTTAAGTATCGGAGAGATAGGAGAAAATATTGTTCTTCCTTTAAATGATAAAAAGAAACTTCTTGAAAAAATATGCCTGGAACATAAAGTTTCGGGGGATAAAATCATCATAAACTCTCTATTTATCAAAAAATTAAACATTTCTAAGTTTTATAAAATCTATGAAACTTTAAAAAACGAGAAGATAACAGATAAAGACAAGATATTCAAAGCTTTTAAACACTGTACTGGGATAGAAATAAGGGATAAATGTCCATATACAGTAGGAGGGAGGATGGGAAGACCTGAAAAGGCGAAAGAGAGACTTATGTCTCCTCCTGTTCACGGTCTCTTCCCTGTAGGACGTTATGGAGGAAGAACAAGAAGCATTGTAAAAGCTTCTGCTTTAAATTATATTAATGTAGATATAATAAATTTGAAATGCCCTATCTGCGAAGACAAGACATTTAAAAGAAAATGCGATAAATGCGGGGCTACAACAAAGCTCTATAAAATATGCGAAAATGAAAAGTGCAGTATAACGTCTATAGAGACGGAAGAAGATAGATGTCCTGCCTGCAACTCTCCATTAAAGATACATTCCTTAAAAAAGATATATCTAAATGAGGAGTATAAAAAGGCGCTAGAGAATCTGAATATCCCTTCCCCAAAGGAGGTTAAAGGTGTTATAGGAATGATCTCCTCCCAGAAATTTCCAGAAATCCTGGAAAAAGGGATTTTAAGGGCAAAAAATAAGGTATATGTCTTTAAGGATGGAACTATAAGATTTGATTGTACAGACGCACCTCTAACACATTTTATACCTAAGGAGATAAATCTCTCTCTAGAAAAGTTAAAAGCGCTGGGATATACTCAGGATTATCTAGGAAATCCCATCAATAACGAGGACCAGATAGTAGAATTAAACCCTCAGGATGTAGTAATACCAGAAAAAGGAGGAGAATACCTTTTAAAGGTGGCAAATTTTGTTGATGATTGTTTAGAAAAAATATACAGGCTGAAAAGATATTATAATACGGAAAAAAAGGAAGATCTGATAGGAAAACTTGTTATAGGACTTGCTCCGCACACGTCTGCAGGTGTTCTCGGGAGGATAATAGGTTTTTCATCTGCAAGTGTAGGATATGCACATCCTTTCTTCCATGCTGCCAAGAGAAGAAACTGTGATGGAGATGAAGACTCTTTTTTACTTGCTCTCGAAGCTCTTCTTAACTTCTCAAGATTATTCCTTCCTGAAAAAAGAGGAGGAAAAATGGATGCTCCTCTCGTACTCACAACGAAAATAGATCCTAGAGAGGTGGACAAGGAAGTAAGAAACATGGATATAGTAGATGTATATCCAATAAAATTTTATAATCTCTCGCAGAAGTTTTCAAAGCCGCAAAAAATAAGGATAGAAAAAGTTGGGGATAGACTGGGCGAAGAAAATGCATTTTACGGTTTCAAATTTACCCACAATACTTCAAACATATCTATGGGTCCAAGAATTAGTGCTTATAAAACTCTCGGCGCAATGGAAGATAAAATAAATGCGCAGCTAGATCTTGCCGAAAAAATTGAGGCTGTAGATGAGAACGATACTGCAGAAAGAGTCATAAACTCTCATTTTCTCCCGGATCTAATAGGGAACATGAGGGCCTTTTCCACTCAGTCTTTCAGATGTGTGGATTGCAATAAAAAGTACAGAAGGGTTCCTTTAAGTGGAAAATGTGTCTGCGGTGGTAGGCTTGTGCTGACAGTTTCACAAGGATCTGTAGAAAAATATCTCAAAATTTCCAAAATGCTCGTAGAAAAATATGAAGTTGACCCTTATATAAAAGAAAGAATTGAGATAATAGAAAAAAGCATTGAGACCGTCTTCACAGGAAAAAAGAAACAGATGTCTCTTGCGGATTTTTTGTAAAATGCTGTCCATCAAAAGACGAGTGATACTTATTTAAATCTTGGTCTCTCACAACTTTCATGGACGTGGAAACGATACTCTCACCATGGTTTGAATCTATAGACGACCCTGAGGCGTTTCAGGAAATTCTTGCAAAAAGACTTATCGAGCGATATAATAACACAGAGTATGGCGCTGGAAAAAATGCCATAGAAGAGTTCCCTATCGTAGATTACAACGCACTCAAATCGTATCTCAATGAAGTAGAGAAGGGGAACATCAATGCCTTGTTATCAGAATCCCCTCTTTTCTGGGCGATGACGAGGGGAACAACATCAAAATCTAAATTCATACCTATAACAAAAACGGATTTAGAGGAAAAAATGAAATGTGGCCCCCGGGTGTTTTGTGCGTATCTTTTACAGAAAATGAGATTCGATATACTGGGGGGCACTGTATTGAATCTGAATTTTCCTTCTGTTCTGGGTAAAATGAAAGACGGAAAGGAGTACGGATACTCATCTGGATTTTACTTTAAAACACACACTGCAAAATACGGAATAGATATCGTTCCTGATCAGGAAAAAATAGACCCGTTGATAGGATTATCCAAAAAAGACTGGGAGAACCGATTTGATCTTGCATATCATGAAGCTCTTGGAAAGAATATTACTATGGTCACGGGTGTGACTCAGGTCATGACGCAGTTCGCAACCTTTGTGAAAAAAAAACATGGAAAATATCCGAAACAGTTGTGGGACACGAAGGTGCTCGTATGTTCAAGTACCGCTGGCATAAATACAAAACTGAAGCCAGCACTAAAGGCGTTGTATGGGGGTGCAGATGTCCTCGAGGTGTATGGTGCTACTGAGGGAATATATGCTCAACAGTTCGATAGACCGTGTGTTACACCCAATTACGATATATATTACTTTGAAGTTGAAGTGAAAGGTAAAATAAAAATGCTCCATGAGATGAAAAAGAGAGAAATCGGGAAATTAATTATTTCTTCCTCACTCTTCCCACGATATAAAATAGGAGACCTCATTAAATGCAATGATAGCCCCTACTTTACCGTCATAGGAAGAGATAGGAGATTTACTGTTTTAAGGCATTATGTAGAGAGTTTTTTTTACTAAGATTCTTCCTGTCTTCTCATTTTTCCGAGCCCGTAGATAATTACGAGTGCCCCTGCAATAACGAGTACCAAAGGCCACCATTCGAGTTCGTATATCGTTACTATTCCCACCATGAGAAGTATCAATCCGACAAGAGCTTCTCCCATTATAGGTCTGCGGTACTGGGGCACTATAGAATGCAGCAGTGCACTGAGAAGAAACGCACCACCCACGCACATAAGAATGTAGTTCCACACATTTTCCCAACTTATACCATACATCTCATTGCTGGCGAAATAGAACACAATTCCCAGAAGAATAACAAGAACTCCTACAAAGATAGCGGAAATCGGGTCTCTAGTGTATTTTTCTTCCTTTTCGCCGCCTTTTTCTTCCTTTTCGTGCTTTTCATCTTTTTCTCCTTTTTTGTGATGTTTTCTTTCAGCCATATATATATATGCATACTTTAATGTTTATAAACTTTTTTATTCGATTGGTCTCATGAAACAATTTATATGCATCCCCTCTCATATATATCATGATAGGATGGTTTTCTACAGGAAGGGATAAGGCAGCAAGGGATCTTTTAGAATATATCGTTAAAAAGGAAATAGATATATCCTTTGTATTCTGTAACCGTGAGAGGGGAGAGAGTGAAGAAAGTGATAATTTTATAAATCTCGTAGAGAATTATGGATTTGATCTCATTTGCTTTTCTTCTAAAAAATTTCTTCTCGATCTGCGGAAAAAAGATAAGAAAGAATGGAGAACTCTTTATGACACTGAGATACTTAATTTAATACCTCACGTAAAATTAAATATTCTTGCAGGATATATGCTTATTCTCAGCCCCCTAACATGTGATACTCTGGATATGATAAACCTCCATCCCGCTTTACCTGACGGGCCAAGAGGGACATGGCAGGATGTTATCTGGGAGTTAATTAGAAAAAATGCCAGAGAAACCGGAGCCATGATGCACCTGGTTACAAAAGAGTTAGACAGGGGCCCAGTTGTGACGTACTGTAAATTTCCTATATATTTTTATGAGTTCAGAAAAGACTTTGAAAATTTATTAAAAACGCGATCTTTTAATGATATTAAAAAAGAAGGACATCCTCTTTTCCATAAAATAAGAGAAGAAGAACTTAAAAGAGAGTTCCCTCTTATAGAATACACGATAAAAGCCTTCGAAAATAAAGAAATAGAGATAAGGAATAAAAAGGTTTATTCTCATGAGAAAGAAATAAAGGGATATGATATCTCTGATAAGATAGAAAGAGAGCTAGGGGAGGGCTGATTTTTAGAATAGATTATTTTAAGATGTCTCTTCTCACAAGTTTTATAGTGTGCTCCAGTAAGAGAGCCACTGTAACTGGTCCAATACCTCCAGACATGGGAGTTATTAAGGATGCTTTCGGCGATACGTTTTCAAAATCTACATCTCCACCTACATCCAACACAACGACCCCCTCTTTAACCATGTTTTCCCTGATGAGATCCTTCACACCTGTTGCAGTCACCAGTATATCTGCTTTTTTCGTATACTTTTTAAGGTCCTCTGTATAGATGTGGCATACGGTAACTGTAGCATTTCTATTAAGTAGTAGTGCGGCCATTGGCTTCCCCACACCGTTACTGTGTCCCACTATCACTACATTCTTGCTACAGACGTCTATATTGTATTTTTCCAGTACTTTTATTACCGCGTGCGGTGCGCACGGTACAATGTCTTCTATACCTGTGAGCATTTTTCCGAGGTTAACAGGCTGAAATCCATCCACATCCTTCGCAGGGTTAATAATCTGCATGATCTCCCTTTCATCAATGTGCTCGGGTAACGGAAGCTGTACCAGTATTCCATGTATTGTATCATTTTGATTTAACGAGTAAATTAGATCGATGAGTTCTCTTTCGGTAGATTTTTCAGAGAGCGTATAATGTTCTGAGTAAATTCCAACCCTTTTACATGCCTTATGTATTAGCTTCACGTACAGTTTCGAAGGTTTATTTCTTCCCACGATAATTGTTGCCAGTCCAGGCACGATGTCATATGTTTTCTTTAATTGAGATACGTCATTTCTTACCTTTTCTTCAATTTCTTTTGCAATTTCTCTACCATCGATGATGATTTTATCACCTCACAAATTTTTTAAATTCTTTGCAAGGTTTTCCTTCAGGACAATACCCCAATTTTTTGCACCGTGGTCCAGAATTCTTAAAGATGATCGGTGCTTTCTTCTTACAAATTTTCAACATTTCCCATGCAACTTCTCTAATCTCCCATTGTGCTTTTGTACAGCATCTCAACGGGAAAAATACCTCATAAAGTTCTCTACAATTCATTGTAACAAGTAAGTTTGTTTTTGTTCCCATGGGCAAAATAAATCTCGCATCTTCTTTGGGAACATCGTCACCAACTAAAGAATCATATGTAGAATATATTTTATCCAAAATATCTTTGACTCTATCGTAATATTCACTATCCTTTACTGTTTCCGGTGCCTTAAAGCTCTCTCTTTTCGGCTCAACTCTCCTCAAACTTTGCTGAGTATAGGACGCGATTCTGTGTCTTACTAACTGATGTGTACATACCCTAGAAACATCTTCTAAGCTAAAGGTAAAACTAGCATGTTCTAGAACACTTGTATGCCCTCTGTCAACGACTATGCTTATCCACTTTTTGGTATCTTCTTCTGTCCATGCTTCGGAAAACTCACTTAGAGGTTTATTTGAGGCAGATACATACGCCGCCATTGCGCATACTTTATCTGGATTTCTTGTATATGTTACTAACTGCACATTCATATTCTCACCAATTACTTTCTCTTTATTCATATGGAGATATAAATATTGCATGTCAATAGTTTTCTAGTCATATAATGTTTTCCAAGAACCTTGAAAAGTCTAGCTTTATAGACAATAACTTCAAAATATCTTGAAGTTATGCTTCGATCTCTGAATCTATAGAAATCCAATGATCTTAACGGTATATTTAATAGTGAAACTCTTATATTGTCCTCTTTTTGAGATCTTAACCAGAAATTAAGTTCCAATCTCCCACGATCCCAAATATTTTTTCTGTATTTCAGTTAACTGATCTACCTTTATACCAAGAGAATCGAGTTTTATTCTCGCAACTTTATAATCTATCTCCTTTGGAACGTTGTAAACTCTTGGAATCAAATCGTTTTTTAAGATATACTCCGCGGATAGTGCTTGGATACCAAAACTCATGTCCATTATCTCTATTGCGTGCCCATCTGCACATGCCAGATTCACGAGTCTTCCCTCCCCCAAGAGGTATATCCTTTTGCCGTTAAAATTGTACTCTGTTATGTTTTTTCTTACCTCTCTTTTGGACATTTTTTCTAAAGTTTTTACGTCTATTTCTATATTGAAATGTCCCGAGTTGCAGAGAATTACTTTATCTTTCATTAACCGGAAATGTTTTTCAGTTATAACATCTCTACATCCAGTAGCTGTAACAAAGATATCCCCTATCTTTGCTGCATTCTCCATTCTCATAACCTTAAATCCGTCCATATAAGCTTCCAGTGCTTTTATCTGATCTACCTCTGTTACTATAACATTTGCTCCCATTCCTCTTGCTCTCAACGCTATACCTCTGCCTACCCATCCATATCCCGCAACAACAAAGTTTTTACCTGCGAGAATTATATTTGTCGTTCTCATTATACCATCTAAAGTAGATTGTCCTGTTCCATGCCTGTTATCGAAAAGATGTTTGCAATAAGCATCATTTACATCTATAACTGGAAATTTAAGCTTTTTTTCTCTTTCTAAAGCTTTTAATCGTATTACTCCTGTAGTCGTTTCTTCGCACCCCCCCTTTGGTATTATATTTTTTTTATGCGCATATGCTATCGTGTCTGCCCCGTCATCTATTATTATCTCGGGAAAAAACTCCATGATTTTCTCTATGTTCTCATAATACTCTTTTTCATTAAGTCCATGCCATGCATACACATCTACTCCCTTTTTTGCTAATCCCGCACAGATATCGTTCTGTGTAGACAATGGGTTGCTTCCTGTGATCCTTATCTCTGCACCTCCTGCTTTAAGAGTCTCTGTTAAAAAAGCTGTTTTTGCTTCTAAGTGAAGACACATTCCTATCTTTATATTTTTAAAAGGTTTTCTATCCTCAAAATCTTTTTTGATAATGTTTAAAATTGGCATGAAATTTGAAGCCCACTCTATTTTCTTCTCTCCTTCCTTAGCTAAATTTATGTCTTTTATTTTCATGATGCTCCCTCCAACGCATTTTTACACTGACATTTCCTTTCTTTTGGGATTTTTTCAATGCTTTTTAAAATCAATCTTCTAACTTTTTCTATATTTTCATTCATTATCCCCTTTACCTCTGTATGTGTAAGCTTTTTTTTCGTTATCCCTGCAGCCATGTTTGTAATCATCGCTATTGTGCAGTAACATATTTCTGCTTCCCTTGCAAATATGACTTCTGGAACATTTGTCATTGAGACAACATCTCCTCCTATCTTCCTAAACATATTTATCTCTGCAGGTGTTTCGAACCTGGGTCCTTCTGTACATATATATACTCCTTCATGTAATGTGATTTTCTCTTCTTCTGCTGTTTTTTTTACTATCTCTCTTAATTCTGGGCAATATGGCTCGGAAAGGTCTATGTGTACAACTTTATCATCATAAAGTGTGTATTCTCTCTTTTTAGTAAAATCTATAAACTGTTTCAGTAATACAAGACTTTTTGGTTTAAACTCTGGGTTCATTGAGCCTACTGCTGTTGTAGCAATTATTCTCTCTACTCCTATACTTTTTAACGCTAGGATATTTGCTCTGTAATTTATTTTATGTGGTGGCACTGTATGCTTTTCACCATGTCTCGCCAGAAAAACTATTTCCTTACCTTTGTAACTCACGATCTTTATTTTTACCTCTCCGTACCTTGTCTTCACAATCCTTTCCTGCTCAGTTTCAAAAAAGCGATAAATTCCTGATCCTCCAATAATTCCTATCATGCTTTTTTTATGTTTCTTTGCTTTTATCTTTTTCGTGAGTAAGATTTTTATTTACATGCGGAGAATGTCCTTTATGGTATGCTTTGTTATCTTCAGGACGGACTCCATAAAAAAAGCACTCACGGCATTGGCAGATCTTGTAAGACACGGAAAAATAAAGGTCTATGATCCAAAGCTTATACCCTCTGAAACGGTAGAAAAGATAATGCTTGATCTCTGTGGTGAAATAAAAAATCCAAAAGATGTTAATATAGTTGCAAAGACGAACGAGAAAGGAGGAAGAGTAATATTTTCTTTGAAAAGAATTCATCCCCCCGCACACTTGATTGTAGTGACCTCAAGACATGATGCCTTTGATGCAATTGACAGCAATTACCAAAATTATAGATCACTGAGGGGATTTACTCCTCCGAAGAAGATAATTAAATCTTAATCCTTTTCAGATTTTATTCTTCCAATATTCCTTTCACTATCTCTATCACATCTCCTATATACTTTTTTGGATCGAGAGATTCTTCTATCTCCTTTTCAGTTAAGTATTTTCTTACTGTTTCGTTTTTTATTAAATTCTCTTTAAAATTTCCTTCTTTCTGTGCTATTGTTCTTAAAAGTTCGTGAGCTTTCTGTCTGTCGTATCCTTTCTTGACTAATCTTATCATCACAGATTCTGCTAGATTCTTGCCTTTCAAAAGATTTAGATTCCTTTCTATATTTTCTGGATAAAATACTAGATTTTTAAGTGTGTTTTTAATTCCTTTTAACATCTCATCTATAAGAACGAAAGTTTCTGGAATTATTACTCTCTCGCAGGAGGAGTTTGTCAGATCCCTCTCGTGCCACAATGGATTATTTAAAA
>Ga0307431_1001952_pt1 | contig 11245 bp, 7 predicted proteins | sample SalMarWE160170MG_FD_202155 | JGI IMG/M metagenome (GOLD analysis project Ga0307431, IMG submission 202155) | Salt marsh sediment microbial communities from the Plum Island Ecosystem LTER, Massachusetts, United States - WE1603-170 | ecosystem: Environmental > Aquatic > Marine > Intertidal zone >... | reverse complement strand
ACCATGGAGCGGAAGAGCTCCTCATCGATGACGAGCGAATCGATGGGCTGTTTGGTCGGGTCTTTTACGAACAATCCGATAAACAGCTTTGCAAATGAGTTGAGGACATGGCGAACCGGGATTATTGCGATGGAAAACAGGTACAGGGGGTAGGCGTTCAAGAGAGCGATCCTTTCCGGATACTTCACTGCGATTGTCTTGGGTATGATATCGCAGACAAGCAGAAGCACCGGCACCGTTACTGCCATGGAGCAGAAGGGGAGGTACCGGTCGCTGATGATATCCCTGGTGAGTGAGTAAAAGAGCGCTGCGGCAACGACCGATATGCAGATGTTGACGATATCATTGCCGATAAGCACGGTGGTAAGGAAGGTACTGGGGGCCTTGAGGAGTTTTGCTATGTATTTGAAGGCTTTCGCTGTTTTGACCTTCCTGCGCCGAAGCCTCACCTTGCTGAGCGAGAAGAGGGCAACCTCGGAGGATGCAAAGAAGCCTGAGAGGAAAAACAGTACAATAAGGACCAAAAGCGTGATGGAGTAATACATCGTGTCTCAAGGAAATAATAAGGTGGCGTTTTTTATCCAGATGATGTGCTGGGGGGTGAAAAAGCTTGTTGTTAGCGATGGTTCTTCCATAAAAGGATGTTTACATCAATCATATTATATATATTATACTATAGTATATAAAAATTTGATGCGTCAATATAAATAGGCTCTGGCATCCTTCTTTTTGTAATATATTCAGAGGCTTCTCAAGCCATAATCCTATGGCCGGTATGGATCATTACTTTCGATATCTCTCTCGATCCTGATCCTTCTCAGCCAGGTCGGTCAAGCCCCCTTTTCCGAATTTATTGATCTTTACGCCGCCGGAAAGCCTTGGAAATTCATTGGTGCTATAGAGCTCATCAGGCAGCTTATGAGGTGCAACCTTTCCGCTCAAAAATTCCCTGATTTCAGGCAAGGTGACCTTTTCACCCCTTTTTGGAACCACGCACACACAGATACTTTCCCCCAAAACCGGATTCGGCGTTGCCACCACGCACACCTCCTCAACCTTCGGATGTTCGATAATCAAGGATTCCAGTTCTGAAGGATAAATCTTGAACCCGCCACGATTGATCAAATCCTTTGTGCGGGCATGAATCTTCAAGTATCCGTTGCTTTCCCTCGACGCCAGGTCGCCCGTGAAAAGCCACCCATCGACAATCTGCCTTTGTGTTTCTTCAGGGTTTCTCCAGTACCCCTTCATCACATGCCATCCTCTCAGGGTCAGTTCCCCGATCTCCCCATCAGGGAGCTCTTTACCCGTTTTTGGATCCACTACCCCTACCTCTGTATCGGCAACAGGCAGGCCAACATACTTTTCTCTCATCTCAAGGGAAAGAGGATAGGGGCACATTATTCCCACGCCGGGGCCTACCTCAGATGCCCCCCAAAAATTGCTCAGATACACCCCCATTTCCTTTTCTACCTTGGTGATCAGTCCCTCCGGTGGTATATACCCGGCAGTAAGGCCGGCTTTAAGAGAACTAAGATCGTACTTTTTCCTTTCCTTATGGTTCAGCATAAGGATGTAATGGGTAGGCGCTCCTGGAAACTGGGTAATCTTTTCCTTCTCAATAAGCTTAAAGGCTTCCTCTGCATTGAAACTATGCATGAGGACCACCGTAGCCTGGAGCAAGAGGGGCTGGATCAGGACTGCCCCGCACCCGTAGGAATGGCTCATGGGTAAGGCGCCCAGAAAGATATCATCCGAACCAGCGTTCACCCCGATGGAATATTCCCATCCTGCCCTCACCGCTGCATAGTGACAAATCATGGCCCCTTTTGGCGTGCCTGTTGTTCCGGAGGTGTAGATCAACATTGCCACATCTTCTCGGGTATCAATAGGGGGAGAGACATATGTTTTATGAGCGCCTTGCTCGATTAACGCATAGAATCGGTGTATTCCCTTGCCCTCTCCGTCTCCCACAGTGATGATCGTTTGAAGCTCCGGCAGGTCTTGTGTAATGTCCAGTATTGAATCGAGGTATTGGTATCCCCCCCATTCGCTGAAGATAAAAATCCCTTTGGCGCCTGAGTTTTTGAGGATGAATTCGGCTTCGGTCTTTCGATACAGAGGGTTTACCCAGACAACAATGATCCCCAGTTTCTGGAGGGCATAAAAGGCCGCCATAAATTCCAGAGAATTCGGCATGTGAATGGCAACCCGATCTCCTTTTGTAAAACCTTTGTTTACAAGGCCGGCTGCCAGGCAATCTGCCATATCGTTCAGCTCTTTATAGGTTTTCACCTGGTCACCGCACTTTACCGCTATTTTATCCGGGACTGACTGAGCCCCTTTTTCCAGTAGTTGTCCGATAGATAATGTTTCTATATCCTCCATCACGGAACCTTTCTTACGTCTCATTTTGAATACTATTATCTATTAAAAATCTCACCGCAAGCTTTTTATCAAGGATCCACTCTCTTTTGTATATCCTTTTTTGCCCTCTCCTGCTTCTATACGAAAGAGAAAAGATTTTCCTTATGGGGCGATTATCAGGGAGGTCTTTTTCTCTTCTTCTTCCTCTTGGTCGGATTCGAGAAGGATCTTGATAGATTTTAGAAGCAGGTGCCAGATGAAGGGATTGGGCTCGATGCGGCTTAAGGGTTTCTTCAGATCAACAGCCGCACTCAGGGCTGCTTTAGCCTCACGATCTTTCCCTGTCCTGAGCAATATATAGGCCGTCTCTTCGAGACGCCTCTTCCAGAGGAGCCTTTTTTCTTCCGGAAAGACTTCCTGTAAGGCATCTCGATATATGGCATCTATCCTGGCCTCCTTTTGATCAAGCCTGAGCACGATCCTGCTTTGCTCTACCTCAGTGATCTGAGCAGCATATTTCCCTATCTCCTGCTCCCCCAGATGCCACGCAGCAAAGGGCATGATCTCGTGCAGGCCGGCCGAATCCTTCAAGAGATGGGGAAGGTCCTTGACCTCATCCTCTCTTATGAATTGATAGATCAGGGGTGCCGGCTCATCCCAGGTCACATCGCTGAACCCTCTTTCCACCTCGCTGTAGCCCTGGGGAAGAGGCTTGGAAAGGGATCGGCTGAGGGCTGCCGCCTCCTTGAGAAGGTGAAGGCAGTACTCGCTCGGTGCCTCGACAGCAGGAAAGTCAGCCGATGAATTTGAGCTTTTCAGGAATTCCCTGAACTCCTTCTTGCTGAATTGGGTTACTGTGAACTGCTGAATTCCTTCTTGGTCGCTTAGGATGCTGAATACCGCCAGCAGGCCCCTCATGGGTATGGATCGGCCAAGGATAATTATCCTACTCCCGGTGGAATCGATCGCACTCAGGTAGCCTTCTGGTTCGGCTGGTTTTGGAGGCGAAAATGCGGGCTTTTTATCAGCGGTTTTTCCCTCCCACATGATCCCCTTCTGTCTCAACTTGTAGAGGCTCCTCTTTATGGCCTTGACAACCTCCTTTTCATTCGATTCGGCCATCATGGCCGTAAGGAGCTGAGCCGTTGTAAGCTGAGGGATTCTCGTTAGGGCCTCAATCAGGTGAATGGTGAGATGAGGCTCCTCTTTAACAGAGGAGCTGACCTTCTTTTGAACTTCATCAAGGGGAACTCCCAATGTCTGGGCATTTGCGATCTCGCCGAGAATTTGATCGAGCCTCTCCTTCACTGCTGGGTCCATTGAAGGTTCTTTTTCAGTTTTACCCATCTATTTATCCGGGTATAAAATCGCTCCTGCCTGCGGTCAGGTCACGATTTTATATGACGCGGCTTCGTCGCTTTAAAGAAAAAATTTCTATATGATCGAGTTATTTAAAACACTACCAAGATGGAGGGGTTTTTCCTTTTTTGTAGCGGAAGTATATGGTAGTGATTTGTAAGTGTAAAGAAAAAAAGGCTACCCATACTATCAAGGAAATACCGGAACCTGTTAGCGAGCGCTGGAATGGAAAGAGAACACAAAAAGATCGTTAGATCCTGGAAGATGTACGATTGGGCAAACTCTGCATTTGCCACCTCCATCATGGCAGCGGTGCTTCCAGAGTTCTACAGCTCCTTTGCAGGGGCAACCCTGGATAAGACCATCGCAACCAGCTACTGGGGATACGCTAACACCGCAGCCATGCTTATCATCGCGATCACCGCTCCCCTGTTGGGTGCTATGGCGGATCACTCGGGTGCGAAAAAGCGGTATCTCGGCAGCTTCGCAGCCCTCGGCATCGTGGCTACCGCTCTGCTGATAGGTACGGGCAAGGGTATGTGGCTGTATGCATCGTTGCTCTATATCTTCGGAAGGGTGGGCTTCGGGGGCGCCAACATCTTCTACGACAGCCTGCTCCCCCATGTGGCAGATTCCGGGGAAATGGACAGGGTCTCAGCGCAAGGCTATGCTTACGGGTACCTGGGCGGGGGGATCCTGCTGGCGCTTAACCTCCTCATGATTATGAAGCCGGGCCTCTTCGGGATACCGGATGCGTCATGGGCCTCGAGGATATCGTTTCTCACCGTGGCTATCTGGTGGGCGGTGTTTTCCATTCCCATTTTCAGAAACGTTTCCGAACCTCCGACCGTGGTCTCACGCGATGAGAGTACGAGCCCTTTTGTGGCGGGGTATCAGAGGCTGAAGAGGACCTTTAGGAATATCAGGAGGTTTAAAGAACTGGTCACCTTTCTTGTGGCTTTCTGGCTCTATAATGATGGGGTGGGAACGATCATCATTATGGCGGTTATATTTGGCGCGGAGATAGGGATCGGCACCACCCATCTGATCGGGGCGATCCTGATGGTCCAGTTTCTCGGGATCCCCTTTACCTTGCTCTTCGGAAGGCTCCCAAAGAGGCTGGGGACCAAGAACTCGATCCTCTGTGCCCTGGGGATCTATGTGATAGTCACCATGCTCGGCTATTTCATGTACAAACCGGTTCACTTCTGGCTTCTGGCATTCCTGGTGTCCATGGTGCAGGGCGGCACCCAAGCCCTTAGTCGATCAATGTATGGGTCCATGTCGCCGCCGGCAAAGTCTGCGGAGTTCTTCGGCTTCTACAATGTGAGCAGCAAATTTGCGGGTATTATCGGGCCCGCGCTGTTCGGGGTGATCGGTCAGATCACCGGCACGAGCAGGTTGAGCATTATCGCGATTGCCGTTTTCTTTGTTGCAGGCGGGATAATACTTGCCACCGTGGATCAGGCAAGAGGGATCGGAGCAGCCATGAAGGAGGAAAGAGAGGAACGCCTGCGGGCAGGCGTATAAATGTATTTAGTGCCAGTCCCCTCATCCATCTGCCGGGACTTGGTGCATGACTGGACCTCGAGACACAGCAGTTTTCTTTATCTGTTATGACGTTGAAGATAAAGCGCAGGCCTGTATCGTGCGCCATTTTTCCTCAACAGACTATTCAGCCGCCTGGAGTTTCTTCTCGATATCCTTCTGCAAGGATTTCTTATCCAATTTTTGGGCGCCGGTATAGGGCATAGCATCGATGAATTCGATTCGCTCGGGAAGCTGCAGCACCGAGGCCTTCTGCTCCTTCAAGAAGGAGATGATTGCATCAAAGCTCAGTTGAGCCCCGGCTTTGGCCTGGATATAAGCACAAACCCTTTCGCCCATAAGAGGATCGGGCATGGGGATCACGGCCACTGCCGCCACATCCGGATGGAGGCTGATGAGTCTCTCGATTTCAGTAGCACTGATACTCTCGCCCCCCCGGTTGATCATCTCCTTGAGGCGGCCGGTGATCGTGATATAGCCCTTTTCATCGATAGTGGCCACATCTCCTGTTCTGAAGAACCCGTCTTCAGTAAATACCTTTTTATTCTCTCCTGGATTATGGTAATAGCCCGTAAATACACCGGGGCCCTTCAAGACCAATTCCCCCTGCGTTTTGAGGGGAAGCTCCTTTCCCTCTGTATCAATGACCTTATAGGTATCATAAGGGCAGGTGGGCCTTCCCACGGTGGTGCAGATTTTATTCAAATCATCGGTGGTGCGGGTGATAGTCGTCATCCCTTCTGTGCCGCCATATCCGTTGTAGAACTTCATTTTCAACCGTTCGGTGACATCTCTGACCAGATCAGGGTGGCTTGCCCCCCCTGCGCTGTGCATCTTTTTTAAGGAACTCAAATCATACTTATCGAGATCCTTGTATTGGAGCATCCTTTGAGCCAGGGTGGGGACCCAGATAATGGAGGTGACTTTTTCCCTTTCTATGGTCTCACATATCTCCTTGTCGTCTGTAGAGTCCAGGAATATCACCTTTCCAAGCGTCATAACACTTCCCAGAAAACCCTTGCTAAATGTCAGATCATGACCTATGGGACCAGCGAGCAAATTTATATCCTGGCTGTGCTGATCCCACGACTTGGAGCAATAATCGGTGCCGGTGATGAGACTATTATGGGTGCGGGGAACAATCTTGGGCGCTCCGGTCGTGCCTCCGGTCGGCCCCATATGGGCCACCTGCATGGGATCCGGTCGCTGTTCGGCGAGTTTGGCCATAGCATCCTCTGTCAATTGTGCCGCTTCGATCAGTCCTTCGAGGCTCGGAAAGGATTTCTGATAGCAGCTTCCCCTGACAGTGATGACATTTGTAAGCTCAGGATGTTCCTTTTGTACGTCGCTGATAATAGGAAGGTAATCTGTTTTTTTATACCTGCAGGGGACAATCCAGGAGGTGGCCCCGGTAAGGGCAATCAGATGGTTGATTTCAAACTGGCGATATCGGTCGATCAACAAGACCGTGATAGCACCGATCTTTTGAAGGGCAAAATAGGCAAAGACAAATTCATTCCAATTCGGAAGTTGAACCAGGACTCGATCTAAGGGCTGTATGCCCACATCCATGAGGCCTAGGGCCAGTTTGTTGGTTTTTTCACGAGCCTCCCCGTAGCTCAGCCGCGTGTTCGAATCCACAAAGGCCTCTTTTTCAGGATGGATATCCGCGGCCCTGTCAAGGATGTCTCCGAGTGTCAACCCTGCCCACCAACGAAGTTCGTTATATTTTGCTGCATCTTCTTTTTTATAAGGAATGAATCCTTCTAGAACTTTTTTCATCTCTTACCCCTTATCTTAAAATTCTTTATGCTTCATTTTTTCTACAATTTGCATATCTTGTCTACAATTGAGTTGATTTTCTTTCTTTTCTGCAGCCCCTTCCCTAAATGATGAAAGAGATAGATCCTGGCTTCACATAAGCGAATAGCGGGCCTCAATCTTCTTGCCGATCCCTTTTAGAAACTCGGATAGGGAGTCGATAAGCTCGTTCTTGATCTGCTCTTTCAGGCCCACGGCCCAGATAGCCGCCACGAGATCTTCTCGATGCAGATTCAAGGGAACTGCAAAGGCCCTTATGCCTTCAAGGTATTCCTCCATATCAAGGGCGATACCCTCCTCCCGGGTCTTTTGAATGCTGGCCTTATAGTCTCGTATATTCGTGCATGAGAATGGCGTGAATCGTTTCAGTTTGTTCTTTGAAAGGATGGCATCAACCTCGGAGTCTGCCAGCTGTGAGAGCAGGGCTTTCCCCCCGGCTCCTGCCAGCAGGGGTATCTGCATCCCTACCTCTGACATTACTTTTATGCCGAAGGTAGAGTCAACCTTGTCCACAATGACTGCTCTCAGGCCTGACCGGACACCCAGAAACGTCATGAGCCTGGTTTTTCGATTGATCTCTTCCAGGTAGGGGTGGATTGCATTGATCAGCTCAGAGTGCCTCATTGCAATCCTGCTCAATACATAGAACTGGGTGCCGAAATGAAATTTATGGTGACCCCTTTTTTCAAGGATGCCCAGATCTACGAGCGTGTAGGCAATATTAAACACGGTGCTTCTGTTATAGGCGAGGGCCTTGGATATATCGCTGATCCCCAAAGGATTCTTTGATTGGGCTAAGAGCTCCAGTGTCCTAAAGCATTTGTCGATTGCGGGGACCCTCTTGAATGAAGTTTTCATGGTGTAAAGTGTCAGGGAAATGTTCTTTATGGAAAACGATTATTTTTTATATAGATTAAATCAAGGATTCTGTCAAGCAAAAATTCGCCTATTTCCCTTGACACAAACCACGATTCATGCCTATATTTTCGCGTCAGCCGAGGCCACGACTCATTTGGATTGTCCTGATGAAAGGATAAAGAAATGAATAGCTTAAAAGAGCAAGAAAGAGAGAAGATTGCCCTTACTGTGAATGGTGTTTTATATAAGGAGAAATCGCAACATCGCCGGGACCCAGCGCTGTGCTTATGGCGGTCTATAACGCTATTGGTCGAAGGATAATGGACTATCCGTTTACACCGGAAAAAGTCCTCAATGCGCTGGGTAAGATTAGGCAGTTTTGACTTGCTTCTATAAAGCGCCAAAGTCATCAGGATATTGTCCAGGTATGTTCATATCGATTTATGGATTCCGGCTCATAGACCGGAATGATGAAAGAGACAGGTTTCAGTTTTTTCCCCAGTTCATCAAGAATGTACGACCGATGGATTCGGTGTAGGAGGGATATCCATGGATTTCGATCTAACTACAGAGCAGAAGGATATCATCAAGGCGGCGAGAGAATTTGCAGAAAAGCTATTTCCTGATATAGCTCAGGAATGTGATCGGGGGGAAAAATCTCCAAAAGAGCTCTGGCGGAAGGCCTGCGAGCTTGGTTTTGTCGGGGTATTCATTCCTGAGGTTTACGGTGGGCCAGGATTGGGGTTCTTAGAGCATTGCCTCATCAATGAGGAATTCTGGCGCGTTGATGCCGGTATCGCCCATTTTATACTGGCAGGCACATTCGGCTCGGAGCTCATTCTCCTTTTCGGCACAGAAGAGCAGAAAAAGAAATGGGTGCCTCCCTTAGTAAAAGCTCAGGCCATCACCGGAGCCGCCATTACTGAGCCGGATGCCGGAAGCGACGTCTCCTCTATTAGGACTGAAGCCGTGCTCGACGGTAATGAATATGTCATCAATGGATCAAAAATGTTCATCACAGGGGGGACCATTGCCGATTACCTTCTGGTGCTTTGCGTTACGGAACCTCATGAGAAATCCCGTCACGACCGATTGAGCGTTATCCTGGTTGAGACGGATCGCAAAGGGTATGAGGCAAACAAATTGAGAGATAAGCTCGGCCTCCGCGCCTCCGATACGGCGGAGATTTCTTTCAGCGATGTCAGGGTGCCGAAAGAGAATCTCGTGGGAAAGGCTGGAAGAGGATTTCAGCAGTTCATGGTGTTCTTTGACCACACCCGACTTCATGTCTGTGCCGAGGCTGTGGGGCTGGCACAGGGGGCCATGGAGCAAGCCATCAAGCATGTCAGAAAGCGGGAGCAGTTCGGAAAGCCGCTCGCCTCTTTTCAGGTCACACAATTCAAGATCGCAGAAATGGCTACCCGGATCGAGGCAGGGCGAAATCTTTACCAGAAGGCTGCCTGGCTTCTGGATCAGGGGAGGGTAGAATCCCATCTCATTTCCATGGCGAAGTGGTTTACGGGAGAGACAGCGGCCAAGGTTGCTGAAGAGGCCCTTCAGCTCCACGGTGGATACGGGTATATTGGTGATTACAATATAGAACGGGTTTATCGGGATTCCAAGATCGTTGAAATCTACGAAGGAACCAAAGAGATCGAGAAGCTCATTATTGCCCGCCATTTGTTAGGGAAATATTGAGAAAGATCTATTAAATTTCTTTATTTCTGTTCAAGTCGAGGCATTGTTTTCTTATGAACCAACCCAATTTCAATGTTGTTTGATATACTCTGTTTGGGCGATCAAGGCCGCCCCAAGCGCCCCTATGATCTGGGGCTCATCCGGGACAAGGAGCCCTATGCTGAATTGTTCTTCTAAAAATTTCTTTACCCCTACATTTTTGGCAACACCGCCGGTAAAAACTGCATCCGGCCTGACGGTCATGCTTGATGCCATGGCGGCTACTCTCGCTGATATTGCTTTGTGCACGCCGGCTATCAAATCGTTTCTGTCTTTCCCCTCGGCCCGGAGTACCACGACCTCTGTTTCAGCAAATACGGTGCAGGTGCTGCTGATAGTACAGGGCCTTTTGCTCTCAAGGGCCAGCGGCCCCATCTCAGCGACAGATTCTACTTCAAGAACATTAGCCATCACCTCTAAGAACCTCCCTGTTCCAGCGGCGCACTTGTCATTCATGGCAAAATTTGTCACGTTGCCTTCCTGGTCTACTTCGATGGCCTTTGAGTCCTGGCCGCCCATATCGATAATGAACCTGGTGGAGGGTATCACAAAGTGAGCTCCCTTGGCATGGCAGATGATCTCAGTAGTTGTCTTATCGGCAAAGCCGATAGATGCCCTGGCATAGCCGGTTGAGACAACGTAATCGAGATTGTCTGCGGAGATAGAAAGTCCGGCTTTTTCCAATGCTTCCTGGATGACCTTATTGGCGGCCACTTTGACATCATAGCCTGTCGGTCTGACGGCTGAGCCTAAGATCTTGCCGTCCCCCAAAATAACGGCCTTGGCGGTTGCGGCCCCTACATCAATTCCAGCGACAAACATGCCTGTACCTGTTCTCTCTCAATCTGGTTCTTTCCCCAGCTTCCGTAAAGCGGTGGATTTTTCTGTTCGAGTTCAAACCTTCTGGGTGGAATAACCACACAATTTCATGCCTTCGTTGACCTCTTTTTTTCTTTGAGCATATAGGCAAATGTTTCCACCTTGGTCCTCAATGAGTCAGCACTGTAAGCCCTGCTGTCAAAACCATCTATCTCCAGAGAGAGGACAGGAAGACCAGTTTTTTCTTCGAGATACTTCTTCTGCGGATGGGATATTGTGGCAACCGGACGACAGTTATAAAGATAGGTCGCAATAAAACCATCCAGCTTCATCAATCCGGCTGCCTTTTCGTAAAATTGGATTTGTGCCTGAGTGCCGTGATAGTATCCCCCTGACATCTCATAGTCAGCTATTATCTCACCGGGTGTATGGTAATGCCCCTTGGGTTTGACCCTGACACCTCCCCAACTGCCTAAAATAAATGTCAGTGGCACGGCCAGCCCCGTTTCTTCCACCAAGCGTGTTACCCTAGGATCAGAAGTATGCCCCGCCCGAAGCATAACCCTCGGGGCTCCTTTCTCCGATACACCAATGCCCGCTTTAACTCGCTCTTCCATCTCAGGAATCAGGATTTCCATGGCTCTGATCCCTTCCCGTATGCCGCGGCCTGTGGAAGAAGAGGAAAGCGCTTCCATTAGCTCAAGTTCGGTTATGCTGATCGGAACCGGATCAGCTT
>Ga0307431_1001944_pt1 | contig 11259 bp, 11 predicted proteins | sample SalMarWE160170MG_FD_202155 | JGI IMG/M metagenome (GOLD analysis project Ga0307431, IMG submission 202155) | Salt marsh sediment microbial communities from the Plum Island Ecosystem LTER, Massachusetts, United States - WE1603-170 | ecosystem: Environmental > Aquatic > Marine > Intertidal zone >... | reverse complement strand
CTTCCTGAAAATTGATATGAATTGAATAATCGTTCAGGCAATCATCACAAACATATTGGAAATTATTCTCTTCAAAAATAATATCACTGTTCATTTCTAATTCTACAACAAATCTATCATTGGGATAATTTTCCAAATGCGACGAATAAACAAAGAAAAACTGTTTCCCTGTCTCATCATCGAGAATAAAATGATGTTTGATCAATCTGTCATGGCTCTTTATATTGAGAAAACTTTTCGAATCTTCGGCAAATAAACAAAGCATAGGGTCAGCTAAGGAAAATTCGTCAGATGAATCTTCATAAAGGATATGAGATTTTAGCGTCAATCCCTCAAAACAAATGCTTCCAAAATCATCATTTCTGTCTTCGGGAATATAAACGACGATTTCTGAAAATTTTAATTGGAATTGTCGGCCATTTGGATCCGTGGGTTGGATAAGATCAAAATAGAATTCCAGGACGTATGGTTTTGTGTAATCAATATCTTCTGATGGTTTCAGAAGGATGCTTTGGTTTGTATTTGTCTTGAATAACATAAACAGGGTGGTAATGAGAAGGACGATCAAAGTTAATATGAAAATAAATGAAAGGAATGATTTATTATTTTTGATGAAGTTTTGAATTGTCTTTTTTGGTTTGTTCATGAGAATTTCCCTCCTATAATCAATTTGAAAATTATTATAAACGATTTTCAACCAAATACAATGGTGAATATTTTCCCAAATCTTAGACACAAAACACGAAAAAAATGATATAATGGGGGTGTCGGATGCCCCCCTCATCCGGCAAACTGGAGCCCACCGCAAGGTGGGCTTCAATTATTTTTCTTGGTCTTTTTAAGGGAATGATATAATTTGAATGTGGGAAATCACGTGATCCGATAATCCCATAATGGTTTATAGCGACTGATACATCTACATTTAATTCAATTGAACAAATAATCTTCCAGAAAGGGGATAATTTCGTGATAAAGAAAATAATAATGATTTCATTTATATTGCTAGTAACTTTTTCTCTAATAGGGTGTAAAAATACAGCCGAGACTGAGCCGGCAATATCAGAAGAACATACAGCAACGCAAGAATACACAAAAATCGAAACAACATCTGAAGAAGAGGATGTAAAAGAACAAATCACAAAAGTTGAAACAACAACGGCAGAAACCAGTGATGAAAGTATTGATGTCGATAAAGGATTGTTAAATGTGACAATCACGTTACCAGCTTCCTTTTTTGAGGACTTATCAGATTTTGATCCTGAAGCGTATACCCAAGAACATGGATTTAAAGAAACTGTTGTAAACCAGGATGGATCTGTATCAATAACGATGAGTAAGAATAAACACAATGAATTGATGGAAGAAATGAAAGTTGAAACTGAAGAAACCATTAATAATCTCATTGAAGGTGAGGATACACCCTACATAAAAGAGATAACTTCCTCTAAAGGATTTAGAACAGTAACGGTTGATGTGGACAAAGAAGCGTATGAATCATCCTGGGATATGACCCCGTTACTAATTGGCATGTCAACCATGATGTATCAATATTTTGAGGGTTCAGAAGTACATTGTGAAATAATCATCCGAGATGTAGAAACGAAAGAAATTCTAAAAAGCATAATATATCCTGATGCTTTAGAAGAATAGAATAAAAGTAAAAATATCAAAAAATATATAGATGATTTTCAAAGATAAATATTGTTCTAATGAATAATATATCAAGAAATCCAGTTCTCTAATTGATATAAGATTTTTTGGGCTAATGATGAAATTATTGTCAAAGAAGCTTTGAGATCCTCTGCTTTCAGCCCGGAGAGATAAAGATAATTCGGGGATTTGAGATCCTCAAAGCCGAAATGCTTACAAACCACATACGCGGTGGCTTCGGCTTCCAGCTCGCGCTGTTCATGAGATTTCTCACTGTCCAGGTGGCTGGCGATATGATGGGTGATCTCGTGAACGAGGGTTTTTGTACCGGCGGTTGTGTCTAAAAGTATTTGATGATCACTGGTGAGGGCACCCTGGGCTGAGCCTAAATCCGCGACATCAACAGATAAACCTAAAGACTGAGTATAATCGATCAACCTTTGATGGAGCTTTGGTCGAATTTCAGGAGACTTCCAGACATCGAGTTCGGGGATGTCATCGCCTTCGGTTTGAGAGATATCAAAAACATAAACAACCTTGAAGAAGAGTTTGATTTCTTTCTCTTCGTCTTCATCATAGGCTTCCTGCTTATCCGAAGGACACTTCGAGACACGAATGGGCGCTAGGATTGGAATACCTTTCTCACCCTTTTTTATCTTGCGATTGAATTTATCACGCCAGGTGCAGAATCCGGCAACATGGGAAGCGGTCGGGAAGAAATCATGAATTAATAATTGATTATGAAAGCTGTAATGATGAAATTTGCTGACTGTATCCAGATAAGCTTCGATCTCTTTTAAGAATTTCGCTTTATCCATCAGATTGGCCAATTCTTCAATGGTCAACTGAATAGATTTATGAAGTTGAGCGGAGGAATATTTCGACATAATCAGATCCTTTCTGCCGGATTGACAGCCGCCGGCGGGGCAACATTAGGTCAATTAATTGGCATCCACACCAATTCAAGTTTCCAGATATCCAAAGTCAGATAAGGCACGGTCCCTTCGTCCGAAGGACTCTTCGAGAAGGCATAAATTTCACCATAAGCCCCATCATGGACAGAGACAAACAGCCCATTGATATCGTCAAGATATTCATCCGATTGTGCGAAGAAAATGAGATCATCAAGAATTTCTTTGACATCCTGACTATCTGTAAGCAAGATCAGGTCATCGCGGTTTTGAAGATCAGCAATTTTGCCAGCGTAAGAAATAATTGTTTCCAACATTGAAATGATCCTTTCTGCCGGATTTTCAGACTCCGGCAAGGCATTAGAGCTCAAAGAGCGCTACGCGAAACCGAACGAAAGCTGCGCTCGAAGAGTCCTTTGGAAGGGCACAAAGCGAAAGCAGGGCAACCCACAGAACAGAGAAGGCGACCAAGACCCCGCCAAGCCACGGACAGGGGACGGCGAGGGGGAAAACAGCCAAACAGGGCAGCGGCGAGACACCAGACAAGCCACGGCCAACGAAGACCCAGGACCAAGAGGCTCACCGGCAGAGAACACGACCCCACCGGAAGCGAGAGCAGCCGCGGCCGCAGAACGACAGGCCAAGCGAGCACGCAGGGGCAGAGAAAGCGGACCGCCAGCCAGCCAGACCACAGAAGCCCCAGCAGACGCAGCAGCCCGGGCAGACGGGAGCGAAGAACAAGAAGCAGCGCCAGCGCCCGAAGAAGAAAAAGCAGCCAGGACAAGCAAGGCAGACGCCCCACCCGCAGCCAGGACAGAACGAACCACGAGGGCATCGGCGCCAGCCGAAGACCCACACACCACCCCACCCCCAGCAACCAGCCAACGGGAGACCGGGCCAGAAACAAGGGGGAAAGAAGAGAAAGAACGGGAACCACAAAACAGGACAGAAACCAAAGCACACCTCCCAACAAAAACCAGACCGAGCCGAAGGCGAGGGCAAAGAAAGCAACAAAGAAGCGAAGCGCCGCCGCCGCAGAAAACCGCCCCCACCGAGGGCGAAGCGAACAAAGCGCCGGAAAAGCGAAGGGGGCGCAAGGCCGCCATAGGCGCAAAGCCTGGCCTTGTCGCCCACGAGCGACGGCGCGAAAATGAGCAAAGCCGAGGGGGGTAGGCGGTCTTTAAATGGCAAAACGCCGGCGGGAAGGCGCTAGCCGACGCCGTCCGGCGGGGAGCCGGTCACTCGAAGAGTGCTCTTTGAGCAGGAGGTTATTTTATTTATTATTTAGAGGGAGAAGAGGGATGTGCGCGAAGTCGCGGGGAGCAACGAAACGAATAGAAACGAAAAATAGGAAATGGAAAAGAATTAAATTTAGAATAGATAAGAAAAGATTACAATAATCCATGTTCCAACAAAGAACAACATAACACAAAAAAAGGCAATTGTACCAAGGAGTCTTGGATGATTCAATGAGCTATGTTGTTTTAAACCTAACTCTAATTCGATTTATTTGCATCGAGAATATTTAAAATTTCTAATATTACGTAACGATAAAAAAGTAAAGAATAAATATAGTAATAGAACAATAGCTAGGACAGACGAAGAAATAACTATGGGCTTTGATAATATAGATTCTATAGAATGAATAATAAATCCCAAGAGAACCAATTGAGCACCCCAGATAATGCCAATAATATTCCATAACAAAGAATCATGATGCTGTGCTGAATCTTGGGCTGATTCATATTCAGTTAATAGATATTGTCTTTTTTTATCAATCATCTTATAACTTCCGTAAACGAAAATTTCAATTAATTATGATCAATTAAATCTTACCAATAATTATTTCTAGTTAATTATAAATATTCCCTGTAGTGCATAATTATATCATTGGAATATATATAAAAGCGATTAAAGGGTACCTATCGGCGTTTAACCGCCCGGAGCGGACGGCGAGCCGGGAAGTGGGCGAGCAAGCCCGAGCCGGAGGGCACCCGGGGGCGAAAAAGCAATGGAAAGGAAGTATGCATTTCAACAAGCCCCCTAACTCGAAGAGCACCCTTTGGGTGGGTTGCCCGTAGGAGAGGAAGCGCAGCGAGCCCGCAGAGCGAGAGCGAGCCGTCCGAGAAGGAGCGGTCGCCGATGGCGTTTGAGGGAGGGCTGGCGAGGGTGGTTCGGCGAGGGATTTTTATTATCCGAGCCGAACGACCCGACACCATGCCCGACCATTTTAATGAGCGGAGCCTTTGAGGGAAGCAAGCGACGAGCGGAGGGACACCGACTGCAAGGAGCGAAGCGATCCCGCAATGGCGAAGCGAATGAGCGAGCACGAGGAAGACCGGCAGGGGCGGCGGGGACCCGCCCCGTAGGGGAAGGGGCGGGCGCCAAGCGCCCAGGCCGCCCGAAAAGCCCAAATCCCCCCCAAGAGACTTTAAATCATCATTATTCCGCCCGAAGGGAGGCGCAGGGTTCCCACGGGCGGATGGGTTTTGGGGGGGATGCCCGTCGGCGGGGGGGTGGGCGTCAGGCCGACGAGTGCGAGCGTTTGTTGCGGGAGGGCTGTAAAGGCTGAACGGCGTCGCAGTTTGATGCTCAAAGAGCACTCTTCGAGTGAGCGACGCCGATGAGCCGAAGCCCGACCAATGTAGCGGAGCATTAGCGACCGAGGTTCTTTGATTTCGAGGGAGCTATTGCGGAGCGATTAAGGTTCGCCTGGCGACCAGCCGGAGCAGGCGAAGCCCTCTTCGAGAGCGTAGGTTGTCGCAGGCCGAGCGCCACCTCCCGGAGCGTTAAACAAAACGAAGCGAGCGGAGACTCTAGCTCAAAGAGCACTCTTCGAGTGACGGGCAAGCCCCAGACCCGGAGCGACGCCCGCCCTTCCGCTGATCAATGTGGAAGGGCGGGGATATTTGCTTATATTTTTAGGAGCGTAGGGTCTGGGCGCAGTCCCGGAATTTGTCGGAGCGAGCGAAGGTTCAGTAATTCCCTTTCATAGCGGAGGGGGTGGCCGAAGGCCAAGTTGAACCAAAGCGCAGCGAAGGCGCAGGCGAAGGCGAATGATGACCAAGCCCCAAGGTGAGCGTGAGGGGCTGCGGAACGCTGAACCGAGCGCCACCAGAAAGAGGGCTACCAGGGTTTTAGGAGTGGGCTTTTGAGCTATTGACAGGGGGTGAATATGACACTACAATAATTGGCGTACATGACGTTCACTCGGAGATCTGACAATGAAAATGCTCAGAACAAAAGAGGTGGCCAAACGCCTGGGTATTTCACAAAGAACCGTGCAAAGAATGATCAAGCGGGGCTCATTTCAGAACGCAATCCGCATAGACCCGAAATCAAAATCCATTTACCTGATCCCCGAAACAGATGTTGAACTGTTAATATCTGAACAGAAGGTCGTGGGTGTACTGGACCTTTAAACACAAGAGTCCGGCCTGAATGCCGGACAGCTTGTGCGATGCGCCATCTGGCGCTAAGGTTAATTTTAGGACGGCACCTTAACAACCAAATAGCTCTCAAGGCTTTGAGAACAGACCTAAAAGCGCTCGACCGCTTTTCAAGTCTTAAGCCAATCCTCAATTTATTGAAAATTAGCTCTACAAAACCCTGCTCCCTATTACTCAAAGAATGTTCTTCGAGTATGGGATAATGGCGAAGGGCGGATTCGAACCGCCAGCCAAAGGCTTATGAGTCCTCTGCTCTACCATTGAGCTACTTCGCCAGACTTTTGCAAGCTCAAGAGATGAACTAAAAACCTCAATTTAATGGGTTATGAGTCCACTGCTCTACCATTGAGCTACCTCGCCAAACCGGACTTGGTTCACGTCCGCTATCTTACTATGTGTTCAAAAATATGTCAATCGTTTACACGTCCCTCACCGTCGATTCAAGTGTGAGGTCTTTAATGAACGATAAGCGACATTCTCATTCTGCATGGGGAAATACTGCGGATCCGGACGATAACTGCCCTTGTCTGAGTTAGCTTTACTAACGGAAGCTTTGTTGAAACCGACAGGGACAGAGTGTGTGGACGCCTGTGGATGTGCAGCGCGGCTCTGCGCCTGCCTTAACTCCCTGCGAGACAACCCTGAATTCCCATTGCCCGATACTTCGTTCAGCATCCTTTCACCCTTCTTTGATAAGGTGCCAATGAGCAGAATACGGATCACCCAAACCATCAAAGCGATAAAGATCGGTACGATATCGCTCACAAATTCGTTATCCATCACTCCGGCGCTCAGAACGGAATGGGTCTGCATAGCCATAACCACACCCCACCAGGTCAGGATAGCGTTCATCGTTGCTGCCAGGATCCAGGCGCCAAACATGAACCAAGTATTCCGCTTGCTTTCATTCTCGTTCTGCGGGGCAAATAGCCGGGCGATGCCGGCAAATTCAATGCTGCAAAAGGCAATTGAAAGCAACGTCGCCCACCGAATGCCGGCAAAACGTAAATCACCTAACACATCCGAAAGGGCAAAGTCCGTTGTACTGAAATTAAAAGCCTCAAACGCCACCAGCGCCAGGATGAAAATAAAGATATATAAGAAGCCCCTCCACGATTCCAAGCTTGTGAAAGGTTTAGAAAAAGATGTTTTGATAGATTGACTGACATTCATAAGAACCTCCAAGATAACCCATGCTTGTAGGCTCTATTATAGAACTAATGTTCTATTTTGTCAAGTAATCCACTCCACCAAAATGATGAGCCTTTTCTTCCCAAGGCGGTTAAGGCTTCATACACGGCGACGGAATGCCTGCACCTTCCCTGCCCCCACACCAGGCCAATACATCATCCGGATCTAACGGATTAGCATGATTTCCTTGGAATTGATCAGTTCCCAAAGCATACAACTCAAAGGTGCCTGTGCTTGCACCTCCTGACCAGGTCCCGCTGACCGACAGGTAATCATCTGATATTGTTCCTAAAACATTCATAATACCTTCTGCTCCCAAATCAACAACTGCCGTGAAATTCCTTCCATCAACAGTCACGGTCATGGAGTACACCAATGAAAACACCGCATCTTCCGGAGCAATTCTTGCTGACCAATCTCCCCCCCAATAAAAAGCCGGAGTAGGTGTATGCGTCGGTGTGGGTGTGGGCGGGGGCGTGTATTCTGGAAGGTCATCCGTCGGCCCGGTCACCGTCGCATAACGCCCCCACAACCAGCATTCCCCGGGATGATCGGGATTCTTGATGATCCAGTATTGACCATCCGTTGACTGACCAACCACTTCAGCACTTTCACCAACTAACAAAGCCCCAATGTAACCGTAAATCTTACCTGGTCCCGAACGACAGTTTGTATTCATGCTGACACTGACCATGGGAGTCCCTAAGGTTGGAGTTAGCGTAATCGTGGGGGTTATGGTGATGTCGGGTATCAACGTGTCTGTGATCGTAGGCTCAGGCACCTCGATACTGGCTTCAGACACCTCCAAGCTAACCTCAGGCTCTTCGACTTCTTCCTCAACAGCGAGTGTAAGTGCAACACTAGTTTGGGCACGTTCATCAACTGACAGTTCCTCATCCAATGAGATCGGTAAATGGCATCCTTGTAAGGCAATCAGCATTAATGCGAAAAGAACCAAACATGGCTTGAATCTGGACTCTTTCATTATCACTCTCCTCTACTAACTCAAGATCAACTTTCATTAAGAAATGAAATAATGACTGAGAATCCAATGCTCACTCATTGATTATTAAATTGAAAGCCGGGGCAAAGAATTATTTTTCGTTCAATATGTTTATTATACAATTATATAAAAGAGTATTCAATAATTGAATCAAACTTTAATTCATATGAATTTTAGTTTTGGATCTACAAACCCGATTCAATAAATCCTATTGCCAGAAAAATCTGAGCCAGATGATATGTGATCCGAACCTTTAATTGAGCCTTATCAATAGGTTGGATGAAACGATTGGTTGCCAGCATGAAATCTGATGTCAAGAATAACACAGCTCCCAAGGGCAGGATTATGAATCTCCAAAAAGGTAAAGAACGCATGAGAACCACAAGGAGGGTCATGACGACCAATCCACTAAGCACCAAAAAATACAACTGAATTGCGATCCACAACTTATCACTGCCATGCTGCTTTTTGTATTTAACGCCAAAAACAAGATAAAAACAAATCAACAAAACCAACCAGATCATGACGTAAAGAACGATCCATAAAAACATCCCCTCAGGCAGTTCTATGCGATTTTGTTCCACGATGAGCAGTAAATTAAGAATGTGATAACCAATATGACCCATAAAAAAAGAAACAAGTCCCCACAAGAACCACCAATTCGAAAAGAGAAGAAAAATATCTCCTAATAATCCGAAAAACTGTGCAGTTACGAGCACGCCAGCGAAGAGATCAATCTTCCAGCCTACAGTATTTAAAGTCCAAAGGATGACCAGCAGCATTGCAAAGGGTTTTGTAATTGATTTCAGCCTTTCCCAATGACGTTCGATTGCCAGCCAATCCAACAAAAAACCCGCAAAGACTAGAATCAAAAGCAAGGGTTGCACATCAAATGGATTAATCATGGCTTAACCCAAAACGTCGCAGGAAGTCCGGGTCATTGCGCCAGTTCTTTTTCACTTTCACCTTCAAATCCAGGTACACCATTTCGCCGCTCATCTCCTCAATCTCCTGGCGAGCCATCGTGCTGATCTCCTTGATCATGCGCCCTCCTCGCCCAATAACGATACCTTTGTGAGACTCATTTTCAACAAAAATTGTAGCATGAATGTATCGCAATGTTTCACTTCGCTTCTTATAATCGTTTACGCTCACAAAAATGCCATAAGGCACTTCCTCTCGCAGGTGATGCATCGCTGCTGCCCGGATCAAATCCTCGGCGATTTCCCGCTCATAAGTCGCTGTGATTTGTCCTTCGGGATAATATTTTGGTCCTTCCGGCAAAAGATCAATGATTTCAGTTAATAATTCTTGTCGTCCTTCTTGCGTTATGGCTGAAACCCAGATATGACGATCAAAATCTAAGAGCTCTCTGTATGCTTTCTCCCGTTGAGCGGCATCCGAAAGGTCAACGAGGTCCGTTTTATTCAACACCAGCAACCGAACCGCATCACCAGCTTTCTCTCGGATGACTTCCGCCAAGCGAACGTCCTCCTTATCTGGCGTCCCAGATGCGTCTGCGACAAAAAGGATGACATCTGCATCCATCAAGGCATATTCAGCTTCTTCATTAATAATTTGACTCAACTTATAATCCCCAGTATGTAAACCTGGTGTATCCACGAAGATTATTTGCGCGTCCTCAGTGGTTAAAATCCCCAGCTGCCTACGGCGGGTTGTCTGCGGTTTATAAGATACCGCGGCAATCTTCTGCCCAATATAATGATTCAGTAATGTCGATTTCCCCACATTGGGCTTACCCATCAGAGCAACGTAACCTGATTTATGGTCTTTAAAATCCATGTCACTTATTTCAGTCATCTATTCCTATTTCCTAATTTGATATGGATTTATTCTAAGGCAGGACAACGCGATCACCTTTAACAACGTGACCCTCAGTCCTTAACAAATGGCGCTTGGTCTCAACGCCCCCAGGCGCAGTGTATCCATGCAGCCTGTGATCCGATCCAATCACCCGGTGGCAGGGAACGACAATCGGCATAGGATTACGCCCCAGAGCGCCGCCAACTGCCCGTGCAGCTTTGGGCTTTCCCAAACGATCGGCAAGCTCACCATAGCTCAATACTTCACCATAAGGAATTTGAGCGGTCAGATAAAGAACATCGCGTTGAAAACCATCCATAACTTCCCAATCAATATCCACAGAGAAAATCCTTCTAATTCCAAACAGATACTCATTAATCTCTGCCAGCAGAGCTCCAACAGTCTCTAAACCTTTCAACGAAGGTTCCTCCTGCTGTGAATACTCTTCAGATTTTAGTTGTGTGAGAGGCTTAAAAGCCACCCTTAGTAAACCCTCATCACCTGCAACAATGCTGATTGGACCAATAACTGTATCCTTTAGTTCACCAAATGTGAGTCCCAAACATCACCTCTTGAAATCGTCAACCTCACACATCATCATCTACTATCTTACCTTAATAAATTTAGTGGTTCATTAGAGAAAATCACGGCTTTAATCAACTTATTATTATTGACCGATCGTAGGGTAATCGTAGGTTAAGCGTCAAGCAGATTGAAGGACATTCTTGTATGATTGTGGTAAGTAAGGGTGACTTCTCTTCTTCTCCTCCTTAAAAACGAGTGCCGAGGTCGGCGTCCCCGGCACTCGCTAAATTTAACCGCCAAATCACCAATTTCCTGGTGATTTTTTATTTCCTGAGGGAATGACATAATGAATTATAATGAGGTCGTCTAAAAAACGATCAACAAATGGAGTGACGATGAGTGAAAAACGTGAGACTTATGGAATTGATATCGCCGGCATTCACCGGGAATTGGAATTATTCGAAATTAAACCTGGGCTTCAAATTGCAATCCTGAATATCCTGGGGGATACAGAACTTGTTCAAGCCTGTGCAGAAGCACTCGCTAAGAAATTAAACGACATTGACTATACTGCATTCCTAACGGCAGAGGCAAAAAGCATTCCTCTCGCTCATGCCCTCTCGGTTGTCACGGGAAAACCTTATGTGATCCTGCGCAAATCGTATAAACCTTATATGGGAAATGCCATTCAATCTGAAACCCTTTC
>Ga0307431_1001941_pt1 | contig 11268 bp, 9 predicted proteins | sample SalMarWE160170MG_FD_202155 | JGI IMG/M metagenome (GOLD analysis project Ga0307431, IMG submission 202155) | Salt marsh sediment microbial communities from the Plum Island Ecosystem LTER, Massachusetts, United States - WE1603-170 | ecosystem: Environmental > Aquatic > Marine > Intertidal zone >... | reverse complement strand
CAAGATATTTGACTGATGCCCCTATTCATTAATCTGCGTTCAAAGCACCTATGCTCTCGCGGAGTGCCGCCACATTCCGGGCAACCGTAGCTTTATTGTTATAGATGCTTGAGCCGGCTACCAGCACGGTAGCGCCGGCTTTCACGATGAGCGGTGCGGTTCCGGTATCAACACCGCCGTCCACGGCAATGGCCAGCCCGAAGCCCCGCTTATCCGCCATCTCACGGATACGGCGGATCTTATCGAGCTGACTGCTGATAAACTCCTGTCCCCCGAACCCTGGGTTCACCGTCATAACCTGGATTATGTCTGCTGCATCCAATATTTCTTCCAGCACAATCGCCGGTGTGGCAGGGTTTATCGCCACCCCTGCTTCAGCACCCAGCTCACGTATATGACTGAGGGTCCTGTGCAGGTGCGTACAGGCCTCGTAGTGCACGAATATCCTATCTGCACCGGACTCAATAAACTCCTCTATGTATCGCCCGGGTTCTACAATCATGAGATGGATATCGAGCGTCACGCTCACGGCGCTCCGCAGTGCTCTCACTATGCCCTGCCCGAAGGTGATATTAGGCACGAACCTTCCATCCATAACATCAACCTGTATCCCGTCTACCCCTCCCTCCTGGGCCTCTCGGGCCTGCTCGCCCAATCGCAGATAGTCCGCTGACAACACCGAAGCCTCAATCGCTACCATCACTCGCTCCTTTCTGCATAAATAGTGTTCTGTCTCCTGAGCTGCCGAATTTCCTGAAAGCGACCCATCCAAAACCATTCTTATTCCGGCTGGACCCTCCCTCCATAATCTCACCTCAACCCCTCTGTCAGCGCCCTAATACCCCTGATAGGATCCGCCCCGAAGTGAAAGCGGATCACCTTCCGACCGCGGCGTATGAGGGCCTGCCGGTCTCCTACTGCCTGGGCTGCCTTGAGCACTCCGAAACTCATTGATGATTCATGAGAGCCGGCCTCATCGGGAATCCCTACGTCGCGCGGATCATCGTCTGTGAACTGGACAAAGACCCCCTTTCCGGAATCTCCCTTGTGAAGCTGACCTGTAGAATGCAGGTATCGGGGGCCGAAACCGAGCGTGGTTGCTAAAAGAAATCGGTCCCGGATTGTTGTTCTCATACCGTGCAGTGCTTCCGCAACCTCGAGTGTCGGCTGAAGAAATGCCTGAAGCGCAATATAGGCTCCTGCCTGAGCATCGCCGAGAAATTTCATGAGCGCCTCAGCAGGATTACCAGCCGAGATCTCCCCATACACGGCAATACCCTCTTTACTCAGGGTCGCCCTTTCAGTGCGCAGTGATCCTTTTTCCTTATACTCAGCCGCCGCCTGACGGGCCAAGGCCTTAGCATCCTCCACATCAGGCTGATCAAAGGGGTTGATTCCCAAGCGATGCCCTGCAACGGCCACGGCCATCTCCCATAGAAAGAACTGCCCGCCCAAATCATAAGGGTCATCCAGGGATAGACAAACAAAGGGATGCCCTTCAGCCTCCAGCTCCGCCACTGCTCCCTTGTGCACCTCATCCCCCTTGACATGCGTGTATATAAAGAGACGATCATTTCCGTAGCCGGCAGGCGGTCCGATCCTCTCCCCAACCACCGGCACAATCCCCCTGCCCTCTTTGCCGGTGCTCTCCGCGATGAGCTGTTCCACCCAATCACCAAAGCTCTCGATGAGAGGCGAGCTGATGATCGTTACCTTATCCCTTCCCGATTGAGCCAAATCCCCCAGGATCACGCCGAGCCGTGCCCCCTGATTGTCTCCTTCCCCATGACTTGATGCACAATTGCCTGCCATAGCAACGGCGCGATTGAGCAGGGCTTCAGGATCCACGCCGATGAGAGCCGCTGGAACAAGCCCGAAATAGGAAAGTGCTGAGTAGCGCCCCCCGATGTTCGGATCGTTGAGGAAGCAATCACGAAAGCGATATCGACGGGCAAGATCAACCAGCGGGCTGCCCGGATCGGTTATGGCAACGAAGTGTTCTCCTGCCCTGTCCTCCCCTGTGGAATCCTGTATTCTGTTATAGAAAAACTTAAACAAGGAAAGGGTCTCAACCGTGGCGCCCGACTTGGTGGAGACAATAAACAATGTTCGAACCGGATCGAGCCTCTCGGCATGAGCCAGTACGGCGCCCGGGTCGGTGCTATCGAGTACGCCCAGATCCAGATACCCATCCTTCACGCCGAATGTCTTTCTTAGCACGTCAGGCGCCAGGCTGGATCCGCCCATACCCAGCAGCAAGGCCTTGGTATATCCGGACTCACGGAGTCTTTCCATAAAGGCGGTAATGCGCTCAACATTCTCATCCATGTCCTTCGGGCTATGAAGCCATCCCAAGCGGTTGGTGATCTCCTGGGGCTCTGGCTTCCACACGGTGTGATCGTGAGCCCATATGCGGGAGATAATCCTATTTTGCTTTATCTCCTCCAAGGCTTTTTCAATGGTGCTTTGGTAGGTTCCCACATTGTCGTGAAGTATTTCAGAGAGCGCTTTCATCTCAGGCCTGCTCCTGTATACGGATCACCGTGATTTCTCCCGATCCCCCTGAAGCATTCCTCTCGCAGCCCGGGCAACCATCTCTGCATTGATGCCGAACTTTTCATAGAGGACCTGTGCCGGGGCGCTCGCCCCGAAACCATCCATACCGATCACCGCTCCCTCGAAACCCACATAGTGCTCCCAGCCCAGCTTTATGCCTGCCTCAACAGCGACCCGAACCCTCACCGACGACGGAAGGATGCCTTCGCGGTACTCTGCGGGCTGCATATCGAAGATCTCCCAGCTTGGAAGCGAAACAACCCTTACTTTCACACCTTCGCCGGCAAGCTGCTCACCTGCCTCGAGTGCGATGTGCACCTCTGAGCCGGTACCTATCAATATCACTTCAGGATCACCCTCTCCCGACTGCCACAGGATGTAGCCACCCCTGCGCAGTCCCTGTGCCGGTCCGCATACCCTCCGATCGAACACCGGCACGCCCTGCCTGGTACAGATAATAGCGCTTGGTCCATCGGCTTTCATTAGGGCCATTCTCCAGGCCTCTATCGTTTCCGCTGCGTCGGCGGGACGTATGACGGTCAGGTTTGGGATCGCACGAAGGTTCATCAGATGTTCGATGGGCTGATGGGTAGGGCCGTCCTCCCCGAGCCCAATGCTGTCATGGGTAAAGATGTAGATGACGCGCCCCTCCGATAATGCTGCCAAACGAATGGGGGGGCGCATATAGTCTGAGAACACCAGAAACGTAGCAGCATAGGGGATAATCCCCCCGTGCATCGCCATGCCCGTAGCAAGAGCGCCCATGGCATGCTCCCGCACCCCGAAGTGAACATTGCGCCCGCCGTAGCCCCACTCGCCTCCCACCCTACCCTGAACGCTCTGGTTCGGCCTTTCCGTATACTCAAAATCGCCGAATCCCTTGATCCAGGAAAAGGTAGAGGGATTGAGATCTGCAGATCCGCCCATGAGCTCCGGAACCTTTGGAGCTAAGGCTTGCAGAACCGCCTCCGATGCCTTGCGGGTCGCTATACCCTTGCCCTCCCCTTTAAAGGAAGGCAGTTCTTCATCCCAGCCCGCGGGGAGCTGGCCCTGCATCCTTCGGGTGAATTCCTCGGCCAGTTCCGGATAGGCATCACGGTACTGCGCAAAGATTTCTTCCCATTGCTTCTTCTTTTCGATCTCGATGCTCAATGCCGCTCTGAAATGCTCGCACACATCCTCCGGGACGTAAAAATCCTTTTCTGCAGGCCAGCCGAGGCTCTCCTTTGCAGCGCGCACCTCATCTGCTCCGAGAGGCGAACCATGGGTACCGAAGGTGCCCTGCTTATGTGGGGCTCCGAAACCGATAACGGTGCGCACCGATATGAGCGAGGGTTTTGCGGTTTCCCTCCTCGCATCATTGAAAGCTTGATCGACGGCATCGAGATCGTTTCCCTCCGCTACCACCTGCACGTGCCATCCGTAGGCCTGAAATCGCATTTCCACGTCCTCGGTGAAGGTAAGTGCAGTTGAACCTGCCAGCGAGATACGGTTATCATCAAATAAAACGATCAATTTCCCCAGCCCCAGGTGGCCTGCCAGCGAACATGCCTCGGAAGCTACCCCCTCCATGAGATCGCCGTCGCTGGCAATCACATAGGTGAAGTGATCGACGATATCATAGCCCGGGCGATTGTAGCGGGCTGCAAGGTGCGCCTCAGCGATGGCCATGCCGACTGCATTGCTGATACCCTGGCCAAGGGGCCCGGTGGTCACCTCCACTCCGGGAAGAAGCTTGCTCTCTGGATGGCCTGCTGTTCTACTTCCCCACTGCCTGAAGGACTGCAGCTCCGAGAGAAGAAGATCGTAGCCGGTAAGATATAGCAAAGCGTATAACAACATCGATCCATGGCCTGCTGAGAGGATAAAGCGATCGCGATCAACCCAATGAGGATCTCCAGGGTAGTGTTTGAGATACCTGGTCCACAAAACATAGGCCATGGTTGCCGCTCCCATCGGCATGCCCGGATGGCCTGAGTCGGCCTTCTGTATCGCATCGGTAGCCAGAAAACGGATGGCATTGATACATTGTTGATCGATTGAGCTCTGTGCCTTCATCTTGCCCTCTCCTTTCTAATCCGTTATCACGTTCCCGCTATCCCAAGCCCATGGAGCGCCGCACCCATAAGGGCAGCCTTGGGATTCAGGATCACATGCACAGGTATCCTGGAAACCAACTCTGAAAATCGCCCCTTGTTCGTGAAGCCCTCAAAAAAGTCCCCTTTATCGAGCAAGGGTAAAATGCGGGGAGCAATGCCTCCGCCGATATACACCCCTCCGGTTGCCATCACCTTCAGCGCAAGATTTCCTGCCTCAGCCCCGAGGGCGGAGATAAAGACCGAAAGTGTTTTGGTGCACAGTTCGCATCTCCGCTCATCTTCGAGGGCTGCATTGACGATCACAGGGTTCGGATCATCCACGGATCGCAGTCTCTCTGCAACCCAATCCTGCTCCTTCGCGTAACCTCTTTCCTTGAGAAAGGCATATATATCGGGCATCCCCTGACCTGAGCATATGCGCTCCAGGCTCACGTGCCCGTACTTCTTCTGAAGGTGGCGCAGCAGATCAATCTCTAATTCGCTGTTTGGTCCGAAGTCGGCATGTCCGCCCTCCGAGGGACATGCCCGGTACCATCCGCCGTCCCATACGAGAAAGGCCTCACCGAGCCCCGTACCCGGTGCGAGCACTGCCATGGCGCCGCGGTCAACCGGTACCCCCTCGTTGAGGGTATGCATATCGGCGTGCTCGAGGAGTGTTACCCCATAGGCAACGGCCTCCAAATCATTCATGAGGGTGACCGAATCTGCACGGATCGCATCTCGCAGCCGGATCTCCTCGATGACCCACGGCAGGTTCGTGATCCTCGCCCGTCCTCTGAGCACGGGACCTGCAACGCCGAAAACGGCACGCTCTATCTCGATTGAAACCTCTGAGAGGAATTCATTTACCAGTTCCTCAAGGCTTGCGTACCGAGTACTGGGGAAGGTCGACTCGAAGATGGGTTTCAGAGGCCCACGGTCTTCTGAGTAAACGCCCAAGTTCGTCTTGGCGCCGCCAACGTCACCTGCCAACAACATGTAAACACCTTTTTGCCGAGGTTTCTTGATCGCTCTACTCGCGGGTCCCCGGAATACGCCCCATGGTTATCTTCCGGAATTCCTATCACATTTTTGCTGCACAAGGGAACAATTTCTCCTATAGTTACCGAGAAATCCATCAATCAGACGGGATGCGCAAGGAGTGGATAAGACTACCTCAGGGACCATGACAACCATCAGTGCCTTTCTCTTGTGGGGGCTTTTCCCCGTATACTGGAAGATCTTACGACACGTGCCTTCGACTCAGATCCTGGCACATCGAGTCATCTGGTCACTGGCTCTTCTCGTACTATTGCTCTTCATCCAAGGCCGCTGGAGAGATACTAGAATATTCACCCCATTCTATCCGAACTCCCTCATATTCATCATTACGGCATTCATCCTTGGGAGCAACTGGTTAATCTATATCTGGGCGATCAACTCAGAGCAAATTGTCGAGGCGAGCCTGGGATATTTTACCAATCCCCTGGTAAATGTCTTTCTAGGCATGGCAATCCTCAGGGAACGCATCTATCGCTGGCAGAAGCTCTCTCTGATACTTGCGCTTTCAGGAGTGCTGATCTTGATCTTCCAATACGGTCGCATACCGTGGATCGCACTTATGCTTGCCTTTACCTTTGGAACCTATGGCTTACTTCGAAAAACATCCAGGGCCGGGTCAATGGTCGGCCTTTTCTTTGATACTGCAATCCTCTCACCCATTGTTCTCGCATACCTCATACTTCTCGCTTCCCAGGGATCAGGCGCTTTTCTTTCTATCGATAGCAGAACCGATATACTGCTCATGGGATCAGGTATCGTCACTGCTGTACCGTTGCTCCTCTTTGCCCACGGGGCACGAAGAATACCGTACTCTGCAGTCGGGTTCTTTCAGTACATCACCCCAACGAGTCAGTTACTCATCGGGGTTTTTCTTTACGGGGAACCATTCACCTCGACCCATGCCTTCTGTTTCGGCCTCATATGGACCGCGATCGCGATCTACTCCTCTTCGACCTTGGTCCTGTACAGGAAATCTTTTTCGCCATAAACTGAAGGAATGCCTGGGCAAAACCGAACAACCCTCCCGGTAAAATCTTCCTTGCCTGAAGGCGAAGAGTCTCCGCCATCCCGGTAAGGGAGATTAAAAGAATAGAATACAGTCTCCGGCAAGGAGCATGGCCCTGTTCACAGATGCTTCTTACAACTTCAGAATCGCATCGAGGAGACTCATGCCGGCGCCTTTCTTCTTCACCGCCATAAGGGGAACGGTGGTGGTTTCAATGAGGTGTTCCGTAACGCTCCCGAGCAACACACCCGCGCCTGCCTTTCTCCCCCTGGCGCCGATAACGACGAGGGAGATGCCACGCTCTTGTATCACCTCCTCGATCCCCCGGGACTCCTTTTTTTCCAGCTTGAATATGGGGACTGCGGTAAGACCTTTCAGGTCAACCTTTTTGATAAATTCCTCATAGTTCTTTTCCGCATGGCCCTTCATGATCTCTGCGAACTGCTCATAGCTCTTCCCTGTCTTGTAATACCCTATGGGCACACTGTAAACATGCAGGCAGTAAATCTCCTTGATCCCGGTAGCGGCCAGGCCGATGGTTGCGGCCGCCTCTATTGCATCGAAGGAGTTATCCGAAAAATCCACCGGAACCAGGATATTCGTGAACCACGCCTTGCTCCCCTCAGGCACAAACAGCACCGAACACGGCGCCTTGCGTGCCAGTTTTTCGAACAGACTCCCGCTTCCGGTCGGCTCTCGCCGCTTCCTCATCACGATGAGATCGATATCCTCTTCCTTGGCCTTGCGCAGGAACTCGATCAAAGGCGATCCCTTAACGACCTGGTAGCTGATCTCGGTGTCAGGATGGCCGTCAAAGTATTGATGGACCAATTCCTCCATCTCACCTCTCGCGTATTCATCAACCGGTTGAAAGAGATCCGGATACTCCTTCAAGAGATCCTCCGGGAGGTCCATGCTGCTCGCTACGTGGAGGAACACAACTTTCTCGGAGTGAGCCAGCTTGCTTATCATTGCAGCGTAACGTATTGAGGCCCCATCTTGATTGGCAAAGGAAACCCCTACCAAAAGGCGTTTGATCTGATACATATCATGCTCCTTTCTCATTTCCTGTATTTTTCAGAGATTGTCCTATCTTTTTCCGGCCAGAGATATCGATAAACCCTTTATTCATGGATTGTTCCTCCCCCTGTTCGGGTCACGCCGGCGCACTTTTAGCCTTCACGCTCAACACGTTCATAGGGTGAGCGAAGTATAAAATAGGGGTTGGTACGAGTCAAGCCGCAATAAACCATGCCGGCCTTTGTCCCAGATAAAAGACCGGCCTTTACGAACAACTATTCGCTGAGCTTTTTTGTCTTACCTATCTTAACGGCTCTTCGCGAGCAGGACCATGATCTATAAAATGAGTAATATTTTAGATTTTTGAAATTACTCGATGTATGTGTATGGACATGGGGATTTCAGCAACGGCCAGGAATAGTTTTCAAAAAGATGCTATGAAACGAAAAGGATACTACATCGGTTTCTCAACCATAGGATGTTTGCATGTTTCATGATCCTGCTGAATGCATAAAAAAAGCAACTACTTGTAACATTGCTGTTGAGGTTTCCCTGCCTTCATTGGTTGCAAAAGAAGTGATCCGCGCATTTGCGGGAGACCCTGTTGGTGAGCATGTGGAGGCCTCCCGATACGCCGATTCCCTCTACCTCGTTACCCTGCCCAAGCTGGCCGATATAACAATTGCCTCTGCCTTCCCTCTCGAGGTCGCTGTTCAAGCATCAAAAGCCTTAGACATGGCAGCCTTTTGCACGCGTGCAGGAGAAGTCAGAGAAGTTCAAGGTCTTCCACGTAACCGAGGGCCTCTCCGCCGATCAGGTAGCCATGATGGGATTCTCATACTGCTCAAGCCTTCAGGAAGCTATCGATAGCATCTCAAAAACAATGCCCAAGGCGGATGTCGCCATTTTCCCGTCCGGTGGGACGATCATTCCGAAAGTGGCGCAGTAACATACCCGGATATAGTATCTCCCATGACTCAGGTTACCTCACGAAACTGTCTCTGAGCAAAAAGAGCAGCACCGAGAGCACCGACGATCTGAGGCTCCGGATGTACGCGGATGGGTTTGCCCAGCTTTTCCTCCATAAGGGCAACAACACCCCTGTTCTTGGCCACGCCGCCGGACATGGTCACCTCCCCGCATATGCCGACCGCTTGCACCATTCCCCATACCCGGTTGGTGATAGCCCGGCAGAGCCCTTTGATAATCTCCTCCTTCGGGCAGTTCTTAGCCACCAGGGAAACCACCTCGCTTTCCGCAAACACCGTACACACACTGCTTATGTGAGCCTCGGTTTCGGCTTGCAAGGATAGCTCACCCATCTCCTCAAGGGAGACACGAAGCTTTGAGGCCATCACTTCCAGAAACCGTCCTGTACCAGCCGCGCACTTATCATTCATGGTAAAGTCGACTACCTTTCCGGAATCACCGACGCGAATCACCTTTGAGTCCTGCCCGCCTATATCGATGACCGTGCCGATATCCGGGAAAAGGTATTTTGCCCCGAGCGCATGACATGAGATCTCGGTAACCGTTTTGCCGGCCAGGGGCACAGATGCCCTTCCATATCCGGTCGCCGCAATAGAGCTGACTGCATCGCGCGATATGCCCGCAGCCAGTACGGCCTTGTCTAAGGCCTCGTCTGCCGCCTCAGTGCTGTTCGCGCCGGTTTCTATGATACTGTAGCCCGAGATCTCTCCTCCTGTATCGATGATCACCGCCTCCGTGCTTATGGCTCCCACATCGATGCCGCTGAAGTAGTTCATCTCACCTACCCCTCTAAGGTCTCGAAGAAGGCCTCAAGCCGTACCATTGCCTGTTCTTCCGAGTAGGCCCGCGAGTCCGCGATATCCGCTTCGATGACCACCGTTGGTATCTGCATCCTCTCGGTTATCAGCCGTTTGAGATCATACTGGCCCACAGAGTACGGCTTGCAGCTCCTTGCAGAGTGAATCACCAGGCCGTCCACCTGAAACTCCCGTATCAGGCGCTCCATGAGATGCAGCCGATGATTGAGGTTGTTGTTGAGAATGACCAAGCTGTAAGCCTTTGCCATGGATTCGAAGGGCTTAGCTTCGTCCAGATACTCGATTGTCTCGGCCCATGCATTGGCATAGGTTGCTGTTACGAAATTCATTCCCCGCTCTGCGAACAGGTTTGAGAAATCGCGCATCTTGTACCATATGGCGATGTTATCCCACATCAGCCGCCACCGTTCATCCTTGACGGCCCCTATGCCATGTGCTACCCGGTCCTTGAGCTCAGCAAGCAGCGCACGATAGTGTTCCAGGGCAGCCGGCAATCCTCTCAAGGACACGATGGGCGCCAAGTGGATAAAGGCGTCGAAGATGGTCATAGGAGAGGGCCTGGCCTTCATGGTGGATAAGACCTCACCCCAGGTCAGCGATGCCTCCTTGGCAAGCCCTACGATTTCTTTGAATCTTTTATAGCGAAAGCGCCTCTTTGATATCTGCTCGAGCAGAGGTATCATCTCCTCTAATTGACGGACCATGTAGCTGATATCCGTTTCGCTGATCTCCCCAAAATTGTAAGGCGTATCAAAGAGGATGAGCGGGATCTTCCAGTATTCGGCCAAAACCTTGTACCAGTACACCACGGTCTGGCAGATATTGTTTGAGGCAAAGAGCAAATCGGGTTTGGGCAGTCTTCCCACCGGCGTTTTGCCTGAGAAGTAGTGCCCGATATCTATCCGGGCATAGGAACAGAGATCTTGATGGTATCCGTGCTCCTCAGCTTCAGCGCAAAGCTCTGGCCCCATCTTCTGGGCACCAACGAGGGCTCCGTGGTTCTCAGGATAGAAGGTATAGAAACCAAATGGCCTCAGGATCTCCACCGGCGCCCCACTGGTTACCCATGCAACGGGCATGGCCCCCTGGGCATACCGCGATAACAGGTAGTGAGTCGCCATGAGCTCCCTGAGACGGCCGTTGCATATGAGCGGCGGACCGAGAGCAGGCTTTTTCTTCCTTGGACGCCCCTTCTTGCCCATGCCCGATAGCCTCATGAGCGCCGGGGCTCCCACATCCCTCATGAAATGATATCGTATTTTTTTATGGAGCGACATAACGCTTCTCTAGGCTATCATCTCCGTAAAGGCCTCTACGCGCGTTGTGAGCTGCCCGGTCAATTCCTGGTTGGGCTCTACATCAATAACCAGGGTCGGCAAGCCCCTTTTTTTCAATCCCTCAATGAGATAGGGCATATCGAAAAGTTCCGGCTCACAGAACTTGACTATCCAAAATATCACTCCCTTGGCGTTGCTTCCCTCGAGCTTACTGATAAGATGCTCCAGCCGTTCCCTTATCGGTGAGTTTCTCGTGGTACACGGAGGCATCTGGAAATAGCGCTCCGCCAATCTCTCAAAGGGATCGTGAGCCTGGCCCCGGGGCACAAGATACCGTCTTCCGCAGGCAAGCAGGTCATCATCCCCCACCCGTATCTTGAGCTGGTCAAGGAGGGCAAGAATCTCAGGAGGATTGGGCAGAACGCCGCTCAAAACCACCGAGGTTTGGCTCGCCTGTCTGC
>Ga0307431_1001940_pt1 | contig 11276 bp, 10 predicted proteins | sample SalMarWE160170MG_FD_202155 | JGI IMG/M metagenome (GOLD analysis project Ga0307431, IMG submission 202155) | Salt marsh sediment microbial communities from the Plum Island Ecosystem LTER, Massachusetts, United States - WE1603-170 | ecosystem: Environmental > Aquatic > Marine > Intertidal zone >... | reverse complement strand
GATAAACACAAGAAATATGCCCGAGAGTTGTAGCCTAATTGCAAGTATGCTCGACCCGGCCTTGAAGAAATTGCCCCTGGAAGACATAGATTTGCTCCTTATTGAGAATGTGGGCAATCTTATCTGCCCCTCTGAGTTTGTTCTCGGAGAGCACAAAAGGGTGGTGGTTTCCAGCGTTCCTGAGGGAGATGATAAGCCCATTAAATACCCTATGATATTCGCTGATGCTGATGCAGTGGTGATAAATAAAGCTGACCTTTTACCCTACGTTGACTTCGATATTGCTGTTTTTCGCCGTGCTATTGAAGGACTGAATTCAAAAGTCAAAATTTTCGAGCTTTCCTGTAAGACTGGTGCCGGGATAGAAAACTGGTGCTCCTGGGTGCTAAACGGATTGATGTCATCCCAGGGAAGAGGTAATTCGACCTGAAAGATTGCCCTTCAGCAATAGAATAAGTTTAGCAGTTCACCGATATTGAATACTTGGGGACGTTTTACTATGTTGCTAGCTCAACGCGTATGGGGCTTAGGCTTCTATCTTGTAGAGTTCTTCTATTTTTTCGGCATTAGGAGGGCTATAGTGCTCATCCTGAGTTATAGCACCTTGTAGGCACGTTTCCACGCATGTACCGCAATAGATGCATCTGAAAGGATAATACTTTATTTGTTTATTCTCTGAATCAAGTTCTATGGCTTCAGCAGGACATACTCTGACGCAATCACCACACAAATCACATTTGTTGGTGTCAAAATAAATCTTGCCTCTGTAACCAGGGAAAGGTTCCCTTATATCTTTGAAAGGATAGCGCCTGGTAGCCGGCCTAGAGAACAGATTCTTCCAGATTGTCGGAAACATCCTCGGCATATCTATCACCTCTCAGTGCAAGCAATACAGGGGTCTATGGACAAAGTAATTATCGGCACATCAGCCATCTCACAGCCGGGCAACATAACTAAATAAGTGGGTATGTTGGCAAAGGTTGGCGTCCTTATCTTCAACCGCTCCAGATGATTCGTTCCATTGCCCTTTAAGTAGTAGAAAACTTCTCCCCTGGGTTGCTCACATCTGGAAACTGCTTCGCCTTCCGGATAGCCATCAACCCTGACCAATATCTCGCCCTCTGGCATCATTGATAAGGCTTTACGCATAAGCTCGACACATTGATAAACCTCTCTGGCCCTGACTATGGTTCGGGCATAGCTATCTCCGGCAGTTTCCACCACCGGCTCAAAGCCCACTTCCTTAAAAGCAGCATAACCCGTTTGCCTAATATCTACAGCCACACCGCTCCCCCGGGCGGTAGGACCAACTGCCCCCAGAAGCTCGGCCTGTTCCTTAGACAACATTCCTTTGCCCACAGCACGACGCTTGATGGTGGCGTCATGGAGTAACGCAGGAGCAATGGTACTATCCACCATCTCCTTGAGGGTAAGGAGCCTTTTGTCTACTTCTTTAGCCATCTCCTTATCTATATCTCTTCTCACTCCGCCAACAATACAGGTGGCCTGAATTATTCTATGTCCAGCAGTCATCTCGGAGATATCCAGAACCATCTCCCTGGCTCGCCATATCTGCATAAATAGACTTTCAAAGCCCATGGCATCAGCCAGAAGTCCCAGCCACAGAAGGTGGCTATGTGTCCTGGAGAGTTCGCTCCAAAAAACTCGGAGAAATCTAGCTCTCGGAGGCACTTCGACGTTCATCAGGGCTTCAACACCCTGGCAGTAAGTTTGGGTGTGGATGAAGCTACATATGCCACATATTCTATCGGTAATGTGGACATTCTGACGGAAGGTATTAATCTCGGCAGCCTTTTCAATTCCGCGATGAATATAGCCGATTATGGGTGTTACACCAACTACTGTTTCATCCTCCAGCTCCAGTTTAAGATGGATAGGCTCGGGAAGCACCGGGTGCTGGGGTCCAAAAGGAATTACTGTTCTTACTGCCATTCTTATTCCTCCAAGTCGCAGCGCCAGCATCGCTGGCCCTCTGCAATGGCCATCTCTTGGGTTAGTCCAAGCTCCACTTCATCAAATCCCCCTAGTCTCTCCTCAAGGGGGAGACTAGGCATCTCAGGGCGTTTTTTCTCTACGGAGACGCTCACACTCCCATCGACTATTGAAATTTCTACCTCTCTTTTTTCTTGCCATCTTTCCAGGAAAGTATGGCGTGAAGTGGGGTCCTTTACCTTGATTTCCTCAACGGGCAAAATACCTTTACCACCCAGATGTTTGTCTATAGATATAGCTGCCTTCTTCGCAGCTCCAACTGCTTCCACTACGGAGGCCGGTCCAGTAACCGCATCTCCAGCAGCGAAGATGCCTTCTTTGGAAGTAGCGAAAGTATCTCCCTCTGCCACTATGACATTTCCAAATCTCCCAATTTCAATATTAAACTGCTCTGGGACCTTAGGCGCCTGCCCAATAGCAGCGATAACCGAATCAACATCTACTTTAAACTCGCTACCCTCTATCGGCTCAGGTCGAGGCCTTCTACTGGCATCTGGGGCTCCAAGCTTCATACGAATATTTTCCAGCGCAATTGCACCATTCTTGCTGAATACTTTCTTCGGTGCTGCCAGAAATTCTATCTTCACCCCTTCTTTAATTGCTTCCTCAACTTCCTCGGAGTCAGCAGGCATCTCAGCTCTGGTACGGCGATACAATATGGTGACATCTTTAGATCCTAGGCGCAGGGCAGTGCGGGCAGAATCGATGGCGGCATTACCGCCACCGACCACCATCACCCTATCACCTAATTTAACCGTCTTGCCAAAAGCCACATCTCTTAGGAAATCGATGCATTCCATTACTTTGGGGTGATCTTCTCCCTCTACTCCCAGATTTATTCCCTGGTGAGCACCTGTGGCAACAAGAATTGCCTGGTAACCATCTTTGAACAAGGTGTCTAAAGACTCCACTTTGGTATTAGTCTTTATTTCCACGCCCAAATTCTTAACCATCTCGATTTCGTCGTCCAGAATCTTTCTGGGGAGCCGATATGATGGGATTCCCGCCCGCAGCATTCCCCCAGCTTCAGGTAGGGCCTCAAAGATAGTAACCCCGTGACCCATCTTGGCAAGGTAATAAGCTGCGGTAAGTCCTGCCGGGCCAGAGCCAATAATGGCGACACGCTTGCCTGTTTGTTTAGCAGTTATTTTCTCTCCATAGGTTGCATGGTCATAAGCGAACCTCTTAAGCGTTCTGATAGCAATAGGCTCATCTTGCTTAGCCTGACGACAGTTATCTTCACAAGGGGCAAAACATACCCTTCCTAATATTCCTGGGAATGGCATGGATTGCTTTATCGTTGCTAATGACTCGGCGAATTTTCCTTCGCCGATGAGTCGGACATAGCGTGGAATATCAATACCAGCAGGACAAGCCTCGCCGCATCTAACCGGAAGGCGTGCTGGTGGTTTGGGCGCATAGAGAGCAGGTTTAAGAAGTTCAGCCTCGGGACTTTCCTTGGAGCGGAGAAACCTCTTCTGGAAATCAAGGGCAATGCCACTTATCTGGACATTAAAGAGCTCCTGTATCTCATTTTCAATCAAGGCAGCACAGAGGTAAATATTGGATATACTGGGTAAAGTATCCTCCTTAGCTATTGTGACTCTTATATGTGTTAAAGGCTCAGGGCTTTCCTGAGGCTCAAAGTGGTAAATAATTTCAAATTTATCCCCCAGGTCAATGCAGCTAGCAGTGCTCAACCTGGCTTTTTCCTCCAGCAGCTTCTCCACTGCTGGAATGAGCCCAGCATTCTCTACTAAAATTTCATTTTCCATATGCTTTAAGCTTCCCTAGTGCTAAGACTACGGCATCAATGATGGCTTCAGGCCTGGCAGCGCAACCGGGGACATAAACATCTACGGGTATGACTTTATCTATGCCACCCAGAACATTGGGACAGTTATGAAATACGCCGCCGGTGCAGCCACAGGTTCCCACCACTATTACCCCCTTAGGGTCGGGCATCTGGTCGTAGAGATTGCGCAGCACTCGATAATTGCGGTGGTTTGCCGGACCCGTGACTAGAAGCACATCAGCATGTTTGGGATTGCCCATATTAACAATGCCAAATCTTTCTATATCGTAGAGGGGAGTAAGGGCGGCAAGTATCTCTATATCGCAGCCATTGCAGCTACCGCAATCAAAATGTAGCAGCCAGGGTGATTTCATTCGTGACGTGCTTAAAATTCCCATTTTTTCACATCCATCCTAAGTTAATGAATAATATATTTAAAGCTACCAGAGTTACGCCTGCGCCCCAGGCAAATTTCAGCATCCAGGACCAGGTGAGACGAGCATTCACATTATCTACAATTAGCATGGTAAACCAGCTTCCTAAAGCTATTATGATGGATAGCCACCATAAACTACCTACTACCCAGAAAAGCCCCAGGATAGATAGGAGTAAGACCATCTCGTACCAATGCCCTATCTCTATCAGAGCCAGATAAGGGCCTGAGTACTCTGTAATCACCCCTCTAACCAGCTCCTGATGGGCATGCTCCGAACCAGAGATATCGAAAGGAGATTTTCTCATCACTATAGCCAGAGCAATAAACAGGGCAACAAAAGTAAGCCATAAATCGGGAAGGAGTGGTTGTCCATACTCAAATATGTTGGCAATAGGAAAACCGCCTGACTTTAAGGCTATAGGTATTGCCGCCAGAAGTAAAATTGGCTCATAAGCCAGAAACTGTAACAGTTCTCGGTGACCTCCGAGCTGGCTATAAGGCGACTTTACGCTTAAAGCTCCGAGGGGAAGGCAAAGGCTGCCAAAAAACAGGATAAAGAGCACTACCAGCAAATCCTGCCTTAGGGCGAAAAATACTACAGCAGTGACGATTAAGGCAAGAAAGGCGTAGGCGAAAACAAGCTGAGCCCTACCAGCCACCATAGGTTTCTTGCCCAAAAGCTTAATGACATCGTAGAAGGGTTGTATTATCGGCGGCCCAATCCTTCCTTGCATATGGGCAGTCAATTTGCGGTCAATGCCCCTGAGCAACCCCCCTACTAAGGGGGCTACTATAACTGCAATTACTGCACTTCCAATTAACCAACCTGTGCTCATATCACCACCAAAACGAATAGAATAACAAGTAAAACAATACCTATAGGCACGACAAATCTATTAAGATTCCCTTCTCCCAACATATTTTCAATATAGAATCCACCAGTTTTGAGCTGTGTCCTTTCGTCAGCTACAGCGACAAATTCATCTGTTCCTATTTCCACATTCTCCCCACACATATAAGAAGCATAGCTTTCCTCCGGCTTTGCCCTAACAGCAAGGGAAGGAATCAAGAGAGCCAGCGCGATTATTATGAAAATTGGCCAGGCGGCAAAAATACCTATGGAGGATTTCAAGAACCAGGTGCTGGTAGTAAAAGCTGAAGCCGCATTGTAGCCTGCTTCGGTTAAGCCTGGTGCTATGACACCATTATATACCGCGGCAATCAATACGCTGAATACCACGGCACAGCCAATTAATATCAACAAGATACCATGATAAAGGGGAATGAAGGGCTCCCTCTTGGCTCTTCCCGGCATAGGACTGTGGCATAAGAAGCGACCTATCCACTTGGCCCAAAAAACGGTAGTGGCTCCTGAGCCAAGCATGAGCAGTACGAGCACAAGAGTTGACCATACGCCAATGCCAGTAGCTGCCTCCATAGCTCCCCACTTGGTTATGAGGACACCAAAGGGGGCTACCAGCATGGAAAACATTGCGGTGATGGTTATCCCGGTCAAAACAGGCAACTTCGTAGCTGCTCCCTCCATATCCTCTATATTCCGGCTCCATATATGATGCTCGATGGCGCCAGCGCATAAAAAGAGAAGTCCCTTGGATATAGCGTGAAAGATCAGGAGCATAATGCCAACCGCTATGGCCAGCGAGGTATTTATACCAGCGCAAAGGATGATGAGACCTAGATTGCCAATCGTGGAATAAGCCAGAACCTTTTTACCTTCACTCTGGCTTATAGCCAGTATAGCGGTAATAAGGAAAACTGCGCCGCCATAGATGGCTATAAGTGTGGAAAGATGAGTGCCCTGAAATGCGGGAGCAATCCGCAGCACGAGATAGACACCAGCGTTAACCATAGTGCTGGAATGAAGTAAGGCGGAAACTGGTGTGGGGGCAACCATAGCTCCAAGTAACCAACTCTGAAAAGGAACCTGCGCTGCCTTGGTCAAACCAGCCAGACATAGTAGGGCAATAGGCAGAAGAAGAACAGGAGCGCCACTCTCAATGACAGCCGACAGTGAAATCGTGTTAAGCGAGCTATTCCAGAGGAACATGATAGCCAGACTGAAGCCAACGCTGCCAATGAGACACATCCATAAGGCACGAAAGGCATTGGTTATGGCAATAGGAGTTTCATCATGACGAATCAAACCGTAGCAGGCCAGTGTGGTCCCTTCCCAGAAGAATGCCAGCCAGATTAAGTTGTTGGCGAAGACCAAACCGTTCATAGCTCCAAGGAAAATAAGCATAAAGAAGAAGAACCTAGGCTGCGTCGTCTCCTTAAGCTCGCCGAGGTGCATACGATGCTCTTCATGGTCTTTCATGTATCTTATGGCATAAACGGCGATGAGCGAGCCTATAATAGAAATGATAAGGCACATGATCACGGATAGATGGTCAATATAAAGGGTGGGAACAACCTCCAATGGCGTATGCGGTGCCTGGGAGAACTCAAAAATTGCCAGGGGAATGCCTGCAGCCAAGGTTAGAGCTATGGTGAGAACATTGTGGCGAGATATACCCCTTTGAGCAAAGTCCTTGATAGCCATAAAGAGAAAATATGCCAGTATGACATAATTAAGAACTAAGATAATCCAATCCCAAGCAGGAGCAGGTGAATACCCTATGGGAAAGGAACCTTGCCGTAGAAGAAAGATGGAGCTTGTTATGAGAACCACGGCAGTGAGAAAAACAATACCGCCTCTGGCTTTATGATTTTTAATCCCCAGACAAATGAAGCCAGTGACGATAGGCAAAAAAACGGATAACCCCAACAAACTATCTATCACTGCATTTCTCCTATATTGTTGACTAAACTGGTCAACATTTAGTTGGCAATAGTATGCAATATGCTGAGCAAGACGTCAAGACAGCGAAAATTTTGGCAATTTTCCCAAAAATCCTCGCACCTGATACAATACGTACCAATAGCCTCGAACCTATTACACTTATTGTCTCTTGTTCCTGCAGTACCTGTCTATGGATTCGGCTGCTTCTAATCCTGCAGCCACCGCTTCGATGACTATACGAGGGCCAGTAACTGCATCTCCAGCAGCAAAGATGCCTTCCTTGGAAGTAGCGGAAGTCTCTCCCTCCGCCACTATGACATTTCCAAATCTCCCAATTTCAATATTAAACTGCTCAGGGACCTCAGGCGCCTGCCCAATAGCAGCGATAACCGAATCAACATCCACTTTAAACTCGCTACCCTCTATCGGCTCAGGTCGACGCCTTCCGCTGGCATCTGGGGCTCCAAGCTTCATACGAATATTTTCCAGCACGAGTGCACCATTCTTGCTGAATACTTTCCTCGGCGCTGCCAGAAATTCTATCTTCACCCCTTCTTTAATTGCTTCCTCCACTTCCTCAGCGTCAGCAGGCATCTCAACTCTGGTACGGCGATAGAATATAGTCACCTCTTTAGAGCCTAAACGAAGAGCAGTGCGAGCAGAATCCATAGCGGCGTTACCGCCACCGATAACTGCCACACTGTCACCTAATTTAACCGTCTTGCCTAAATTCACGTCCCTCAAGAAATCAGTGCATTCCATTACTCTGGGGTGTTCTTCTCCCTCTACCCCCATCTTTATCCCGTGGTGAGCACCTGTGGCAACCAGAATTGCCTGGTAACCGTCTTTGAACAGGGTGTCTAAAGACTCCACTTTGGCGTTAGTTTTTATTTCCACGCCTAAATTCTTAACCATGTTGATTTCGTGATCTAAGACCTTTCTAGGGAGCCGATATGATGGGATTCCTACGTACATCATCCCCCCGGCTTGAGGCAGGGATTCAAATATGGTAACTCCATACCCCATCTTGGCAAGGTAGTAAGCTGCAGTGAGTCCTGCTGGGCCTGAACCCACTATCGCTACTTTCTCCTCCAATTTTGCCTCTATTTTTGGATGCCAATCTGCATCCATGAATTGGTCAGCAAGAAACCTCTTAATTGCTCGAGTAGCTATCGGGTCAAAGTGGGTGTGGCGAACACAAGCATCCTCACATGGGTGAGGGCATACTCTGCCAACAGTAGCAGGGAAAGGTAATCGCTCCAGAATCGTTTCTAAACCATCTCGATAGCGCCCTTCTCTGGCTTCAAAGACATACTTCTTTATATTCAGGTGAGCAGGACAGGCTTCGACACATGGTGGATCCTCGCACTGAAGGCATCGCGAAGCCTCTCTCCTCATCTCTTCTTCAGCGTAACCAAATTCTACCTCCTGGAAGTTATCTAGCCTTTCCTCTACCGGCATCTGAGGCACTGATTCCCTCTTTGTACATAGTTGTAAAACGCTATTAATCATATTGATTCACCCTTTCATTCTTATCTTCGGTAATGCTTCTCTCTATAAAACTCCGGCGAACTTCAGCCCAACAATTACCAGAAGTTGAATTACCACCATAGGTGCCAGCCACTTTAGACTCATATTGATCAACTGGTCAATCTTAATCCTGGCAAACGCCGCTTTAATACAGATTAGTATAAACAGGACGATTAATGTTTTTATCAGGAAAAGGATAAACCCTACTACTGCCCCAGCAAGTCCAGGGATAACACCGATATAATCGAAACCGCCAAGAAATAAAGCAGCTATCAGTGCTGACCCCACAAACAATTCCATATCCAACATTAAGTGCATTAAGGCTAATCTTGCTCCAGAATACTCAGTAAATGGACCACCAGCAATCTCTTGGGCCGCGTGGGGAATATCGAACGGGATACGCTCAAGTTTACCGGCAAGGGAAATGATGGCTACGATGAAAGATAACGGCAAATAGGCAATAAACCACGTATGCTCAACCTGATAATTTAGAATACCTGAGAGACTCCAGATTCCAGTTACCAAAGCTGGAGAGAGAAGAGCAAGCAAGAAGGGCACTTCGTATCCAAAAAGCTGGGTAATACCCCTGCTTGCTCCGATTGTACCGAACACATTAGTGGAATGCCACCCTGCCAGGAATAGAAGCAGTGTGGGAAGGCTTAAGAGATATATCACCACAACTATGTCCCCGGTGAAAGGGAAAGGTGATTTAGTTGACCATAGGGGAATATAAATAAATGCGGTCACTACAGCGGCAACCCCAAATATCGGTATTGCCGTGAATCTCTTCCGGTCTGCCATTGTTGGGACTAAGTTTTCTTTAGACATAAGTTTAATGAAATCAGCCCAGGGCTGGTAAAATGGTGGGCCAACTCTACTCTGTAAACGAGCAGTGACCTTCCTATCTATATATTCACAAAGCAAGGAGAAAAGGAATAGAGATATAAATCCTGGAAAAACTATCAAGTAAAAAATGCTCAACGCATATCCCCCTTACTTACTCGGCATTTTAATGATGTCTTGGGACAAATCCTTCTTCTCCTAACCCTAAGATGGCAGATTCTTTATCCATTGTTACCATCATAGCATGTGGAGTTAATTTAATTGCCTCGTTGGGGCAATATTCTTCGCAAAGCTGACACCAACAGCACTTCCCTAGATTCACTTGAGGATATTTTCTGCCCTTAAATTCCACAGGCCAAATAGCTTTATTGGGGCAGATCATAGAACATACAAAGCAACCGTCGCATTTCTCTAAATCTATTGTATGTCTCCCTCTATAGCCTTCTACCGGTGGTAAAGTCTCATAAGGAAATTGTAGTGTCATAGGCTTTCTGAATAAATTCTTAAGTATCCCAAAAGGTGTAAACGTTCTAGAAAATTTATCTGCTAAGTATCCCATCTTTCTCACCTATCCATATCTGCCGGGCAGGAATCTAAGCTCCAATATATTGCCGGAATGTCAGCAATGGTGCTTCCCCTTGCTAAATAGGGGAATTCCGACAAGGTATGTAGAAAGCTCGGTGCCCTGATTTTTACTCTATATGGGAATGGAGAACCATCGCTCACTACATGAAAACACTTTTCACCTCTAGCTGATTCAAGACAAAAATAAGATTCCCCCTCAGGCGCTGCCCATACAGGACTCAGTTCGGCCCTGAATGCTCCATCGGGCAAATTATTTAAAAGTTGTCTTACTATCGATATGCTCTCAGCAATCTCATATCTTCGGCACAAACTCCTGGCGTAAGCATCTCCCTCTTCTCTGGTTACAACATTGAAGTTGACCTTTGGATATACTTCATACGGTTCGTCTTTCCTTACATCGTAATCTATTCCACAAGCCCTTAAGTTAGGACCTGTAGCTCCTAAATCTATGGCTTCCTTGGCACTCATCCTCCCTACTTTCTCCATCCTCATAACAAAGGTCTCATTTTTGAAAACAAAATAATCGTAAAAACTCAGCTGTCCTTCCAAATAATCAAGGGCTTTAGAAGTTTCATCCACGAACTCCCGTGATATATCTCTGCGAACTCCACCAATACATAAATAACAGGGATATAACCTTCCCCCGGTAGCTATCTCATTGAGCCGGAGTATCTTCTCCCTATCCCCCCAGGCAATCTTGTTTGCGCTGTCAAATCCCAAAACCATTGACAGGACTCCAATCCAGGTTATATGAGATAGAATCCTGCCAAGTTCAGCCATAATAGTCCTTATGTACCGCCCCCTTTCTGGTATTTCTAATCCTGCAATTTTCTCAATAGCATTTGCATAACCTAATTCACAAGAGAAAGGATCCAGAACATCTGCTCGATCAACAAGAACACAGTTCTGGGGATGAACCCTATATTCCATCAACTTTTCGAAACCGCGATGAAGATATCCTGGATGGGGCTCAAGCTCAAGCACCGTTTCACCGTCAACCTTCAGCAAAGCATGAAAATGACCCGAAGCTGGATGCTGCGGCCCGAAAGGCACGGTTAAAAAGGCAATCTCCCTTTCTTCCATCTCTAACCCTTAACTATGGGATATTGTTCGTCCTCCTGATAGTATTTTTCTTTCACATATTTACGAGTATCAAAATCTTTCCTAAAAGGAGGTATTTCCTCCCAATCTTCAAGAAATAGCTCTGCTAGATTGGGATTTCCTTCAAAGTTTATGCCAAACAACTCATGGTCTTCTCTTTCATGTATTTG
>Ga0307431_1001938_pt1 | contig 11295 bp, 9 predicted proteins | sample SalMarWE160170MG_FD_202155 | JGI IMG/M metagenome (GOLD analysis project Ga0307431, IMG submission 202155) | Salt marsh sediment microbial communities from the Plum Island Ecosystem LTER, Massachusetts, United States - WE1603-170 | ecosystem: Environmental > Aquatic > Marine > Intertidal zone >... | reverse complement strand
GCTTCTTTGAATGTTTGAGAATAAAGCAAAGCTGTATTAGTTAATACAAATACAGTGCAATCTGCTACATCTAATCTAAAAACGGGATCTTTATCTCTGCCAAACTCTTCACCCAAACAACCAAGTTGATAAGGAGTGCCAAGGCGTAAGACAGACAAAGCCTTTAGCCTCTCGCCTTTATCAGGAAATCGCTGCTGAAGTTCTCTTAGAATTAAATCTATCTCTGTCGGAGTTAACTGATATAACTTTTTTTGGCTGTAAACCCACTGCCAATTAATTTCAGATAGATCTTCAATTCTTTTTCCTTGCCGAGCCTCATTAACAAAAAAAAGGCTTAACTCTTTCTGTTCTTGTAAAACTATTGTTACTACAACCAAGGAAACTATAATTATAAGTATAAAAATTACCAGCCTATGGCTGGTTCGCCGGAGACGGAAAAACTGAAAGATTTTTTTCATTTCAATATTGTAATTATATCGCAATTTCTCTATAAATGAAACTCGGCGAGGTTATGGCTGTGACTTTAATAAAATGAGTCGAGAACAGTTCTCGACTCATGTCGGGCTTAATTAAAAATTAAGATTTAGGATTTAGTTATTTAACCACTAACCCCCTCTTTTCCGCTCCCTCCGCATAGAGTTTTTTGATTTGGGCTGAGGATATACCTTCGCCGTAAATACGGACTTCATCGATAAGTCCATAAAAATAAAGGGGCACAATAGTAGAATAAGCACCTATTAATAATGACTGATCATTAGATATTATACTTCCAGAAAGATCTTTTTTTGAGCCAACTTCTTTACCATCTGCAAATATTTTCATTTCAGAACCGTTGTATGTCCCAACAATATGATACCACTTTTTTATTTCAAACCCTCTAGCGCCAGAATTAATTGTGTCCACACCTGCTAAACCAAAATATAGTATGCTTTCCCTAAAACCGAGGAAAAAGCTACCTAATTTCCCTACTACCATGTTGTACGTCCCACTGATAAAAATGGCAGATTTTATCCAAGCCTCAATCGTTATAGCTTGAGCGACTTCTGAACTAAGCCCATCTCCCGAATTACCTGTCAACACATAACTGCCACCAAAAAGTAAAGAGTTATTTCCAACCATAGCATCATCAGAAAAATAGTCACCTGGGTTTTTAGGAACCCCGCCGAGAATATAGACACCATCTCTTCCACTGCCAGAAGTGTCCTTAAGATGAATAGATCCATCATTCTCAAAACTCCATTCTCCTGCCATATTAGCGCCTAAAGCATGTTTAATACTAGTACTGAATTGAATAATGCTAGCAATTCTTGCTTTTTCTTTTGCATTTTTAACAGATACTAAAACAATACTGGACAACAGTCCTATAATCGCAATGACCACCAAAAGCTCAATTAAAGTAAAACCTTTAATTTTCTTATTTGAATATAGCTTTTGTTTCATAAAATCTTACTATTTATTAAATTATAACAAATCCTAAATAAACATACTACTTTTTAAAAAGCTAAAACAACAAGTCCTAAACTGATAAGTAAAATCGCCAGGATTTTCTGAAAGATAACTTTCTTGGAAATTTCTTCTTTCAAAACTTTGGGAAACTTCACAGAAATTATTAAGGCAAAAATCAGCATAAACAGATACTGAGTTCCCTGAAGAGCGTTAACTAGAGCCACACAGCCCAAGGGAGCTAAGAAAATTGCCCATTGCTGTAAAATATTGGCCCCGGCTCCCAGAGCTTGGTTTGAAAGAAAAATTCCGGCTGCCTTTTTTGAAGAAAGAGAAAATCGCTGTCTCTTTTTAAAAATTTCTTCTTTCACCTCTTTTGAAAAAAATAAAAAGAAAATAGCAAATATCACTCCTCCCAGCCTTATCCAGATAAACCCATTTAAAAAAGACTGCTCTAAATAAACATACTTACTTAAAACAAAGGAAAGCGACAGCAAAAAAGCAGATAGCAAGGAAAACTCAAAACTTTTCAGAGAAATCCTTGTCTTTTTATAAGTAATCAAAATACTTCCTAAAATTAAGAAAATAAGGGCTAAAATTTCTCGAAACCCAAGAACTTCTTCTCCTCTGGAAAAAAGATATATCAAACCGAAAGTAAACAAGGGAACTAGTCCCCCGATTGCCGGCACCACCCGTGAAGCTTCAAATAATTGCAAGGACTTATAAAGCCAAAAAAGAGCAAAAACAAAAACAGCTCCCGCTAAAAGAGCCAAAAAAAGATGAGAAAAGATCGGAACGCTAAAATTAGTAAAAGGGATAAGAACTAAAACTAAAATTCCCAATATCCCGACATAAAAAACGTAAACTTTGGGATTGGGAACCGGACCTGATATTAAATATTTATCAACTAAAAAAACAAGGGCTAAAATTAGATAGGCTGAAATAGCAACTATTAACCAAGACATATTTTTTTGATGTTATAAGTCCCCAAACTTCCTGCTTCAATAAATCCCCGCATAGCGCACTCGGCGAATCTGCCACTGGCTAAAAAATCAGGAATCCATTGATGGGCATATTTGGGATTCTTTTGCTTAACGCCTGCCCCAATTCCCTCCAGCCATTTTAAGTTGAAATCTTCTTGAGATCCAATAGGAGGAGCAATAATAATTGGAATTCCCAGACCGGTGTAAAAAGAAAGTTCGCTTGGCTTAGTCCAAAGAATATCGATTTTTCTTAGTTTCTGATTAAATTTTTTAAAATACTCCCCTATTTCTTTTTCAAAAACTATTTCAATTCCTCTATTAATTTCACTCTCTAAATTAAGTTTTTTAATGCTTTCCAAAAAATATTCTTTAACTTCTTCTTTAATGCCAGCTGACAAAATTATTTTGATTTCCCCTTTTCTAATTTTTTCAGACAAGCTTTTAAGATACTCAATTGCTATTTCTTTTTGAGCTCCCGCTCCTCCAACAGAAAATAATATAGTCAATGGGTGATTAGGATTTTTAGGAAGAGAACCTACATATTTATCAACTAAGGACCTATAAAATTTTAAAAATTTCCCCAGAGGATCTAAATTCAAAAGCCGGTATCCTAAATCTTCCTTTAGAATTTCTTGCTTTTCCGTCCCAATATTTTCTATTGGAAGAGGAAAGCCGGTTAAAAAAATATTTTCCTTTTTCACTCCGTAAAGTTTTAACCGGTTAACCGTCCAGGAATTGGGAGCAAAATATTTTATTCTGCTTTTTCTTGGTTCTAGAGAAGCCCAAGCTCTAGAAATATCAGCATCGCAAATAACGCAAAAAATATCTTCCCTGTACCCAAAAACTTCAGCCATAAAAGCAGAGATAAAAAAAGTATTAATTATCGGCAAATTCTCTTTCTTCTTTAATTTTAAAATTAGATCTTCTCCCCATCCTGCTTTTATTGTAGAAAAGATTCTTTTTAAGCTAAAGGTTGGTTTAGATAAATCTCGATGGGGATAAAAAGTGGGAATTCTTTGGAATTTGTCAAAAACAGAAAAAGCCATGTTGCCAATCAGAGGAACTCTTTTGAATTTTGAAATAAATTCATAAAAACTTCTGGTTGATTTCCAGATTCTTTTATCTTTATCAGGAATTCCTTCATAATTATTGGCGCTAATAATCTTTCCTTCCCGCCCTAAAGGAGCGAGGCTCGCCTCGTCGGACGAGGCGACAAAAGCAAATTTTCTTAAGGGATAGGCAGTTCTCTGGTGTCCATAACCCATATTAACTGTTACCACCCACGCTTTTTTTTCATTTATCATATTCTTCCATTATACATTAATATTCCAAAAACTTTAACCTTTCTCTTTTATTCAACCGCCAAGCAATAAATCCCAGAACCAGATAAGATATTACCAACCAAATCCAATGAACATCTTCAAAGCTTTTAGCTGCCCAGGATTGAGAGAAAAAATCTACTATTTTTGTTAAATAGGTTAATAAAAACAGGCAAGGGAAAGATAAAATCCAACCCAAGGTCTGCCAAATTATTCCCACCAGACCAAAAATAAAACCAAAAATCATAATCCAATATAAGGTTGGAAGAATTAAAATATTGGTCAAAGGAGATACCAAGGAAACTCTGCCAAAATTATAAATTAAAATTGGCAGAGTAAAAATGTAAGCTGAAAATGTCATAACTAAAATACTTCTTAAGTTAAAGAATTTTAATTCCGGAACAAACTTCAGCCATCTCTTAAAAATAGGAGATAAATAAATAATTCCCATCACTGCTAAAAACGACAATTGGAACCCAACATCATCAAGTAAAAGCAAGGGGTTTACTATCAGCATCAAAGCCGCTGTTATCACTATCGCTCTGGAGCTAATAGACCTTCTTCCCACTTTTTGTCCCAAAAGAAAAAGTCCGCCCATTATCCCAGCCCTAATCGAAGAAACCTGAAATCCGGTTAAGGCAATAAAAAGAAAAATAATAACAATGGAAAGATAAAACGCTTGACCGCGCCAAAATCCCATTGCTAGTAATAGAGACATCAGAATACTAGAGATAAGAACAATATGAAGGCCGGAAACTGCGGTAATGTGACGGACTCCGGCAATATTTAATTTTTCTTTTAATTCATCTGACATTCTGCTCTTATCTCCCAAAATCATTGCTCCTAAGATTGAGCTTTGCGGAGGCGATAAAGAGCTATAAATACTCTCTCTTAATTTATTTTTAAAAGATAAAATTTTAGCAAAAATAAAATTACCCTGGTTCTCAGCTATAATTTCAATCTTTGGCCAATAGATCACAGAGTAAATCCCATCTTTTTTTAAGTAATCTTTGTAATTAAAATCTTCGAAAACAACCGGGGTCTTTAATTCCCCGGTAATTTTTAACTTATCTCCATATTGATATTCCGGATACATCCAAGTAGTCAGCAAAACTTTGCCATCAATGCCTTCTATTTCAACGGTTAATTTCACGCTCTTCTCCCTAACATCAAGTTCTTTTACAACTGTTCCAATTAGAGTAATCTCTTGTCCTGAATCATTATATTTTTTTCTGGACGCCTCCAGGCGAACTCCCCGTAGGGTTGCTTCGCTATTTTTAATCCTTGATTCTATTATCTGATATCTCCAAATAATTAAAATCAACAAAACCAAACAAAAACTAAAATAAATTATCTTTGATTTGCTCATCTCGTTTGGCAAATTTCAAAAAGAGGAGAAATTTCTTTTTGAATTTCTAAAAGATATTCTTCGGGATAGGGTTTTACTTTTTCAAATTTCGGATTAATTGTTTTTTCTGCTCTGAAATTTTGCAAATAGTATTTTTTTGCCGGGCTAATCCACTTGGCAATTTTAAAAATTTCTTGTTTGTCGAGAACAGTGGGTATTACAGTCGTCCGAAATTCATAATCTATCTCATTTTCTTTTAAAATTTCAATACTTTTTTCAATATCTTGAATTTTTATTTCTCCTCTAAAAATTTCAGGATACTTTTCTTTAGGCAATTTCACATCCATCGCCACATAGTTAATCAATTTATCATCAATTAATTTCCTTAACATTTTAGGGTTTGAACCATTAGTATCCAGTTTAATCGAATAACCAAATTTCTTAATTTTAGCTGCAAAGCCCGGCAAGTCCTTATTAATAGTCGGCTCCCCTCCGCACAAAACTATTCCCTCCAACATTCCTTTTCTTTCTTCTAAAAAGTCAAAAAATTCTCTTTCTGAAAGTTTAGGCTGCTTTTTTATCTTCTCCGGCAAAACCAACTCCGCTGAATAACACCAGGGGCAGCGAAAATTACAACCAGCAAGAAAAACAGTTGCTGCTATCTTTTTAGGATAATCTATCAAAGTAATTTTTTGTAATCCAGCAATAATCATTAGTTAATTAAATAAAAAAATCCCCTTAAAGTCAATTCGGGAAAATATTAGAAAATTAATTAGACCTTTATCTTAAACTCTTTTCGTTCTTTATATTCTTCCTGTTTTCCATTATTCCACTGCTTAACCGGCCGGAGATAACCAACTACCCTTGAATAAACCTCACAAGGCTGCTTGATGGTGCATTTCGGGCAATAAAAATGCTCTCCTGATAAATAACCATGGGTAGGACAAATTGAAAAAGTGGGAGTTAAGGTAATATAGGGAAGATGAAATTTTTCAAAAACTTTTTTAATGAGCATTTTAGAGGTTTCAACATCAGAAATTTTCTCTCCTAAGAACAGGTGTAAAACCGTACCACCGGTATATTTACATTGAATCTCGTCTTGAAGTTTCAAGGCCTCAAAAGAATCAGTGGTAAATCCAACCGGAAGCTGAGAAGAATTCGTGTAGTAAGGTGTTTCTTTTGTTCCGGCGGTAATAATATCCGGATATCTTTTCTTATCTTCTAAAGCCAAACGATAAGCAGTAGATTCGGCCGGGGTAGCTTCTAAATTATAAATATTGCCGGTATCTTTCTGATATTTCACTAGTTTTTCCCTCATAAAATCTAAAATTTCCAAAGCAAATTTCTTTCCCTGCCGGGTGGTAATATCTTCACCAATAAAGTTCAAGAGAGCTTCGTTCATACCAACCAAACCAATAGTTGCAAAGTGATTAGCAAAATATTTTCCTCTCATTTTCTTTATCCCTGATAAATAAAATTTAGAATAAGGATAAAGTCCCTTTTCAATAAAATTCTCCAGCGTTTTTCTTTTTATTTCCAAACTCTCTTCTGCCAAATCCATTATTGCTCCCAACTTTTTAAATAATTCTTTTTTAGTTTTTGATAAATAACTAATTCGAGGAAGATCAACCGTTACTACTCCAATACTGCCCGTGAGAGAGCCCGAGCCGAAAAGCCCTCCTCCTCCCCTATTCTCAAGTTTCGTTAAATCCAAACGAAGCCGGCAGCACATTGAGCGAACATCGGAAGGCTCCATCTCAGAATTAATGTAGTTGGCAAAATAATTCGTTCCGTATTTTGCCGAGGCTTGAAAAATAGGGTCAAAAGCAGGATCTTCCCAAGGAAAATCTTTAGTAATATTAATAGTAGGGATAGGAAAAGAAAACGGCCGGCCACTAGCATCGCCCTCAAGTATCGTTTCATAAAATGCTTTGCTAAACATTTTCATCTCTTCTTCAAATTCTCCGTATGTTTCTTTTTGAGGCTTGCCTCCTATAATTACCGGCTGTTTTGCAAAAACAGAAGACGGCTTAAGGTCAAAGGTAATATTAGTAAAGGGACATTGAAAACCGACCCGGGTAGGAACGGCCATATTAAATAAAAATTCCTGAAGAGCTTGTTTCACTTGCTGATAACCTAAATTATCATAACGGATAAAAGGCGCTAAAAGAGTATCAAAGTTTGAAAAAGCAATCGCACCAGCTGCTTCGCCCTGAAGCGTATACATAAAATTTACCACCTGGCCCAAAGCAGCTCGAAGATGTTTGGCTGGTTTTGATTCAACTTTCCCTACCACTCCCTTGAAACCTCTTATTAAAAGGTCATATAAATCCCAGCCCATACAATAACAAGCTAAGGTATCCAAATTGTGCAAATGAAAATCGCCGGACTCATTGGCCTGCCTTATCTCTTTAGGATAAACCTTATTCAGCCAATACCTTTTAACAATATAAGAAACTCCATAATGATTTAATCCCTGGAGAGAAAAAGCCATATTGGCATTTTCTTTAACCTCCCAGTCTAATTTTCCCAAGTACTGGTCAATTCTATCCACCGCTTCTTCGCTCACCTCAACCGCCTCCCTGATTCTTCTTCTTTGTTCCCGATATAAAATAAAAGCCTTGGCAGTTTCCACCAAGCCCTCTAAAATTAAAACTTCTTCTATAATATCCTGAATCTGCTCTACTTGAGGAATTTCATCCTTTTTGAAGCGGCGATTTAAAATTTGAAACACTCTGTTTGAAACCTTTTTCGATTTTTTGCCGTCTCCTTGGCCGGTTGCGGTTATAGCTTTAAAAATAGCTTTAGTGATTTTCTCCTGCTCAAAATCCACAACTTGACCGTCTCTTTTTTGAACTTCCTTAATTTTTTCTTTTGAAAATTTTGGAAGATGAACTCTAGTAATTTTATTTTTCATTTTTAAATTAAAAAAACAAAAGATTATTCTATTTTACTCCATAAGAAAAGCGGGTCAAGCCCGCTCAGATTGTGGATAAGTATACTTTAGAACCCGGTAGCAATAACTGTCACTTTTATTTCCCCTTTTCTTAGTTTTTCGGTCTGAATTGCTCCAAAAATCACTTTCGCCTCCGGAGAAACCTCCTCGGTTATAATCTTAGCTGCTTCGTTTATCTCAGTTAAGCTAATATCTTTACCTCCGGAAACGTTAAATAAAACTCCTTTAGCTCCCCGGCAAGACAAACCAAGCAGGGGAGATTTAAGCGCTTTTCTAGCTGCTTCCTTTGCCCGTTCAGGACCCTTAGCTCTTCCTATTCCGAAAAGAGCAGAACCCGAATTTTTCATAATCGCCTTAACATCGGCAAAATCAATATTAATAATGCCGGGCAGAATAATCAAGTCGGAAATTCCCTGAACCGCCTGTCTCAAAATTTCATCGCAAAACCAAAAAGCGTTTAAAACTGTAGTCTTTGGTTCTAAGATTGAAGATAATTTGTCGTTGGAAATAGTAATCAAAGTATCAACTTTTCCCTTAAGCAGCTTCTGGCTATTCTTAGCAACTTCTGCCCGCTGGATTCCTTCAAAAGAAAAAGGATTAGTAACTACCGCCAAAGTTAAAGCCCCGCAATTCCTAGCGACCTCAGCCACAACCGGAGAAGCGCCTGAACCGCAGCCGCCGCCCAAACCACAAGTAACGAAAATCATATCTGCCCCTTCAAGAGCTTTTTGAATCTCTTCTCTTTGCTCTTCAGCTGCTTCCTTGCCAATCTCAGGATTCATTCCCGTCCCCAAACCTTTGGTTAAGTTTCTGCCAATCCTGACTTTCCGGTGAGCTCTGGTTCTCTGAAGATCCTGAGCATCGGCGTTGATAGCAATCAATTCAACTCCTTTAACTTTATATTTCATCATCCGGGAAAGAGCATTTCCTCCCGAGCCTCCAACTCCAACAACTTTTATTTTCGTGCTAAATTTCATGTTATGGCATAAGAGTTTTTAGTTTTTCCTTAATCCATCCCCAAGCCCCTGAAGAACTTCCCTGTTCTTCTTCTTCCGAATCAACTCCTTCTAAAATTAGTCCATGGAGCACAGATAAACTCGGGTCTTCCTGGAATCCGGAAGAAACTTGAGAAACTCCAATTCGACAGGGAAGTTTTAATTCTTTCTTAGCTAAGCTTCTAATCCCCGGTAATTTTGCTCCTCCGCCAGTTAAAACTACTCCGGCAGGAAGAATTCCTTGGCGAGAAATTTTCTTTAGTTCTTTATTAGCCAAGTCAAATATTTCAGAAACCCGCGCTCCAACAATATCATTTAACATCTTCTGAGAAAAATATAACGGCTCTTCTCCTTCAACCTCATTACCTTCGACTGAAGATGAAGAGTCAATCTTGATCTTCTTTTTAGTTGAGGGCTTGGAAGAAGATCCACAAGAAGCAAATTCCAGTTTTATTTTTTCTGCGGTATCAATATCTGTTTTAAGTAAAATAGCAATGTCACCGGTAATATAACCTGAGCCAATAGGAAAAACAGCAACATGAGTTAGATTCCCTTCCTCAAACACGGTTAAGTCAGTGGTTCCTGTCCCAATATCCAAAAGACAAACTCCCAACTCTTTCTCCCGGGGAGTCAAAATCGCTCGGGCGCTAGCTAAAGGAGCAGTGATTAACTCGTTAATTTGAAGACCGGAACTTAAAATAGTTTGGTTGGAATTTCTTAAATAAGGAGAAAAACCGCAAAGAAGCAATACTTCTGCCTCCAATCTTACTCCCTGCATTCCTACTGGTTCTTTTACCCCTCCTTCCCCGTCTACAATAAATTCTTTGGGAAAAATTCCGATAATCTCTTTGTTCTTAAAAAGAGAAACAGCCTGAGCGGCCTGCAAAACTCTTTCAACATCTTCTTCTGAAATTTTCTGATCGGCCCGCGAAACAGAAACCAGCCCTCGAGAAAAAGCGCAAAATATGTGCCCTCCGCTAACACTAGCATAAACATTATCTATTTTTTGATCGCAATCCTGTTCTGCTTTTTGCACTAAAGAAGAAATAATTTCCGCTACTTTTGAGACATCAATCACTACCCCTCTCCTAATTCCTAAAGAAGTTTCTTGGTTTTGGCTCAAAACTTCAAAATTTGCTTCCCCTTGTTTTTTAGCAACGGAAAGCAACTTCACATAACCTGATCCAATATCTAGAGCGGTGATAATGCGTGATTTTGCCATAAAATATATTATTTAATTACTTGCGAAAAATAATATTTTTGTTTTTTCTTCATCTCTTCAGTTTCTTTCCCTCTTCCTTCGTGTTCATATCCCAATAAATGTAAAATCCCATGAATTAAAACTAAGGCCAATTCTTTCTTAAATGTCACATTATACTTTTTAGCGTTTCTTTTAACTGCTTCGAGGCAAATAATTACTTCTCCTAAATCTTTTTTGGTTTCAGGGAAAAGTGGAAATTTTTTGTTCTGGCCAAAAGATAGCACATCTGTTATTTTATCTTTTCCTCTATATTTTTTATTAAGTTTTTTTATTCTTTCCGGACCCACCAAGGCAACGGATAATCCTGCTTCTTTTTTATTCTCACCTTTTAAAATCGTTTTGGCAACCCTTTTTAAAAACTTCTTATCAACCCCGCCGAGCGGAGTTAGATTGTTAATTTCAATCATACCTCACAAACCCTGCTTAGTTCCTTTTGCTCTTTTAATAAGCTCGGTCCTTAATTTCTCTGCTACGCCTATGCCAAGTCCTGGCAAACATCCTTCAGCTCCTATCCCCGCCATTCTTCTTCCGTAAACTACAGCGCTAGCGCCAGCTGTCTGAATTTTAAGATCACTTAATCCCAGAATCCTGGCAATCAGGCCTCTATGAATATCTACATTTTGAATTCTTTCATAGGGAATAGAAACATATTTTTTCCATATAACCCCGCTCTCTTTTTTAAAAGCGTCTTCTGTTAATTCATACTTCCAGAAACGATAGGTCAGTTTCGCCCAAATCCAAGAGAAAATTGCAAAGAAAGCAATAAGAGAAATAAAAATTAAAAGCAACCACCATAAATAAGCTATTCCTTTCCCAGATTCAATTAACAAATTAGTTAAAGCTGCTGCTAGCCAAAAAGAAAGAAACAGGAAAAAAAACAACCCCCCGAGAAGAAATCTAAAAAAGAATATCCAAATTGCTTTAGGATGTAATTTTTGCATAAATATTAGTATTAATTTAAATATTATTCGGCCTCCGACAACAACTTTT
>Ga0307431_1001936_pt1 | contig 11297 bp, 14 predicted proteins | sample SalMarWE160170MG_FD_202155 | JGI IMG/M metagenome (GOLD analysis project Ga0307431, IMG submission 202155) | Salt marsh sediment microbial communities from the Plum Island Ecosystem LTER, Massachusetts, United States - WE1603-170 | ecosystem: Environmental > Aquatic > Marine > Intertidal zone >... | reverse complement strand
TTATGACTTTGATTTAAATCTTCATTCCCTGTAATGGGGCAATCATGGAGAAGGCCGGATACGGGAAAACTGTACGTCCGGTCTATGAGAGCAGAAAGAGCTGGTAACAGCTCAACCTGACTCTATTCATTTAAAACGGGAGCAAACTACCCTTTTAATACAACGAAAAAATAAAAAGGAAGAGAGTTCTTCCTTGCTACTTGAAATTTTATATTTTACTGAAATATATGACGTGCGAGTATTTGTTCTAAGATTGGGAACTTTTGAATTATTTTCTCTAGAAATAGGAATGAGGGGTTGTTTAATTCTTTGTTCTTTGGCATACTAACTTCCAGTGTACCCCAGTCGCTTTCTTCACCAAGAGTATCTTTAGCTTTAGCTTTGATAGTGTATTCACCTTTTGCATTGTAAGTATGACTTACCGATCCGATTTCACCAGATGCAAAATCCATGGTTTCTGTTGTTGTATCATCACCCCAGTCGATATAATAGGAAACGGGATTGTTATCAGGGTCAATTGAGTTAAAATAGTAATAATATTCTTCCCTAGCTTTTCCATTGATTGTACCTGAAATCACTGGTGTATTTGGAGGAGCATTGGATTCTACTGAACCAAAAGCATGAAGATAACCTCTACCCTGGTCATAAGTTGAACCAATATAAACCGTACCATCTTCACCAATACAAGGAGATGAGTCAACCCAGTATGTAGCAATTCTTTTCCTCCATTTCTCAGTGCCATCAGGAAACACAGCTAATATGTCTCCACCATCATTATCACCAATATTTACACCAACATAAATAGTTCCTTCAGCAGAAATAGCAGGGGAAGAGAAACCAACTGTTGATCCTTCAGGACCTACCTCAATGTTCCATTTTAAGGTTCCATTAGGATAGATAGCATAGAGTTTGTTACTTCCGACATAAATTGTACCATCACTTCCAATGGAAGGACTTGATGCTGTGCCAGGTCCTTCACATTTCCATTTTAAGGTTCCATCTGGATTCAGTGCATAGAGGTAGAGATCATAGGAACCGAAATATATGGTTCCGTCTTCTGCAATGGATGGATGACCTTTTACATAGTCCCCTGTTTTGAATCGCCATTTGAGTGTACCGTTAGGATTCATCGCATACAAATAGTCGTCACATGAACCAATGTAAATGGTTCCATCATCACCAATTGCAGGGTCAGATACAATTGCATCACCTGTCTGATACATCCATTTCTCAGTACCATCAGGATTCACAGCAAATATCTTACCACCATCACCTAAAGACCATAATGTTCCAAAATATATTGTTCCATCCTCCGCAATAGCTGGAGAAGATGCAATGTTAGCATTGCGGGCATAAAATTTCCATTTTCGAGTACCATTATTTGAATAGAATGCATGCAAGAAATCATCCCATGCACAAACATAGATAGTGCCATCTTCAGCAATTGCTGGAGCAGAAGTAATATCACCACCTGTATGATATTTCCATTTAAGTGTTCCATCTAGGTTTAAGGCATAAAAATCCCATTTTCCATCCCCGAAATATAGAGTTCCATCATTTCCAATAACAATACCATCTTCAACCCAATGACATTTAAATCGCCATTTTTCGATACCTGGATTATCAGCAGTACTATACAGACTAAGACCAGTATGACGATTGTCATGGCATTTCATCGGCCAGGGTGAATCCATAGGACCAGCAGATGAAGCAGCTTTTTCATAGATTCCATTCTCTTCAACATTAGAACATAATGATTCCTCATTATATCCAAATACCATTGGCGTTATTGAAGAGATAAGAAATAGAAATGCTACTATATAGATTGAATAAATCTTGATGAGATTGTTCTTCACAGTATTTCCTCCAAATATATATAATAAGTTGACTTAAAATAGTTTTTCATGAAATGCTGATTTGTAATACTTTCAATGAGGTGAACAATATCTTTATTTAATGTGGTTGCTCATATGCTTTTGAATAATTGAGGGAGATGTTATGAATAAGCAGATTGTTGCAATATTTTTGGCGCTGGTAATATGGTCAGTTGTTATGCCAGTAGGAGCAGCTACAACATATTATTCAGGGACATTAATCGCTGACTATGATGCTAATTGGGTACCGGGAATAGATGATCTTGATATGTCTACGCTGCAGGCACAATATGATAAGGTAGAATATTATCTGGGAACTAAGGCAGGGTGGTCACAGAAGTTCCTTAAAACAGACGGGGCCGTTACGGAAAGTACATTCACAAGTAGTGTAGATGACTCTCATTTTCATTATCATTGTGGTCATGGTGTTTATGATTGGTGGACTGATGGCGTTACAGAGATTTGTCTTAAAGGTTGGAATCCTTTATGGTATAACTGGGAGGATGTAAGACCTCAGGACATTAGTAATAAATGGGATCATAATTTGAAGTGGATTTTCCTTCACTCCTGCCATCTACTTGAAGATGCTCCTTGGCCACATGATTCAAATGATTTTAGATCTGCTTGGGCATGTGGTTTGAATAAATGCCACATGATACTGGGTTTTGCATCAATATCGTATTTGAGTACACCTGTAGTCGATAGATTCTTTCTTTTTGCCGTTGACCTTAATTTTAAGGTAAGATCCTCATACTATTTTGCCACTAAACTCTCCTATGGTTCTAGTGTGAAGGCTGCCATACTAGTTGATACGTTAGCTCAATGGAACAATGATCATCTATATGGGCAGGGATTTGTCATGCCAGATGAAAGTCCTAATGACAGCACTTATTATTGGAGTAAATGGAGTTGTTAAAAATGGAAGCGAAAAGGAAAATAGAGATTATTGGTTTTGCCACTTTCTTTATATTGATGACAGTATTCCCTACAGCTTTGTTTTCGGGTGCAATCATGGAAGATACAATTATACGCAAGGGTGGTAACCTACAAATATATGCTACGCTTGGTGATTCAGAACAGATTAAAATTTCAATCAATGAATTACCCTATGATACCCCACAGAAAGTAACATATTATAGGGTTCTTGGTGAAGAGTACGATGAAGAAATTGATCCAGATTGTATGAACACACAGGATGATCTTCCTTCGGAAGAAGAAGCAAGAACTATAGCAGAGGGATATATAGAGTCACATGAAGGGTTACCTGATGGCGCGGTATTGAAAGATATTCAATCTCAATATTTGGGAAAAGTAACCAATGGAGAAGAAGTTGAACGTATTCCTCTTCTAACAGAGGTTACATATGGAAGAATAATCGACGGCATGCCAGTTGTTGGTCCTGGGGACTTTATATTGGTTTGTGTTGGTGAAAACGGAAAAATTCTGGCTTATCTGAAAACCTGGAGGAATCTGGAAGAAGCAGGACAAACAAACATAATTACTGTTAATGATGCCATTGCTGAACTTGAAAAGGGGAAAACCATAGAAACCCCAATTTCTCCGTACAGGGGTACTATTACAATTGATGACATATATCTCGGTTACTATTCTAAACCTGCAGGCGAGAAACAAGAATTTTACGAACCAGTATGGATATTCGACGGATTTGACTCTAAGGGAGAATATGTTAATATGGTCATCGAAGCATCGACCTGATTATCATAAACCCCTACCTTTCTTTTTATTTTTTACGATACCCAAAAATATATTTAGTTTATCGGTCTTAATTGACTTAAGAAGCGTGATAGAGGATAGTTAAAAGATGAGGGATTTTGGTAGAGGATTAATTGCAGGAGTGATGGCAGGTTTTGTATTTGCAGTAGTATATTCCATATTATCAATCTTCGTTATTTTCTTTTTATTTAGCTCAATAGCATGGACACCGGCAGTTAGTTTTGTTAATGATACGCTTATATTTAATAATGCAGGTGCTTTATTACCAAATGCAGTTCTTTCAGCAGTTGTAGGAGGGATAGTTTTTGGTCTGATATATGCAGCAATTTACAAATCATTATTAGGTTCGACGAGTGCTGCGAAAGGTATAATGCTTGGAACTGTATTTTGGTTGGTATTTGCAGTTGTTATAGGATACATTCGAACAGCTACTTATTATGGTATGATCTATTATGGTGCCAATGTGATAACAGGGTTTATATCTTACTTAATTTTTGGGTATTTTGCAGGAAAATTGTGGGATAAATTCGGAGGAAGACGACCGCAAGAATATCAGATTAAAAAAGAGGCACAAAGGAGTCGTTGGAAGCTGATAACAGTTGCACTAGTGATAGTCCTTGTTGTTGCACTTATAGTTGTAGTTGTTCTATCGGGGAATAGGATAACAATTGAGACCTCTCTGGATGTACCAGTTAGTAGATTTCCTATCTATATGGGAAATTCAGCGCCTTTAATTGAAGTTAGTTTTACATTCTCAAGTGATAGCTACGAAAATTGTCAAGAAGGGTTATGTTTTTTAGTAGAAAATAGAGAAATTAGTGATTTTCCAAAAAATTATAGTAATTTAAGATACAGTAATGAATTTGTTAATGTTACTGATGATACGTCGATAATCATCGATAGAATAAAAGAAAGAGAATTTTCAATTCTTGGCCCGTACGACGATTTGCAGTACCCAATGAGTGGATTGGGCAATGTCAATATCATCGATTATGAAATAGGATATTACAATGAGATACCTTATTCTCATGGGGTAGGGGAAGGAGTCTATGTTCCCGTTTATGTCCTGTATGCAGAAACTTCAAATTATGGTGAAGTTAGGATAATTGTCTGGGCAACAAGTGAATTAAGGTATGAAATATTTCCATAAAAAATTACTCAGAAAACTCTCTTCTTTTCCTTCTAGCTAATTTTTGAGGTGTAGTAACTATCCATGAAGTAGAAATATCAAGAATGATCAGATGGAGAAAGTAAGTTGAAGTGAGGCACACCCTCAAAGATTAAAGTGGTTGGGGGCACTTGTCATGTTTAACATTCATAAAATAAGTTTTTATTAAAGCAGGTCTGCTGAGAGGCAAATAGATCAACAGGAGAAATTTTAGGAAAAATGTTTTGATTTTTTCCTGTCTTGATTTAACAGACTATGATCCGTATATATAATAAAATTTTTTAATTTCTTCGAAGTCCTCTTTATCTACCATGTAAGCTTTTTTATCGAGTTTATTTAATTCTTCTACGATTTTCTCTGCTTCTTTAAAGTAAGATTTTCGTAATTTTGATATTTCTGATAATTTTATTTTTTCTGGTTCAAAATCATTAAAGATTGAAAACTCTTGTTTTTTACCATTAGAGCCAATATACTGCCATTTACCTGTTTTATGATCAAATGAATATTTATTTAGAAATAAATGTCCATGTTCAGCAATAAATCTAATTGCTTTAAGAATGTAATCTACATCTTCTTGTTTTAAGGTATAATGTATATTAACTCTAACCCATCCCTGTTTTATACCTTGATAATCTTGGGAAATTAATGATGCACATTTTTGTGATTTTTTCTCGTCAATATCTAAAAGTACATGGCCATATGGTCCAGCACAGCTACATCCTGCACGAGATTGTATTCCAAAAAGATCATTCAATAAAATGGTTACAAACCTTGAGTGTAATACTCTGTCTTTATGTTTTATGTTGAATGAAATAATTGGTATTCTGTTTTCTGCAGGGATGTCACCTAATATTTTGACTTTTTTAATTTTTTTCAATCCATCTAAGAAATATTTTGTATATCTGTTTTCGATTTTTTCAATTATATCAGTTCCTATTTTTTCTTTTATATCTAACACCAACGCAGATTTTATTGATTGAATGATGGGTGGTGTTCCTGCTTTTTCCCTTGTTTCAATATTCTCTGAATATAACTGGTCCTTAAAACCAACATAAAGTACTGTTCCTCCCGCAGCACACGTTGGAGGTAAATCCTTTCGGTAGAGTTTGCTATTAAAGATAAGTATGCCACTGGTTCCTGGTCCGCCTAAAAACTTATGAGGAGAGAAAAAAACAGCGTCAAAATATGATTCTTTATCTTTATGCATGTTTATCTCAACATATGGAGCAACTGCAGCAAAATCAAAGAATATAAAAGCATTATTGCGATGGCAAATTTTTGCGATTTCGTAAACTTTTGTTCTAATACCTGTGACGTTTGATCCTGCAGAAAATGATGCAAGTTTTAACCTATTTTCATATTTAGGATCCTGAAGTTTTTTTTCAAGTTCCTTCAGATCGATCATACCTTTCTCATCAAATGATATTGCATTAACTTCAGCATAGCCTTCTCTCCACATCAGCTCATTTGTATGATGTTCATAAGGGCCAATAAAAACTACGGGTTGAGTGTTTTCTATTCCTTTGATTATGTTTTTTGAAGCACATGATTCTTCAACAGTATCGAATATTCTTTCTTTTGTAACAGGGGGAATATAAACACCAAGGATCTCCTGCAATCTTTTTAAAGCAGCAGTTGTGCCAGCTCCCGTCATAATTATTTTATCATTTTCTTTTGCGTTGACAATTTCTTTAACTCTTTTTTCTGCTTGATTAAGTAGATCAGTTAAATATTGACCTGAATAATTATCGGCAGTGTGCGTATTAGCATAAGATTTGAGAATATTCTGAATTTTATCTTCAATTATCTTAAGAGCACGTCCTGATGCTGTATAATCTGCATATAACATGTGACGTTTTCCAAAGGGTGTATCAATCAATATATTGTTTCCGATAATCTTTTTTCTGATACTTTCCAAATTAATTTTTCTCATGGTTTTTACTTGAATAAAACCAAGGTAGAAATACTTTATTCAAATATTCAACTTCACATAAAACTAAATTTCATTCAAAACGTTATATATATTCCATGTTGATATATACTATGGGCCTGCTGAGAGGCAAACAGATCAACAGGGGAAAATCAAGGTAAAACATTATATATATCCCTCCGTTTTGTTTGATAAGCCATTATATATCTTTGATTTTTCATTTACAAATGACAATATTTATATACCATGTAAGACATATCTTACATTAGTGATATTATATGGAATTAGCAATAACAAAAATAAGCTCAAAGGGACAAATAGTAATACCAAGTAGTATGAGAAAAGATATTGATATTGGCGAAGAATTTCTAATAATAAAAGACCATAACCGTTTAATTCTGAAAAAGATAAGCGAAGTTACTGAAAAATTAAAAGAAGATCTCAGGTTCGCAAAAAAAGTTGAAAAAGCATGGAAAGCATATGAAAAAGGAAAATTTAAATCTCTTTCTGCAAACAAGTTTTTAGAGGAACTTGAGAAATGCTAACCGTAGAATATTCAGATAACATTCTAAAAATCATTAATAAAATAAAAGACAGCGCAATAAAAGAACAAGTTAAAAAACAAATTAAGAAGATACTTGAGAACCCAGAACTAGGTAAACCGCTGAGATATGCTAGAAAAGGAACACGGGAACTTTACATTGGTTCGTTTCGTCTTGCTTATGCTTACTTCAAGAGGGAACAGAAAATTATATTATTGGATCTTTATCATAAAAACAAACAATAACAATCATCTTTTTTACAAATATCTCAATATTTGTCTATTTTAAACTCCACATTTATTTAACATGGGTCTTCTGATAGGCACACAGTTTAACCGGGGAGAATTCAGGTAAAACTCTATTAATATCTCGGTGTTTTAAAATCTTTAATTGAATCTTTAATTTTCTTAATAAAAAATTCACAGTTATTTAAAATTTCTTCATATTCTTCCTTTGCTATTTTTACGCCAACGTCGTAATCTGATTTTAATCTCATGGTTTCTGCTTGAGATAGAATATGTCCCATTTTCTTTTCTAAAACACCTGGTTTAATAAATTCTTCTCCAAATTTTTGTATAACTCCTTTGTGACTTTTAGGATATATTTATCTAAGAATCAATATGGCTTGAGTTGCATGAAACATGCTATAATATGCTCTTGATATTGCTTCTCTATAGAATTCTTTTTCAAATAAAACATAAGAAGCATTTAGTTATTCTTCTGCTTGATCGAGATACTCCTTATATGGCATGAATTGCATCGCTCCGTACATTATGTAAAAAAATTGTATCTTTATTAAGGTCTTTAGATTTCATGGTCTGAACAGATATGTACTCTCCTGTTTCTAATAAAATATCAAATGCTATTGCTGCAAGTTTCATTTGATTCTTAAAAGTATTTCTTTTAACAACAACGATTACATCAATATCTGAATCAGATTTTGCTTCACCACGTGCGACACTACCGTAAATCAAGATATCAATTAAATTGTTTTTAAGCAACTCATTCACTTTTGAAGAAAATTTATTAATCGCAATTTCACGAGATTTATTTATAGATTTTTTTTTTGTCATTTTTTTACATATAGATGTAATGTGGTTCTACTTAATTATTTTTAGTAAAGATGGGCCTGCTGAGATTTGCATAGGCCAACGGGAGGGATTTTTGGGAGAGTTTTACGGAAAATGCAAACTCTGTTTTTTTATTGCAATTCAATTTATCTCACTAAATCTTTTCTTTTTTTCTTTTTCTAATTTTGTTAGGATCCTATTTTTTGATTTTTTAGTCTCACAAATTAATTATTTGGTGCGTGAGGAGGAATGTATATGTGTGAGATAGAGGAAGAAATAGATAAAAAACTAGAAGAGAAAAAATTAGAAGCTGATGAAAAACCAGATCTGCATGTAGTTAAGCTCGGTAATATCAAATATATATCAACAGAGAATGGCGTAGAGCTCCTTAAACAATTCCAGGATATGTTTAATCGCATGGATGGTAGAGACGAGAAACAAAGGCAGGAATCTCAAAGGGCTATGGTAGAAGGAAAGCAAGAAAAAAGGGAGATAAACCAAACTGAAGCAATGGAAAACCTTACTTTCCTAGATGGTGTTCTCTTAACTTGGAATATTTTCAATAAGATTCTAGATAACCGACTCAGAGATGAGAATGGAGATCCTGAGAAGGGTATATGTAAAGGCTACGCCTATGAGTATCTAGGAATAATAAACGATGACATCACTGATTTGATACTAAATGAGGTTTTAGAACAAGGATATTTAAAAAATCATGGAGAGCACCTTCATGAGCTATTTGGGATAAAATATTAGTGCGACTACTGCAATAGTGTTTATTATTCCAAGAATAATAAAAGTTATACGTATATATCTGTTAGAGCCTTTCCACATGTGATCTTCCACAAAACCTTTTTGTTCTTTACGATTTTTTGAATTAAGTTTATCAGTTTTTTCATAGTTTTTTGTTGCATTGATCCATCTATTTGGAAATAAATGAGAATCGTTTTTATAGATATCTTCATTATTTTTTATTTTTAAATCAATATCACCAATCCCGTTTTTTAGAAGAAGATAAAGTTTATTCGCAATGGTTATTGATTCAAGAAATCTTTGATAAAAACGATCGCATACTTTAATACCGACAATTGAGAGCATCACATTAAAGCTAAAAAGTGAGGCTAATGCTAATTTTAACAAACATGTAATTTGAGATTGAGATTGAAAGTGATAAAAAATTCCAAGAAAAGCAGTTAAAAACGCGAGAATAATTGTTACAAATTGAGTAAAATGTTGTCTATGGAGATTTAGCCATCCATGAGTCTCCTGTTGAAAATTAATATAAAGACGTATTAATGCCTCATTATCTATTATTTTCTTTTTTTCCTCATCATTGTTTATTTCATCTATAAATTTATAAAACCGAGAAGTTTTTTCCATAATGATGTTGACATATGTGATTTGTATCTATAATATTTTTGGGAAATAGGGTTTATAAAGAACTAAGATATATTGTTTATAATATGAGATTAGAAGAAGCTGTGAATTTGACAAAAGAATTTCTAGAAGATAGTGGTTATTATTCTGCAAAATTAATTAGTATTAAAAAAGTAAAAGAAAATTGGATTGTCATTTATGATACTGGATCGTTTGGTGTCGAAAAAAAACAAGTTACTATCAGTGATATAAATGAAGAAATCATTGGATATGAACCAATCTAATTTCCATAAATATATCTCTACTAGAGATCATTATTTTCATAATATGGAGAGTTCTCTTAAAAAAAAGAACTATAGAAAAGCTTCAGAATTATTGTGGGGAGCAATAACTCAAGCAATTAAAGCACTAGCTTCTTTATCCAATATAACTATAAGAAGTCATAATTTTTTTAGAACATATACACGAGAAATTGCTAAAGAAATAAATGATTCCGAATATCATGAGTTATTTCTAAATCTTCAGATACTACATCAGAACTTTTATGATGAACAATTTGATCCTGTTGATTTCCCAATTTATCATAGAAAAGCACTTCTTTTTCTTGAAAAAAATGATGAATTGATTAAAAAGAAATTGGAAGCATTAAAAATTTAGTCAAATTATATCTTTATCAGTTCGTTACACCTTGGACATATATAGTCATAAAGTCTTTTTTCTTCCTCGGTTGCATCAGGATGTAGATCAATAGGAATCCAATCACTGCTAGAGGCGCCACATTCAGGGCAAACATATTCAGATATCAATTCGTAACATTTCGGGCATATATAGTCATAGTTTAGCATCTCTTCCTCAGTTGGTTGAGGATCATCTGCATCCAATTGATCTAATTGTATCCACTCACTTTTAGGGGTACCACACTCGGGGCATGATTCAAGCTTTCTCACTTTTGTAATAACTGGAGTTATACTCTCATTTGGGGTTGTTTCAGCCTTATATTCAATTTTATCTGGCTCTTCTATCGTATTAGATGGCTGACTTTGAATACTCTCAATAGGCTCTTCTGCCCCCTCAATGGTCTGGTTAATCTGAGGTGTAGGATCCTGATTGAGATAATGTCTATATCGACGGACAGATCTTGTTGATATGCCCAAAGCTCTCGCAATTTCACCATTTGTCATATGTTCGGTTTCAAAAAGATCCGAAATTCTCGCCTTCATTTCCTCATCAAAAGCCTTTGGCATTATCCCACCTATATATGTATTTCAAATATGACTGTCAAAGGTCTATTTCAAACCCCGGGCATGGCCACTAGGCACCTGAAGGACAAGGCCATATATAAAGTTAGGGTTTGACATTTGGACTAGACCTCTTAGATATAGTGGCCAAGGCCATAGTCTAACCGTTAGAGGGTTAAACTCTAAACCTCTAAGAACCTGAAGGTTTAGACCGGACTAGGCCATGTTTGAAACGTTAGAAAAAGTATATATCTACAAAAAACTCTTAATTGAGGCTGGCTATTAATTCCATTTTCAACGTTTATTCATCATTTCTTTGTCTTTGATTTGGATACATTCTACTTATTTTTTTATGTTACGTCCA
>Ga0307431_1001934_pt1 | contig 11304 bp, 8 predicted proteins | sample SalMarWE160170MG_FD_202155 | JGI IMG/M metagenome (GOLD analysis project Ga0307431, IMG submission 202155) | Salt marsh sediment microbial communities from the Plum Island Ecosystem LTER, Massachusetts, United States - WE1603-170 | ecosystem: Environmental > Aquatic > Marine > Intertidal zone >... | reverse complement strand
ATCCGCCAGCCGGATTTTTCGCTGGCGCTCAAAATGACAAACACAATACGAGATACGAGAATATGTTTTCAAGAATCCTAATAGCGAACCGCGGCGAAATAGCGCTGCGTATCATCCGTGCCTGCCACGAGCTTGGCATTGAGGCGGTGGCGGTTTATTCCGAGGCCGATAAAGACGCTCCATACTTACAGCTTGCAGATGAGGCCGTTTGCATAGGACCTGCTGACTGTGCCGAAAGTTATCTGAACATACCACGCATCATAAGCGCCGCTGAAATTACCGATGTCGAGGCGATTCATCCGGGCTATGGTTTTCTTGCTGAGAATATAAACTTCACCCGGATATGCCGGGAATGTGGGATAACGTTTATAGGCCCCACCCCTGAGGCGATGCAGTTGCTCGGCGACAAGGTCGAGGCCCGAAAACTGGCACGCAAGGTCAAAGTAAAGGTTGTGCCCGGCTCCGATGGCGTTATCAAAGAAGAGGCCGAAGCACTGAAACTGGCAAACGAAATTGGCTACCCTGTAATGATAAAGGCCTCCGCTGGCGGAGGAGGACGGGGTATGAGGATTGCGCATAATGATATCAGCTTTCGCTCCGCCTTCGGAGCCGCTCAGGCCGAGGCGGAAGCCGCCTTCGGAAACGGCAGCGTCTATCTGGAAAAGTGCCTGCTCGAGCCACGACACATAGAAGTGCAGGTCCTTGCCGATGAAAAAGGCAATGCAGTGCACTTCTATGAAAGGGACTGCACCATCCAGCGAAGGCACCAAAAGATGATTGAGGAATCGCCCTGTCCCATCCTGGATGAGCGCGACAGAGAAGATTTGTGCACCGCCGCCCTGCGGATTGTAAAGGAAGCCAAATATGTCAATGCCGCGACGATTGAGTTCCTTTTGGACAAAGACAAAAAGTTCTACTTCATCGAAGCCAATGCCCGAATCCAGGTCGAGCACCCGGTTACCGAAATGGTTACCGGCCACGATTTGATTAAATGGCAGATAAAAATTGCTTCAGGTCATACGCTTAAGCTGAAGCAAAAACATATAAAACATAAAGGCGTAGCAATCGAGTGCCGGATTAACGCTGAGGACCCAAAGAATAATTTTGCTCCTTCGCCCGGCACGATTACCCGATATATTCCGCCCGGCGGCCCCTGCGTCAGGGTCGATTCCCACGTTTGCCAGGGCTGGAATGTCTCGACAAAGTATGATTCGATGATTGCCAAGCTTATTGTCCATCAGCGAACGCGAACCGAGGCCATTGCAACTATGAAAAGGGCCTTGAGCGAATTTGTCATCGAGCCGATTAAGACCACCATCCCCGCCTGCCTGAATATTATCTCACATAATCTTTTTGCCAAGAGTAAAATCGACACCAGCTTCGTCGAGAGAAACTTTTGATAGTTATCTTTAGACAACTGTCATTCCGAGCGCAGTGAAGCGGAGTCGAGGAATCCGCTTTTTACTTTGCAGTGTTTATCTGTGTAAATCAGTGTCTAAATTTTCTGTGGCTATTTATTTTGTGTTTTTTGTGCTTTTTCGTGGCTATTTCTCAAGAGCAATTAAGTCTTCGTAAGATTCGCGTTTTCGAATGATGGAGAATTTGCTGCCGTCAACAAGCACCTCGGCGGCTCGGCCCCGGGCGTTGTAATTGCTGCTCATAGTAAAACCATACGCCCCTGCGGTAAAGATTGAAAGTAAATCGCCTCTCTTTATCGGCGGCAAAGCCCTGTCTTTTGCAAAGAAATCTGCGCTTTCGCAAATCGGCCCAACAACATCGACAATCTCCGTGCCGGACAACTTCAGGTTTTTATCCCTCTGGCTCGGAACGAATTTTTCATCAACCTTCGCGGGCCAGATAAAATGAAACGCATTATACAAAGGCGGACGAATCAAATCGTTCATTCCCGCATCGACAATAACAAATTTTTTCCGGCCTCCCTTTTTGATGTACAGAACCCGCGATACCAGAATCGCTGCATTGGCCGCAATACTTGCCCCCGGCTCAAGTATCACTTTGAGGTCCTTTCCTTTTAACAGGGGCACGATAGCAGCGGCATAATCGTCAGCCGTTGGTGCCGTGCCGGTTATGTAGTCTGCCCCATAGCCGCCGCCTATATCCAGCGCTTCAATCGTGAATCCGTCTTTGCGTAACTGTTCAATCAAAGCCAATACCTTTTCAATCGCCTCAGCATACGGCTCAACGGTATGTCCTGCAGAACCCAGATGTATATGAATCGCGTAAAGCTTCACTGATGACTCTTTGCCGTAATCGGCGAAGACCTTTCGTGCACGTTCGATGTCAACTCCGAATTTTGTCTCTTTTTTGCCTGTAGTAGTATATCTATGAGTTTTTGGGTCAACATCAGGATTTACACGCAGGGCTGCTTTAGGGAATTTGCCTTGTTGTTTTGCTAATCGAATCAAATTTTCAAGCTCGGCCTCAGATTCGATGTTGAAATAGGCAATGTTGGCATTTAAACTCTCGATAATTTCTTTGTCTGTTTTACCAACACCGGCAAAAACAATTTTTGACGGGTCACCGCCGGCCTGAAGAACACGATACAATTCCCCGCCGCTGACAATATCAAACCCGCTGCCTGCTTCAGTCAAAAATTTTAAAATATTTATATTGCCACATGCCTTAACGGAATAACAAATCGTCGTATCAAGTTCACTATAAGCATTCTGAATTTTTTGCAGATGTTCTCTGAAGGTGGCTTTACTGTAGATATAAACCGGCGTTCCGACCCCCGCAGCAATTTTCTCCACGTCTATCTTTTCAGCAAATAGTCTGCCGTTTCTGTAATTGAAATAGTCCATATGTGTATTCTTTTCTTACAACGGATTAACAAGAACCTTCCTTAGTATCGACAGATAGTATATGAAATCAAATGTTTATTGCAATAGAGCAGCCCATTATATCATTTAGTTTACAGGGAAGGCGCTGTAAAGTAACCGCGCTCGATTTGCCATATATAGAAACTCAAGATGAGCAATTTCCCCTAACGAGAGAATATCATCGTAAAGGTGGTCTTCGTCCGTAATTATCACATCCAGTTAGAATTTAACGACTGAGCGTATCCTGCTGTTATTTAAGAAGTTACAAGAATTGAGCTTATCCCGCAACCAAACAAAACGGAAGGTTACACTTTGGCAACGTAACCTTCCGTTTACACATAGATTACCGCAGCTATAAATTCCTCTTCGCGGCCGAGTTCCCACAATAATAATTTGTGAAACTGGAACTCTCTAAACTTGCCGGCTGTCCGCCAAAATCAGTTACTAAAAACAAAGGCGGACTCGTAGTCAAACTTTGGTGCTTTCCCTATTTTTTCTTTTTGGCTTTCTTCTTAGTTTTCCCCGCTGCTTTTTTCTTTGCTTTTTTCTTTGCCATTATTTAATCACCTCCTTTTGGCTGATTAAAACTCCTTTAAACTTAACTTAACATCTTAATACCAACTTCAATTTACTTTAAATTGAGAAACGCTGTCAAACAAATTATGTAAAAAAGAAAAAAATTTTATATTTTTTTATCGTCCAGATGTTTAAAAATACTTAACAAAAAAAATTTTGCCGGCGATATTTTACACAACTGTTCGAATCGTTTATGATATTTTTATAATGAGATGATACAATTTGCTATATTAGGATTTGGATTTCTTTTTATGGCGGAAAACCAATTTTCTTGGAATAACCTTCATTAAATGCGATTTATTTAACTTTTTGATTCGTTTTGCTTTCTTTAGCTGTGAATGAAAGAATATTTCTTTTGTTATTGTGTATCTCGTCAAGCTAATGGAAAATGTTGTAAGACAATATAAGATTATTTATGCTCTGTCAGTTTTTTAATGGCTTGTCGGGCGTTGGTTGGTTATTGTATTTTCCTTGTATTAACTTTTGAATAACACACAATTTACTTGTTAATTCTTACGGCAAAAAACAGTTGGCTGCAAAAAAAAGAAAGATAGTTTTATTCGGCGGAACGTTCGACCCGATTCATATCGGCCATACTACGGTAGCGGACGAGGCAGCCGAACATGTCGGTGCGGAAAAAATCATCTTCATTCCCGCAAAACGCTCTCCCCTCAAAAATTTCCTTCCAAAAACAAGTGATGCCGACAGGTTTGCTATGATAGCTCTTGCAATCGCAGACAACAGAAAATTCGAGTTAAGTGATTACGAACTGAAAAAACCGGAGCCGAGCTATACACTGGAAACCGTAAGACAGTTCCAGGCTGGTTACGGCAGCAATACTTCGATTTACTGGCTGGTAGGCGCAGATAGCATTGATGACCTGCCGCACTGGTATAAAGTCGTCGAGCTGCTTGATGAATGTAATTTATCCGTGATGTATCGAGCCGGCTGCGACCTGCCTGATTTTTCCGGGTTCGAAAATATCTGGGGCGCTGGGCGAGTTGAAAAACTACGGCAGAATACTATCCGAACATCTTTGATTGACATAAGCAGCACCGAAATTAGAAACAGGATTGCCACGGGCCGGGACGCAAACGATATGCTGAACCCACTTGTTGCAGACTATATCCGCAAGCACAAACTCTACAAGTCGAACTAAACAGTGTTGCGTTATTTTATACACTGCTTTTACCGACTGACTTTTTTAACCAGTCATACCAGCTTGAAAAACCTTCTCCGGTTTTGCTTGATACCGGAAAAATCTCGATGCCTTTATTAAGTTTGCGGGCATCTGCCTTTGCCCGCTCGATATCAAAATCATCCTGAGCGCCTGCCGCGAGCAAATCAATCTTATTTATGAGCATTACCTTTGACCTGGCAAAAATAGCCGGATATTTGGCCGGCTTGTCATCACCCTCAGCAACAGACAACACAACTATCTTACCGGCTTCGCCTAATTCGAGAGCTGATGGGCAAACCAGGTTACCCACATTTTCTATGAAAATCAAATCCAGCTCATCCGCCGGCAATTTTCCCAAAGCACTATCAACCTGAGCCGCTGATAAATGACAGGCGCCATCAGTATTTATCTGGACCACAGGCGCTTTGGTTGCCCTGATTCTCTCGGCGTCGATGTCGGTCTGGATATCACCCTCAATGACGCCTATTTTAATTTGGTTCTTCAATTCGTTTATTGTCCTTGTCAGAATTGTCGTCTTGCCCGAGCCGGGTGAAGATATCATATTGTAACAGAGTATCTTGTGTTCAGTCAAAAAACGGGTGTTTTTGAAGGCATACTCTTCGTTTGCGCTTAATATTTTCTTACGAACATTAACTTTTTGCATTGTATTACTCCGTTTGGAATTCTATCTCTTCCAGTATCAATGGCGCATCAGGCATCAATTTAAAGTCCTCGCTGTTGCACATCGGACACCTCGGATGTGAAAGTTCCACATCAAAGCTTTGATTACAATTCATACATAGTCCCTGCAGCGACTTATGCTCTATTTGGAGCTTAAGGTTTTCACAGGGCGTGTCTTTGGATATGGCCTCAAAGGCAAAACAAAGGGCTTCGTCATTGATAGCGTAAAGCAGTCCGCAGCTAATCTTGGCACCGATGGGCTTTAAATTTCGCTTCGCAGCTTCATCAGATATCGCAGTTAGTAAATTCTCAGCTACTATCATCTCGTGCATCAGCAAATCCTCGGCAGTTCCCTTCCATACGGCATCTGGACAATCCTCTTGCCGCCGATTTTGGTTATCAACTCCACAACAGGCACATCGTGGGTCTGGGCTACCCCACCTATTATTCCCGAATTCTTACCCAGCGGATGTTTCTTGCAGATATTCAGACAATCCTCAGCCGACTCCGGCGATACAACTGCGACGAATTTGCCTTCATTGGCGATGTTTAGCACATCAAAGCCGAGCATATCCGCCGCCGCCTGCACCGCTGGTTTGACCGGAATATCCGCTTCGCTAACTTCGATACTTAGGTTACTCGCCCTTGAGATTTCATTCAGTGTCGCAGCCAATCCGCCGCGTGTCGGGTCCCGCATAAATTTTACTCCGTTTGTTTTTTCCAGTAGCTCGCAGGTCAGCCCCGCCAGGGCGGCACAGTCGCTTTGTAACTGCGATTGGAACTTAATACCTTCCCGCTGGGAAATAACGGTCATCCCGTGGTCGCCGATTGTGCCGTTGATAATTATTTTATCACCAGCCGCTATCCTTCTGAATCCCAAATCCACACCGGCTAATTTCTCACCAATCCCTGCCGTATTTATAAAAATTTTATCGGCTGCTCCCGATTCGACGGTCTTTATATCACCGGTAACAATGTTGACGTTGTTTTGGCGAGCTGTTCGGCCGATGCTGTTCAAAATCTTATCAAGCAGTTCAAATTCAAAGCCATCCTCGATTATCAGTGATAACGCCAGAGCAACAGGTTTTGAGCCGGCCACAGCCAAATCGTTTATAGTCCCGCAAACAGAAAGTTTCCCGATATCTCCGCCGTTGAAAAATAACGGCTTCACCACGTAGCTGTCGGTCGTAAAACACACCGAGTTTGAAGCAAGGTCTAATTTGGCCGAATCGGCAAGTTCATTGAGAATATCGTTTTTGAAATGGGGCAGAATATGGTGCCGGATTAATTCATCCGTCAATTGGCCACCGCCGCCGTGGGCAAGTAAGATTCTATCGTGTTTGTTTGTTTTCATTGCTCGCAAATCCGGGTCTGTTAATCTCCTGATTCCCTGGCCCTCTGATACCCTAATGTCCTGCTCCCTCCATACTTGAACCACGCTGCGCAGACACCTTCGGAGCTTACCATACAGGGTCCGATTGGTGTCTGTGGAGTGCAGCTTTTTTCAAATAAAGCACACTGATGCGGCTCAATCAATCCACATAATACTTCGCCGCATCGACAGCCGCTTGTGTCCTCAACCGGTATTTCTGTTACATCAAATCGTCTGAAAGCATCGAATTTGCCGTATTTATCTTTTAGTTTCAGCGTGCTTTTTTCAATCTTCCCCAGCCCTCGCCAGTAGCCGTCTGCCGGTTCGAAGCATTCGTCAATGATTTTTTGTGCAGTTGTGTTGCCTTTCTCTGTTACCACGGCTGTATATACTGATTTTACTTCTAACTTACCTGAAGCAAGCTGCCGGCAGATTTCGCCAAGGCCCTCAATTATCTGCATCGGCTCAAAGCCGGCTACCACACAAGGCCGACCAAAATCTTCCACAATCCCTGTAAATGCACCGTAGCCGATTATCACGCTGACGTGCCCGGGACACAGAAAGCCGTCTATATTATGGTTTTTCTCGGACAGCAGCGCACGCATTGCCGGCACAACTAATTTGTGTCCGCTTAAAATACAAAAGTTATCGATACTTTCTGTTGCCGCCTCTTTCACCACCACAGCAGTCGCAGGTGCCGTGGTTTCAAAGCCAACCGCAATAAATACTACCGTCTTATCAGGATTGTCCTTCGCTAATTGTAGTGCATCTTCGCTGCTCAGAACCACCTTGACGTTAACTCCCGGCTGTTTTGTTTCAAGTGAGCCGCCTCTGCCCGGGACGCGAATCATATCACCATAGGTGGCAATTAAACAATCATCACTATCAGCTAATTGCAGGACAATATCGATATATCCCTGGCCGGTAACGCAGACCGGACAGCCGGGCCCGGATAAAAGTTTTATCCCCTCGGGGAGGATTGATTTTATGCCGTTGCGAAAGATGGAGACTGTGTGCGTCCCGCAGACCTCCATAATATTGATTTGCCGCCCTAATTGCCTGCAGGCGAAATCCATTAAATCTCGTGCTTTATGAATTCTTTCAAGCATACAGTAAATAAATCCTAATTTTTAATATCGAAATCCTAAACAAATTCAAATGACCTAAATTCGAAATTCTAAACATTTTGAACATTTGAATTTTGAATTTTGATATTGTTTAGAATTTGGGATTTAGTGCTTAGCATTTTAAATTTAGTCTTTATCCTGAGATTTTATTTTGTGTCCGGTCAAAATCGGCAATTTCCGCAAGGAGCTGCCAGGTCTCTCTCGCCTCTTTCTCATCAACGAGTGAGATTGCAAAACCAGCGTGTATAAGCACCAAATCACCCAATTTGGCTTCCGGCAGCAGCGTAGTCTTTGCCCGCCAGCGGTTACCCATCGCATCGACAACCGCGTTATCTTTCTCCAACTCTACTATCCTTGCCGGTATCGCCAAACACATATTCGTCTCTCGTCGCACGTGGCCCGTTGTCCGATTCATTACTAAGACCGGATATTACCGATTCTATCCTAATTCTATTGTCTCATACGTTTTGGGTCAATCTTTGGTTTGGAGAGAGAGCAAGTTCTCTATGATAGCTGTGATTTCGATTACCCCTCTTGAATGATGTTCTGGAAAAAACGCTTGACAGTAAAACGTACAGAACCCATCTTAATATGTGATGAACAGGTGCTTTAAGTCAGGAAAGTAAACCTAAATGTAGCAGAAATAATGAATATTAAAATTAAAAATCCGGTACTTGCAGTTAAGTTTGCTGTGGTTTTGATATTGTTGATTGGAACAAGCAGCTTATTTTGCACTTTTGCCCCCTGGGTGCTCATGTATGATTCCATCAATATTCCCTTTTGGGAGTCGTTTGTCTTATATGTTAAAAACGTCAGTGAAGCTCTTAATATCTCAAGTGCTAATTTAGTCATATACTTATTGCTGGTGTCGCTTGTTATATCCTGCATCTATATTATCTCTGGAATATTCCTTATATTTAGAAAACCGTGGGCAAGGAGCTTCACTGTCTATTCATTAGTAATTGTTATTCCTTTGTCCGCTATTAACTCTGTTGTGGTATATTTATTTAGAGGCTTTTATTCACCAAACTATCGAGGAATATTTATCTTAATTTCTAATATATTTCTTCTACATTTTTTTACAAGACCAAAGATTAAGCAGTTATTTACCGGAGTAACTGCAAAGAAAATGTAAAGAGTAACACTTGACTTCTTCTGCTCTTATACAGTTTTCATCTAACCAAAGTGATTCTATTAATGTCGATTCACGAGATATGCTTCACAAGGTTGACGGCGATTGCCGCCTGGCCGAGAGCTATTCCGCCATCGTTGGACGGCACCTCTCGATTAAATAATACGCGAAAATCATTTACCTTCAAGAGCTTAATCAAACAGTTTGTCAAATACCGATTACAAAACACCCCGCCGCTCAATGCTACCGTGTTTAACCTTGTAGATTCCCTGGCCTGTTTAGCCATCGTCAGTAGGGCGATGGAGAGAGTATTGTGGAACTTTGCAGAAATTATACCCGCGGCTTTCTCCGCCTGGATGTCGTTAATAAGCTGTTTTATCATCTTGTCTAAATCCAATTTCAATGGCTTATCGTCTCGTTTGCCAAGCTCGAATTCGTAGTGCTCTTCGACGTCGCTTATGGCAATTGCCTCGAGGGCCATTGGCAGTTGTGCATCGAAATGATTATAATTGCCCAGCCCAAGCATAGCTGCTACTGCGTCAAAAACCCTGCCTAAGCTCGAAGTTTCAACGGTATTTATCTTCTTATCGATTTGTTCTGATATGATTCGATGTTTATTCTTATCTGGCTCTATTCTCTCAAGCAGCCAGGCAAATTTGTCTAATTTGAACTCACTTCCGTATGCTTTCTTTAGAAGTCCCAAGACAGGCCTTATCGGCTCTTTACTTGCCTTATCCGCACCGGCCAGCCGATAGTAGGCCAGATGTCCGAACCGCTCGAATTTCTCCAAAGATGCAATCATACACTCACAACCCCAAATCGCTCCATCCGTGCCGTAGCCGGTGCCGTCACATTCGAGGCCGATGACCGGCCCTTCCAGGCCATTTTCGACCAAAACCGATGCAATATGCGCCCAGTGATGCTGAACCTGAATCACCTCTACGCCGCTCATTGATAAGGCATATTGAGTGGAAAAATATCCGGGGTGAAGGTCACAGGCTACCACTTTTGGCTTGACTTCAAACAGCTTTCGCAGATGTTCGATTGAATCGATATAGTGATGATAGACCTCAGCATCCTCGAGGTCGCCGATATGCTCGCTGCAAATTAGCTGATTTTGTTTAACAAAACAAAAGGTATTTTTCAAATCCGCACCGGCTGCGAATATATCCTGCCGGCAGCTTCCCTCCATAAATATGGGAGTCGGCACATACCCCCTGGCCCTTCTTAAAGGAACCGGCTGACCGTCTATAAAATGAATAATCGAGTCGTCAACCTGCCGGTAGATTTCCCTGTCGTGCATCAAAAAGGCATCTGCTACGCTGCCCAGCCGTTCCAGTGCGATTTGGTTTTTGCAAATCAACGGCTCATCGGAGATATTACCGCTGGTCATCACCAAAACTTCGATACCCTCTGCAAACAACAGGTAGTGCAGCGGGGCATAACAGAGCATAAAGCCGAATGTATTGACGTCCTCTGCGACCGATGGAGCTATTGCTGAATCCTTCTTTTTTGGCAATAGAACAATCGGGCTTTGAGGGCTCTTTAGAACCTTCTCGGCGGAATCACTTACGATTGCGTATTCTTTTATCTTTTCGACTGAATCAGCCATCATTGCAAATGGCTTATAGTCTCGTTTTTTACGCTCCCGCAATCTCTTAACCGCCTGCTCATTCAGCGCATCAACAGCTAAATGAAATCCACCAACCCCTTTTACGGCGACGACCTTTCCGGCTTGAAGCAGTCTTGCTGCTTCAGCGATTACATCATCAGTCTTTGTTTTGATTGTCTTTCCATTGCTGTCTGTCAGCCATATTTTTGGCCCGCAGGCGGGACAGGCAACCGGCTGGGCGTGAAACCGTCTGTCGGTTACATCTGCATATTGAGCCGCGCATTTATCGCACATCTCAAAAACCGACATCGTGGTATTAGGCCTGTCGTATGGAATGGTTCTGACTATCGAATACCTTGGCCCGCAGTTTGTGCAGTTGATGAAAGGGTAGCGGTATCGGAAATCTTTTTTATCGCCCATCTCCGCAAGGCAGCCCCGGCAGGTGGCAATATCAGCCGTTACCTGCGACAGAGCAGCTCCCTGGGCGTTACTTGTCTTAATAATAAACTTATACTCACCATCGACAGCGGTTATATCAACTGCTTCACAGGATTTTATCTCTGCCAAAGGCGGCTTATCAGCCGATTTTAGGCGCTTTAAAAATTCAGATATTCCTTCCTCTTTTCCCTGCAGCTCTATTGTTACGCCTTTTGTGTCGTTATAAACAAAGCCGCTAAGCCCGAGCGTCTCTGCAATTCTATAAACAGCCGGCCGAAAGCCAACCCCCTGCACACGCCCTGTTATAAGTATTCTTTGCCTTTTTATCAAAATTCTTAATCCGGCA
>Ga0307431_1001931_pt1 | contig 11317 bp, 15 predicted proteins | sample SalMarWE160170MG_FD_202155 | JGI IMG/M metagenome (GOLD analysis project Ga0307431, IMG submission 202155) | Salt marsh sediment microbial communities from the Plum Island Ecosystem LTER, Massachusetts, United States - WE1603-170 | ecosystem: Environmental > Aquatic > Marine > Intertidal zone >... | reverse complement strand
TATCCCCATCCACAGGATGCATGAGGTAGTTGATATAGACTATAAGGATGGATATGTCACGGTTCATGATTTGGTTGAGCACAGGAGTTTCAAAGAGCCGTTCGATTATCTCATGATCTCTACCGGTGCTCTCGGCAAAGGGCTGGGAATTGATGGGGAACAACTGATGGGCGTGTATACCTTACGGACCGTAGAGGATGCTATTGCTGTTAGGAAGAGCGCCCTCGATTCAAAGGATGTTGTCATCTGCGGCGGAGGGTATATCGGTTTGGAGATGGCAGAGGCGTTTGTGGCGATGGGAAAGCGTGTCACAGTTCTGAAAAAGACCTCCCAGATGCTGTTGAACTTTGATCCGGAGATGTCTGCCTTGGTTGAGGAAGAGGTGAAATCGAAGGGTGTGACCATTACCACCGGTGTGGACATCCTTTCTATCGAGGGTCCAGAAAGGGTCGAGAGGGTAGTGACCAACGAGGGCGAGGTGAAGGCTGAGACCGTACTTATTGCAAAGGGAGCCCTTCCCAACGTGAGCCTCGCTCAGAGCATAGGGGTGGAGATTGGTGCAACCGGTGCGATTGCCGTAAACAAGCGCCAGGAGACAAACCTTGATCATGTATACTCAGGGGGCGATTGTGCTGAGGCCTATCATATCGTGAGTGGGAGACCGGCGTATATACCGCTCGGAACGACTGCCAATAAGGCAGGGAGGGTGGCTGGTGAGAATATCGGAGGGCTGCATACGGAATTCCCAGGTATTGTGGGTACCGCCGTATCAAAGATATTCGATCTGGAGGTCGCACGGACCGGGCTCAGCTTAAAAGAGGCTGCCCAGGATGGTTTTGATGCCTATGCCACCACGATACGTCACAGGTCAAGGTCCAAGCATTATCCCGGAGGCTATTCAATCACCGTGCACTTTATAACAGAAAAGGGCACCGGGAGATTGCTGGGCGCCCAGATGATAGGCAGAGAAGGGGTTGCCCACAGAATAGATGTAATGGCAGCGGCCTTACATGCAGGTATGACCGTGGAGGATGTGTATCACCTGGATTTGGGCTATGCACCACCCTTTGCGCCGGCATGGGATCCCATACTGATTGCTGCAAACACAGCTAGAAAAGCTTCATAAGTAAGCAACAAGGTAAGAAAGGAGGCGATTAAGATGCCGAGAGGTGACGGAACAGGCCCCAGAGGGCAAGGACCCGGAACGGGAAGAGGCATTGGACGAGGCGGCGGTCGTGGTCAGACGGGCGGTCGTGGTCAAATGGGGGGCAGCGGCCTCGGCTCGGGCGGAGAATGCGTATGCCCCAGTTGCGGCTACAGGATGCCCCATCAGACAGGTTCTCCCTGCTACGAGATTCGATGTCCTAAATGTGGGGCGCCAATGACACGGTAGATGCCCTAAATACATGATGGATTCGCCACTTCCCGTTTTACCGGGAAGTGGCGAGCAAAGAAGAGAGGCATGAAATGGCCGCTATGGTACTTGAGTTTTCCAATGAAGAGGCCATGAGGATAGAGGCGATACTCATGGACAATGATGCCGAAGAGGCACTGCGCTTTTTGAAGGAGGTCGTTAAACCGAAAATACGGTCAAAACGGTCCAATGCATTGGATATGGGTAAGTCAACGGGTATTATGACCTGATAAGGCTATGAAAAGGCAAAACAGAGATATGGAATGAGAGGAGAGGACACCCCATGATCAACTGGATAGAGAACCACCAACACCTTGCAGAGGTGAAGGAAACTTACAGGGAGCTCCTGGTGCTGCTCTTTCACGGGAGCTTTTCCACCGCTTCCCAGCGCGCCCTGGCAGAGCTCGAACAGTTCAGCTCGGAGGATACCCACATCCCGGTCTACGTCCTTGATGTGGAGAAGGTAAAGGGAGCCCATAAGAACTTCGATGTTACGTCTGTCCCCACGGTAGTGGCCCTGAAGAGCGGCGAGGTGGCCCACCGGCTGGAAGGCGTTGAGAGCGCCCAGTTCTATGCCCGCCTGTTCTCAGGGGCGCGTGCTTCCTCCTATAAGACGGCAGACAAGGCAGCCCCTTCCCACCGGGTGATCGTCTATAGCGGCCCTGGATGCCCTGCCTGCGGGGCTGCCAAGGCGTACCTGCGGCGCCAGGGGATAAACTTCCGTGACATCGATATCGCCCGCGACCAGCATGCAGCCCAGAGCGTGGTCAAGAGGAGCGGTCAGATGGCGGTGCCCCAGATCGATATCGACGGGCGCCTCATCGTGGGTTTTGATAAGACAAAGATCGATAGAATGCTTGCAAGCTAGAAAGGAGACACAGACCATGAACTTACAACCCATACACGGACGGGTCTTAGTGAAACCCTCTGAGGCCGGAGAGAAGACCGCCGGCGGCATCTACATCCCCGACACTGCCAAGGGAAGGCTCCAGGAAGGCGAGATCGTAGCGGTGGCAGAGGACGCAACCGATGAGGTTGCCGTGGGCGATCGGGTGATCTACAAGGAATTCGGCGGCACCGAGGTGCGGGTGGACGGAGAGGATTATATCCTGTTTACCGAGGATGACCTTCTGGCAAAGTATGTGGCGGTGGATGAGATACCGGAATAGGGATCGATGAGGGGAAGGGAGCTGAATGGAGCATGTCATTGCCTTTTCCGATCAGGATGTGTATCGGCCATATAAAGGGTAGAGGCGTATTTTATTGTTTTGAGGCCCTGGCGGCATATAGCGGAATCAAGAAGGAGAAAGCGGGAGACACCAATGAAGTGCCGTTACCACCCTGACAGGGAGGCCAAAGTGGTATGTCAGAAGATGGGGGTAGGCTATTGCCAGGAGTGTTTGGATACTTGTGAAGCATGTACTGATCCTTGTACATACTGTAAGTTCAGGCAGTCATGTATCATATGGGAGCTCTGCCGGAAAAGCGAAAAGAGATATCGCCTGGAGAGAGCAGCGAGAGGGGAATCTGAGATGTAGCTCAAAAGCAGTCTCTGTAAGGCGAGGCTTAGAGTCTATTTCTTGGAAAAAAAGGTGTATATGAAAGGAGATGGTTATGGAAACTATGTTCAAGGGATTCACGCTTGGCACCCTTGAGATGATGAATCGTTTCGTATTTCCGCCGATTAAACTTGCCTATGGCAACCCTGACGGTACGGTGACGGATCGGCAACTGGTATTATCAACAAATAGCCAAAGAAGGGCCGGCCATAGTGATACTGGAACCTGTCTCTGTTACGCCTGATGGAAAGGAGCAGCCCAAACAGCTCTGTGTGCATCTCCCTGGAAGCATCGAGGAGCTCAGGAAGATCGTTGGGGTGATCCATGCTGAGAATCGCTTGGCCTGCCTTCATCTGAACCACGCTGGTTCAGCTGCAAACCCGATGGCGACAGGCGTCAAACCAAAGGCCCCTTCGAGGATTAGCTGTTCTGCGAGCGGCCAGGAATCAGAATCTTTGAGAGACGAGGAGATTGACAGCATTATTGCCGGTTATAGGGCAGCAGCACAAAATGCGGTAAAGGCGGGATTCGACCTCATCGAGATCCAGGCCGGTCACGGCTACCTCATGTCCCAGTTTCTCAACGAAAAGATAAACAAAAGGGATGATCGCTACGGCCGGAACCGGCTGCTCTTTGCTGAAGAGGCCCTGTCGGCTGTGAAGCAAGGTGCTCCAGATATCCCTTTTATAGTCCGGATCTCCGGCAATGAGATGTCGCCCGAGTTTGGTATAAGCCAGGCAGATCTCCTGCCCTTTTTAAACCTGGCAGAACAGGTTGGTGCGAGTGCAATCCACGTGGGTATGGGAAATACCTGCTTCAGCCCACCCTGGTATTTCCACCATGGCAGCCTTCCGGAAAAGCCCCAGGTTGATGCTCTGAAATGGATCCGCAAGGAGACTCCGCTCCCTCTTATTGCTGCCGGAAGAATGGGCAGAAAAGAAAGGGTGGAGGAGATCCTGGGAGACGGGATTGCCGATATCATAGCGATCGGAAGGCCGATGATTGCCGATCCCCATGTGCTGGAAAAATGGCGGAAGGGGAATGATGGAAAGGTGATATATTGCGGGTATTGTCTGCAGGGGTGCCTCCATCGCCTGAGGAACGGAGAGCCTCTGGGATGCAATGTGAACCCGGAGATCGGTTTACCGCCCCTGGCACGGAGCAATCAGCCTGTGAAGGTATTGATTGCCGGAGGAGGCCCTGCCGGAATGAGTGCGGCTATCTACATGGCACAACGGGGCCACCAGGTCGCCCTTGTCGAGGAGAGAGACAGCCTGGGCGGGCAATTCGCCCTTGCATGGCAGGCGCCGGGGAAAGAAACCATGAGAGAAGGGTTACAGGGTTTAGAGCGGGCTGTGAGGGATAGCGGAACATCGGTACTCACCAATAAGACCATTGACCGGGACCTGGTGAAGGAGTACAAGCCGGATCTTCTCATTTGGGCAACCGGGGCAATGCAGAATATACCTGAGATCCCAGGACTTCATGACCAGTATACAATGACGTCGATTGAGTTCTTTAGAGGCGAAAAGGAGGTTCGCGGCCCGAGAGTTCTAGTGATTGGGGCCGGAAGAACAGGCCTTGAGATTGTAGAGAAACTCGGCAAAGAGGGCTATGAGATGGTTACCACAAAGCGGACCGACCCTATCGGAAGTATGATGGAGATGATTACCAAGAGCCTGGCCCTGGCAAGGATTGGGCAGATTCCAAATGCCACGCTGATGCCCCATACCACGGTGAAGGCCTTCTTACCGGAAACAGTTGAGATAGAGCAAGACGGAGAGAGGATGTCTTTAGAGCCTTTTCAGACGGTCATCCTATCCTCCGGCACGGTATCAGCGCCGGGACCGGCTGAGGGGATCACGGAGACCGTTTCCAAGATCGAAATAATCGGCGATGCCAGAGAGCCGAAAGATATCTTCACTGCTGTACATGCGGGTTATGCCTTAGCTCAAGGCTATTAAGCCCGGGCCTGTACAACATGGAGACTTATTGTAGATCAGGAGGTACGTATGTGCTTGAGCACCGTTTATGTTGATTCGGATACGGGCAAAGAAGAAATAATGCGGGACGTTGCAGAAATGGAAGCTGAAGGAGAGGGTTTCAATATTTTTAATCTTATGGGAGAAAAAGTATTCGTCAAGGGCCGGATAAAACGGGTGGACTTCATCGATGAACACACAGTTGAGATAGGCGGGGAAGGAAGACCATAAAGATCCAGGAAGAATCGAGATCCTATCCTTCAAAAACTAACGAGTCGGTCCTTCAATTGAGTCGTTTTTAAAAGCGCTTGCCCGGAAGCGTACTTCTATTGATCCGGCCCTATGAGGCAGTCGGTGATGGTTGCGAAAATGGACAAAAAGGAGAAGTCTGAACACAGTCGTCCCGGAAGCGGAGATGAGATGGAGCTGAGGGGAACTACGATCTACCCTGGTATAGGGATTGGCAGGGTGCGTGTCCTTGATCGGGAACGCGTTGTGCCCGAAGGAAAGATTCCGGCGGATCAAGCTGATACAGAAAAACAGCGCTATGACCAGGCAGTGCAACTGGTAAGCGATCATCTGCTGGAACATATCCAAGAAGACCATTCCGATTCCTCTCTCAGTGCTTCCATGATATTGAAAAGTCACCAGGCAATACTGACCGATGAGCAGTTTCATAACGCAGTGCGATTGAGGATTACAGCCGAGTTAAAGAACGCAGCATGGGCGCTTGAGCTGGAAGGGAGGAAGATCATCGCACAGCTAGAGGCAAGCAGGAGCCCCTATCTTGCTTCACGCGCGGAAGATGTGAGGGATTTAGTGTCCAGCATCGTCGGTGCGCTCTCCTCAACACCGAAGACGTATAAAAAGGCTTTATCACAGAAGAAGGAATACCAAGTCCTCGTCTCCGGAAACCTTTACCCCTCATGGGCTATTGAGGCTCGACGTTTTAGGTCTGTCGCATTTGCTACCGAAAGCAACGCCCTCTCATCTCATGCAGCTATCCTCCTGAGGGGATTCGGAATTCCTACCGTAGGTGGGGTGAGCGGCCTTAGAGAGCAAGTGGCAGACGGGGACGAGATAATCATCGACGCCGTCAACGGGGTCGTTATCGTTCGGCCGCTTCCTGAAACTATCCAGAGATTCGCTGCCCTGAAACAGCAGTTTGAGCTTCCTGAAGAACTCATCCCCTTACCACCTATTGGGGGCAACACCAAAGACAATATCCCTATTCGTTTGATGGCCAATATCGACAATCCGGATCAAATCCAGCTCGCCGGCCGCAATCGACTCGAGGGAGTCGGACTATTTCGTACGGAATTCTCGGTTCTGCAATCTAACACCTTTCCGACAGAAGAGGAACAGTACGCTATCTATCGGCATGTGTTCACTGCTGCAGGCAGGAGAGTCGTAATCCGGACCTTTGATCTAGGTGGTGATAAGCAGATCGCCGGTCTCAATTACTGCACGGGGCAAAATCCAGCCTTAGGGGTTCGAGGAGTTCGACGGCATCTCCTGTGGCACCCAGAGGAACTTCGGATTCAATTTCGCGCTATTCTTCGCGCCGCTGTGGGATATCAGGTAGACATATTGCTGCCGATGGTCACCACAGTGGATGACATTCGCCGAGCAAAGAGAATCCTTGAGGAGGTCAAAGAAGGATTGTGTCAGGAGAATACTCCATTCTCCGATGATAGTAAACTCGGCGCCATGATCGAGATTCCTGCTGCGGCAATAGCCATAAGCGAAATCTTGGCTGCGGTGGATTTTGTCAATATCGGCACGAATGATCTGCTCCAGTACTTCGTGGCTGCTGACCGGGACAATGATGCTGTTCTTGGGTATGAGAATTTCAAGAATAAAGCATTTCTTTGGCTGTTGAGGTTTATCATGGAACGGGCTGCTAAGATGGACAAAGAAAAGGACGTAACGGTTTGCGGAGAGTGTGCTTCTCGTCCGGAGCTTGTCCCGCTCCTGCTTACCCTCGGCTTCAGGTCCTTGAGTATTACCCCGACATCAGCTCAGCCGGTCCGTGATGCCATTGAACGCGTTGATTTAGGCCATTCAGCAAGCATATAAAAAGCAAAAGATCTCTCGCAGGCAAGTGTTTGTCTGACGCTGGCGAGGCATCTTTTCATAGAATAAGGAATTCTAGCGCTTCCTGACCAGAACCTCATATCCTTTCGATTTTAAATCCTTCACCATCTCATCTACATTCTCGGTATCAACGTGAACCACGATATCCTTTCCGCCTACCTCTGTTGAAGAGATCATATGAAGGGTAAGGATATTCATCCCCTTCTGGGAAGAGGCCTTGCATATGTCCTCAAGGATGGGCTTGTCGGTTTTGCTCGTGATCGCAACTCGTGTTCCGGGCATGCCGATGCCGAGGGTAGGATTTGCTACCTTATAGAAGAAATCATTGGTGGTTATGATGCCGACAAGATGCCCGTCTTCCACCACCGGCAGTCAGCCTACTCCGTGATTCTGCGCAGTGGCGACTGCCTCCTCCACGGTAATATCCGGGGTAACGGTGATGATATTTTTCTCCATAATTTCTTTTACGGTCCTTTTTGCAAGAATGTAGCTCACCTCCCACACGCTCAGAGATGTTGCCTTTGATGGGGTGTATTGCTCGAGCCTTCGTTCGGTAACAAGCCCCACAAGCTTACCTCTATCCACTACGGGCAGGCGGCGGATATTGTGTGCCTCCATGATTCTCTTTGCGTCGGTGATTGAGGTGGTGCTCGGGATGGTAACGACATTCATGGTCATAATATCCTTGGTGTACATACTGCGCCTCTTTTATTTGTAAGCTATGTATGGGGTTATTTTTTTAAGAATGAGCAGTTCCAGATTCAGAGTTCAGGGTTCAAAGATTATAATCGATTTATATTTTTTTTTACCTTTCTTGATGCCGTCGGAAGCCCGATTCAAAACAGATCCTTTAACCCATTAGGTGAAACATTATAATACCTGTACCTATTTACTTAACAGCCTTGTAAGGTATTTCGCCCAAGAACCATGATTGGTGAACCGCTCATCACAGGTTTTTAAAATTATCACAAGAGACTCTGGAAAGAAAATCCTTTTCATTTGCCAAGTTCACACGGCTGGATCTTTTAAATAATTTTTTACAGTTACATAATTTGCTTGAAATCATAGTCAGTTACCCTATCTCCTTTTGGCGGCTCTGTACTTAAAGAAAGCTCAAGATACACGCGGTTTCCAGGTCTAAAGCCCATCTTTTCAAAAAAAGGCAGCTGCATGGTGTCGGAAAGAGATACAATAGTGTATATTTTATCTACGTCAAGCTCTATGAACCGTCTCTTGTAATCCTCAAATAGCATTCTCGCAATCCCTTGGTGTTGGTAATCCGGATGAACACCTATCGTATGGATCCATCCCATATTTTCAGGCATGCCGAATTCCCTTGATCCGATATCCCCCAGGATAAATCCTACGACCTTCCCACCGAGTTCAGCTATCCGTGAGCCCAAGAAACGGCTTTCCTTGTTCTTTTGAAGCTCTCTCTGCCAATATTTCGGGCGCCTTATTCCTAGATTCATTTCTTCAATCTCGACAATGAAATCGACGTCCGATTCTCGTATCTCCCTAACCTTCATTCCTGACAAATCGATAGTGTCCATATGCCCCCTCCTAAAGGTCTTCATGGTACCGCCTGAATTTTTCTAAAAAATGAAAAACACTTTTTTACTATCTCAATCTCCAAGCAAAAAAACAAGCACAAACCAGTAGGAGATAAAATGCTTATCGAAGGAGCGCTCTCGTATAAAGAAAAAGGCAGATCCAATCGTCGAAAAAGACCCACAACCGATAAAGAGAGAAAAGAAACCTCTGTCTTTAATCTATTATAGATAATAATGTGCTTGAAAGGCGAAGAAAAATGCCATTCCCTTTATCTCTATAATTTTATTTCTGCTTGATTCATAATGCCACCTTGATAAATTAATTGCTAACTAGTAGCCGCTGTAAGGGAGGTTCTTAATGAAGGTGCTGGCTCTGTTCTCAGGGGGCCTTGATAGCATTCTGGCCGTAAAATTGCTCGAGGAGCAGGGCATTGATATAGGGGGCATCTGTTTCGAGTCACCTTTTTTCTCCTCTGAAAGGGCTCATGAATCGGCCCGATCTATCGGGCTTGCCTTGACTGTAGTGGATATCACGGAGCCTCTGCTTGAGATAGTCGTGAGCCCACGGCATGGCTATGGGAAAGGTCTCAACCCCTGTATTGATTGCCACATCCTGATGTTCAGGGTAGCCGGGGAGATGCTGAAAGGGGAAGGGGCTCGTTTTATGGTAAGCGGTGAGGTTGTAGGGCAACGGCCCATGTCGCAAAACCTTCGGTCCATGTCCATCATTTCACATGAGTCGGGTTTCGATGGTCTGATTCTAAGGCCGCTTTCAGCAAAGAGGCTGGAAGAAACCCTTGCGGAAATGGAGGGATGGGTAGACAGGAAAAGACTTCTTGGGCTCTCGGGGCGTTCCCGAAAGCCGCAGATGGCATTAGCAGAGAGATATGGAGTTGCTCAATACCCATCTCCAGCAGGGGGATGCCTGCTCACAGACGTGATATTCTCGCGGCGCCTTAAGGATTTAATAACCAAGGATCCAGCTTTTTCTAGGAGAGATATTGAACTCCTCAAGCAGGGGAGACACTTCAGAATCAATGAGGGGACTAAGATTGTGGTGGGCAGAAATGAGAGGGAAAACGAGGCGATTCTCTCCCTTGCCAGGCAAAAGGATGCGCTGCTCACTGCTGAATCATTTCCGGGTCCAACAGTGCTTGTGATAGGAGATCCTACCCCTGAGGACCTCGAGGTAGTTGCTGCGATCACTGTTTCTTACAGCGATGCTCCCCTCGGCCAACCTATTACCGTAAAAGTCAGGCGGGATTCAATGATAGAGATACTTCATGCCAAGGGGGATGAAAAGGCTCACTTTCATTGTTTCATGATATGAGGGGTACCGTACTTTACGGCCTGGATAGGGAATATACCGTTGAAGAGTCTTATCTTTTAAATAGCTTCTGGATAAAGCTCTTTTTTTGGAATTCCTCCAAAATCTTTTTCTTTTCTGCGAGTTCTTGCTCCTTTTTTTCGAGGAGAAGAACGCTTTCATAGATATGCTCTTTCTTCTTTTGACTTTCCGTGGAGAGATTCAGGAGTTGGATCTTTTCATCTCTGGTGAATTCCTTATTCTTGAGTCTATCAATAGTTGCCGTGATCTCCTCATATTCTTTCCTCTGCGTGGAAAGAGTATGCTTTTGAGCTTGTATAGAGTCGACAACGGTGTTTATATTCGCAACTAACGTATCCCCGGATTCCATGGTGACATAGAGATAGACGAAGGAGAGGATCAGGGCGACGACAACCGCAATGATAATCTTTCCCATAGTGGACATAAACGCCGAGACGCTGGCGAACGGAGATTTAAATCTCCCTCCCAAGTCCATAATCCTATCGGCAAAGCTGTATGAAGAGACTACCTTTCCTCCTAAGGTATTACTAATGTCTCTCAAGGTCACTTTAAGCTCCTTCAGACTTTGGAAGAGCTCGTCACCGAGTTTCCCTGCCCGACACGCGGCATCTATAGCGGAATCATCGGCTTTCATCGATGCGACGATCTCCTTGAGCTTCATCAGTGAGCTATCGGGATTTAAGGCCTCTGGAAATTTACCAGGAAAGCTCCTCTTGAGCCGTGGTAAATAGGTCTCCAGGGTATCAAGATTCTTTTCAATGTTCGATGAGCACCTCTTGAGCATTCTCTTTTCGCAGACGTATTCCGAAGCTCCAGTGAGCATGACTGCTATATCCTGTATAGCCTTAATCGCCTTTTTCACATCTTGTTCTTCGGCATCTGGCATAATTCACCCTGCTTGTTATTCACCTATAAGAGAGGTCCATTTTGATAATGGTTTCATCTAGGATATGTGCCTTACGTGTAAATTGATTCTCGATGGTTACTTTCCTTTATACAGCAATTCCCTTACCAAAGTAAACATTTCCCTTCATTCTCAGCGATTCGCAATCAATGAAAGAGGATGTTGCCACGGATGAATCGCTCCTAGATTGGAATTTCCTTGTTTCAGCGGCCATGGTGTTAGTTATCTATACAGCTCACTCAAAAATTATAAAAAATGATCATTAAGATCAATAAGAAATAACAACAAAAAGGGGTGTGCATGCCTTGAATCTTGGCCCAAGCGTTGCATAATTGCTTTGACAACAAAGGATTGTTTATATATCTTTAACAACCTGTCAACTTGATAATACGCGGGAAGGAAAAGTTCGATGTCACAAGAAGAATCTTCATTCTTGGAGCAATTTAGCCCCCACTTTCAG
>Ga0307431_1001927_pt1 | contig 11341 bp, 7 predicted proteins | sample SalMarWE160170MG_FD_202155 | JGI IMG/M metagenome (GOLD analysis project Ga0307431, IMG submission 202155) | Salt marsh sediment microbial communities from the Plum Island Ecosystem LTER, Massachusetts, United States - WE1603-170 | ecosystem: Environmental > Aquatic > Marine > Intertidal zone >... | reverse complement strand
CCACCAGCAGGAAGAGGATGAGTAAAGCAATTGTCAGATGTTTCTTGATCATTGACGGCTCCAAATAAAGCAGCTTTATGTTCATTATACTCAAAAAGATGTTTTTCTTGGCTATACCTCTTAAATCAAGAAACCTTCAGTGTTTTTCTGAAGGCTAATGGGATTGTTGTGATCAATCGTGTTTTATGAAGTAGGGCAGGTGGGAGTCGAACCCACACGGTGTTACCACCGACGGATTTTAAGTCCGTTGCGTCTGTACTCCCTCCGGTCGCCGCCCACTGCCTCAAATTACAATATATGTGGGGGTATATTTCGGCGATAGTGAATTTAGATTTTTAATAATCCTCTGTATCTCGAAGCCAAAATAATTTCATAAACAAAGTTGGGTTCAATTGTAAAGTTTACCTATTATATCTGAAACAAAAGTTCTCGTGCTAAAGAAATGTTAAATCGATGTATAATATTTTAGAAAAAGTAAAAAGGGATAATTATTAATTTCTCAACAATAATTTGTAAAGGTCTAAATGAAAAAAAATAATCGCTGCATTTATGAAAGATTAATATTTTTTAAAAATGTTCCTTATTGGATATTTTGGCCCGTATTGTCTATATGTTTGTCGGTTATTGGCAGTGTAATTTTATTTATTACCGGTGAAACCCAATATCCTTGGGCTCAATTAATATTTGCATCTTATTTTGGTGGTATACCAACACTCTTTATTTGGTTCTATTATTCATTTCAAAGAAGAATGAGAAATCTTTCATCAATACTTTGGGAATCTAATGAGAAATTTGACGAGTGGTTGAAAGAGAAATTAAAAGAGATTTTCACATTAAGTTCATTTCCAGCATTATTTTTCACTTTCTTAGTAGTTAGTATGGGACATGTCACAATATATTTATTGGGATATCCATTTGAAAATAATATTAATAACATCTTTGCAGCTATTGTATTTTCTTTTGTATTATTTGTTTGTGGTCATGGTGGTTATACAGTTATTGCAGTAATGGTTGCTTTACATAATGTTGTAAAAAGGAATCCAAGATTGGCGTTTTTTCAATTTTCTCATCCTGCTATTTTGGATTTACAAAGCATTTATTCATTTTTGGCAATGGCCATCTTTTATGGATATTCAAGTCTAGTAATTGCGCTGAGAAATGGGCCATATGGCTTATCATTAATATTGCAAATATGGGTAACAATTTTAGCTTTTTTCCCACTATTCATTTTTTTATTTTCGTTTTTGCAAATACATAAATTGATTGCAAATATCAAATATAAAAGTGTTAAAGAAATTAATACTCGAGTTCAGTTCATTCTCGATAGATTAGATGAGAACAGTAGAATGATAGATTTAGAGAAACTTGAAAAGCTGATGAATATTCAAATCAAAGTCCAATCCATATCTGATTGGCCTTTAGACTTGCAGGGACTTGGTACCTTTATCATTGCCTTAACAACAGCATTATTTCAAATCTTTGCTATTTGGTCTGGATAAACTCAGTAATAGTGCCGTTTAGATTTTTCTCCATTTTTGTTCTACCTTAAAGTAATGAATATTTTAGCCCTCATTAATTCGAAGTTTATTTTACGTAATTGTTTTATTTCCTTCTGGTACCTCCACTCTGCAGGAAAAGTTATGAAGGTGGGTATATCTACTTCTATATCCTTTACCTGGCTTTCAATTATCTCACCCTCGGAACTATACTTATAATTAACTCAAATATTGCTTATGGTTTACGCTTATTAATATTATAATCACTGTAGGTTTGGGTGTACCCAAAATGCTATAGCAAATATAAGTATTGAGATGAGAAGCCAATGAAACAGAAAAAGCCAACTCACTTACTAATTCGGTTTTCTGATAGATTGCTCGAAAATAGGGAAACCATCGAGGAACATCAAAAGGTGATTGAGAGAGAGGGGGCTGTCTGGTTTGGCAAGATGGGGCAGCCTGTCGCCCAACATGCTATTGATAAATTGAATAAGCAGGTGGAGGATAATATCTCCACTTTTATCTACTTGGTTAAGGGCAATCGCAGAAAGCCAAATGCTTATGTATCGAATCTGGTGCTTGCTTCAAAAACCATTCTAGAAGCGGAAATGGGCCTTATTCCACCCTATTATAAAGAATTAGAAATCATCCAGTTTATAAAGTTCTGGGCAAAAGTAACCAACCTCCAAAAAATAGATCTCAAAGACTTAACCAAGATGAGAGTGGCGAGTTCTGTTTATCCATTGCTTGAAACCTTAGTCAAAAGTTCTTCAGGGCATTTTTATTTTCAAGAAAAAAAGATGTTCATATAGATATCTTATAAAGGGAAATTTAATGACAGAAAAACACCTCGACATATCCACCCTTGAAAGCTGGCTATGGGATGCCGCCTGTAAAATACGCGGACCTGTTGATGCCCCCAAGTATAAGGACTATATTCTGCCCCTTATCTTCCTTAAAAGGCTCTCTAATGTCTTTGCAGACGAAGTGCAAGGGTTGGGCGAGGAATATGGGGATGTTGATGTTGCTCAGCAACTGGTGGAAGCGGACCACAGCCTGGTGCGTTTTTACATCCCACCGAAAGCACGCTGGTCTTATTTGGCGCAACTCTCTCCGGTGGGATTAGGTGAATCACTGACAGATGCCGTTAGAGCGGTCTCCCGTGAGAACCCCAGGTTGGCTGGGGTGATTGATGTCACGGACTACAACGCCACTACAGCCGGTCAGCGCATTGTCAGTGACCCACATCTGCACGAACTGGTGCAGGTGCTCAATAAGCACCGCTTGGGTTTGCGAGATGTTGAACCCGATATTTTGGGCAGGGCGTATGAATACCTGCTCAGGAAGTTTGCGGAAGGTCAGGGGCAAAGCGCGGGTGAATTTTATACGCCTCGCATGGTTGGGGTGCTGATGTCAAAAATACTGGCACCCAACCCAGGGATGACGGTTTATGACCCCGCTTGCGGTTCCGGTGGGTTGTTGATTAAGTGTCATCTGGAACTGGTGGAAAAATATGGCGTACCCACCCCCAACCCCTCCCTGAAGGAAATACCCACCCCCAGCCCCTCCCAAAAGGGAGGGGAGAGGAAGGTGTTGCCTTCTACGGTTGCACCCTTGCAGGTCTTTGGGCAGGAAATTAACCCGACCACTTTTGCGATGTCGCGGATGAATGCCTTTATTCATGATATTGAGGCCGATATTGCATTGGGGGATACGATGCGCACCCCTCGGTTCACGCAAGCGGACGGCAGCCTGCGTCAATTTGACCTGGTGACTGCTAACCCAATGTGGAACCAGAACTTTCCCACCGAACTGTATGAGAATGACCCATTTGAACGTTTCACCAAAGGCATTCCCCCCGGCTCCAGTGCTGATTGGGGTTGGGTGCAGCATATGATGGCGTCTTTAGCTCCAAATGGACGCATGGCGGTGGTCCTGGATACCGGCTCCGTCTCCCGGGGCAGCGGCAATGTCGGTTCCAACCGCGAGCGGGACATCCGTAAAGCCTATGTCGAGAGCGACCAGATTGAAGCGGTGTTCTTAATGCCTGAGAACCTGTTTTATAACACCACTGCTCCGGGCATCATCATGGTCCTGAACAAAGATAAAAAGCATTCTGGGGAAATATTGCTGGTCAACGCCAGCCAATTGTTCGTTAAAGGTCGTCCCAAGAATGAGTTCACAGAGGACCATGTTGAAAAAATTGTTGCTCTCTTCAATGAATGGGAAGCGGAAGAAGAAGTTTCCAAAATTGTTAGTATTGAAGAAGTAACCAAAAATGATTACAACCTCAGCCCCAGCCGGTATGTCAGCACGAATGATGAAGAGCCTGTGTTGCCCCTGGAGGATGCAATGGTTTTGCTGGAGGAAGCAGAGGAGGAACGAGCAGAAGCGGATGAAGCTTTAAACGCGATATTATCTAAATTAGGGTTAAAAAAATGAGTAGAAAGCCCAAATTCAAAAACGATTACGTCAATACTTCTTTAGGACCATTTCCAAAGGAATGGAAAGTTGTGCCTCTTAAAGATGCAGTTATTTATGAAAAACAATCTTTAGACCCCCAAGAATATTGTGATGAAAAATTCGAGTATTACAGCATACCAGCTTATTCAGAACATGGAAAACCTATACCTGAGTATGGGAAAGAAATTCGTAGTACAAAGTTAATCGTTGATAAGAGAACAATTTTGTTTGGTAAACTAAACCCAAGAGTTCCAAAAGTATGGCATGTTATTTCTGATACACAGAAAAGAAGAATTGCTTCAACTGAGTTTATACCTCTCAAAAGTCGCGAGGGCATTTCTTATGACAAGTACTTATATTATTTAGCATGGTCTGAATTTTTGTTACCCAAGTCTCAAGAACTTGTAAGTGGTTCTACACCAAGCAGGCAAAGGGTTGATGTTAGCGCTTTTTTAGATGTACCCGTTCCTCTTCCCCCTCTTCCCGAACAACGCGCTATCGCTAATGTGCTGAGCACCGTCCGCCAGGCGATTGAAGCCACCGATGGAGTCATCGCTGCTGCCCGTGAGTTGAAGCGCTTGATGATGAAGCACCTCTTCACCTACGGTACCGTCCCCGTACACGAGGCTGACCAGGTGGCGTTAAAGGAGACGGAGATTGGGGAGATACCTGAGGAGTGGGAAGTAAGAAAGATTGGAGAATTGGCTGATGTTAATTATGGTAAAGGGAACCCAAAATCAGATGGCTCTGTTCCCGTTGTTGGGTCAGGAGGGATATATGACTGGACAGATGAACCTTTAGTTAACCACCCTACTATCATTATTGGCAGAAAAGGAACAGCAGGTAGAGCATGGCTAATGGAGGACCCATCTTATCCGTCAGATACAACATTCTATCTTGACTGGAAAATGGAGGTAGACATTAAATTTCTGTTTAATTATTTGCGTCTAAGACCTTTATCTGGAGAACATGCAAAGACAACAATCCCAAGTTTGACTCGTCCCGATTTAGAAAATAAAAAAGTGTGTTATCCTCCTTTACTACTTCAAAAAACCATTTCAGATAAGATATCAATCGTTGAAAATAAAATAATGCTTGAGGGAAAAATCAAAATTGCTCTAGAAGGACTTTTCATTAGCCTGCTCCACCACCTGATGACGGGCAAAATCAAAGTGAATTTATAAAAGGGGAAAAATATGGGAAAGCTTGGAACCGAAATGGGGACTGTCCAATACCCTCTCATCCAGTATGCGACTGAGGTGGGGTGGACTGGATTTACCCACCCCCAACCCCTCCCTGAAGGGAGGGGAGGAAAGTCCCTTCCCTCCAGGGAAGGGATTTAGGGATAGGTCGTATAGAATTATGGTTAGCTTGAAAGCAATTCAGAACATTGCAAAGTAGATAAAAATGTCAAATAAAAACTTCATTACCGGGCAGCATATCTCACCTGAACTCAAAGCCAGGGCAAAAGCGCTGCGCTGTGAGATGACGCCTGCTGAATGCAAACTCTGGCATCGTTTACGAGCTAACCGGCTGGAAGGCTTTCACTTCCGCCGCCAGCAAATTATTGATGGCTATATTGTGGATTTCTACTGTCATGCTGTTTCTCTGGTTGTGGAAGTGGATGGCAGCATCCATCTGGAACAGGAAGCCTACGACCAGGAAAGAGATGCCCATTTACGAGCGCGAGGGTTAACCGTGCTGCGGTTTTTTAATTCGGATGTGGAGCGGGAGATAGACACGGTTTTAGAAGTGATATTGCACGCCTGTCAGGCAGGAAGGGGCAAGGAATGAAATTTGGAACCGAAATGGGGACCGTGCAATACCCCCTCATCCAATATGCGACTGAGGTGGGGTGGAGCTACGCTAAACCTGAAGACATCTTACGCATGCGCCATGGGGAGAGCGGTCTTTTACTGCAAGAAACATTCCTCACCCAGGTTCAGCGCCTTAATTCAAGCATCCTGGATCATACCCGAGCGGTAGAGCTTGCCAAACGCCTGACCCGTGTTCTACCCCGCATTGAGGGCAACCTGGAAGCGTGGGAGTACCTGCGGGGGTTGAAGACCGTCTTTGTCCCGGCTGAAAACCGTGAGCGCAACGTGCAGTTGATATCAGAGGATTGGGAAGCAAACACCTACCACGTCACCGATGAACTGCGCTATTATAACGGCACCCACCGCATCCGGCTGGATGTGGCTTTCTTCATCAATGGCATTCCGGTACTGCTGATAGAAGCCAAGGCAGCCACCAAACTGGAAGGCATCGCAGACGCTTTGGAGCAGGTGCGCCGCTATCACCGTGAGGGACCTGAGTTGATGGCTCTCATGCAAATTCACACCCTGACCCATCTGGTCCATTATTACTATGGTCCCACCTGGTCGCTTTCCCGTAAGTCCTTATTCAACTGGCGAACAGAACACCCCTCCTTTCAGGGAGGGGCCGGGGGTGGGTCTGACTTTGAGACGCTGGTCAAGAGCTTCATTCATCCCCAACGTCTCACCCGCCTGATACATGATTTCATCCTCTTCACCCGTAAAGATGACGAGCTCAGCAAGGTCATTCTGCGACCGCACCAGATGCGGGCTGTTGAACGGGTGGTGCGCCGGGCTGCGAACCAGGAAAAGCAACGCGGACTCATCTGGCACACCCAGGGGTCAGGAAAAACCTACACGATGATAACCGCCGCCAAGCAAATTATTGAGAATCCACTCTTTGAGAACCCCACGGTGTTGATGCTGGTGGACCGCAATGAATTGGAAGCACAGCTTTTCGGCAACCTTGCTTCGGTGGGGTTCGGGCATGTGGAGGTTGCCCACTCCAAGCGCCACCTGCAAAAACTTTTGGGCAGCGACAGGCGTGGATTGATTGTCAGCATGATACATAAATTCGATGATATTCCTGCGGACCTCAACACCCGCACGAACATCTTTGTGCTGGTGGATGAAGCGCATCGCACCACCGGTGGGGACCTCGGCAATTACCTGATGGCTGCCCTGCCGAATGCCACCTATTTGGGTTTTACAGGCACCCCGATTGACCGTACGGCTTACGGCAAAGGCACCTTTATGGTCTTTGGTCGTGATGATGAACAGGGCTACCTGGACAAGTACAGCATTGCCGAGTCCATTCATGATAAGACCACGGTGCCACTGCACTACACCATGGCACCCAATGAGCTTCAGGTCGACCGTGAAACCCTGGAAGAGGAATTTCTGGGCTTAATTGAAGCCGAGGGCATGAGCGATGTTGAGGAACTTAACCAGGTACTGGATAAAGCCGTCAACCTGCGCAACATGCTCAAGAACAAAGACCGCATGGCTCGGGTTGCAGAGCATCTGGCAGAGCATTACCGTGAAGTGGTTAAACCGATGGGCTACAAAGCCTTTTTAGTGGCTGTGGACCGGGAAGCCTGCGCCTGGTATAAGGACCTGCTTGACCAGCACCTGCCACCCGAATATTCACAGGTGGTTTACAGTGCTGGGCATAATGACACCGAAGACCTGGCGCGCTTTCACCTCTCAAAAGATAAGGAACAGGCTATCCGTAAAGCCTTCCGAAAACCGGATGAACTGCCTAAAATTCTCATCGTGACTGAGAAACTGTTGACGGGCTTTGATGCGCCCATTCTGTATTGTATGTATTTGGATAAGCCCATGCGAGACCATGTTCTGTTGCAAGCCATCGCCCGTGTCAATCGCCCTTATGAAGACGAGACCGGGTTGAATAAACCGGCGGGGTTTGTTCTGGACTATGTGGGCATTTTTGACAAACTGGAAAAAGCGCTGGCTTTTGACAGCCAGGATGTGGAAGATGTCCAGCGGGTGGTCACCGATGTGGAGATGCTTAAGGGACACTTTGAAGCCATGATGGAAAAGGCTCGTAAAGCCTATCTTCCAATCACCGAGGGCGTAATTGGGGATAAGGCTGCTGAAAAGGTGTTATCGCATTTCAGGGATGAAGCAAAACGCCAGGAATTTTATCAATTCTTTCGTGAACTGGCGGACCTGTATGAAATTCTCTCCCCGGATGCCTTCCTCTACCCTTATATTGACGACTATGACCAGCTTTCGCGCATGTACCGCCTCTTGCGTTCTGCTTATGACACGCTGTTTGTGGATAAGGAACTGACTCGCAAAACAGCCAAACTGGTTCAGGCACATACCCGTGGCGGTGCTATCCAGGATACGCTGGATGTGTATGAAATTAACGAAAACCTGCTGGAGCGCCTGGCGAAGGATGACACCTCAGACACCGTCAAAGTCTTTAATTTACTAAAAAGCATTCAGAATATGATTGACAAACAGGGGCACCAGGCACCCTATCTGCATACCATCGGAGAAAGGGCTGAGGCGATTGTTCAGGCTTTCCAGATGCGCCAGAAGGCTACCAAAGAAGCGCTAACGGGGCTGGAAGAACTTATCAAGGAAATCAACCAGGCTGAACAGGAACGGGCTGAAAAGAACCTCAAACCGGCTTCCTTTGCGGTCTACTGGCTGCTAAATCAAGAAGGGGTCCATGCTGCTGAGGACATCGCACGTGAAATGGAAAAGACCTTCAATGAATATCCCCATTTCCGGGTGAGTGCGGCACAGGAAAGGGATGTGCGCATTGCCCTGTATCGGGTTCTGTTGAAGGATTGGGTAAAAGCAAAAAAAGAAAGCGGGGGAACCAGAGAGACCAATGAATTGACGCTTCTGGTAGAGCAAATTATGAAAGTGGCTGGCAGGGCAGGTGAAACGGTATGAAAGAAAAAAATAACCAACTGCCCCCTTCACTCGAGTCAAGCATCCCCAAAGAAATTTTTAAGGCTGAAGTGCGCTCCTGGGCTGAGAAAATTGGTGTGGCGTTTAATTCAATAACCATTCGGCCCATGACAAAGAAGTGGGCGAGCTGCTCCAGCAAAGGGAACCTGACCTTTGATACGGATTTGCTTGAGCAGCCGGCAGCGTTCAGGCGGAAGACGATAATCCACGAGTTGCTTCATCTCAGATATCCGACTCATAATAAAATGTTTAAAGCAATGGAGAAGACATACTTAGAGGAAAGGTAATAAGAATTCAAAAGGTTAATTCTTCTTATTGAGACTCATATTAACTGTAGAACAGATCTAATTTCCCCTTTATATTAAATAATTTAAGTAGGGCAGGTGGGAGTCGAACCCACACGGTGTTACCACCGACGGATTTTAAGTCCGTTGCGTCTGCCATTCCGCCACTGCCCCAAACGCCCCATAATTTTACCATTTAATAAATTCTTGTGAAGGAAAATTAAGAGTATATTCGAAAGCAAATCGGGATTAATCGCACATGTCTGAGCCTGTCACATTTATTCGTTTATAATTACCCAAACACAAGTCTTAGGAGTTATTATTTATGCCAAATTTGGAAAATCACCCCCCTTATCAAAACACCACCTTTTCCCCAGAAGATCGCGCCCAGGACTTGATCGCCAGGATGACCCTGGCCGAGAAGGTCTCGCAGATGATGGATAATGCCGCCGCTGTGGAGCGTTTGGATATCCCCGCTTACCATTGGTGGAATGAGGCGCTGCATGGCGTGGCGCGGGCGGGGACCGCCACGGTCTTTCCGCAAGCGATCGGCATCGCTGCCACCTGGAACGAGGATCTGGTTCTCCGTATGGCTAATGCCATTTCCGATGAAGGACGCGCCAAACATCATCAGGCGCTGCGCGAGGGCGATCATGGGCAATATAAGGGGCTGACCTTTTGGTCACCGAACATCAACATTTTCAGGGATCCGCGCTGGGGCCGGGGGCAGGAAACCTACGGCGAGGATCCCTACCTGACCTCAAGGATTGGCGTCCAGTTCGTGCGCGGTATGCAGGGGGATGACCCCAACTATCTGAAGACAGCCGCTTGCGCCAAGCATTACGCCGTGCACAGCGGGCCCGAAGCCGAGCGGCACAGCTTCAACGCCGAGGTCGGCATCCGCGATCTGTGGATGACCTACCTGCCAGCTTTTGAAGCCCTGGTGCGGGAAGCGGATGTTGCGGCGGTGATGGGCGCTTACAACCGCACCAATGGTGAAGCCTGCTGCGCCAGCCCAACACTTTTGCAGGATATATTGCGGGAACAATGGGGTTTTGAGGGGTACATTGTCTCGGACTGCGGCGCGATCAAGGATATTTATCAGCATCATCAATTGGTGAAGACGCCGGAGGAAGCCTCAGCCCTGGCTATCAAGAACGGCTGCGACCTTAACTGCGGCTGCACTTATGAGTATGTCCTTTCGGCCGTTCGGACTGGCCTGCTCACCGAGAGGGATATTGATCAGGCTTTATTCTATTTGTTTAAAACACGTTTCCAGTTGGGGATGTTTGACCCTGCTGAGGAAGTGCCTTATGCACAGATCCCCGTTGAAGCAATCGACACTCCCGCCAATCAGGCATTGGCGCTGGAGGTGGCGCGTCAATCGATGGTGCTGCTTAAGAACGAAGAAGGTTTCCTGCCGCTGAGTAAAGACATGGGTTCTGTGGCGGTCATCGGCCCTAACGCGGACGATGACCTTGTCCTGCGAGGGAATTATTTCGGCACGCCTTCCGAATCCATCACTGTATTGGAGGGAATCCGTGGCATGGTTTCGCCAACCACGGAAGTGCGTTATGCACGCGGGTGTGAGGTCTTCAAACCCGGTCAGGATGGGTTTGTGGAATCCCTTCAAGCCGCTGCCGATTCCGATGTTGTTGTGTTGGTCATGGGGCTTTCTCAGCAGTTAGAAGGCGAAGAGGGCCAGCATGAGGGAAGCCACAATGGCACTCCGAGCCGCGGCGACCGGACGGAACTCGGTCTGCCTGGTGAGCAGGAAGCGCTTCTGCAGGCTGTCGTGGAAACCGGCACGCCAGTGGTCCTGGTACTGTTGAATGGGGGCGCGCTGGCTGTCAACTGGGCAGCGGGGCACTGTGCAGCGATCCTGGAAGCCTGGTACCCCGGGCAGGGCGGCGGGCGCGCGGTGGCTGAGGTGTTGTTCGGCGGCACTAACCCGGGCGGGCGGCTGCCGGTGACCTTTTATCAATCTGTGGATCAGCTTCCGCCTTTTGAAGATTACAACATGGCAGGGCGCACCTACCGATATTTTGACGGCGAGCCCTTATATTCCTTCGGATATGGGCTGAGTTATACAAGCTTTGCTTATTCAGACCTGGCATTGAGTCACGACCGCATGGATGGGCCTGAGGTTTTGCGTGTTTCCTGTGTTGTGCGAAATACGGGTGAGCGGGCTGGGGATGAAGTCGTGCAGGTTTATCTGCGGGATGAAGCTGCTTCGCTGCCCGTGCCAATACACAGTCTGGTCGGTTTTAAGCGCATCCGTTTGGCGGCTGGCGCTGAGGAGCGGGTGACCTTTGAAATTCAGCCCAAGCAG
>Ga0307431_1001925_pt1 | contig 11344 bp, 13 predicted proteins | sample SalMarWE160170MG_FD_202155 | JGI IMG/M metagenome (GOLD analysis project Ga0307431, IMG submission 202155) | Salt marsh sediment microbial communities from the Plum Island Ecosystem LTER, Massachusetts, United States - WE1603-170 | ecosystem: Environmental > Aquatic > Marine > Intertidal zone >... | reverse complement strand
TCCCGATGCACACCAAATGCAGGCTATCCTTAGTCATGATATGCTCTGGGGGAATATCATCGATCTTGATGCTATCCTGTCTCATTACCGTCATCCCTTCCCCCGAATCATCTGAGGAAAATCCACTTTTCAGGGCCCTTTGGACCCTCCTTTTGCCGCCCACAAGCTCCATCAGAGGGACAGGCGGCTTGTCAAACCCAAGCATCCGGAATAGCCCTGAATTCGACTCGTCCGAGTCGACGACCAATACCCGGTAGCCCCTGCTTCGCGCTTCATGAGCCAACAGGGTACTGATGGTACTCTTGCCGCTCCCCCCTTTACCACATACCGATATCTTCATGTACTCCTCCTGTATCTACGATCTTGCCTATGCTGTTCATTGATAATCCCGATATTTGATCGAGAGGCATTATGAAAATCTGCCTATTCACGTACTATCCTTCTCGTCTTTCGCACAGTCTTTGCAGTAACCCTCCATGTACACCTCAACCTTGTTAAGGGTAAAGCTGTAATCCCGCTGAAGTTCTTCAGCCAGCTGATTGAAAAGAGGGCTATCAAACTCTATAACCTTACCGCAGGATCTGCATACCATATGTTGATGCTGTGCTAAGCCTTTTATCTCATAATGGCAGTATAGCTGACCAAGTCTCCTCTCTTCGACCAGGCCCAGTTCCTTGAACAGGCGCAGGGTGCGGTATACCGTAGCCAGACTTATGGACTCATGTATCCTCGTGGCCCGCCTGTACAGCTCCTTGGCGCTTACGTGTCCGCCTGCCTTCTTAATAAGGCTTAAGAGTAGCTTGCGCTGAGAGGTTACTGGCCTGCCTTTCAACTCATTTTGAACTTTGCGAATGTTTCTCATTCGCAGATCAATATAAGGTCTGTAACTTCTCCTGTCAACCATCCTATTGGGTTTCTTTACTAATTTTTTTTGATTTCTCTCGACAAAGTGTGTATCTCATCCTAATAAAAAATGCATTGGTAAAAATATCGGAAAAGGGGCTACTATAAGATAGTACGCTCAGGGAGCATGCATATGAAAGCATTCGGTCCTGTTCCATCACGTCGCCTAGGCCAAAGCCTGGGCGTAAACAACATCCCGCCCAAGGTATGTACCTACTCCTGTGTCTATTGTCAAATCGGCAAGACTGAGGAATTGAGCATTGAGCGGCGGGCATTTTACAGGCCTGAGGATTTGGAGATGGAGGTGAGGGATAAGGTTGCCGAGGTTGAAAAAAGAGGAACGATGATAGACTATTTGTCCTTTGTCCCCGATGGCGAGCCGACACTTGATATCAACCTCGGCAGGAATATCGAGCTTCTCAAGCCGTTGGGCATAAAAGTGGCGGTGCTCACCAATGGGTCCCTCATAAACCTCAAGGACGTACAGGAGGACCTTGCAAAGGCGGATCTGGTCTCGCTGAAAATCGACGCTGCAACAAAACATACCTGGCGAAGGATTGACAGGCCGCACAACTCTCTGGATCTCAAGACAATCCAAGAGGGCATGGGCGAGTTCGCACAGCGTTTTAAGGGTGAGCTTATCACCGAGACCATGCTTCTCAAGGGAATAAATGATACTTACGAGGAGATCCAAAAAATCGCCGGTTTCCTGGCGCGGCTTAAGTCCTTGAAAGCATACATCTCCATCCCTACCCGACCGACAGCGGTGAAAGGGGTCCTGCCTGCCAGCGAGGAGGCCCTTGCCATGGCCTACCATATCTTTGCCGAAAATATAGCCGTTGTGGAATATCTGATGGGCTACGAGGGAGATGAGTTCGGTTTCAGCGGCAATATCGAGGAAGATTTGCTCGGCATTACCTCGGTTCATCCCATGCGGGAGGATTCGGTGAGGGAATACCTGAAAAGGGCAGGGGCTGATTGGAAGGTAATAACTAATCTCATAGAAAGGGGCTCCCTCAGGAACGTGGAATATCAGGGGAAGAACTTTTTTCTGAGAAGATTCCCTGGGAAGCGGTGAGCGATTTCTGTTCCCGCGGGCTCTTTTTTCATCTTCAAACGAAAAGGATAGGCTGGGGAGATACGTTCCCTTGCGTGATCATCTCTGGCTCACACTATCCTTACCCTCAGGTACAGTCTATCCTCAGGATAACCCCCATCTCTTTCTCCCAGAGAAAGGGAAAGCAAGGTATCGTCCTCTACCCCGGGAGGGATCTTGATTCTAACCCTTTGGTTTTCCCAGCCCCTCCGCACTACTATCTCCTTTTCCGTACCCCACAGGGCCTCATCGTGGTTTAGGCGGATATCAAAGGCGGCACGAGCGTTTCCCCAGAGACCGGCGGAACGGGATTGAAAGAATCCTCTCCCGAAGAAGCCGCCCCTCTTTCGACCGCAACCCATTCCTCGGAATCCCCGGAAGAACTGGCGAGGGATCTCATCATCAAATCTTTCGTCAAACTCACGGAATACATCCTTGAAACTAAACCCTCCGAAGATGTCTTCAGGCTGAAACCTTCCTCTCAATTGATCAGGGCCGAAGCGGTCATAGATCCTTCTCTTTTCCGGATCACTTAACACTGCATAGGCCTCGCCTATCTCTTTGAAGGTGTTCTCAGCCTCGCTGTCATCCCTGTTCCTGTCAGGATGGTATTTGAGCGCAAGTCTGCGATATGCCTTTTTTACCTCCTCCTGGCTGGCATTGCAGTTTAGCCCCAATGTGCGATAGTAATCCTTGCTATGCAACGTTCGGTTCCTCTTTTTTTCCGTAATTCGCTTTAAAAAAAGAAAATCCCTTTACCTTACAAGCGAAGCTTTTCCTCAAACCAACAAGTATCGCCTGGATTCAAACATGATCCGCATTGCTTTAGTCATTTGGCGTAAGGCACAAGGCACATAGCGCACGGCCTTATGCCTTGTGCCTTACGCCTTGAGCCTGTTCTCATATCATCCTCAATCAATAACAATATCTTGACATACATGTTAAGATCGTTGCTTATATAGACAGCTAGTGTTTCTTGTACAGCCTTCTCCACGGCTCATTGCTTGAGACAAGGTAATCGGTTAGGGCTTTCCTGAGGGTATCAGAGGCGAGAAGGGCACAGTGGATGCTCTCATCAGGAAGTCCACCTAACTCTTCCAAGATTACCTCTTGGCTGATCTTTAACGCTTCTTTATACGTCCTTCCTATAGCCAGCTCACAGGCCATACATCCCGCGGCAATAGTGGTGGCGCAGCCGTCGGTACGAAACCGCGCATCGGCGATCTTGCCGTTTTCGATCCTCAGAAAAATATGCATGGTATCTCCGCAGGATCCGGTAGCCGTTCCAGATCCCTGAGGATTTTCCATCTCTCCCATATAGGTGGGGTGCAGCCACCACTCAATCACCTTCTCCGAATAGACCTTCCGGGCCTCTTCCATAACGGAAGCCTGGATCTCCTCTACCGCCTTATCAAAATCCTCTGACATGCCTCTATGGTTTCCTCTCTTGATATCACCTGCACCCATTGCCGGCTAAGGCGCATCACATCGCCCGTCTCCTCTCCACCCAGATGCCTCTATAGGGTTGATCGCAGCCTCTCCCATATTCCCTGAACCGCCTGTGCTGCGTTACAACTCGCATCGTATTCTATAATGGTCTGCTTCTGGACCATCGCCTCGGTGAATGAGGGGTCGAACGGAATCCTGCCCACAACTGGCAACCCCTTATCCCGTGCGTATTCCTCTATGGTCTCCGTCATATTTCGATTGAGGTCGTATTTATTGATGCACACCGCGGCGGGGATCTCGAAGTGGTTGGTCAGCTCTACTACCCGATCCATGTCGTGGTGGCCGGACAGGGTCGGCTCGGTCACGATCAACACCCCATCGGCTCCGGTGATCGATGCGATCACGGGGCAGGCTACACCCGGCGGCCCATCAGTGAGGATAAGGTTAAGCCCCTTGTCCTTGGCAAGCTTCCTGGCCTGCTGCCGGGCAAGCGTGACGAGCTTCCCGGAATTATCCTCGGCAATGCCGAGCCTGGCATGCACCATCGGCCCAACGCGGGTATCTGATACAAACAGTTCCCCGCAGGTTTTCAGGGGAAACGCTATTGCCTCCACAGGACAGAAGTAGACGCATACCCCGCAACCTTCACAATCGATGGGATCAACCTCGAACTCCGGGCTGATTGCGTGGAATCGGCATAATTCCCTGCACCTACCACATTCGGTGCACGTATCCTTGTCTATCACGGCCTTGTGTCCCTCCTTGAAATCTTGTCTGTCCTTTATCTCAGGCTCCAAGATCAGATAGAGATCAGCCGCATCCACGTCGGCATCGCACAAGACCTTGTTCTCAGCCAAAGAGGCAAATGCCCCGAGCAGGCTGGTCTTGCCGGTACCGCCCTTACCACTTATCACGATCAGCTCTTTTACGTCAGCTTTTTCCCGCATAATCGACTATTCTCTCATATAGATGAATGAATCTCTCCTTCCAGCCGGGTATTTCCTCTACCAGCAGCTTGCCCCGAGAATAGGCCTCAGCTATCTGACGGCTGAAGGGTATCTCCATGAGGATAGGGATGCCTTCCTCCTTTGCATATTCCTTTACCTTGTCATCCCCCAGATCAGAGCGATTTATGACGATACCATGGGGAATATCGAGGATCTTCACTATGCCGACGGCAAGCTTCAGGTCATTGAGGCCGAATGGGGTGGGTTCAGTCACGAGGATTACGAAATCGCTGCCTTTCACCGAACTTATCACAGGACATGAGGTGCCCGGCGGCGCATCGATAATGGTCAGCATGCCTGATTCAATTTCAGCCCTGACCCTCTCAATAAGGGGGACTGCCATCACCTGGCCCACATAGAGACTGCCGTAAGCGAATTGAAGCCCATCCCTGGCGCCGCGCTCAAAGATCCCCATTGCTCGGTCCACCTCGGTGATGGCGCCTTCCGGACAAACCTCGAAACACCCGCCACAGCTGTGACATAACTCGGGAAAGGTCAACACGCTTTTGCCGACCACCACAATGGCCTTAAACTGGCAGATCTCTTGACACCGCCCACACAGGCTACACTTACCCATATCTACCTGGGGGACCTTCAGGCCAAACTCCTCGGTATAGGTAATGCGTGGCTGGATAAAGATATGGTCATTCGGCTCTTCTACATCACAGTCCAGAAGCTTCACCTCATGAGCCATAGCCACAGCCAGGTTGGTAGCTATGGTCGTCTTTCCTGTGCCGCCTTTTCCGCTTGCTATGCTGATGATCATAGTATCTTTCCTCTTCCACGTGCATCCACGCACCGGTTAAAACAGTGGGGTGTACGCAAGGACAAACCGTTACTTCGTGAGATCAGCGACCGCATCTACAATCTTGGCAAAATTCACCGTATAGGGGAGATCCTTGTTATCCATCCAGGCCACGGTGCCGTTATCGCCTTCCTGCACAATATCCGGCTCCAACGGGAGGCTTCCCAGCAGCGTAAGGCCCGCCCTTTTGGCAGTGAGTACCCCGCCATTAGTCTTAAAGAGATCAATGGTCTTTCCGCAGTAAGGACACCGCAAGCCGCTCATATTTTCAACCAAACCAAGGATCCCCATATTTACCTGCTTGCAGAAATTGATCGATTTTCGAACATCTGCCAAGGAGATCTCCTGGGGGGTAGTAACGATGATTGCCTTGGTATCCGGTATAACCTGGGCAATGGTTAAAGGCTCATCCCCGGTGCCGGGTGGGCAATCGATGATGAGGTAGTCAGAGTTGCTCCACTCAATATCGGCGATAAACTGCTTGATAACCCCTATCTTTAACGGTCCTCGCCAGATCGTGGCCGTATCCTTGTCTCCGAGAAGAGACTCGATCGACATCACCTGCATGTTCGGCAGATAGCTAATGGGTATCCCCTTCTGGCTCTCAAGAGAAGATCCTATATTTCCCTTCAGACCAAGCAACCGTGGGATACTCGGGCCATGGAGATCGACATCCATCAGCCCTACCTGAAATCCCTTCTTGGCCAATCCCACCGCCAGGTAGGCGGCAACCGTGCTCTTCCCCACACCTCCCTTTCCGCTCATTACCAACAACTTATTTTTAAACCCCTTGAGCTGCTCTCTTATCACTTCATCCTGGGTCTCCATCATTGCCTTTTTCTTTTCCATTTGTTCGTTTGTCATTTGTGCTTGTTGGGACATTATTCTTTATCTCCTCTTCAACGATTTATTCAACAATCAATACACGCTCTCCCCTCAAAAAGACCGTCAATGCTCGTACCCTCCACTATCCTTTCCAAGGATGCACCCTTCTTCGTGCGCGCTTATTCCGTGATTTTTTTGGAGAAGTTGAGAAACTATGCAGTAAGCCCAGAAATTTCTCTTGGGATCTTTCCTTTGATTGGTCGGTTATCAGGCACAAAGGCATGAGCCTTTGATGATTGCCTCACAAGAAAAAAACGGCCTTCCTCTTACCCTTATTCTCTGCTTCTCGCTCCTCACATCTCGGTTGATTCCAGCGATAGCCTCCTGTTCACGGATCTCTCTGCCGCTGTTAGATTACAGACACCCCTCTTCAAGCATGAGTATCGGCCTCTTTCTTCTCGCCTCGTCTCTCCTCACAGGGTTAGCATCTGGAAGCCCCTCTCTCCCATGCGCTGCCTCAGGCCCAAGAATGTCCTCAATCCAGTGTTTAGTTCAGCCTGCCGAAGCTCGGTTACTTTTAATCCCTTGGTCACGAAAGTCAAGGGTTTTTCCCAATACGCCTCACCTTATTGAGGACCTACTTGCCTTCTTTCTCCAATTCCTTAATCCTTGCATCGATCTGATCTAACTGATCCTTCAACATGTGGGCCTGGTCCCTTAGAAATTCTATCTCCTGTTCAGGCGACACGGGTGGGCCGTAGGGTTGCATCCCAGGCGCTCCATAGCCGCCTGGCATGGGTGGGCCGTAGGGTTGCGCATCAGGAAATCCAAATCCCCCCCATGGCGGGGAATAGGGCATCTGCCCCATCCCTGCATATGGGTAACCCCAACTTCCCATCCCGGGGTAGCCCATCCCGGGGGGGGATCCCCAGGGAGAAGGCCATCCTCCATATGGGTAATTTCCGTAATACATATCTGCCTCCTTTTTCCTTACTGTCAATAAGCGTATCCATAATATGGATATCTATGCCCATATCCTTGTGGCATACTCTTACCTCTTCCTGTTTCCATAGGCATCTTGGGTGATCAGTCCTGCAGCTACTCCAGGACTGCTCTCATGTTCACGTCGTGGTTTACCACCATCTTCCTCTGCCGAATCCTCTGCCTCTTCCAAATCCTCTGCCAAAACCATAGCCATTATAAGGATTGGCTGCGTAGGGAGCATAGCCATAGCCGGAGCCATAGCCGGGATAAGCTTGGCCGTAACCCCATCCGTAAGGTCTGCCATAGGGATATGCTCCCATATAGGGAGTCCGTACCCCGGCAGAATAAGGATTACAAAATCCCCTGGCTCCACCGGTCATGGGGCCCATCCCTCGAGGTCCTGTTCCATCAAATCCTGGCATATCGTTCACCTCCTTTCTGGAGTATATGAATAGTGAATCCCTCTTCTTCTGCCCCTGCCCTGCCCATGTCTTCGGTGTAGATCTGTACCCCAGGGGCCGGGGCTCCCGGGCATCGTAAATCGAAGATCGAATAACGTTCCCGATAAAAACGCCCCGAGCACATCTTCTACCTTGCCGGATATCCACGGGATTAAGCTGATCCCGGCAGTCGTCACCATAAAGGCAAGAGGTCTTGAGATTGCGCCGCAAATGAGGGTCTCAATACCCAACCCTGTGAGCCTCATCACCTTGCTCGGGAGAAAATGTTCGCTGACATCCGTCTCGAATCGGGAATACTCACCATCCTTCCCTGCCTCCACCACTAAGAGCCTTGAGGCCGTATCAAAAACAGGCGATACCCTGCCATTCCAGGTTGGGATGGCAATCTTCATGGTCGACTTATTCAAGGTCTGTTTATCAGCTGCTTTCACCGGTTCATTGTTGAGACTGCCCCAGTCATATCCCCATCACGCTCTAGCAGGGAATAAGGCTTCCTTGCTTCCTCAAGGAAGACAAAAACATCCACCACGACAGATCGTGGACAGATGAGATCATATCACTTCCCTTCCAATTCCTCTATCCGTGATAAGATAGAGTTAAGCTGCTCCCTGAGTGATTTTGCCTCTTGCTTAAGGGATTCCGTCTCATTCTCACGAGATGAAGCAGGCGGATCTTGCGTCGGTGCATAACCTCCTCCCACGCCCATGCCGCGACCCATGCCTTGTCCCATGCCGCGACCCATGCCTTGTCCCATGCCGCGACCCATGCCTTGTCCCATGCCGCGACCCATGCCTCCGCCGCGGCCCATGCCTCCGCCGGGATAGGCATTTTGACCTCCTCCCATACCGAAGTGATCCGGGACATTGGCCTGATCAGTGCGGGATAGCTCGCCCCGCTTGTATCTCTCAATCGCATCTCTAATCGGACCATGAACGCCGACGATCACATCGATGCCGGCTGCATTCAGGGTTCTGCTGGCATTTGGCCCTACATTTCCGGTTATCAGTACACTCGCCCCTGTGTTGGCGATAAACTGTCCTGACTGAATGCCCGCTCCTCCGCCCAGAGACATGCTCTCGTTTTCAATGCCCTCAAAGCTCATATCATCTAGGTCTACAACCAAAAAATAGGCACACCTGCCAAACCTCGGATCTATCTCGGAGTCAAGATCTTTTCCTGTTGAGCTAAACGCTATTTTCATACGTAAGTCCCCTTTCCTTTTAAAGATTTGTTATGCATTGCCCGTGCCAAACGTTCAGTGATCGGTAATAGCCGATAACTCACTGATATAAATAAAAAAATCTAAAACATCAAAAACCCTCTGTCGTGGGTTTTATACCCTAAATATATCATTTATGCAACATTTAAATAAATACTGTTCCATAATTAGAACTTATCGCCATACCGCTTCCTTCCATGGCATTGCTGCCTGAACGAACCTCCTTGAGATGTCCTGAGATTTCGAGCTGGTGGATGTTTGCTAAGAGGATAGAGCCCTGAAATAATCAAAGATGGTTTCCGCAGTCCTCCGATCAATCCCTGGAACCCGCTGTATCTCTTCCAGCCCTGCCCTTGCGATTGACGGAATATCACCCAGATGTTTCAAAAGCTCCCTCTTTCTTTTGGGGCCCACACCCCGTATCCTATCAAGTTCGGATTCCATGAACCCTTTCCCCCGCCTTGTCCGGTGGTAACCGATAGCCCTCCGGTGTGTCTCATCCCTCACCCTCATTAGAAAGAATAAGACCGGGTGACTGCGAGAAAGCATGAGGGGGTTCTTTCTTTTTGGAATGTATATCTTATCCACTGCTCCTGCCTCGCCCCGGTTGGCCTTTGCAATCGAAACGACATCGGGCGAGTCCTCAAGACCAAGGGTTTCTATCGCCCTTTGGGCTGCTGACAGATGCCCTCTTCCCCCATCGATTACAAAGAGGTCCGGCGCCTCGCCCTTTGTTAGCCTCCGCATCACCGCCTCTGCAATCATGGCATAATCATCTATGCCCTGAATCTCCTTTATCCTGTAGTTCCTATACCCGGACCGTTGAGGAAGCCCCTTACGAAAGGAAACCAAGGAGGCCACAGGATGCTTGCCGCCTAGATTGGATACATCTATTCCTTCTGTGTGATAGGGTATCTTATTCAATTTAAGCACTGATTTTGCATTTTCAAGCACTGTCTGCAGCTCGGCCCGGCGACGTTCTCGCATAATATTTTCGGCGTTTGCCATGGCCATATCCACGAGTTTTTTCTTATCCCCCCTGGTGGGCACTAAGAGAGATACCTTCTTGCCGGCCATTCCCGTTATCCATTCGGCAATCAGCCTAGCATCGCCAATAGCATTCGAGAGGATTATCTCCGAGGGTACGGATGCTCGATCCCTATAGTACTGCTTCAGGAACGACTCCATTGCCTCCCGCGAATCCTCCCACTCACAATGGATCGTTACATGCTTCGTGCCAACCATAGAGCCGCCCCGCACCAGCAGGATCGCAATCGCAGCTTCTTTGCCGGATCGAGAAAGCCCGATCACGTCTTGATCTTTCTTGCCGGCCGATACAACCGTCTGCCGTTCTACCGTCTTCTCAACGGCCTTGATCTGATCCCTCACCCTGGCTGCCTTTTCGAAATCAAGCTCGCTCGAGGCCTTCTGCATTAGTCTTTTCAACCGGGAAATCAATTCCCTGTTCCGCCCATCGAGGAATAATTTGACCTGATCCACGATCTCCTGATACTCCTCGGGGCTCACCTTCTCACAGCACGGAGCGAGGCATCGACCCAACTGGAAGTTGAGACAAGGCCTGGATCTCTTGGGAATTTCCTTCGTCTTGCACTTCCTCAAGGGGAAAATGGGGCCGATGAGCCGAAGGGTGGACCTCACGGCTGAGGAGGAGGGGAAGGGACCATAGTAGAGGGCTCCATCGCTTTTCATCCTTCTGACTATGCTGAGACGGGGATACTTGTTGGTGATATCCAGCTTGAGCAGGGGATAGTTGGAGTCGTCTTTTATCTTTACGTTATACCTTGGACGATGCTTCTTTATGAAATTTCCCTCGAGTATCAATGCCTCTTTTTCCGTAGCAGTGATAATATGATCAAGTGAATGGGCATTCTTCAGGATGAGCCATGACTTAGAGGACTGATCCCTGCCAGCACCGAAATAAGAGGAGAGGCGCTTTTTCAAGTCCTTTGCCTTGCCGATATACAGGGCCTTTCCTGATCTGTCCTTAAACAGATATACCCCTGATTTCTGGGGTATGGTATCAATGATGTCTGCTGTCAGCATCGTTCGTTCCCTGAATTGATTAACAAAAATCTCCCTGTACCACAACCAGTATAGTATAATCACTCAATACATGGGCGCCAAAGGAATTTTATGTCCCTCCTTTAAGGAAAATTCGATTGAAATGGCGGTCAGGATATGGGATAGGAGAATAGATTATAACCTTTGAACCTTGAACCTTGAACCGCTCATTTTAGGTCAGCACTAGATCGGAAAATACAACGATGACACCGGAACCAGTAAGGATCGATGAGCTGAGGCCCGAGCAGTATGGGGCGCTCATGGAAAGATCACAGGTGGATATATCATCGGTCTACGAACGGGTGAGGGAAATTATCCTCGATGTAAAGGACCATGGTGAAGAGGTGTTCCTTGATTACTACAGGAAACACCTTAAGCCAGGTCTGCGCCCGCACGATCTTGAGGTCGGAAAGGCTGAGGTAAAGGGAGCTTACGAGAGTCTCGATCCAAAGGTAATCGACGCCCTCCAGCTTGCAGCCCGCCATATCACCGCCTTCCATCAAGCCCAGATGG
>Ga0307431_1001924_pt1 | contig 11359 bp, 10 predicted proteins | sample SalMarWE160170MG_FD_202155 | JGI IMG/M metagenome (GOLD analysis project Ga0307431, IMG submission 202155) | Salt marsh sediment microbial communities from the Plum Island Ecosystem LTER, Massachusetts, United States - WE1603-170 | ecosystem: Environmental > Aquatic > Marine > Intertidal zone >... | reverse complement strand
GCAAGGTCAACGAGGATTACCATCACTCAAGGGAGTTTACAACGCAACAAAATGGCTGATTGTTGGGCAATGAGAACCAAGAAACTTGAACGAATTCTACTGTGGCCTCTCTTTTGAAGGCACTGTTGCGTAGGAGAGAACAAAGTCCAGTAGCTTGGGGCCCGATTGGCGGGTAGTTACGACGTTGTCGAGTCCGAACTCTTTTGCTAGCGACTTCTCAAGAAGAGTTTTGACTGAATTCACTTGTTGTGAGGTTACGGACCGTGCTCTCCCGTGGAGAAGCTCACTCCTAAGACGGTTAAGCTTGGAAAACTCACTACTTTCACGAGTTTCATGACCAAATCGACTTTTCCAGTACTTTTCAAACTTCGTGGACAATGGAAAGTCTGCTATACGGCTTAGAACAACATCCCTTAATCTGTGGTTAATAGGCGGTCGTGCTTCTGCTAAGTATTTTTCAAGTTGAGCGTATTTTTCCCTAACTGGTTTGGGGTCAGTACTGGCAAAGTACCCACTAGCGAGAGCTTCAAGGCCAACGAAGTAAGCGATGTACGTATCGACTGGTGAGTCGCTGTTTAGGCCGGCCCCGTACCAACGTAGTGCCATACCGATTGAGGGACCAATTGTCGAATGGTAAAGCTTTGCCAACGGTTCATCAACTAAAGAAGCTAGGTTTTTCTCGATAGATACTTTGACAAGATGCTTGACAGGGACGTGAATATGTCCTTCCTCTCCTGTGGCACCGCTGAAATAGTATTCAACGAAAATGGGCTTACCTAGAATCTGTTCACCAAAACAAAGAGCAAGTAGTCCAATGACTGACTCAACGTGATTCTTGGCTCTCTCCTTTGTTTGCTCTTCACTATTTCCAGGGATAGTTGCAAGTATTTCCACTATGTCTCCCCTTGCCTCAACCTCTTCAACAGCTCCTTCAACTGAAAAAGCGCCTTCGGACGTAGGTTCCGCATCATGAAAACCGGATATTTTGTGTCCTTTGATGCCTCCCTTCCAGAATCTAATCCGAGTCTTGCATCCAATAATTACAAAAGGTTCGGACCAGCCTGCTCTTTGGGGTTGAAACACTAAGCGATAGGAAACACCATAATCTCTGCCCAAGCTCAATGGGCCTGGAGGCCCATTAAACCCTGAGGGACCTGGCCAGATGAAGGCCTTGCCGTCACGTTCCTATCGCACTTTATTCAGTATTGGCGTCTTCGTTGGGTCGTCACCGCGTTTCAGCTCTACACGCAATTGTATAGAAGGCTTTGGTGGGGAAAGAACCTTAGCACCTTCTGGAGTTGAGTAGGGGCCAGTCCATTCAGCTTCCTCTCCAGGCTCGTCGGTAGTTCTAGTCCAGAGTTCAACTGCGCATCCTTCTGGCAAGACCGCGTCAAAATCTATAAAGCCTCGGGCGTATTCCTCTGCTGTCAAAATCAAACTCTCATATTCCTCCGAGACCAATTATACCCTATGCTAGGCAGTAGACAAATTGACGGACTGTTCAGCGGGAATGTCTTGGTTTCTTGAGGACTTCAGCCTGGATATGTGGGTTCGGGACTTCTGAGCTCGTTCAGCGCGGTCCCCGGCCTGTTGCTACGCTCGGATCAGGGCGTTCACTAGAATTGTGGCAAAGGTGGCGGTTTGTACTCCACTATAAGCTCTTTAAACGCCTTATTCTGTAATTTCTCCAGGCATGACCTTAGTTGCTGGCGCTCCTCTTCAGACAGCGAAGACATTATCTTGCGGATGGACTTTCTCCTGGTTGACTTATCGTAAGCTTGCTGGCCCTTCTCCGTTATACTCACCCGCACCAGGTTCTTTCTGTCCAGATCTTGGGTCTTTCTCAGCAGCCCCCTCTTCTCCATCCTGTTCAAAAGCGCGGAAACCGAGTGGGGCTCTCTAAATATCCGCCGGGAAATCTCGGAAGGCGTTGCCTTTTCACCAATGGCCTGGATGACCACCAAAACCCCGACCTCTATAACTGAGATACCGAATTGATCAAGTTCTTTCTGTCTCGCCCTGAGTACCGCATCCGTAGTCTGGTGTAGCAGCACCCAGAGGTTGTAATCTCCGTCCACAGCTCTTTTCAGGATTGATTTAATTCTGTGTGCCGTAGCCTGAGGAGTAAATAGCCCCAAAGATGTGTTTTTGGGCAATAAAATGGGTGGTCTTAAGGCGGTATAATGGGTAGTTAAGAAAGAAATAGTGAGGTAAGACATATCTCCTTTGAGTCGCATTCTTCACGGGTGTCCGTGTAGTTACTATGGCATCTTCTGAGAATCGTTCTGTGCGCTGTGCGTTTACCATAGCATCTGATAATTCATCGTATTCTTACCTGACCGTTGTGCTCAGTTGCGGGTTGGGGGGCTTTGTTGCTACAATTACCTTTGATGAAAGCTGTAGGGCTAGGTAGTCAGCTGAAAGCTAGTTTAGAAGTTCTACCTATTGTAACCTCAGCTCCACTTAACAGCAAAGGATTCCGGAACATATTTGAGGAGGAGGGACAAAGATGGCCAACGAGACGGAAGAACGGAAAAAGAGAAAGGGAATCAGTGGACTGGTTTTCGTAGCATGTTTGTTTCTTGGTCTTGGAGTTGGCATAGGATTGGATTGGATGCCAGCTGCTCTTTTCATTGGTATAGCGGTTGGCTTTCTAGCCATGGCGATCCTACGGCTTAAGCTTGGTGAGTGGTGAATGTGCCCCTGTAGCTCAGAGGATAGAGCAGCGGTTTCCTAAACCGCGTGTCGGGCGTTCGAGTCGCCCCAGGGGTATTTTTGATATAATTTATAATTAGATTAAGGGGTGTAGCTCAGTTTGGTCAGAGCAGCGGTCTCCAAAACCGCAGGTCGTGGGTTCGAATCCTGCCGCCCCTGCCACGCCGGGGTGGTGGAATAGGTAGACACGCCATCTTGAGGGGGTGGTGGGCGTAAGCCCGTGGGAGTTCAAGTCTCCCCCTCGGCACAAATTTGTACTTGTCCTGGTGGGAGTAAGGTAGTAAAATTTATTTCGAAGCGGAAGTAGTTCAGCGGTAGAACGCCTCCTTGCCAAGGAGGAGGTCGCGAGTTCGAATCTCGTCTTCCGCTCCATGAACTTTTCTAGCGAAGTTCTTATTTCACTAGGTAAATTTGTGGCGGCGTAGCCAAGAGGTAAGGCAGGGGTCTGCAAAACCCCGATACAGCGGTTCAAATCCGCTCGCCGCCTTTTTGACTTTCGCCGAGGTGGCGGAATGGTAGACGCGGCGGACTTAAAATCCGTTTCCCGCAAGGGAGTGTGGGTTCGAGTCCCTCCCTCGGCACTCAATTAGCCAAGGACTTGCTCCAATTAGGAATACCAACTTCGTTTGCGCACTCTACCGGTCGGGAATTTAGCAAGCTAAGAATAGTCTTGGCTAACCCTTGCCTGTACTCATAATACTCCGTGAAGCGTTCACCGGCTTTGAATGGCCAAGTGTGTGATGATATACAGGCGTTTTATATTGGGCTATAATACACGGATAGCTGAATCACGGGAGGAAATGGAAAGACATGACAGCAGGAACCGCAATTTTGGATAAAGCAAGGACGGAGAGAAGGACAGTGTTAACGGAATTTGAATCTAAGAAATTGCTTGAGCGAGCAGGCATACCAGTTGTTGAAACAAGGCTAGTTAGAACTAAGCAAGAAACTATCTCTGTGAGTAAAGGGTTGGGGTTCCCGGTGGTGCTTAAAATTGCCTCGCCTGATATTGTTCATAAGAGTGACTCCGGTGGAGTTAGATTGGGCATTGCTAATGCCACTCAGGCGAGCAGGGCGTATAGTGAAATCATGTCATCCATAAAGCAGAGATATCCCAGCGCTATTATTCACGGGTTGACGGTTCAGAAAATGGCTCGTCCGGGCATCGAGGTAATTGTCGGCATGAGCAAGGACCCTCAATTTGGACCAGTGCTCATGTTTGGCCTCGGCGGTATTCTGGTAGAGTTACTGAAGGATGTTTCTTTCAGGATAGTCCCAATTACTAAAAGGGATGCTGCTGAAATGATCAGGGAGATAAAGGGCTACCCTTTACTGAAAGGTTATAGGGGGCAAGAGCCAGCTAACATCGATATGCTGGAAGATCTAATAGTGAGAGTCTCACGGTTTGTAGAGCAAACTCCTGAAATTAAGGAGCTCGATCTTAATCCTATATTTGCCTATAAGGATAGGGTTGTGGCTGTAGACGCCAGAATTATCTTAGAAGGGTAGCGGTTTGATGCTGAGCTGTTGATGCCAAATCTTGCTAGGCATCTCCAGGAAGGAAACCTCTTTTCTTTTGAACAACTTGCTTTGCTGCTTCCTCAATACCTTCCGCGGTCAGCCCAAATCTTCGAAGCAGTTCCTCGGCTTTGCCCGACGAAGCATAATGGTCTTTAAGGTTGACGAAGGACATAGGCACTGGCTTTTCTTCAACTACTACTTGAGCAACACGGCTGCCCAGACCACCGTGTGCTAGATGCTCCTCAGCAACAACAATAGCGCCTGTCTCTGAAGCTGCTTTGATTATAGCTTCCGCATCCAGGGGGTTGAGAGTGTGCATATCAATTACACGGCTATCTATTCCTTGTGTTGCCAGTTTCTGTGCTGCTTGTAAAGCTTTAGCTACCATAATGCCCATGGCTATAATGGTAACGTCTTTACCAGGTCTCAAGGTTATCGACTTACCCACTATGAAGTGATGGTCTTCATGGTAGATGAGTGGTGTCTTGGGACGGCTTAATCTGATGTAAAAAGGTCCGTAGGTAGCTGCAGCCGCTTTTACTGCCTTGGTAGTTTCGATAGCATCAGCGGGGACAATAACAGTAAAACTGGGAAGTGCGCAATATAACGATAAATCCTCGATGGCGTGGTGAGAAGTGCCATCTTCGCCAACGCTAATGCCACTGTGGGTAGCCACGATTTTAACATTTAGCTTTGGTTGGGAAACACACAACCTAACTTGGTCAAAGCAACGACATGAAGCGAAAACAGCGAAAGAGCTGGCAAAAACGGTTTTCCCTGAAGCAGCCAATCCAGCAGCTATGCCTATCATGTTTTGTTCCTCTAAACCACAGTCGAAGAAGCGCTGTGGGAATTCTTGTGCAAAAAAGTGAGTCATTGTTGACAGTGATAGATCGGCATCTAAAACAACAATGTCTTTGTTTTGTTTGCCAAGTTCAATCAGGGTTCTGCCATAAGCCTCGCGAGTGGATGCTTCCACAGTCATGATTATCCCAGCTCCTCTAACGCTCTTTCCGCTTCTTCCGCGGTAGGTGCCTTGCCATGGAATTCAACGTTATTTTCCATGAAGCTAACTCCCTTACCTTTAATGGTATGCGCGATGATGATGGTTGGCTTGCCTTTAATTGTTTTGGCTTCCTCGAAAGCAGCTAGAATTTGATTAAAGCTATGGCCATCTATTTCAATAGTATGCCAACCGAAAGCTTGCCATTTTTCATTTAATGGCTCGACGTCCATGATATTTCGAGTCCAGCCGCTGAGTTGCTGTCGATTACGGTCAATAGTGACGGTCAAGTTGTCTAATTTGAAGTGGGGAGCTGATAAAGCTGCCTCCCAAATTTGCCCTTCTTCACATTCACCATCGCTAAGGAGAACATAAGTTTGATAATCGCGCTCATCAAGCCTGGCAGCTAGTGCGATACCAATGCCGAAGGATAAACCTTGACCTAACGAGCCTGCTGACATTTCCACTCCAGGGGTAAAGTTTCTGTCGGCATGTCCTTGGAGGCGGCTGTCTAGTTTTCTCAATGTGGTCAATTCCTCTACTGGGAAGTAGTCACTTTCAGCCAGGACGGCATATAAAGCTGGAGCGCCATGTCCTTTGCTTAATATAAAACGGTCCCGGTCTTGCCATCCAGGATTATGCGGGTCATAGTGCATAATTTTGAAGTAAAGTGCAGTGATGATGTCTGTCGCTGATAAAGAACCTCCGGGATGTCCGCTGCCTGCTGTAGCGATCATACTAATTATGTGCTGGCGTACCTTTTTTGCCATCTGTGTAAGCTCCGGCACAGATAGATCGAACGGATTGCTATGCATGCTATCTTGAGAGACTACTTTGATGCGATTTGACATTTGCTTACGAGTAGTAAATATTATTAATCTAACTATTGTAAATAAAGATGATTCGTAATGTCTATATGGTAAATGGAATATTTTCAAAAAAATGTGATTGAAGCTAAAATTAAGACTACAAATGTAGTGGTGGCTGAATTAGCCTATGCTAAAAAGGGAGAAGCTTGACATCTGAGCACGAGAGGATTCGGTCTTTTATCGCTATTGAGTTGCCTGGTGAAATTAAGTCTGACCTGGCGGAGTTAGGCAATAGAGTGATGGATGCCAGGCAGCCGTTCGTTAAATGGGTGGACTTTGAGAATGTTCATTTGACCTTAAAATTCTTAGGTAATGTTGCTGTTAATCAGATAACTGAGATAACTGGAGCTATGAGGGAAGCCGTTCGTGGGGTCTCTCCGTTTCGGTTGGAGATTTTGGGTTTAGGAGCCTTCCCAAGAATGGAGCAGCCACGTGTTATCTGGGTAGGTATAAGCGGTGAGACAGACAAGCTTTTAGAGTTACAGCGGACGATGGATTCCAAACTTGTTCGTTTAGGCTTTGCTAGAGAAAATCAATCATTTGTACCACACTTGACACTGGCACGGGTCAGGGATAACGCCTCATTAAGTGATAGAAATGGCCTGGGGCGCTTATTGACCTCTACCAAATTTGAGAGCAAAGGCTATATTACTGTAAATTCTATCAATCTGATGAAGAGCCAGCTAACACCTGACGGGCCTATTTATTCTCGGCTATTTGCTGTGACTTTGCAGGGGTAAATGAGTGTATTTGCTATGGTAAGATGCTTATATTACTATTGTTATATGAGGTGATTAAAGATGCCTTATCAATTGGGGGAAGAGGAAGCTTTACAAAGGCAACGATTAAGTACTGAAGCGATAAATTTGGCCGTGCAAGGACGCTGGGAAGAAGCTGCAAAGTTAAACAGGAATATGCTTGAAAGATTTCCTAACGATATTAAAGCTTATAATCGTCTTGGCAGAGCTTTGACAGAATTGAGGGAATTTGCTCAGGCAAAGGAAGCTTATCTTAAGACACTGGAACTTGCACCGAATAATCCTATTGCTAAGAAAAATATTGCTCGCTTGGATAGTTTACCGGAATCCAGCGTGAGATCTGCTAGTAGACTCAACAAAATTATCCCTGAGCTTTTTGTTACTGAATCAACCAAGTCCGGAATGGTAAACCTTCATAATTTAGCCTCAAGCGACGTATTAGTTACAGTAGCTCAGGGTGACCAGGTGCAGTTGGACGTAGAAGGACAGCGCCTGGTCGTTAAGAATGGTGATGGGGTGTATCTCGGCGAGGTAGAACCTAAACACAACTCACGCCTCACGAAACTGATAAAAGGTGGCAATAAGTATGTGGCTGCCATTTTTGATATAGAAGCAAACAAAATGCAGGTGATAATTAAAGAAGTATATCAGCATCCCGAGCAAAGTGGTATTCCTTCTTTCCCAGGTGAAACCGCAAGGTCTTCCCATTTTTATGCTACGGGAGGATCACTGAGACGAGATGTTGCTGGCAAGGAACAAGGGACAATGGAAGAAGTCGAGCATTTTGACGAGGACATTGAGGATTCCGCTGAAGAAATCTTGCCAGATGGTTTCTCGGTGGTTGAGGATATCGAGTGAAGAACAAAGGAGAGTAAGACACAATGGCAGTAGGGACAATAAAGCCTATTAATATCGAAGAGGAAATGAAGAGCTCCTACCTTGACTATGCTATGAGCGTTATTGTGTCGCGAGCATTGCCTGATGTACGGGATGGCTTGAAGCCAGTGCAACGGCGTATTCTCTACTCCGTGAATGAGTTGGGGATACGCCATAATAGTCCACATAAGAAAAGTGCTCGAATTGTCGGGGAGGTTATGGGGAAATATCACCCTCATGGTGATGCTCCTGTTTATGAAGCTATGGTGCGGATGGCACAGGATTTTTCCTTGAGATACGTTTTAATCGATGGACAGGGTAATTTTGGCAGCGTCGATAATGACCCACCAGCAGCGATGCGCTACACGGAGGCCAGGCTCACTGAGATTGCACAGGAGATGCTAGCTGATATTGACAAAGATACTGTTAACTTCGTTCCTAACTTTGATGCTTCCCTTAAGGAACCCTCTGTCTTGCCAGCAAGATTACCTAATCTGTTGGTTAATGGCTCTACAGGTATAGCTGTGGGCATAGCAACTAATATACCGTCACATAATCTTGCTGAAGTGTGTGATGCCATCACTTATTTGATTGACAACCCTGATGCTGCTATTGAGGAACTTTTGGAGTTTATTGAGGGGCCTGATTTTCCTAGCGGGGGTCTGATCTTGGGCGTTGAAGGAATGAGGAATGCCTATACCACTGGGCAGGGGAAAATTGTGGTTCGGGCTAAAGTTAATGAGGTAACCACCAAGGGGGGTAGAGGACAGGTAATTATCACTGAGCTTCCTTATCAGGTGAATAAATCAGCTTTAGTGGAGAAGATAGCTGAGCTAGTTAAGCAAAGGAAGATTGATGGTATTAGTGAAGTACGGGATGAATCAGATAGAGAAGGCATGAGAATTGTTATTGAAGTTAAGAAAGAGGCATCTATCCAGCAGGTGATTAATAATCTTTACCTGAACACTGTAATGCAGACTGCCTTTTTCATTAATATGGTAGCTTTGGTTAATGGGCAACCTAAGCTTATTAACCTTAAAGAGGCTCTGATTTGTTACATTGATTTTCGCCGGGAGATTATCACCAGGCGTTCTCAGTTTGAACTTCAAAAAGCCAGGGAGAGGGCACATATACTTGAGGGACTTAAAATCGCCTTGGATAATCTCGAGCAAGTGGTCAACACAATTCGTGAATGTGAGACGGTTGAGTCTGCTCGTATCAAGCTAGCATCAGTTTTTAGCTTATCGCAGATTCAGGCACAAGCTATTCTTGACATGCCACTTCGCCGGTTGGCTCACTTGGAGCGAGAGAAGGTAGATGAGGAATATAAGAACATAATAAGCAATATTTCCTACTTAGAAGATTTATTGGCTAATCCCAAGAAGGTATCATTCCTTATTCAGCAAGACGTTGCTGAATTGAAATCGAGGTATGGTGATCACCGGCGGACTATGATTAACGAGGAGGAAGCAGTTGAGTTCCGTAAAGAAGAGCTTATTCCTCACCAAAAAGTGGTGATTATCTTAACTAATCAAGGATTCATTAAGAGAGTCCCGGTTAACATATATCGGCTGCAGCATCGTGGTGGAAAAGGAGTCATGGGGATGGCAACTCGTGAAGCTGACTCTATCAAGCACATTCTGGTAGCTGATACCCATGATAACTTACTTTTCTTTACCGCTTCTGGGAAAGTTTATTCGCTCAAGTGCTACGAAATCCCTGAAGGTTTGTCTCGAGGTACCAAGGGGACTGCGTTAGTCAACTTATTGGTTATTGATTTAAAGGATAAGGTAACCACAATGGTAGCTGCAGCGGATTTTGCATCAGATAAATTCTTGGTGGTGACTACCAAAGCTGGCATGATTAAAAAAACTTACTTACAGAAATTTGCTAAGGTCAGAAAGAAAGGCATTATAAGTATGAGACTTGATAATCGAGATGAGCTAATATTGGCTGGAATAGCTACTAATGCAGATGATGTCATTTTAGTAAGCGAGAATGGGCAGGCTACCAGGTTCAAGGTGGACAGCTTGAGGTGTGCTTCTAGGACTAGTGGCGGCGTTCGAGGTATTCGATTGGATGGTGCTCAGGTTGTCGGCGGGGGTATTGTGTCTCCTAGTGCATATTTGCTTACGGTGAGCGAGAAAGGGTTTGGCAAAGTAACTTTGTTGGAACATTATTCTGTTCATAAGAGGGGCGGCAAAGGGCTTAGAGCTCATAGAGCCAGTGACAAGATAGGTAAAATAGTGGCAGCCAAGCTGGTAAATAGAGATGAAGGCTATCTGATGATGTTAGCAGCTAGTGGCAATATAGTGCGTATCCCCATGAAACAAGTCTCAGTCCAGAGCAGGAATGGTCGGGGTGTACATTTGATGGTGCTGAGTGACGATGATGAACTAGTTTCAATCGCTACCTTGTAGTGTTCTATGCATGATCAGTGCAAACGAAGTAGACAATGATCGAGTAAGGGGCTACCAATGCAGCTACATTCATCAACACAGTTGCCATGCCATCGATTATTGTTCTTCCAGGGCTAATAGCTTTTTGTGGTACCCGAGAACTCCCGTAATATCGCATTATACCCACTTTTCAGCTGGTTTGTTAGGCCTGCAAGGTAGCAAAGGAATCCCCCCTCGGCCTTGTAGATTCTATGATAACGAGTCAGTCTGTCAGCAAGAGCGGGTTTGAAATATCTGCCTTGTATTTTTCACGACAAGCAACTGACCATCGTTGTAAACCACAAGCATTACATTTTCCGTGGCTACAATTTGGCGTTTCCTTTCCTTGCCAAAGGTTGTAATATTCCGTTTCAAGGAATTTTCTAGTTACTCCGATATCAATATGCTCCCAGGGCAATGTTTCATCAACTGTTCGTCTCCGATTAGCATAGAAGGAGATATCAAGTCCATGCTCTTTAAAAGCGCTAACCCATTTTTGGTGATTGAAATATTCGCTCCAGGCATCAAATTTACATCCTAGTTGCCAAGCACGATAGATAACCTTGCTTAAGCGGCGATCACCCATGGATAAAGCTGCTTCTATTTGGCTGGCTTTGAGGTTGAGCCAAGGAAATTTTATCCCTAGTTGGTTTAATCCTCGTTTCAATATTTCATATTTAGGCAGTAATTTTTCTTCCGTTTCCTGTCCTACCCATTGGCAAGGAGTATGAGGCTTAGGAACCAGAATAGATATACCGATACGCAGTCTGCTTTTTCGGCATAGACGACTTATTTTGGCAATGAGATCAACAATGCTTTTTACATCATCAAGGGTCTCGCTGGGCAATCCGATCATGAAGTATAGCTTCAGATTTACCCACTCTTTATTTATGGCGGCTAACGTTTCTAACATAACCTGTTCAGGAATATTCTTGTTGATTACACGGCGTAGTCTTTCACTTCCTGCTTCGGGAGCAAAGGTCAAAGTTATTTTGTGCTGTGGTCTTGTTAGTAATTCAGCCAACTCTGGTGTAACCGAATCCAGGCGTAAACTGGGTAGAGATAGGCTAAGGTGCCTCGCATAATACTGACTCGCTAATTTATTGACGAGGACTTCAATGTCAGTGTAGCTTCCGGTGTCTAAAGAAAGCAGAGACATCTCATTATATCCACAATATT
>Ga0307431_1001923_pt1 | contig 11366 bp, 8 predicted proteins | sample SalMarWE160170MG_FD_202155 | JGI IMG/M metagenome (GOLD analysis project Ga0307431, IMG submission 202155) | Salt marsh sediment microbial communities from the Plum Island Ecosystem LTER, Massachusetts, United States - WE1603-170 | ecosystem: Environmental > Aquatic > Marine > Intertidal zone >... | reverse complement strand
GCCGCCGGTGAACACACCGGAAATCCCCAGCATACCGGTGAAGGTCAGCACCGCGCCGTAGAGGATGCCGGCTTGTTTGGTGCTCTTAGCCAGTGATATAGCAAAGATACCAAAACTGTTCGTCAGCATCACCAACCCAACAGAGAAGACCGCCAGCAGCCCAAAGGACCCCCAATGGATGCCAAAGACAAGGTTCGAGAAGACCATCAGAATCACAATCTGGACGGAGACCATCAGGACTCCTGCCAGTAGTTTTCCATTAAGGATCGTCCTGGTGTCCGTGGGAGAGATAAACAGACGGGCAAGGGTGCCGTTCTCTTCCTCCTCCAAGATGGTTTGGGCTGCCGAGGTGCCCGTGTAGAAAGCATAGAAGATCATCATGCCGCCCATAATACCGCGCAACAGCTTAGTCATGAAATTGCCTTGATCCTCTTCCGCCCCCAGATCAGCGGGAGGGATAATCGTCAGGTCAGCCATGTTTTCCTCAAGAGCTGTGTCCTCATCTTGTGTTAAGGCGCCGATCAACGCCATGCGCTCCTCAGCCGTCAAAACCACCCCTTCGCTTTCCAACGTTTTTAGGATGGATTCAATAGAAAGAGTCGCTGACGAAAACCCATCCACAATTCCCATCATAATAGATTGCACAATCTGTGGGCCCAAACTCAGATCGGGGTCTTTATAGAATTCAATGTTAACGTCCTCTGTTCCCTGAGCAGATAAGGCATTACTAAAATCTGGGGGGATGATCACAGCCAGCCCAGCAGTCTGGGCATCCACTTCAACTTTCGCCTGTGATTCGCTATCTTTTGTAGCGATGTCCATGATATCAGCGAATTCCTCCCCCTTTAAAATCGTAACGAGCACCTCGCCCAAGGAATCGACAATTTCACCGCCATATTCCAAATCTTGAACATAAGGATTGCCATCATCCTGGTTGACGAGGATGACGTCTGTGACTGGCAGTGTGAAATCAGCATCCTCGTCACCTCCCGCACCGCCAAACAAGAATGCGAAAAGAACTGTCATTAATATTGGAACACCGAACATAAAAGCCAACGCGAAGTAACTGCGGAAAGCGCGCCACAAATCCTTGATCGCGATAGAAAGTGTTTTCATATTCCCTTTCCCTTCAATCTCGTAAAGCGCGGCCGGTCAGGTGCAAGAACACAGCCTCAAGATTCGGCTCCTGGATTTCTACAGAGTTGATATGCACATCCACAGAGGCTGCTGCTTCAAAAACACCCGACAAAATCCTGTTACTGTCAGTAACCAGCAAATGAATGACGCCGTTTTCTGAGAAAACATCTTCCACACCGCTGATCCCCTGCCAGGCGTCTTTAGCTTTTACTGGATCACCGCTGATGGTCAGGGTGATCCGGTCCAGCTCTCCCACAATGTCAATCAGCTCCTCATGGGTTCCCCGTGCGATGATCTCCCCGTTATCCATGATGGCAATGCGATCAGAGAGCTCCTGTGCTTCCTCCATGTAATGGGTGGTATAGAGGATAGTGATGCTCTGATCTCGTAGGTTTTTAACAGAGTCGAGAATCTTTCGCCGACTTTGTGGGTCAATCCCCACGGTCGGCTCATCCATAACAAGGATCTGGGGTTCATGCAGCAGCGCCACGCCAACATTCAGCCGCCGTTTCATCCCGCCGGAATACTTGGAAACCACCCCTTTAGCGCGGTCTTCCAGCCCAATTAACGCCAACACTTCATCCACACTCTTGCTCAGTGCATTTCCGCGCAAGCCGTACATCTTTCCCCAGAAGTTGAGGTTTGCCCGTCCTGAAATATCCTCATATAGGGCAATCTCCTGGGGGACAACGCCCAGCGCAGCCTTGGCTTTCTTGGGTTCTGAGGATACGCTGTGCCCCAGCAACCAAACCTCCCCTGCATCGGGTGTCAATAATCCCGAAATCATCCCGATGGTGGTCGTTTTCCCCGCGCCGTTCGGCCCCAATAGGCTGAATATCTCCCCTTGTTGAATCTCAAAACTGACATCCTTGACCGCATGGACGTCCTCAAAATGTTTATCAAGGTTTAAAACCTTTACTGCTATTTCATTCATTTTTCGATCTCCTTAATTTGCGCTGCAAACAATTATCAAATTAATTTTATAATAATTTTTCATACCTCTAAAATAGATTATCTGAGGTATCGGTCTCCAAATTAGTTATTTAACTGCTCATTAACAAGCGTCATTTACCAAATCCGATAGGGCTTTTAGGGTTAAATTCCAAACTTAGTATAAGATTCTTTGATGTCTTCGAAACTGATAGAGTTAAACAAATCCAATTTAACGCATTAACAGCTTATTAGTTAAAACATTTAAAATCAACAAGACATTTTAATCTCGAATAATAATTGGGAATTCCCTTTGACAGAATTTTTAAAAATTCCTTGACAGAAATAAAAAAATGCATAGAATAATTCCAATGCTATGTGTTTAAAAATGGTCTTACCAAACCTGATCTGTCATCTTGCCACGTTCCCCGTGGCATTCATTTTGACTTCAAAAGAGAGCCTTCGTCGGCTCTCTTTTTTTGTGTCTGGAGTTTTGTTGTGAAATTACCCGGTTTGATTGATCCCCACGTGCATATGCGTGAGCCAGGTGCAACGCATAAGGAGGACTGGTCATCTGGGACAGCCGCCGCGTTGGCAGGCGGATTCACTCAGGTGCTGGCCATGCCAAACACTCAGCCGCCCATCCTGGATGAAGCAACTCTGGATCGAGCTTACTCCCTGGCAGCGGAAAAGGCACACTGTGACTACGGCCAATACCTGGGTGCAGGGGCTGACAATGTCGATACCGCCCTAAAAGCAGCTAAAAAAAGCGCTGGGTTGAAGCTTTACCTCAATCAGACCTATGGCCCACTGCGTCTGGATGCGATGACCCTCTGGCTTGCGCATTTCAAATCCTGGCCTAAACACCGCCCGCTAGTAGCCCATGCGGAAGGGCAAACCCTGGCGGCAGCGATCCTTATGGCAGCTCTCACGAATCGTCCACTGCACCTGGCACATGTCGCCACAAGAGAGGACATCCTGATCGTACGTGCAGCCAAAGAACGGGGCTTGAAGATCACCTGTGAGGTGACACCTCATCACCTTTTCCTCACACAAGATGACCTTAAAGGCGGACGCGGCGAAGTCCGCCCCAGGCTTGGGACAAAGGAAGATGTGAACGCCCTTTGGGAGAATTTAGCTGTGATTGATTGTTTCGCCACCGATCATGCCCCACATACGCCAGAAGAAAAAGACGGCGCCAATCCCCCACCAGGCTTCCCAGGGCTAGAAACAGCCCTGCCGCTTTTCCTGACAGCCGTTCATGAAGGTCGGCTTACAATGAATGATCTTGTCAATCGCATGGGTGACAATGTGCGCAAGATCTTTAAAATCCCGCATCAACCGGACACAGGTGTGGTAGTAGACCTAGAAGCAGTATCAACAATCACCGCTAATACTTTACATTCTAAAGCCGGCTGGAGCCCCTTTGAAGGCTGGGTCACGCGAGGCGTTGTCCGAAAAGTAGTCCTGCGCGGGAAAACAGCATTTGAGAATGGGAGGATCCTTGTACCCCCCGGATATGGCAAGCGAATTTGTTAGACATGACCTAATCACGATATCAATTATCCATAAATAAGATAGGAGAAAACAATGACCAGCTTCACACCCCCGATACGCGGGAACAACCGGCACCTGCCTTTTGGCGATCAGCAGGATGCGCTCTTTTACGGCAGAGATATTATTTCCGTCAAGCAATTTGACCGCGAAAAGCTTGAATATATCTTCGGCGTCGCTCATGAGATGTATGAGATGGTCACCCGTGTGGGTTCCTTCGATCTCTTGAAAGGCAAGATCCTGGCAAATTTATTCTATGAACCCTCCACGCGAACTTCCTCATCTTTTACCTCTGCCATGGACCGGCTGGGAGGCAGCGTGATCCCCATTAATAACGTCAGCTATTCGTCCGTGACCAAGGGCGAGTCTCTTCCAGACACCGTCCGTACCCTGGAAGCGTATTCCGACGTGATCGTCCTGCGCCATCCTGAGGTCGGCTCAGCCGCCCTCGCCGCAAAATACGTCCGCAAACCGGTCATCAATGCCGGCGACGGCACCGGCGAACACCCTACGCAGGCACTGCTGGATCTGTTCACCATCAAGGAAGAATTAGGCTGTGTGGACGGCTTGACGGTGACCATGATGGGAGACCTGAGATACGGCCGGACGGTGCACTCCCTCGCCCGACTGTTGACTCTGTTTGATATCAGGCTGAACTACGTCTCACCAGAGCTCCTTCAAATGCCTTCAGAAATTCTTGACGAAATCACCGCATCCGGAACCAAACAGACATCCTATAACGAACTTGATCCTGTCCTCCCCGAGACGGATGTGCTCTATGTCACCCGTGTGCAAAAAGAGCGTTTTGATGATCCCACACAGCACGAATCCCTCAAGGGCAGCTATGTGGTCACGAAAGAAACGATGGAAAAAGCAAAGGATAAGATGATCGTGATGCACCCCCTACCGCGCGTTTGGGAAATCGACATGGCTGTGGACGATGATCCCCGAGCCGCTTACTTCCGCCAAATGGAATACGGCTTATATATCCGTATGGCGCTGCTAGCGATGGTTTTGGGGAAAGCCTGAGTGAACTTCGAAAAATCGCATTACAATAGGAATAACCACACTCACACCCTCAGGAGGAGCCCATGCCCACCTTCTTTGAAAAACTAGATCTACGAGCAAGAAAAATCAATTCTTTACTATGCGTTGGTCTTGATCCACATCCTGAAGATCTGCCAGAGCAAACCGGAAAAGCGGCGAAAGAATTCTGCCTGCGATTAATCGAAGAAACCAGTGAAGTCGCCCTGGCCTTCAAGCCCAACGCTGCCTTCTTTGAGTTGCTCGGTCCGGAAGGTTGGGAGGCGCTGGGTGCCGTTATCCAATCTGTTCCAGATAAGATTCCGGTCATTCTGGACGCCAAGCGGGGGGATATTTCCTCCACCGCCAACGCTTACGCCCGTTCAGCCTTCGAGGTATTGGGTGCTGACGCCATCACCCTAAACCCTTATATGGGCTATGATTCATTAACGCCCTTTATGCAATATGCAGAAAAAGGAATTTTCCTGTTGTGCAAGACCAGCAATGCCGGCTCGGTGGATCTGCAGGACCTGCCGTTAGGCGGTCACTACCGTTTAATGATGGTCTATGAGAAGATCGCCGGGTTAGCAACGGAATGGGGCGCACATGATACTGTCGGACTGGTCGTTGGCGCCACATTTCCCGACGCCCTGCGCCGAGTCCGTCAGGCAGCGCCGGATCAATGGTTTCTGGCACCAGGGCTGGGCACACAGGGCGCAGACCTGAAAGCCGCTATGCGGGCGGGATTGCGGCAGGATGGATTGGGCTTGCTGATCAACGTCAGCCGGGGCATATCCAGAGCGGAGAATCCCCATCACGCCGCAAAAAACCTGGTGCTTCGCTTTCGGGAAGCTCAGAATATCACAAAACCTCGAAAGACGAAACAAAAAAAAGAGGCACCTCAGTTTGTGACGCCACTGGTTGAAGGGTTGCTCTCCATGGGGTGTGTTCGTTTCGGCGAGTTCACGCTCAAGTCTGGATTGATCTCCCCCATTTATATTGACCTGCGCCGTCTGGTGGCTTTCCCCGGATGGATGACACAAGTCGCGGCAGCTTATGTGCAACGGTTAAAAACGCTCGAATTTGACCGAATCGCCGGCCTGCCCTACGCCGCGCTGCCCATCGCCACAGCCGTCAGCCTCCAGGGGAACTGGCCGATGATTTACCCCCGCAAGGAAGCTAAGGATTACGGTACAGCAGCGGATGTTGAAGGGATCTATCACCCCGGTGAAACGGTGGTTCTCATTGATGACCTGGCGACCACCGGCGGAAGTAAATTTGAAGCGATTGAAAAGCTGACCGCGGCCGGGATGAAAGTGCGCGATGTGGTCGTGCTGATCGATCGTGAATCCGGGGCGAAAGAAGCACTCGCAAAGGAGGGACTTAAGCTGCATGCCCTGTTCACACTGACCCAGCTTCTGGATTACTGGGAGGAAACCAAACGCCTGTCCGTTGAACAGCTTGAAAAAGTGCGGGATTTCCTGCGAGAAACCGGCCCTGAATAGGATTTCCTATGTTCCGTTCGCTGCGTTACAGGGTTGATAATGAGCAGGTCGTCTTAGTTTTGACGATCCTATTGATGTTGGGGGTGATCATACTGACATCCACAGTCACTTTCTGCATCAGCGGAATTTTCATCATCGCCATGTTCATCCTCAGCGCATCACTGATTCGTTCCCACCACCGGGGTTTGATGCGTGATGCGCTTTCCATTAATGACGTACAAACATCTGAGCTTGCAGACATCGTAGAAGAGTGTGAGAAAAAGCTGCAGCCAGGTGAAATTGACGCCTTCCTGGTGAACGCCGATCAGCTCAATGCCTATACTTTCGGAATCACCAGCCCAAAAGCCCTGGTGATCTATTCCCCCATGCTCAAAGTGATGACGGAAGGTGAATTAAAATTTGTCATCGGTCACGAGATGGGGCACGTCGCCCTGGGTCATACCTGGCTCAACACAATACTGGGCGGCATGGCTGGGATTCCAGCTCCCTTTGGCGCAGCGGTGCTGCTGTATGCCGCGTTCAGGTGGTGGAACCGCCTATGCGAATTATCGGCTGACCGGGCAGGGCTGCTGGCTTGCGGGGATTTGAACCTGGCTGTCTCAGCTTTGGTGAAACTGGTCGCTCTGGAAATACGCAGCCAGCGCGACTTTGAACGAGCCGTAGCGGTGATCGATGCACAGGATGATCTTGCTTCCAACCGCCTGGCTGAAGCTTTCCAGAGCCATCCTATGCTGATCCGTCGGATCAACAGGTTGCGAGAGTACGCCCGAAGCAGGGAGTACCAGCATTTGCAGGCGGGGGTTAATCGGAACGTAGGTATGGAAACAGGAAAATCTATTTAGAGGGATACGGAATCCAGGCATCCGAACAGCCATCCTTAAAACATGAGTGTTTATCAGGTTTTCGCAAAAGCAACCGGCAAATTAAATGTGATTGACCAGACATGATAAATCTGCTTTGGTAACAGGGTACCAATCCTCTATTTTATTTAAGAGATCCGTACATTTTGTAAGATTTTTGCTTTGTAAGAGTCGTATTAATAAAGAGGAGCTAAATTGACCGAGTTCGAGGAGGTATATAAGGCTTATTTCAGTGATGTGTTCCTATATATCAAGAAGCTTTCCGGTGATGACAGTCTTGCTGAAGAGATTACAAGCGAAACCTTTTTTAAGGCAATGCAAGCCATCGATAAATTTCGTGGCGATTGTGATATTCGTGTATGGCTGTGCCAGATTGCAAAGAACACCTACTATTCATATTTGAAGAAGCAAAACCGATTATTAGAGATAGATGATCTTGAAGTGTTGAATACCCACATCTCGCTAAAAATTGAAGAAAATATGATCGTTCAGGATAAAGCAATGAACTTACATGCCCATCTGCACAATTTGCCAGAGCATTATAAAGAAGTGTTTATGTTAAGGGTGTTCGCGGAACTCAGTTTCAAACAGATCGGAAGCTTATTTTCAAAGACAGCAAATTGGGCATGCGTCACTTTTTACCGTGCAAAACAAAAAATCATAGAGCAAATGGAGAAACAAAAACATGAAAAATGAGTGCATGATTGTCAAAGATTTACTGCCGTTGTATATCGAAAATCTCGTTAGTGACGAAACCAGAGTATTTGTGGATGAACATCTTACAGCCTGTGAAGATTGCCGAGCTGCGCTTAAACAGATTCGAACATCACCGGAAATAACCAGTGATGCTGGTGCTGTTCCGTTGAAGAGGATAAAGAAACGCCTGAAACAACAGAGGTTAAAAAGTGTTTTCCTCGCAGTTGTCCTTGTAATGGCCTTTTTAATTGCTGGATTTGGTTATTTGACGGCGCCACGGTATGTGCCTTATTCAAAAGATCTGCTTTCCGTCTCAGAAGAAGATAATGGTACGACAATTATTTCATTTAATGAAGATAAAGCTACATCCTTTGATGTCAACGATGTAGTTCCAAGTGATGATGGTGATAATAGCATCCTATTCATCCATGCCTGGAAAACAACCTGGGATTCACTCTTTTCTGATGGAAAGGTGGTTCATAATATGGTCTTGAGGTCAGAAGATAAAAACCATATTGGTGCGATCTTTTATTCACCAAACATGCATGAAGAAGCCGTAAAAATCTGGGGGGATGATATTGATTTCCACGTTATCGAATTACCGAGATTGACATTGGGATATTATCTGATCATTGCTGTGCTTGCTGTCTTCGTGGGCGGGGTACTGATGATTCTCTTCCGCAAGAATTTGAAAATAAAAACATGGATTGAGAGAGTATTTTTATTCCCTATGGCATACATTATCAGTCATGTCATCACGAAAGGCTTTACTACAACAACCTATTCATTTCAGCGTGATCTTTCTTTTATCCTGCTTGTTACAATACTTATTTACATAGCTGGTTTGTTTGGTATAAGCGTATATCGAAACAAAAAGAAAATAAAAATGGGTCTTGATACCCAGTAACGCTATGATGCATCATATAACGCTTATGATATCGGCCAGACATGGGAGTTCTTCTTCGGGAAAAGGCCATTGATTAGGTATGCGGTTTCCTGATCCTTGGTAGAGCAATCCATGAAGGCATAATCTAATTCTTCCATTGTCCGATGGCCAAACAGCAAATGCAGGAAAACCAGCGGGGGAAAGTTTACAAAAGCCCCCTCCAATTCATCAAATGACAGCGCTTCAACTGCCGCAAGATGCCCCTCTTTGAAATCTATAAGCAATCCATCCCGATAAAAATTGAGCTTGATTTCACCGGTGTAGTTCGCGAAGGCGGACTCTGACAATCGCTTTTCCAGAACTGGAGCGATCTTCCGGATGAATGCCGGCAAATCAGGCACACGGACGTAATAGGCATAAGGCTTCTGAATTCTCGGCAGCCGCGAAGCCACCACATCAAAAGCGGGGTGATCTTCGCCGAGAAAAAAACTGAACGCCTTTTGCGGCTGGTCTTGTTCCTCGCCAAGTTCCTTACCTTTTTGCCATAAGAAGCGTATCACGCTGGGAGTGACTTCAGCCCAGGAAACCCCAGGGGCTAGCTCATAAACGGTTAACGCTGATCCTGCCCGCCATTTGACCGGCGGGATGCCGATAAAGCCCATGGATGTACCTTCCTGATCTTCGATGACATAGATTTCCCGCCGGTTGATGTTATATTGGCTTTTACCGGTGAGTTCATAGCGCCACTGCGCCTCATCCCACACCGCGCTGATCATGTCACGGTGACAACCGCTTTCGTAAGCCGCCATCAAAAAGGGAATATCCGCTTCACCAGCCAGGCGAAAACTGAACGGCTCTTTCTCATCCTCCTTCAATTCAGGTAGGTGAGGCTCATACCCCGAACGTCCGCCTTCGAGGTCCAAGGCCATGGCATAGCCAAACTGCCGATAATAATAGGGGATGCCGGTGATCACCTGGGCCAATTCGCCGCGCACTTCACCCCATTGATGCATAATATCAAATTGATGGCGCACCAATCCCCGCCGCCGGTAATCCTTCTTCGTGCCGACCAGCTCCGGCCGTCCCACTTTGAAGGGGATGCCTTCATAAGCCCAGGTCTGGGAGATCAGGCAGCAGGTTGAGACGATCTCACCAGTGTTGGTATCTTCGACGACGGTAAAATCGCTGGTGTCAAAGGTCGGCCCTTCGCCGCTCATCAGATCCCGTGTCCAGTCCTCCAGCCCCTTTTCATCCCACTTATCCTCGCCGTGAATTTCCCGATTAAATTTAACCAATGCCTCTGTGTCATCAGGGGTTGAGTGCCGGATGATGATGCCATTTCCCAAGTCACGAATGATATCATAAGCCATAATATACTTTCTCCGTTGTGTACCTGGCTAAAATTCTACTTGAATTTAACATAACTACTGGCCTTAGATTACTATCATTAATGAAATTTCATTACGCCAGTAGATGCACCGAAAAAAATCTTAAAAAACTCCGTGAACGAGTCTAAGTCCACGGAGGTTATAATTCTCATTATTTTACGCTCAGGTTAATTTTTCCAGCTTGGTCACCATCTCATCAATCACATCAAAACCGCCCTGCCAGAAATCAGCCGTGGTCACATCAATTCCGGCATTGCTGAGCAGTTCCACCGGTGCCACTGAGCCGCCGGCTGAGAGAATACGCATATAGCGGGGTTTGAAGGAGTCACCTTCCTCCTGATACTGCTTATAAAGAGAAAGCACCAGCAGTTGACCGAAGGCGTAGGCATAGACATAGAAGGGTACACCATAGAAATGGGGGACCATCACCCACTCCCAGCGGAACTCATCCGAGATCTCCACCGAGTCACCAAATTCGCTCTTCAAATTCTCCAGATAAGCCTCAGCCAAATCCTTCACCTGCGCACCTTCAGCAATCAAACCATGGGCGGTCTGTTCAAACATCGAGAAATAATTCTGCCGCAGGATCGTGGCAAAGGCATCATCCATCTGGCGAAACAGCAAATCCCTCCGGACGGCTTCATTGCTTTCCTGCGCCAGGAGTTTATCCACCAGCATCATCTCCCCAAAGGTAGAGGCGGTTTCCGCCAGGGGGAGGCAGGCATGCTGAGTGAGGGCTGTATGTTCCTGCGCCATCAAGCTGTGGATACCGTGACCCAGCTCGTGTGCCATAGTGGCAACGTCATCCGGGCGCCCTTGATAATTCAGCAGCACCCACGGGGTCAGGTCTGGGGTGACCGTGGCACAGAAAGCGCCGCTCATCTTGCCTTTGCGCACTTCACTGTCCACATGGCTGGCGTCGAAAATTTGCTTTGCCATATTGGCGAACCTTGAATCAAACTCATCAAAGGATTCCAAAACAATTTCCGCCGCTTCATTAAAATCATATTTCTTGTCCGACTTCTCAACCGGGGCATATATGTCATACCGTCGCAGCTTGTCCATGCCGATCCGTTTAGCTTTCAAGCGGAAAAAACGGTGGAAGTGCTTGGCGTTCTTTCGGTTGACATCCAACAAAATTTCAACAACTTCATCGGGAATATCGTTGACCAGGTTTCGGACGGAAATGGGGGAATTAAAGCCGCGCAGTTTGATGTTCTCATTGCGCCAATCCCGCACAATGGCTTGATAAATCTGGCCCAAAATGGGGGAATCCTCTTCATACACCCGGAATAGTTCCTGATAAGCCCTTCCCCGCAGATCAGCGTCTGGCTCCCTGACCAGCGCCATCAACTCGCCCCGCGTCATCTCCTTTTCTTCCCCATCA
>Ga0307431_1001918_pt1 | contig 11384 bp, 12 predicted proteins | sample SalMarWE160170MG_FD_202155 | JGI IMG/M metagenome (GOLD analysis project Ga0307431, IMG submission 202155) | Salt marsh sediment microbial communities from the Plum Island Ecosystem LTER, Massachusetts, United States - WE1603-170 | ecosystem: Environmental > Aquatic > Marine > Intertidal zone >... | reverse complement strand
AATCGAAAAAGTAATCGAAAAAAATCCTCCTTGCATATAGGGCATCGTAAGTTACCCGAAAACAAGGGGGATGCACTGATGGTACGACACGCAAGCCTGTTTAGTCAACTGATTGCACTGTTTAATCGCCAAAAATTTTATGAAAAAACATGATGAAACTATTGCCCGCAAAGTATCATTGGTACCCGGTTCAATTGTCGCCATGGATCGAGCCTACAATGATTACAAATTATTTGCACTCTGGACCGAAAACCAACTAATTCAGCAGTCGGGGTGTTTTTCTTATAAAGCTTGGTAAATAGCGTAATGAATGATCAGCAGCGAAATTATACACTGTTTGAATACATTAGGGATAGTTAAGAAAAAACAGCGGTATTTTGTGTCCGTAATTAAAATGCGTTGAGCGAGTAGTCATATAACCTATTTATTTAAAGCCATATTTTCTGTTCTTTCTTTACGAACCCTTATGTATGAGTTTGTATGATGGAGTCGCTGATTATTCATGGAGCTATTGAATCGAAAAAACTCCCCGACCCCTCATTTTATATAAACATGGCAGCAATGCTGTCTAAGTAAAGCATGCCCCTGGATGTCAGCGCGCAGCGGTTTTGAGAAAGCTCTACAAACCCTCTTGCTTCAAGCACGGTGATGATATCCTCGAACATGGTTTTAAAGTTTACGCCAAATTTTTTATCAAAAACATCAATTAAAATTCCTTTTGTCTGTCTCAGCCCCAGGTAAATCGCCTCTATCACAAGCTGTTCCATACTGAGTCGTTCCTCTCCTGCACGCGGAAGTTTCTCAGCCTCAAGATCCTGTATATATTTTTCCACATCGGCACAATTCCAGTATCGTTTCGGCTCCAGAAATGAATGGGCCGAAGGCCCAAGCCCGATGTAGGGAACAAATTTCCAATATTTCATATTATGCCGCGACCGGTTAAGCTCGGCACCTTTGAGGCCGGAGCTGCCCACGCTTCCGCGTGCAAAATTTGATATCTCGTACTGAACATAGCCATGGTCGCTTAAAAATTCCAGGGTGGTCTCAAACAACTCACATACCTGGGGCTCAGCCAAAGGCTTAAGGCGACCTTCTTGACGGTCTCTGTATAGAGGAGTGCCCGGTTCAAAGGAAAGTATATAGCAGGAAAGATGTTGGGGCTCAGACTCAACCGCAAGTTTCAAGTCCATAAGCCACGATTTTTTTGTCTGGTTCGGAATACCGTAAATCAGATCGAGCCCGATGTTTTTAAACCCGGTCTTTTGCGCCCAAGTTATTGCAGCGCGGGCATCGCGGCCCGAATGGATACGCCCGAGAAAATGAAGATTTACAGGATCAAACGACTGAACCCCTATGTTTATTCGATTGACGCCGGCATGTTGATACCCCTCGAATTTATTTAAACTAACGGTGCCGGGATTTACTTCCAGGGTGATTTCAGCATCGGCAAGAATTTCATAGGATTCACGGGCAGTCCCAATGATTTTTCCAATTGTTTTTGCGTCCAGAACCGATGGTGTGCCGCCACCGATATAAAGGGTGTCAAACGTTAAATTCCCGCCCCGGGTCATGCGCATTTCAGAGACTAAGGCATCTATAAATGCAGGATGTAATGACGTATCGGTTATGGAATAAAAATCACAATAGGGACATTTTTTAAGGCAAAAAGGGATATGGATGTATAACCCGGCATCCATATCAACTTTTTACATCCTCTGCCAGCTTTATCCCCAGATCCAAAGCGTTGCGGTTGATCTCCAAAAAACTATCAGGAATTCGGTTTTTAAGCACTTTCATTATGGATTCGGATTTAACAAGATCTGTCAGGCTTATTACGGCACCGAGCATGCAGATGTTGAATACAATGGGTTTTCCGATTTTTTCCATCACTGCCTGGTGCATGGGCAATTCTTTCTGCCTGGCATCGACCTTTCTCTGAATCTTTACATAACGGCTGTCTGTAATCAAAAGCCCGCCGGGTCGTATGATGGGATAAAAATTATTGTAGGCTTCTTGGGTAAGACAAACCAGCACATTGGGCTGGATTACCTTGGGATAATTGATGGCTGAATTGGAAATAATAACATCGGAGCGTGTGGCTCCTCCTCTGGCCGCTGGTCCATAAGCCTGTGACTGCACCGCAATCCGATTTTCGTAAAGTACGGCCGCTTCAGCCAGTATGATGGCAGCGGTAATAACGCCCTGCCCGCCGGAGCCTGAAAATACCAATCTGCATCTTTCCATGATTACCTCTTTGATTCCATAAAAACCCAAAATCCGCATCAATTGTTATCGAAAACGGCTATTGCAGAATTTAGTTAAAACGTATCTGAATCGGCCGAAACTATTAAGTTCTTCCTTTCATGGCCCTTTCAATGATTTTGTCATACTCACTGCAGTATTCCGGCATCTCTTTTTCTACAAAAACACCCCGTTCAATAAGATCGGGATTTTCTTTCTTGGCTTTGGACCCAATGGGTATGGTATTGTTTTTGAAATACTCCATCATATCGACTGCGCTTCCGGCACGGTTCTGTATTCCGAAATAGGTGGGGCACTGGGACAACACTTCCACCACTGAAAATCCTTCGTGCAAAATAGCCTGTCTTAGAATCTTAGTTAATTGCTGAACATGATAGGTGGTACTGCGGGCCACGAAAGAAGCGCCTGCGGCCGCAGCCAGTTCTACCGTATCAAAAGCGTAATCTATATTTGTATATGGCGCCGTGGTTGCCAGGGTTCCATAGCCCGACAGGGGGGAATACTGTCCTCCGGTCATACCGTAGATGCGATTGTTCATGACAATAGCGGTCAAATCGATATTTCTTCGAGCCGCGTGTATGAAATGATTTCCGCCAATGGACAGTGCATCGCCGTCTCCCATGGGAACGATAACGTTCAGTTCAGGAAGACTCATTTTTACACCGGTGGCAAAAGCCAGGGCACGACCGTGAATGGTGTGAAGGGTGTGAAAATCAACATATCCTGAGATCCGGGACGAACATCCGATCCCTGAAACCACTACTATTTCATTCTTGCTCATTCCCAGTTTTTCAATGGCTCTTAAAAGACTGTTCAGCACGATCCCGTGCCCGCACCCCGGACACCATATATGCGGGAAAAACCTTTCTCTGAGAAAATCCTTTATTGCCATAACTTACACTCCTTTTCCCTGGATAAGCCGCAGTATATCTCTAATATTCGTAGGTGTTATAAAAACACCGTCAATACGATTGGCAAGAAACACTTTCTCGGGCCGGTCGACAGCTTTTCTTACTTCTTGCATGATCTGGCCCATGTTCATTTCCACAACCACAACGTATTTTGCATTTGCACATTTTTCTCGAACAAGATCATACGGAAATGGCCATAATGTCTGGAGTTCCAGAAGTCCGAGCCGTTCTCCTCTTGGCCTGCGACTAGCCACTACATGATTGGCCGACCGGGCTGAAGACCCGTAAGAAATCAGGATGCACTCAGCGTCTTCAAGGAAATACTCTTTGAACCGGGCGATTTGATTCACATTGTTCTGAATTTTATCCACTAAATGGCGAAGAAGACCATGAACTATTTTTGGATTGTCTGACGGAAACCCCCACATGTCATGAAACAAGCCGGTAACATTGTAGCGGTGCACACCGCCAAAATCAGACATGGGAAGACGGCCGTCTTCCCTTGGCAGATAGGGATGATAGTCCACACCTTCTCTCACGGATGTCCGGAGTCTTTCCACTAACGGAAGTTCTCCTTGTTCCGGCATCAGTAACCGTTCCCGCATGTGTCCCACGACCTCATCATATAGCAGGATAACAGGCGTTCTGTAAGTTTCTGAAATATTAAAGGCATCAACGGTGGTTTCAAACACATCCTGGTGGTTGGATGCCGTAATCGTGACAATGGCATGGTCCCCATGGGTACCCCATCGGGCCTGATTTACATCCCCCTGGCTCACGTGAGTGGGAATGCCTGTAGAAGGTCCGCCACGTTGTACATTGACAATCACACAGGGAATTTCCGCCATAATCGCATACCCCAGAGCTTCCTGCATCAAAGAAAAGCCGGGACCGCTGGTGGCGGTCATGACTTTACTGCCGGTAAGGGACGCCCCGATAATAGTGCACATGGATGCAATTTCGTCTTCCATCTGAATAAACTTACCCCCTTTTTGGGGCAAACGGTATGACAGAAGCTCTGCAATTTCCGTTGAGGGTGTTATGGGATAGCCTGCAAAAAAATCGAGGCCTGCATACAGAGCGCCTTCCACACATGCTTCGTTACCTTGAACAAATTTTATGTTCTTGTTTTTCATTAGTCATCCTGTTCTGTTTCTATTTCGATGGCAAGATCGGGACAGCGAAGTTCGCACATTTTGCAACAGATACAATCCGAACGTCGCGCGGCAAACACCTTGTCCGCGTCATCAAGTTCCAGTACATTCTTGGGGCAAAAATGGACACATATACCGCACCCTTTACACCATTCCCGGTTTATTACATGTGCTTTTAGCTTAGGTTTTGCCATGCATATTCCCTCTCATTTTTTCCAACGCTTTATATTATACATTCTTTAATTGGTTATTTTCTTAACGTCTTAATGTCAAGTAAATATGGGGATCTACAGCTCACCCATACTTAAGCCGGACGTTTAATCAACAGTCCGGCATTTGGTATTGCTGCTATGGGTCCGCTTGATTGTTTCACATGCATTTTTGCCTGATCCATGGAAATTTTCTCAACACCGATGGTCTCACAGACAGAATCACTCAATTTTGTTACCAATAAAATTTTGATTCGCTGTAATTTTGACATCATGGAAAGTGCCGTACCACCGTTTCCTTCATAATTTTCCGATAGTTTGTTGAATGCCCTCCCCCAATCGCCGATTTTAAACCACGGCAAAAAAGTTTTTGACCCCACACCGTCAAGACATTCTGCCAGAACAATCAACCGACCGCCGTCACGAACAAATTTTGCTGCATTATCTATGGCCTTATGGCTTTGAATAAAGTTGATATCTTTTGGATATCCGCCGCAGGACGCGATGACCAGATCATATTCCCGCGTACACACAATCTCACAATTTTTTCCATGTTCGGCACAGGCCTTCCGAAAATGATCGGTTCCAGCGCCCGGTAATAAATCGCAAACATTTCCCAAACTATCAAGAATTCCATGGACGGCCAAATCGGCAGGGAGAAATGTTTCATATTCCGCTAAATCCTCTGCCAGCGGATTTTTGTCCAATACACCTGATTGACATAAAGGAGAAAGGGTGTGACGCTCTGAATCCAAAAACAGCCCATGGTTGTGATATATGGCTTCTCTCTGGCCCAACCCCGGGAAAATCATCTTTCGCCCGCCACCGTATCCCGCAAAATAATGGTGTGAAATTGCACCGAAAGTTATAAGAAAATCGGCTTCAAGAATATCGCGCCGAATAAGCACCGGGGTGGCGCGCGAGGTCTTTCCCAAATTTACAAAACAATTATTATCCAGACAATCGTGATGAATAAATCGTACTTTCTTATAGGTATCACCGTAGGCTGCAAGACATTCTTTATCCGTCTGGCGCCGGTGAGTGCCGTATGCGATGAACACGGTAATGCGATCCGATCCAGCCCCAAAGTTCTCCAGCGTATCGAGCAGCACCGGCAAAAATTCCGGATAACCGCACAAACGGGTTTTATCCGCGAGCACCACGGCAACGTTTGTAAGATTTGGCTCCAACCGTTCAAGTGCATAGCCAATTCTTGAAGCAAATTCAGGTGCGGTTATTCTTGTTTCCGGTTCATTTACTTGCAAAATTTCCGTATGATCCGGAAGGTTAAAAGGAATTTGTCCGGTTCCATATTTAAAGATTACGGATGATTTCTTCTGCAAATTCCGAGCATTTGACTTCAACTGCACCCTCCATCTGCCGCGCCAGATCATAGGTGACCCGCTTTTGTTCCACTGTTTTTACTAATCCTTCCCTCACACGGTCCGCAGCCTCTTTCCAGCCAAGATAGTCGAGCATCATGGTCCCGGAAAGAATCAAAGATCCGGGATTCACTTTATCCTGTCCCGCATATTTTGGAGCCGTACCATGGGTGGCCTCAAAAAGAGCATATCCGTCACCGATATTTGCTCCCGGCGCCAACCCGAGTCCTCCCACCATGGCAGACAGCGCATCGGACATATAGTCGCCGTTTAAATTGGGCATTGCCAGCACATCATACTCTGCGGGACGCAAAAGAATCTGCTGGAACATGGCATCTGCGATCCGATCCTTGATCACGATCTTGTCCCGAGGGATTTCTCCGTTATGTTTTTCCCACAGATCTTCTTCAGTAATGACCCGTTCACCGAATTCTTCCCGCGCAACTTGGTATCCCCAGGTTCGAAAAGCGCCTTCGGTAAACTTCATGATATTTCCTTTATGAACAAGGGTGACGCTTTCCTTTTTATGCTCAAGGGCATAATCAATGGCCATTCGCACCAGACGGCGGGTTCCGAAGCGGCTGATGGGTTTCAAACCGATACCCGATCCGGCTCGAATTTCCCTTCCATCCTCGATTTTTACCAGATCGATGATTTTTTTCGCCATTAAAGAATCCGCTTTCCATTCAAGTCCCATGTAAACATCTTCGGTATTTTCTCTGAAAATGACCATGTCAACGTCCCAAGGCCTCAGCATGGGGCTTGGAATACCTGGAATATATTTTGTCGGCCGAACACATGCATAAAGGTCCAGTTCCTGTCGCAAGCTTACATTTATACTCCGGATTCCTTCCCCCACCGGAGTCGTCAGAGGCCCTTTTATGGCAACGCGATGAATCCTGATCTTTTCCAGGGTTTCTTCTGGAAGCCAGGTTTGTGTCTGATTAAACGCTTTCTCACCGGCCAGAACTTCCAGCCACGCCGGGCAGCCCGCCAGATGTCCGGACCGGTGCCGTCACCTTCGATAAAGGGAATAACCGGAAAATCAGGAACATTGAGTTTTCCATCATCCGAATAAGTAATTCTTCCATTATCCTCTGTCATATATACTCCTTTTCTTTTTTTAAATAAACATAAACGTTCAGGGTTCACGGTTCAACGCCATTAACCCTGAACCTTTGAACCTTTGAACGCTTAAAAAAACCTATATAAACCTTTTCATCAACTCATCAATAACTTCATCCACATTTTCCCAAGTAACCCCAAATTGTCGGCAGGCCTTTTCGGCCTTTTTCAGCCTATGAGGGCTTTCCATATCGCTGATACGCGAAAAGAATCCGAGCCTCCTTCCCACCTGATACACGCATTGTCGTTCGGGCTCCATTGCCAGAAATGTGCGAATGATTTCAAGCATATTTTCTTTATCCTGGGGCAGCGTGCCTTCCACGGTTTCAAAAAGGTTCAGGATGTGATCACTTTTTACAACGCTGTTAATACCGTTCAGTGCCTGGATCAAAAGCAGAATCTCTTTGGCCATCATAAGATCGGTGCATTTTTCAAAACGACCGGCCTCCCAATCATCGAAAAGCTCCACACTGTTGGGAATCGCCAGGGTTCGAAGCCTTATGAAATCAGGATTGATACAGTTTAAGGCATCGGCTGTTTCCAGTGCATGGATCTTTGAATACTCTCTTCCGCCCAGTCCCGGCATTATATATTCGGAAAGTTCCATTCCGGCCTTTTTTACCTTGAGACCCGCCTTAACATGAGTTGCTTTGGTAACCCCTTTTTTAGCCATTTTGAGAACCTTGTCTGAGCCGGATTCAAGACCGATATGAATTCTGTTTAAGCCGGCATCCTTTATCTCCTTGAGATCACTATCTTTGATCCGGGCAATGGTATGGGACCGTGCATAGGATGTTATCCGCTGAACCCAGGGTAAGCGGTTTTTAAGATGTATCAGAATCTCTACAAGGTCGTATGGCTTTATAATCAGGCTGTTCGCATCCTGGATAAAAATAGAATTCATTCCGCCGGCAAACCAGTTCAAGGCGGCGTTGAAGGCTATAGGGTCCGTTTGTTCATAATTTCCGGCTGCTTTAAGCATCTCGGTTCGGCGAATACGGCCGTATTCGTCGGCTATATTCCGTATCATTTGAATAGACGTGTGAATGGCGTCAATATCCTTTTTAACATGATCAACCGAACGAATGGAAAACCGTGATCTTTTATAAACGGGACAGAACGTACAGCGGTTCCATGGACAGTTGCGAGTGACACGAATCAGCAGGCTGTAAGCCTCGCTGGGCGGCCGTATGGGCCCCTGTTCAAATCCCTGGTATGATTCATCTGTTTTGCGCTTCCGACTCATACTGTTCAATCCATCCTTAACTAGTTTCCATCCAGAAAAGGCCCTTTTCCGCAATCTCTGCGTCAATCTGCGGAATTACTTGTGCTACGTACTACTTGTACGCCTCCGCGTAATTCCTTGATTGCCTTGACCTTGCGAAAAATTGCTCATTTCTGAATTGGAAACTTAATTTGTGCCCGATATAGATTTATGGATGGGCACTAACTATTCACGAGTTGCCGTTGATCATTTAGGTTTTACCATTCAATCATTTAATGATATACATAAAAGCCAGGAAATCAAGACATATACTGGATACTTGATGCTGGATACCGGATATTGGGATTTAATATTGAAAAAATCAATGGGATAATTTAGCGATGGATTGTTCTTAATACCTGAGCCTTGTACGAGTCGGAGGTTTTCATATGCAAGGCACTTAAGGGCGAAGTCATAGTCTGCTATTGCGAGCCCTTAATAACGCAGCGGATGAAAGCCTCCGGCTCGCCCTTTGGGTGAAAATTAATGAATAAAAAAAATCATTATACCATATACCATTTGGGTAAAACGTATAATTACATTACGTTGTATAAATCCGGTTCAATCAATTAACCTGAAGATTCTCATTAATTTTCATGCAAGATTTAGGTAATAACTCTGGCGCGGCTTGGGCTTACGGGCGCTTAAGTACAAGTTTCAGTCGGTTGGAAAGAGATGCACGCCGTGGTGGAGCGTTCTCCCTGTATTGGGATTCAAATGCGTTTACCCTGTCCAATTAATATTTGATACCTTTGACAAATGTTGGCGATTTAGAATAAAATTGACACGCCATCTTAAACGGAGCGTTTTAACTTTGAAGAAATTACGGATCACTATCATATTCATGCTGATTTTTGTGTTTTTCGTTGCAATAGCCGTATATGTGGATATCTTTAGATACGCTGACAAACCCGCAAGTGCCGAACCTGTAAAACAGGTTATCATTGTTAAACCCGGCCAGAAATTCAAGTCTCTTTCCGAAATACTGCATAAAAAAGGGGTTATTAATCATCCAGTCAAATTCAGGTTGTTTTCCCGTATTAAAGGCTATGATAAAAACATAAAAGCCGGAGAATATGTCCTTTCCCCTAACATGACACCAAAAATAATACTTGAAATCTTTGTCATGGGGAAGGTCCGTCTCCACAGGCTCACCATACCGGAAGGATATAACCTGCGGCAGGTTGCACAGGTTGTATCCCGGGCAGGATTCGGAACCCAAAAAGATTTTTTAAAGGCCGCAACACACGACGATCTGGTGCATTCCAAAGGAATTGATGCCCAAACCTTTGAGGGGTATCTTTTTCCCGACACCTATTATTTTACCAAAGACGCCACACCCGAAAAGATCATATCTTCAATGGTGAAACGTTTCTGGTCCGCGTTCAAGCCGGAATGGAAAAATCGAGCCAAAACCCTTGGATTTACAATCCACCAGGTGGTAACACTTGCATCGATTATTGAAAAGGAGGCCGGTGTGGCCGTCGAACGGCCCATTATCTCCTCGGTTTTTCACAATCGTTTAAAGCGGAGAATACGTCTGGAAAGCGATCCCACGGTTATTTACGGCATAGAAGACTTTAACGGCAACATTACCCGAAGAGATCTTGTCGAAAATACACCTTACAACACTTATAGAATCAAAGGGCTCCCTCCGGGGCCTATTGCAAACGCCGGAACCAAGGCCATAGAAGCCGCCCTTTACCCGGCAGACACCCGGTTCCTTTATTTTGTTTCAAAAAAAGACAGCACGCACCAGTTTTCAACAAACATAAAAGATCACAACAGGGCCGTGCGAAAATATCAATTACGTAAGTAAAGAATCCTGACCCAAAGGACCAGGCTTTGGTTTGCCCTTGAAAGGGGCTGTTTTACTTAAAGCCGTACAAGTTAAAAGTGTCTAAAGTGAACTAAAGTGCCTAAAGTTATGGTGTCGCTTCGCTCCGCTGTTTTTATATAATTAACAGAATTCCTTAACTTTAGTTCACTTTAAACTTTAGTTCACTTTAAACTTTAGTTCACTTCAAACTCTTGCAGCGATTCTTCAGGCAGAGCCGGAAAACTCTGACCTGGCACCAAGGACCAGGTTTTTCAGGGCAAATAAAAAAAATGTTGACCGTATCTGAAAAAGACGTCGAAAAGGCGCCCACGAATATTAGAGCAATCCGCCAAAAGGTGTTTGAAACCGTTTCTGAATCTAAAAAAAAGCTGACTTACGGTGAACTGGAAAAAAGACTCTCCCAAAAATTTGCGGTCCCTAAAAAACTGTTAAAAACGGCCATAAATGAACTGGTGGCAGATCGCCAACTGGTCTATACTTATAAATTTGGATGTTCGTTCCTGGAACAATCCTTTAACAAACCCACCCGCATCTCAAAACGGGTTGTTCTTAAACCGCCCGGGATGCGTTACCCGCCGAAATCCCATGACGTGGTCATTGATATAGCGCAAGGTGCGTCTTTCGGCTCGGGAGAACACCCCACCACCCGGCTGGCCGTCAGGGGAATAGAAGCGGCATTATCCGGAAAAAATTGTTTCGTTAAAACTAACCCTACCCGGGCCCTGGATATTGGAACCGGTTCAGGAATTCTAGCAATAGCGGCAGTATCGTTAGGGGTAAAAAAGGCATTGGGGATTGACATCGATCCCTGTTCAAGATCGGAAGCCAAAAAAAATATTATATTGAACAACATGGAAGATCAAATCCAGATCCTTGACCGTAACATAGAAAATATCAATGAAAAATTTTCCCTGATAACAGCCAACCTCAGGTATCCAACCATTAAACGGCTTTGTTCTCACATTTCAAAAATAACAGAAAAACAGGGTATGGTTGTGGTTTCGGGAATCAAAACATATGAAGTGACGGACGTTTTGAACAGTTACACCCGGAATGGCTTTAGATGTACCTGGAAAGCATTTGAGAAAGACTGGGTAGGGATGGTATTCGCTCGTTAAATCCTGGCACGGATAAACCGGAACAAATTGCCACAAAGGCACAAAGACACAAAGGAAACCTGTTTGTTAAAATTCATCTTCGTGTCTTGGTGTCTTGGTGGCGAAATGTTTTGACATAA
>Ga0307431_1001914_pt1 | contig 11414 bp, 6 predicted proteins | sample SalMarWE160170MG_FD_202155 | JGI IMG/M metagenome (GOLD analysis project Ga0307431, IMG submission 202155) | Salt marsh sediment microbial communities from the Plum Island Ecosystem LTER, Massachusetts, United States - WE1603-170 | ecosystem: Environmental > Aquatic > Marine > Intertidal zone >... | reverse complement strand
TCGTCTTGCCGTGGTCGATGTGGCCGATGGTGCCGACATTCACATGAGGCTTCGTCCTCATAAATTTCTCTTTGGCCATGGTAGTTACCTCCTTATCTCATGGTCAACCCATTCACTCGTTGGCCCTCTAGCTCTTCAGCTCATCAACATAATCTTACCAGCGATAGTGTGCAAAGGCCTTATTCGCCTCTGCCATCCTGTGCGTATCCTCTTTCTTCTTAAAGGCAGCGCCCCTGCCCCGAGCAGCGTCGATCAGTTCTCCTGCCAACTTGGCAGCCATTCCCTTTTCTCCTCTCTGTCTCGCATTGCTCAGTATCCATCTGATACTGAGGGTATTCCTCCGTGAGGACCTGACCTCAGTGGGGACCTGATAGGTTGAGCCGCCTACCCTTCTCGAGCGTACCTCAACAGCCGGCTTTACATTCTCGACCGCCTTGCGAAAGAGTGCGAGAGGATCCTCATCGGTCTTCTGCTGAATGATGTCGAAAGCATCATAGAGTATTGATTGTGCCAGATTCTTCTTGCCTCGCCGCATAATCCCGTTGATGAATCTCGCCACAAGCTCATTTTTGAACTTTGGATCAGGCAAAATCTCCCTCTTTACGATATCTCCTTTTCTCGGCATCCTTGCTCCTCAAAAAATCCTCTTATAGCCTAAATGCTCTTAGGCCTTTTTGTCCCGTACTTGGAACGCCCCTTCCTGCGATCCTCCACACCTGAGCTATCGAGGGTGCCGCGAATAATGTGGTACCTGATACCAGGCAGATCCTTCACCCTCCCGCCCCTGATCAGCACAACTGAATGCTCTTGGAGGTTATGGCCGATCCCAGGGATATAGGAGGTGACCTCTATCCCGTTTGTCAACCGTACCCTCGCAACCTTACGCAAAGCAGAGTTAGGTTTCTTAGGGGTAGAGGTATATACCCTGATGCAGACGCCCCTTTTTTGCGGCCTTCCTTTCAGGGCAGGCGTCTTTTCTTTTTTCTTTACCTTCTGTCTGCCATTTTTTATCAGTTGATTAATCGTCGGCATCTCTCTCCCTTGATACAGCCTTCGGTCTCATCTCCGACCGTCTTTTATGCTATCTAAAAGATTATTGCAAGACTTTTATGATACCTTTCAATCCACCTCGATATCGATACCTCTGTAAACACTCAATCCCGTGCCTGCCGGGATGAGTCTGCCCATAAGAATATTCTCCTTGAGCCCCCTCAGGTAGTCTACTCTTGACTCAACGCTCGCGTCTGCCAAGACCTTTGTTGTCTCCTGGAAGGAGGCTGCCGATAAAAAGCTCTCCGTATTAATCGAGGCCTTTGTCACTCCTAACAGAAGGGGTTCTCCTGCAGCCGGCTTTCCTCCTCGCTCAATAATCTGCTCGTTTTCCTCTTCAAACCTCCATCTCTCTATCTCCTCTCCGAGGATAAAATCGGAATCTCCTGCATCTTTCACGACAACCCTTTTCAGCATCTGTCTGACAATCACCTCTATATGTTTGTCATTAATCCTCACGCCCTGGAGCCGGTATACCTTTTGAACCTCATCAACGAGATACCGGGAGAGCTCCCTTGGACCCTTTATCCTCAATATATCGTGGGGATTGGCCGAGCCCTCCATGAGCGCCTCTCCCGCTCTCACGTAATCCCCATCGAAAACGCTCACATGCCTTCCTCTCGGTATGACGTATTCAACGGGCTTTCCAAACTCAGGCGTGATGATCACCCTCCTTTTTCCTGATGAGTACTTCCCGAAAGAAACGGCTCCGTCAATCTCACTCAACAGCGTGTGATCCTTCGGCTTCCTGACCTCGAATAGCTCCGCAACCCGTGGCAGGCCCCCTGTAATATCCTTGGTCTTTGTCGTTTCCCTCGGTATCTTCGCAAGCACATCGCCGGCATGAACCTCGCTCCCTTCTGAGACCATAATAATGGCGCCTATGGGAAGGAAATATCTGGCGGCCGCCGAATCCCCGGAAAGATGAATCGTCTTGCCGCCGATATCCTTGATGGATATCCTGGGTCTTACATCTGGATCGCCGGATGAAACAATCACCTTACTCGCTCTACCGGTAACTGGATCCAGCTTCTCCTGCATGGTCTTCCCAGCAGCAATATCGCCGAATTTCAGCCTTCCCGATACCTCGGTCAGGATCGGTATTGTAAACGGATCCCATTCGACCAAGAGCTCACCTGGGGTTGTCTCCTGCCCGTCATGCACCTTAATGACGGCTCCATATATCACCGGATACCGCTCCAGTTCACGGTTGTTCTGATCCACCACCCCGATATCGCCGTTCCTGTTCATTACCACATGGTTGCCCATCTGGTTTATCACGGTTCTCAGGTTATAGAATTTCACCCTGCCGCTGTTCCTGGCCTGTATAGTAGATTGCTCTACTTTCCTGCTCACGGTACCACCTATGTGGAAGGTACGCATGGTGAGCTGTGTTCCCGGCTCACCAATAGACTGGGCTGCGATAATACCGACCGGCTCCCCTATGTCGACCTGCCTGCCGTGCGCGAGGTCCCGTCCGTAGCACTTTTTGCAGACCCCCCTCTTCGTCTTGCAGGTCAACACTGATCGAATCTTTACCTTCTCAATCCATGATTTCTCTATCCTCGCAACTGCCCCCTCATCTATCTCTTCGTTGTAACGGAGCAGCAGCTCTCCTGTGATCGGATCATGGATATCCTCAGCGGCCATCCTGCCGAGTATTCTCTCCGACACAGACTGTATCACCTCGCCGGCCTCGGTGAGCGCCTCTACCCATATTCCTTCCATAGTGCCGCAATCCTCCTCGGTAATACAGGCATCCTGAGCCACATCTATCAACCGGCGGGTCAGATATCCTGAATTTGCGGTCTTCAATGCCGTATCGGCCAGACCCTTTCGTGCTCCATGGGTGGAGATAAAATACTGCAAAACCGTCAAGCCCTCACGGAAATTGGCAGTGATCGGCGTCTCGATAATCTCGCCAGAGGGCTTTGCCATCAACCCTCTGATCCCCGCCAACTGCCTCATCTGATCCTTGCTTCCCCGTGCTCCTGAGTCCGACATCATATAGATGGGATTAAAACTATCCCCCTTTGCCCTTTGACCGTTGCTGTCCACCATCTCCTCAACTGCCATCTCGTTCATCATCTCTGATGAGATTGACTCGGTGGCCTTTGTCCAGATATCAACGACCTTGTTGTACTTCTCGCCAAGGGTAATCAGCCCATCGCTGTATTGTCTTTCGACCTTCTTCACCTCGGCCTCGGCTTCCCCTATGATCTCTGCTTTCTTTGCAGGGGTAACCATATCCTTGCTCGAGATGGAAATGCCTGAAATGGTTGCATACTTGTACCCTACATCCTTCAGCCTATCAGCGAGGATAACGGTCGCCTTAGTGCCCAGCATCCGGTAACACTCATTAATGACATTACTGAGCTCCTTTTTCGTAACGACGCAGTTGACGAGGTCAAAGGGCAGCTCTCTTGGGAAGATCTCGTAGAGGATCACCCTACCGGTCGTTGTCCTGAGGATCTTCCCATCCATTCGTACATAGATAGAGGCATGTAAATCGAGCTCCCTTGCATCGTAGGCCATCCTGACCTCTTCAGCATTAGCGAAGGTTCTTTTCTCCCCCTTACAGAACGGCCTTTCCTTGGTCATATAGTAGATACCCAACACGATATCCTGAGTCGGAACAATAATGGGTTCGCCGTTTGCCGGTGAGAGGATATTGTTGGTAGAGATCATCAGCACCCTTGCCTCGGTCTGTGCCTCTATGGAAAGGGGAACGTGAACAGCCATCTGGTCACCATCGAAATCAGCATTGAAGGCAGTGCAGACCAGGGGATGGATTTGAATAGCCTTTCCTTCTATGAGAATAGGCTCAAAGGCTTGTATGCCGAGCCGATGAAGCGTTGGCGCCCTGTTGAGCAACACGCAGTGCTCCTTCACCACCTCATCGAGGCAATCCCAAACCTCCGGCGTCTCTTTCTCGACCAGTTTCTTGGCCTTCTTGAGAGTCCCTGCAAGGCCCTTTTCCTCCAGTTTATTGTAGATAAACGGCTTAAAAAGTTCCAAAGCCATCTGTTTCGGAAGCCCGCATTGGTGTAACCTGAGGTCAGGACCGACAACGATAACCGATCTTCCAGAATAATCAACCCGTTTTCCGAGCAGATTCTGTCGAAACCTGCCCTGCTTTCCCTTCAGCATATCACTGAGGGATTTCAACGGCCTCTTGTTTGCACCGGTAATCGTCTTTCCTCTCCTGCCGTTATCGAACAGAACATCAACAGCCTCCTGGAGCATCCGCTTTTCGTTTCGAATAATAATATCAGGTGCATGTAACTCCAAAAGCCGCTTCAATCGGTTGTTCCGATTGATAACCCGTCGGTAGAGGTCATTGAGATCCGAGGTGGCGAACCTCCCTCCATCAAGAGGCACCAGGGGCCGTAAATCCGGTGGTAGTACCGGGATCACATCCAACATCATCCATTCCGGCTTATTCTTGGATAAGCGAAAAGCATCCACAATACGAAGGCGCTTGGAGAGCTTCTTTCTCTTCGCATCCGACTTTGTGCTGTGTATCTCAACCTTTAACTTCGCGGACAGCTCCTCGAGATCAAGTTCCCGGAGCATGCCTTGAACTGCTTCAGCTCCCATCTCTGCCTTAAATTCTTCCTCGTAGTCCTCCCTCGCCTTTAGATACTGCTCTTCGGTCAACAGGGTTCCCTTCGCCAAGGGGGTATCTTTCGGATCGATAACCACATAATTCTCGAAGTAGAGGACCTTTTCCAAGGTCTTGAGGGTCATGTCTAAGAGCAGTCCTATTTTGGAGGGAATGCACTTCAAGAACCAGATATGCGCCACCGGCGAGGCCAACTCTATATGTCCCATTCTCTCTCTCCGCACCTTGGAGTGGGTCACCTCAACACCGCACTTTTCGCAGATGACGCCCCTGTGCTTCATCCTCTTGTATTTTCCGCAGAGGCACTCGTAGTCCCGTATGGGACCAAAGATCTTCGCGCAGAAAAGCCCATCCCTTTCAGGCTTAAACGTTCGATAATTAATGGTTTCCGGCTTTTTCACCTCGCCATGCGACCATTCTCTAATCTTGTCCGGAGAGGCAATGGATATCCGCACCGAGTTAAAGCTCAATGGATCCTTCGGTTTTGTAAAAAAACCATAGAGATCTTCCAAGGTATCCTCCTTGTTAGCAAATAATTTCAAAGCTTCGCTTCAAAGTTATTCAGAAAAGAATAACTGAGCTGGATAGGGAGTTGTCTTTTTTGCTCCGCCCTTTTTAATCAAGGGTCTGCAAGGTCTCGAAAAATGGAATGAACCGTAACCGGTCTATGACCATATCATGCGGATCTGGTTCTCAGAAGCTCCTTTAATGGTGGTCCGGAAGAGCTTCCAGCCCCCCGTCCTCGTTGAGTTCCACCTCCAAACCCAGGCTCTGGAGCTCTTTCAGCAGGACATTGAATGACTCCGGTAAGCCAGCTTCTAAGAGATTATTCCCTTTCACAATCTTCTCATACATCCGTGTTCGACCTGCCACATCATCTGACTTCACGGTCAAGAACTCCTGCAGGGAATGCGCCGCCCCGTACGACTCCATCGCCCAGACTTCCATCTCGCCCAAGCGCTGTCCTCCGAATTGCGCCTTCCCGCCAAGCGGCTGCTGGGTGACAAGCGAGTAGGGACCTATGGATCGAGCGTGGATCTTATCATCGACGAGGTGGTGGAGCTTCATCATGTACATAATGCCTACAGTAACCTGATGGTCGAAAGGCTCACCTGTCCTCCCATCATACAGCACTGCCTGGCCGCTTATCGGCAATCCCGCGCACGTTAAGGAATCAAGTATCTCCTCTTCCTTTGCCCCATCAAAGACAGGTGAGGCCATGGTAATGCCGTCTTTTATATTCGCAGCGCTCTCCCTGAGCTCCTCATCCGAGAGACCGGCTACCATTCGATCGTATTGCTCTGAATAGAGCTCCTTGAGTTTCTCCCTTAGCAATCTGCTATCGTTCAGGTTTTCCGCCAAATGACGTATCTGTTGTCCGAGTTCATGGGCGGCCCAACCGAGATGCGTCTCCAGGATCTGCCCCACATTCATTCGAGATGGAACGCCAAGCGGATTAAGCACGATATCGACAGGGGTGCCGTCAGGAAAATAGGGCATATCCTCCATGGGCAGTATGAGCGAGATGACTCCTTTATTTCCGTGGCGACCTGCCATCTTATCGCCAACCGACAACTTCCGCTTAACGGCTATGAACACCTTTACCATCTTGATAACCCCGGGAGAGAGCTCATCGCCCGTATCCAGCCTCTCTATCTTCTTTTGGAAGCGTTCGTTTACCTTCTCTGCCTGCTCGCGGTACTTCGCCACTACCGACTCCATCTTCTCGATCACTTCCATCTCAGCGTCGATGTTTGCCCCCTTCCAGCAGGCAAAGGGCACACTTGCTAAATATTCGCCGTCAAGTATCCGGTCCCTCTTCACGAGCACCTCATCAGTGTCCGGGTGCTTCAGATCGGATTTCAGTCGCTTCCCCTGCAAAAGCGGCAACAGTTTCTCCTGGGCATTTCGCTTGACAACCTCAAACTCATCGTCCCTATCCTTCGATAATTGCTTAATCTCCTCAGCCTGGATAACCTTTGTTCTCTCATCCTTCTCAACACCCTTCCTGGAGAAAACCTGCGCATCGATGACGATACCCTCCACACCGGGAGGCACCCTGAGCGAGCTATCCTTCACATCGCCGGCCTTCTCCCCGAAGATAGCCCTCAAAAGCTTCTCCTCAGGAGAAAGTTGGGTTTCGCCTTTAGGAGTAATCTTTCCCACCAGGATATCGCCGGATCTCACCTCTGCGCCTAACCGAATGATACCGCTCTCATCGAGTTGTTTGAGGGCCTCCTCGCCCACATTGGGTATATCTCGCGTGATCTCCTCTTGACCCAGTTTAGTATCCCTGGCAGCAACGCTGAACTCCTCGATGTGGATAGAGGTAAAGACATCATCCCTCACCAGCCTCTCACTCACGAGCACTGCATCCTCAAAATTGTAACCACCCCATGAGAGAAAGGCGGCGATTACGTTTCTTCCCAAGGCGAGCTCGCCGTATTCCATTGCCGGGCCGTCTGCAATGATCTGGCCCTTCTTCACCCTTTCGCCCTGCTTTACTACCGGCTTCTGGTTGTAGCAGGTACTCTGGTTTGAGCGCTTGAACTTCAAGAGCTTATATATCTCAACCCCCTCCTCTCCCTTTTCTGATCGAATAACTATACGAGAGGCGTCGACGCTCTCCACTATCCCGTCGGTTCTGGCGAGCACTGCAACTCCTGAATGTCTGGCGACTATCTCTTCGATCCCGGTTCCAATGAGCGGGGACCTCGCTTGCATGAGCGGGACAGCCTGTCTCTGCATATTGGATCCCATCAGTGCCCTGTTCGCATCGTCATGCTCCAAAAAGGGTATCAACGCTGCAGCGATGCTTACCAGCTGGTTCGGCGAGACATCCATGTATACAACCTCCTTAGCTGAAATCATGCATGCCTCTCCGCCCTTTCTTGCTGCGACGATATCGCGGACAAAACGTCCACTGGAATCGAGGGGCTCATTGGCCTGCGCGATGGGATAGTCTCTCTCATCCATGGCGGTCAGATATTCTAACCTATTCAAGACTACGCCATCTTCGACTCTCCGATAGGGGGTTTCTATGAAGCCGAAATCATTTATCCTGGAATAGGTGCTTAAGGATACGATTAACCCGATATTCGGGCCTTCAGGCGTCTCTATAGGGCATATTCGACCATAGTGGCTCGGATGCACATCCCTCACCTCAAAACCAGCCCTCTCTCGCGTTAATCCACCTGGTCCAAGTGCACTCAACCGCCTCTTATGGGTGATCTCAGAGAGAGGATTCGTCTGATCCATGAACTGTGAGAGCTGACTCGATCCGAAAAACTCGTTGATCACCGCGGAGACAGGCTTCGAGTTAATAAGGTCGCGCGGCATCAACGTATCGACATCCTGGAGGCTCATCCTCTCCTTTATGGCCCGCTGCATTCGAATAAGCCCAACCCTGTGCTCCTCCTCCAGAAGCTCCCCAACCGATCTCACCCTACGGTTGCCAAGGTGATCGATATCATCGGCCGTGCCTTCCTCAACATTCAATCGCACTAACTCCTTGACGGTCTCCAGGATGTCTTCCTTTCGCAAAATGCATACCTCAGGCACATCCTGGTTAAGCCTGTAATTCATCTTTAGACGACCTACCGGAGACAGATCATAGGTGGACGGGTTAAAAAAGAGGCCTCTGAAATAGGCATCGGCCATCTCCTGTGTCGGGGGGCTGGTAGGACGAAGCTTTCTGTAGATATCCAGAATGGCCTCTTCACTGGTGACAACCTTGTCCAGAACCATGGTATCTCGTATAGAGTTGCTCACACCCGGCGAATCAAGCACCAATAGTTCAATCTCCTTGATACCCCTTTCTTGGATGCTCTCCAAATCTTCCTCGGTAAAGGCCTGATTTGTTCTTACCAAAACCTCGCCTGTTTGAGGATCGACTATATCCCGTGCGGCAACTCTGCCCACCACATAGGTGGGGCTCACGGGAATATCTTTGAGATCAAGATCAATAAGTTTTTTTAAGAGCTTTTTACTGAATTTATCCCCTTTCTTCCCCAAGACTTCTCCGCTTTTTTGCTCAACGACATCCTCGGTAATCCTCTGCCCTTGAAGGCTCTTCACATCGACCATGCAACGAAGGGCTCCTTTATCAAGGCTTATCCTCTCTATGGGGTAAAAAGAGGACAGAATCTCCTCTTCTGAATAACCAAAGGCCTTAAGAAGGATTGTTGCCGGAAATTTCCTCCTCCTATCAATTCTCACGTGCAGAATATCCTTGGCATCGAACTCCAAGTCGATCCAAGAACCACGCAAAGGGATTATCCTGGCGGAATAGATAGGTTTTCCACTGGGGTGTGCCTTTCCCATATCGTTATCAAAAAAAACCCCGGGAGACCGATGAAGCTGACTCACCACCACACGTTCTACGCCGTTTATGATAAAGGTGCCCCTTCTCGTCATCATTGGAAGGGTGCCAAAATAAATCTCTTGCTCCTTGATATCGCGAATGCTCCTGGTATCGGTTATCTCATCAAGGTCGAATACCAGGAGTTGGACGACTATTTTGATAGGCGCCTCATAGGTCAGTCCTTTTTTAAGGCATTCTTCTTCGTCGTATTTTACCTCCTCAAAGAAATAACGGCCGAACTCGAGCGAACATGTTTTGTTCAGGTCATGTATGGGAAAGACGCTCTTGAATGCTCCTTGAAGCCCGATTTCTTTGCGTTCGTCAGGAGGGATATTCCTCTGCAAAAAGCGCTCATAGGAATCCCTCTGAACATCAATAAGGTCTGGGATTTCGATAACTGATGTGATCTTCCCGAAATCCCTTCGCGGATACTTCTTTACGCTATCGTATCTGTCCACAATACGATCTCCTCCTCTGAGGTTGTCTTTTTGGTATCAACCCACGAAACAAGGGTACACTCCTCAGAAAACCCCTATTTCACCTCAGCCGAGGCCCCTACTTCTTCGAGCTGTGCCTTGACATTCTCCGCATCCTCCTTGGAGATGCCCTCTTTTACCTTTGCTGGTGCAGCCTCTACGAGATCCTTTGCCTCTTTTAGACCGAGATTGGTTACAGACCGTACAACCTTGATCACCTGGATCTTCTTGTCGCCAACTGCGGTTAATACGACGTCGAACTCCGTCTTCTCCGCTTCTTCGGCCTGGCCAGCCTTTTCAACGGCAATAGGACCCCCTGCCATTGCAACCGGGGCAGCAGCTGAAACGCCAAATTTTTCCTCAAGCTCTTTTACCAAGTCAGCCAGCTCAAGGACCGTCATACTGGAAATAAATTCGATTACATCCTCTTTGTTTATCTTCGTTACCATCTCTATCCAAACTCCTCCCTCTTAAGATTTACGACCTAGGAATTGCCCCTTCCACCCGAGTGTTTTGATAATTCACTCTGATTCCTTCTGCCTTTTGATGGCCTCCAGCACAGTGACCACCCTCCTGAGCATCTCGGATAAGAGCCTTACAAAGGAAGCCGGCACCCCTGAGAGTGCGAAGAGGACCTGCGAAATGAGCACCTCTCTTGTTGGAAGTTGGGCTAACCTCTTTATGGCAGGCGCCTCTAGAATATTGCCTTGGATCTGTGCAACCTTTATCTCTAGTTTTTCGTAATCCTGTGAAAACTTAGTCAGGATCTTGGCCGGGGCAGCGACATCATCGTAGGTTACTGCGAGAGCACAAGGCCCGGTGAGGCGGCTTGTTAATACCGCCGCATCAGCATCTTGGCAGGCAATCTCCAGCAGCTTATTCTTTACCACCTGAAACTCTACCTCGGCCCCCCTGAGCTCCCGCCTCAATCTCGTGAGTTCCTCCACTTTGAGACCCTGGTAATCAACCAAAAAGATCCCATAGGCCCTTCCAAGTCTTTCCCTTAGTTCCGCTACGGTTTTCTCCTTTGCATCTCTTTCCACAGGTTACCTCACTTTTCGTTTCCTCTCACCGGAAAGCAATCATATCATCCACCCCGGGAGATCCGTTCTCATACATTCTGCACATCTTTCAAGCCGAGGTTTAACCATTTCTCCAAGGGATACCGACTCTCTTCTATTCGCAACGCATAAGAGGTCTACCTGACTATATCTCGAATGCTCATAGGATCTACCTTAATGCCCGGCCCCATGGTTGTTGATATCGCCACACTCCTCACATAGGTTCCCTTACTGCTGGACGGCTTTAACCTGATAATAGTGTCGAGTAAGTGGGTGCCGTTAGTAAGCAGCTTCTCCACCCCGAATGAGGTTTTTCCTATTGTAGTATGCAGTATCCCTGCCTTATCCACCTTGAAATCGATGCGTCCTGCCTTCAATTCCCTCACTGCTTTTGCCACATCAAAGGTAACGGTTCCGAGTTTTGCGTTGGGCATCATTCCTCTCGGGCCCAAAATACGGCCCAATTTTCCAACCATACCCATCAGATCCGGGGTAGCAACGGCCTTATCGAAATCGAGCCATCCTCCCTGAATCTTCTGAGCGAGGTCTTCTGAACCGACAACATCGGCCCCGGCCTCCTGAGCCTCCTTTTCCTTCTCGCCCTGAGCAAAAACTGCGACTCTTACTGGTTTGCCCACGCCATGGGGAAGGGAAACGGTACCCCTGACCATCTGATCTGCATGGCGCGGGTCAACCCCTAATCGAACCGCTATATCAATAGGGCTGTCGAATTTCTCATACGAGGTCTCGATGGCCGACTCGATGGCTTCCTGAAAGGAATGCCTCTTTAATCTGTCCACCTTTTGGGTGGCCTCTCGATATTTTTTTCCTCTTTTCAA
>Ga0307431_1001912_pt1 | contig 11415 bp, 5 predicted proteins | sample SalMarWE160170MG_FD_202155 | JGI IMG/M metagenome (GOLD analysis project Ga0307431, IMG submission 202155) | Salt marsh sediment microbial communities from the Plum Island Ecosystem LTER, Massachusetts, United States - WE1603-170 | ecosystem: Environmental > Aquatic > Marine > Intertidal zone >... | reverse complement strand
TTCTCCTGCTGGAGCAATGCCAGCAAGATATGCTCCACATCCCACTGGCTGTGGTGATACTGACGGACTAGCTCTTGGGAAGCAGCCAATGCCTCCTGTGCCTGCTCAGTAAATCTCCCCTGCCTCATAAGTTATTCATCCCCCTAATCTCTTCAGCTTTGATTCCAGTTCTTCGGTACGAGTTTATTATGCCAATTCTCTCATCATAGCACAAGCGGTGAGCTCGAAGACCAAACATTCTAACAGCTACACTTGCTACATAATAACAATTTTTGTTAAAATATGCCATAGTACTTACGCTTAGGGGGTCTCTCAGCTGGCTCATATCAATTTCCCCTAAAATAGCTTTAGCACTTGACAATTAATCTTTATCCGATTATATTTAATTTATAGGAAAGTTTTGCCTCTATTCCCCCTAAACAGAAGTTGCTTTATTGAAACCTTGGCCGATTTCTAAAAACCTTTGATTTTCCCAGATGGCAAAGTATATTTTTATTACTGGTGGCGTAGTTAGTTCAGTAGGCAAGGGTATCACCGTTGCTTCTATTGGTACTATCCTCAAGAGTCGTCAAATCACGGTCTCGGTTCAGAAGCTTGACCCCTACCTTAATGTTGACCCGGGAACGATGTCACCCTATCAGCATGGTGAGGTATTTGTTACTCAGGATGGGGCTGAGACTGACCTTGATTTAGGCAACTATGAGCGTTTCATTGATGTTAACCTTACTGCCGAGTCCAATGTTACCACGGGGCAAATCTATAGCGCGGTTATTGCTAAGGAGAGGCGGGGGGATTTCCTGGGGGGTACCATCCAGGTAGTGCCTCATGTTACCACCGAGATAAAGGAGCAGTTTAAGAAATTAGCCGAGAAATCTAAGGCTAGGGTAGTTATTATAGAGGTGGGTGGTACGGTAGGCGATATTGAGGGGCAGCCCTTCCTGGAAGCTATCAGGCAAATGCGAAATGACGTCGGGCGGGATAATGTGCTCTATGTCCATGTTACCCTCCTCCCTTACCTCACCTCCACCCAGGAGCTAAAGACCAAGCCCACCCAGCACAGCGTTAATGAGCTACGGCGCATCGGTGTCCAGCCTGACATTATTATATGCCGCAGTGACTACCCTATCTCAGAAGGAATACGGGACAAAATATCCCTGTTCTGCGATGTTGACCGGAAGGCTGTCATTCCCCTGCCCACAGTAGACACCATCTATGAGGTGCCACTGCTTCTGGAGGAGGAAGGACTGGGGCAACTAGTGGTGAACAAACTCGGTCTCAAAGCCCGCAAGCCAGATTTAAGCCAGTGGCAGGAACTGGTCAGGCGAATTAAGGGACCCCTTGAGCCGGTTAACATTGCTCTGGTGGGCAAGTATGTTGAATTACAAGATGCCTACTTCTCAGTTCGCGAGGCATTATGTCACGCTGCCTTCTACCACAATAGATGTCTTGACCTGCACTGGGTTCACTCTGAGGAGCTAGAGAAGGATGGCACCGATACTCTACTGCGCTCAGCCCAGGGCATCATAGTCCCCGGCGGATTTGGCGTCAGGGGTATTGAGGGCATGGTCAAAGCCGCCAGTTATGCCCGAAACAACGAAATCCCCTACCTTGGGCTATGCCTGGGGATGCATGTTATGGTAATTGAGTTGGCTCGTTACGCCGTGGGCTCAACTGAGCCTAACTCCGCTGAGTTTGATGCTTCCACCCCCTACCCTGTCATTGACCTTCTCCCCGAACAGAAAGCAATAGAAAATAAGGGAGGCACTATGCGCCTGGGTAACTACCCCTGTCAACTGGTAGATGGCAGCCGTGCCGCTAAAGCCTACGGACAGAGCCTAGTCTATGAGCGCCATAGACACCGCTTTGAATTTAATAATGAGTTCCGTGATATACTACAGAAAGCAGGCATGATTTATAGCGGATTATCCCCTGACGGCAGACTGGTAGAACTGTGCGAGCTAGCCAATCATCCGTGGATGGTGAGTTGCCAGTTCCACCCTGAATTTGGCTCTCGCCCCGGTCGCCCCCACCCTCTATTCCGCGATTTCATCGGCGTGGCTAAGGATATATTACGGGAAGGGGCTCAACCGTCACTCCCCCTTTCCCCTTAATTAAAGGGCGAAAAATTAAAGTCAGATAGCGAGGACTAAATGCGTATCTTCCTAGACACCGCCAATATTGACCAAATCAAGCAAGCGGCTAAGCTGGGCATTATCAGCGGGGTTACCACTAACCCCAGCCTGATGTCCAAGGAGTCACCGGCTGACTACGAAGCTGCCGTCAAGGAAGTTTGCTCCATCATCCCGGGACCGGTTTCGGCTGAGGTATTGGTCGAGGAGGCGGGGCAAATGATTGAGCAGGCACGACGCATCTCCACCTGGGCGCCTAATGTCGTGGTTAAAATCCCGGCTACCACTGCCGGGCTGGAGGCGACATCAGTCCTGGCTAAAGACAATATAAAGATAAACTTTACCCTGTGCTTCTCACTGAATCAAGCTCTGTTGGGAGCCCTGGCTGGCGCTACCTATGTTAGCCCCTTCGTGGGCAGACTGGATGACATCGGCCACGATGGCATGCAGGTAGTCAGAGATATTGTTGATGTATTTAAACACTATGAGCTCCCCACCCAGGTGATTGCGGCTAGTATTCGTCACCCTCGGCATTGTGTGGCGGCGGCTAAGGCAGGAGCTCATATTGCCACTGTTCCCTATAAGGTACTAATGCAGATGATACACCACCCACTTACTGATATCGGCGTTACCCGCTTCCTTAGCGACTGGCAACGCGTCTCACAACAGGGGGGTTGACCAACAAAAACTAGGGGGAAGGTTACATTATGAACATTACTGAATTAGGAAACAAGAGTCGAGATGAGTTGATTGAGCTGGCTAAGGAAATGGGTATCTCCAGCTATACCAACCTCAAGAAGCAAGACATCGTCATGCGCTTGCTCCAGGCACATACTGAGCAACAGGGTAACATCTTCTGCAGTGGTATCCTAGAGATTATGAATGACGGCTACGGCTTCCTGAGACAACAGACCCTGCTGCCCGGCTCAAATGATATCTATGTCTCCCAATCTCAGATCCGCCGCTTTAGCCTTCGCAGTGGCGATATGGTTGCTGGTCAGGGCAGGCCAGCCAAAGGTGGTGAGAGATACTACAGCTTGCTCCGGGTAGAGGCAATCAATGATATCAACCCTGAGCTAGCCAAATCCCGACCCCGCTTCACCTCACTTACCCCCACCTTCCCCGACAAATTGATTAACCTGGAGACCTCAAGCAATGACCTATCCACCCGCCTGGTGAACCTCATCGCCCCAATTGGTCGAGGGCAACGGGGCTTAATTGTGTCACCCCCCAAAGCTGGTAAGACAATATTGCTCAAAGCCATAGCCAATGCCGCCACCGCTAACTATAATGACATTCACCTTATGGTGTGCCTTATTGGTGAGCGACCGGAGGAGGTTACTGATATGAAGCGCTCAGTCAAAGGTGATGTGATAAGCGCCACCTTTGATGAGCCAGTAGAGAATCATACCCGCGTCGCCGAGTTAGCCCTGGAGACAGCCAAGCGACTGGTAGAAAGTGGTAAGGATGTGCTCATCCTCCTTGATGGCATTACCCGTCTCACCCGGTCATACAATCTGGCTGTGCCCTCCAGCGGTCGCACCCTATCCGGCGGTATTGACCCGGCTGCCCTTCACCCAGCCAAGCGCTTCTTTGGTGCTGCCCGCAATGTGGATGAGGGTGGTAGCTTGACTATCATCGCTACCTGCCTTATTGATACCGGCAGCCGCATGGACGACCTCATCTATGAGGAGTTCAAGGGAACGGGCAATATGGAGCTCCACCTCGACCGCCGATTAGCGGAGCGCCGAATCTTCCCCGCCATGGATATTCAGCGCAGCGGCACCAGGCGAGAGGAACTACTCCTGGGCGAAGATACGGTAAAGCAAGTTTGGCTACTGCGGCGCATGGTGTCTATGATTGCCGCTGACTCGGTCAACTTTACTGAAACTACCGGACGAATCCTCGACCGCCTGCGCAAGACAAAGACCAACGCCGAGTTCCTGGCTAGCCTCAGTAAGGAAATATAGGAAACAATTTCCCTCGCTTGACAAGTTAGTATTCTGTGCTATAGTAATGTGGATTATTGACCCCATTAGACTTCCTACCGGGTTGATATGGTATAGTGTATCTAGGGAAAGAGGTGATACCATAGCCAAATCCCTGACGGGATACCAAAATCTTGATTTCTGTCCATTAGTCCCCAAGGGGAAAACTAATAAAAGTCTATGGCAAACTAAAAAGTAACCTTCTTCTCCACAGAAACAAGGGGCAGTAGGTTATATCTTTATTTGTGGAGAAGAAAACTATATTTTGAAGGAGATTAAAGGTCGTTGAACAGGCAGATATTTAAAATACTGGGTGTAGCCATAACCCTGGGGATTGTGTTGAGCCTGGTATTTGCCAGCCTTCCGCTTAATGCCGCCGAGGAGAAGATAAATGAGTGGCAAACCTTTGCCTATCCCGATGCTGGCTCGGCTGGCGACTGGTTCAGGCAGGGTGCTGCCGAGGATGACGAGCTTATATTCAATATAGGTCCTATGGCTCAGGCTATTAATGGCAACCTGTACGCCTATGTCCATACCGGTGATAAGCCGAGTGATTATCGGCTGTTCAAGTCCGAGGATAGTGGTCGCACCTGGGCAGCCACCGGCTATGAAGAGCTAGACCTAGAGCCGGGTACTCCAGACACTATTGAACCGCCGGGAGCTATAGTTGATATACTCGGCTCCAGCATTGATGGGGATACCCTGTATGTCACCGACGGCAACTATGTTTACAAGTCAACTGACGGCGGTGCTACCTTTGATTTTACCGCCAGGGATTCCCTTGAGACGGCTTTGTTTGAACTTTGCGGGTGCACCATTGATAACGAACCCATTACCTGTATTGATGTTGGCTATGATGCCGACGACAACCCCTTTGTCTTCATTGGTACCAAGCAAGGCGTTAATAGACCCTCAATCAGCGGCTGTCCAACGGGCACCTTCCCACCTACCGTACTATGGATAGGTGAAGCCGGATATCCAGCTACCTGGACAGACCTGGACCTAGGTTGCTACGGCACCGGTGATTACGGTGCTTACTCTATAGGCTGCGCTCCCGACTTTGCTGACAGCAAGAAGACATTTGTTGTCGTCAGCAACACGAGCCAGACTCATGTCATCAGCACCATAGGTGTTACCTGTAGCTGGACTGAGGTGGCTGAGCTGGTGTGGAACTGTGTCCCCGACAATCATTTTGACATTGATGCTGCCTCCAGGATTGCCTTCCCTGATGACTGGAAGGACACCCAGAGCCTGTTTGTCGGCGTCGTTGGTCATACATTCGGTGGCGATGTCTACCTGGTAACCCCTGAACGGGCTATTGACCTCAATGTTAGGGGCATTAGTCTCGGCTGTAAAGGCTTGAAGTACGCCAATATTATCAGCCTGGATATTGAGGGCGACACCAATGAGGCGTCATTGATAGCCGGGGCTTACGATAATTATGACGACCAAGACCCGACCAACGTCTACTGCAGCACTGATGGCGGCTGGAGCTGGGATGAAAGCGTCAAAGACCCGACCGGTGACGGTATAACCTATGTATTGTGGTATGCTGATTCAGCGCTGGCAGCAACCAGCGGTTATGAATGCGCGGTATCGCTCTGCTGCGGCAAGGAGTTCCCCTGCCAATTCTGGAAACAGATTTCACTGATTAGCACCGATATCCACAGCGTGATTTACGGTGACCACTCGCCGGGATACCTCTCCGATGAATCCCACACCCTGTTCATGCTAACTGAACGCAGTGGCACCCAGAGCCTGTTTAGGTATGATGGCACCTACTGGGAAAGGGTCTTCTGTAGCACCTTAGTCGACCATGATTACCCCCAAGCTTTCCAGATGGTGCTGGTGTCTCCCGATTTCCTGACCACCAACGCCGTATTGGTGGGTAACAGCGGTTTTGAAATCTGGAGGTCACAGGATGCCGGTTGCAGCTGGGACATGTTTACCTTCCCCTGCTATCCAAAACCATATATTTCGGCAGCGGTGGTAATAGACAAGGATACCGTCATTACCGGTGGCGCTGGTCCTGATGCCGGATGGGTCTACAAGACGGAAAGTCATGGCTCCCGACCCTGGAATAAATACGAGGTAGCCGGGGCTGGCGATGCCAAGTCATTTGCTCTGGAGCCAGGCTATGAGAACCCGGGTAGCATCCTGCTTGGTGATAGCCAGTCTCAGGTCTTCATCTCCGAGGACGGCAGCGAAACCTGGGATTTGGTTGGCGCGGCTATCGTTAAGCCAGATGGTTACGATACCTCGGTTGTCTTTGACCCTGGCTATGCCACTAATCATACCATCTACGCTGCTACCGGAAATGTCATCGCCCGCTGTGTTATTAACCCCGGTGAGTACTGGGCCGACCAGGTGTGGGAGGATATTGGTAAGGCAACTATTGCCGGGACCGGTGATGTTTACCGGGGCATAGTGGCTGCCGGCGACACCACCCTCTATGTCGGTGACAGGGCAACAGTAGCCGATGCGTTTCCCCCGACCGGTATTGACAATGGCGGTGTGTTGCGCTCGCTTAACCCCGACGCCGAGGATGCGGCTGATGTCGTCTTCGAGCGAATAGCCAGCGGGCTTACTGTAGATAAAACAGAGCTAAGTGGTCTGCTGCTGACCACTGACGTCAGCGACGAGGGCTGCGCCGAGAATATCCTCTGGGCTCTTGATTTAGTGACGCCAACACCAGAGTATGACGGTGGTCAAATCGTATGGATTTATGAGGATACCCTAGCGGCACCGGTCGTCCTGGAAAGACCGGCTGACGGTCAGAAGCTGATGCAAACCGACCGGGCTACCCTTAGCTGGAGAGAGCTCTGCGGGGCGGAATGCTATGAGGTATGGCTCTTCCGCTACTGTCCCGAGTGCCCTGAGGAAAAGATTAAGGTACCCCTTGAGTTTACCTGCCCGGCTGATGACGCCGAGTGTACTACCGCCGAAACCTGCCTTATCGTTGGACCGGGAGACTTTGGACCCGAAGACGGCCTGGAAGCGGGCACAACCTACTACTGGCAGGTAAGGGTGTGTCAAAGTCACCCGACACTGAGCAAGTGGTCAGAGGAAAGGACATTCACCACCGCCCTGGTGGCTGTGCCTGAACTCTGCTCGCCAGAATGCGGCGGTAAAGATATTATCCTTGCCCCCAACTTCTCCTGGACTGAGGTTCCCGAGGTTACCAGCTACGACATTGAGCTAGCCACCACCGAGGCCTTCACCGCCGGTGTGGTTAGGGGGTCGTCAACGGTCAATGCCTGGGTGGCTCCTGAACCCCTGGACTACGCCACAACCTACTACTGGAGGGTAAGAGCCAAAAGGGAGGATATCTACTCTGACTGGAGGGTATGTATCTTCACCACCATGGAGGAACCGGTAGAGGCGGCACCACCGGAGGTAGTTGAACCACCACCATTAGTCAACATACCACCGGGGGAAGAGGCAATCCCGCCCTGGGTATACGCCATAATTGGTGTTGGGGCTGCCCTGGCGGTGGTGGTGATTGTCCTGATAGTCAGAGCCAGGAGACCCCGGGTTTAGGCTTTTACCAGATAATCCGCCGCAATTGCGGGGTTCTCATGTTTTACATTGACTTCTAGCTGATAACAAAATAATTTCGCCACTTGACAAATAAATTTTTTGTGTTATAGTGGTGGCGTATAGTATCTGCCTATTGACAGGTAGGGTATAGTATGTATAGTATAGGAAGGGAGGTGATGTCATGGTCAAATCCCGGAGGGGCACTCGCCCGAAGGGGAGATTAACAGGAACTTACGGAAAAGTAGAAACTAACCTTATCCTCCACTGAAAAAGGGGATATTAGTTTGTGTCTTTATTTGGGGGGGATAAGAGTATATCTTAAAAGGAGAATAAAGGTCGATGAAAAATAGAATACATAAGATAATGGGAGTAGGCATTACCCTGGTCATAGCTATGGCTCTGGTTATGGGCTTTGCCGCACCCGTTGCCGCCAGCCCCGGCGAGTTTGAGGGCACACCCCAAGAGTGGACAGGATTTGTAGCCGACCGGGGAGCTGACAGCGGCTGGTTCCTACAAGGCTCTTGGACAGATAACGAGCACATAAATAAGGTAGGTCCCATAGCTGAGGCTATCAACGGTGACCTCTATGCCTACGTCGAGCTAAGGCCGTATGCCGACGACACCGACGACCACATCTTCAAGTCCACCGACGGCGCTCGCAGTTGGGCAGACACCGGCTACACGGACGTAGAGGTCTGGGATGCTGATGACCACCCTGACCGCGTAAGGGACATGGTGTGCTCCAGCATTGACGAGGACATCGTCTATGCCACCGACGGCGGCTATGTCTATAAGACCACCGACGGCGGCGACACCTGGGACTTTGTCGCCAGGGATTCCCTGGAGACAGTTATAGGCGGAGACTGTGGGTGTGACATTGGTGGCGACAACGAGTGCGCTCAGAGCTCTGCCTTGGGTGACCCTCCCATCACCAGTATTGATGTTGTCTATAATGACGATGACAATCCGTTTGTCTACATCGGCACCAGGGCACACGACGTTTATGAAGCAGGGGACTGCTCGGACTGCATCTCTGGCGCACACTGGGACTACCCGGGCGATGTCTTCTACATAGGTGAGGCCGGATACCCGGCTAACTGGACAAGCCTGAACCTGGCCTGCTTCCGTGGCGGTGGTTACAGTGCTTTGGCTGTAGGCTGCGCCCCCGACTGGGCTGACACCCACCAGACCTATGTTGTCGTGTCCAGTCACCATGACGGGCGGACGTTTGTTGTCTACACCACGGGTACCATCTGTGGCTGGTACGAGTTTGCCGAGCTAAAATGGGACTGTACCTACGAGGATGACATTCTCTACGCCTCAAGGATTGCCTTCCCCGACGACTGGGAGGACACCGGGACATTGTTTGTCGGCGTCGTTGAAGACTATGGCCCCTGTGAGTGTGGTGAAGCCGATGGTAACATGGGTGACGTCTACATGGCAATGGATGGCGTCGCTTATGACATGAATGTTGCCGGCATTGATACCGGCTGCGAGGGCCTTAAGCCGGTAAATATCATCAGCCTGGACATTGAGGGCGACACCGACGAGGCAAGACTGATTGCTGGCGCTTACTGCAACCCCTTTGTCTACTGCAGCGAAGATGGCGGCTGGAGCTGGGATAAATCCGCCAAGGAACCGACCGGTAACCAGCGAGCCCATGTAATCTGGTATGGTGATACGGCTCTGGCGGCAACCTGGGGCGATGAATGTGCCGTATCAATGTGCTGCGGTGAGGACTTCCCCTGCGAATTCTGGAACCAGATTTCACTCATTGCCACCGATATAGATGAGGTGTACTGGATTGACCACTCACCGGGATACGTCTGCGAAGGCTCCGAGACAATATTCATGCTCTCTACCGATTGGGGTTCCAACTATTTCGACTACCAAGACATATGCGGCCGCCCTTATGAGGAGGTCCAGAGCCTGTTCCGGTATGATGGCACCTACTGGGAGAGGGTCTATGCTAGCTTTATAGCCGGTGCAGATACCGGTACATCGGACGATACCATTTTCCAGTGGGTGGAAGTGTCTCCCGATTTCAACGACACCAATACGGTCTATCTGGCTAACCACAATTTTGAAATGTGGAGGACACAGGATGCCGGCTGTAGCTGGGATAAGCTTACCTTCCCCTGCACGCCAAGAGAAGAGATTGGCACACTGGTAGTGATAGACGAGGATACCGTCATTGCTGGCGGTCGTGGTTCCTCCGATAGAGGGAAGATCTTCAAGACGACCAGGCACGGCTCCCGACCCTGGAGTGAATACGAGGCAACCGACGCTAAGGATGCCAAGTCCTTTGCCCTGGAGCCGGGCTACGAAGACCCGGGTAGCGTCCTGCTTGGTACTGAAAACCTAGGGCAGGTGTTCATCTCCGAGGACGGCGGCGAGACCTGGGACTTGGTTGGCGACTGCACTGATGTTCTCACCGGAGATGCCTATGTTATCTTTGACCCCGCCTATGCCACCAACGGCATCATCTACGCGGCTGGTGGAGATGTTATCGCCCGCTGCATTATTGACCCTGATGCCGACTGGGCTGACCAGGCGTGGGAAGAGATTTGCCACGACCCCGAGGACGATAATCATTATCGGGGCATAGCCGCTGCCGGCGATACCGCCCTCTATGTCACTGACCAGGATGAGTATGATGAGTCCACCGATGGCGGTGTGCTGCGCTCGCTCAACCCGGACGCCGAGGATGCGGGTGATGTCGTCTTTGAGCGACTAGTTGACGGGCTTGACGCAAATGCAGAGCTAGGTGCTCGACCCGGTTATCTGTGGCTTACCTGCGACACCAGCGCCGATGGCTGCCCTGAGAATGTCCTCTGGTCTCTCGAACTCGACAACGGGAGTACCGCGGAGACTATATGGGTCTGGGAGGATACCCTGGCGGCACCGATCGTCCTGGCTATGCCGATTGACGAGCAGAAGCTGACGACCACCGACAGTGCTACCCTTAGCTGGAACGAGCTCTGCGGGGCTGACTGCTATGAGGTAGCCCTCTGGAAGTACTGCGCCGAGTGCCCCGACGAAAAGCTTTCGATAACCGTTTGCGGTGACTGTGCGATGGGGTATGATTGTGTGGCATGTTATGAAGGTGATGATCTTGTTGAGCCGTGCATACCTGGAGTTGACTGCTGCACGTGTCATACGGACACATGCATTGTCCTTGAAGGTCTAGAGTCAGGCACCGAGTACTACTGGCAGGTAAGGGTGTGTCAATGTAAGCCATACCTGAGCAAGTGGTCAGAGGTAAGGACGTTCAAGACTGCCCTGGTTCCCATAGTTGACCTCTGCTCACCAGCCTGCGGCGGTCAAAACATAATCCTTACCCCCAACTTCTCCTGGGATGAGGTTGACGGGGCTACTGGCTACGACATTGAGCTGGCCACCACCGAGACCTTCACCGCCGGTGTGATTAGAGGCTCATCAACAGTTAATGCCTGGGTAGCGCCTGAAGACCTGGAGTACTCCGAGACCTACTACTGGAGGGTAAGAGCTGAGAAGGACGGCGTCTTCTCTGACTGGACGGTATGCATCTTCACCACCATGGGCAGACCGGAAGCACCACCGCCACCGGTAACGGTTGAGCAAGTGCCACCACCACAGATAACAGTAGAAGTACCAGTAGAACAGATAGCACCTAACTGGATATACGCTGTCATCGGTATTGGTGCGGCACTGGTTGTGGTAGTGATTGTGCTGATAGCCAGGACCAGGAGAACACCAGCTTAACCCCTGGTTTAGGC
>Ga0307431_1001910_pt1 | contig 11424 bp, 9 predicted proteins | sample SalMarWE160170MG_FD_202155 | JGI IMG/M metagenome (GOLD analysis project Ga0307431, IMG submission 202155) | Salt marsh sediment microbial communities from the Plum Island Ecosystem LTER, Massachusetts, United States - WE1603-170 | ecosystem: Environmental > Aquatic > Marine > Intertidal zone >... | reverse complement strand
TCGATTGGCGAATGACCACTCAATGCACTACCTTCAGCTTCCTATCGTCCATGGTGAAAGGGAATTCGATTTTTATCAAGAAAAGATAGGGAGAGGCGAAGTCGGTTGGCTGACTGAGGAATTTATGATCGATGCCAATATAAGGATTCTCGATGAGTACGGGGATACAATCGGCAACGTGTTTCATCGCTTGGCCGAGCCGAAAAACCGTCCTGCAGTCTTTCATTGCGCCGGCGGAAGGGACCGGACCGGCGTTTGTGCGGCCCTGATCCTGCTAGCCCTTGGTGTGCCCGAGGACACGGTTATCTATGACTACTGTCTCTCCGGTGTCTTCATTTCAAAACATAGGGAAAAGATTAATGAGCGTATCAGATCCCGTGGGGTCGATCCTGAGATAGTGGCTCTCTACTATACTGCAACACCCCATTTTTTTATCCCTGTCATCGAACATATCCGGGAGGTTTACGGCTCTTCCGCCAATTATCTCAGGAGCAAAGCGGGTGTAAGCGATGAAACCCTGGACCTGCTGAAAAAGGAACTATTGGAATAAGCCTCCTCCCATCTCTCCTGATAGTTCCCCTCGTCCTTCCACTATCACCCTTTCTATTCGTACCAGCCGAAATCGTTGATGGCTTTTCTCATGGTCTATACATTGTAAAGAGGGGACAAGGGCGGAAGTTCACAGCCCGGAGATAAGGCATAGCCCCCGGCATGCTTCTTCCCTTTCTCAATACATATCTCTTTGCATTCCCTATGTTCGAATTTCTTCGGGGCAGGTTTTCTGAGATAGGCCGGATATCCTAATGCATATATCGCCCGCCATCAACAACCAAGGTCTGTCCGGTGATAAAGTCGCTTTCATCACTAACAAGGAAGATGAGGGCTCCAATCAGGTCATCCGGCTGCTCCAGCCTCCCCAAAGGCGTGAGCCTGGTATCATACTTTGTGATATCATCAGTAACGGTCCTTGACGCCTCCGTATCAGTAAAGCCTGGAGCTATGCTGTTCACGCAGATGCCATATTGACCTACTTCTGCAGCCAGTGCCTGGGTAAAGCTGATGATTCCACCCTTGGAGGTGACATAATGGATAAAGCCCTTCGATCCCGTAAATGCGGTTTCCGAAGCCATATTGACGATCTTCCCTTTCATCTGTTCCTTCATCCGGGGAAAGACTGCCTTCGCACACAAAAAAGGCCCCTTGAGATTAACCGTAATCAACCTTTCCCACTCCTCAGCAGGAATCTCATAAAACGTTTTGCGTCCCAGTCCTGCGTATACAGCCGCATTGTTTATCAGGATATCAATCCGGCCGAATTTTCTTATAGTCTCCTCAGCCATCCACAAGGTCTCTTGTTCAGAGGTAACGTCAACCTTGATTCCAAGAGCTGAACCGCCTTCCGTCCTGATCTCCTCAGCCGTTTGTTGGGCTTCGTTACCCAAAATATCCACAATAACCACCTTGGCGTCTTCTCTCATCATTGCCATTGAAAAAACCTTGCCCAGGCCCCTTGCGCCTCCTGTAACAATAGCTACCTTGTCTTCCAGCCTCCCCATTTCATTCTCCTTTAACCTTATACCAAATTGCATTCAAACGGATACTATTGATGGATGTCATTGCGAACGAATGTGAAGCAATCTCAATATGATAGATTGCCATGTCGCTTCGCTCCTCGCAATGACATGATTGCAATTTGGTATTAGAAGTATCTTAGATTAGAATCGGTCCTTCCAAAAGTGGGGTTCAGACAGATAGGTGTCTTGAACCCCACGGTATGAACTGCCCCTCCTTGACCGGGCATTCTGAAATAGATTTACCGGATTTCCTTTCCCAACGCTATGCATCAAGAATAAAAATAGCCCCTTCGTTCGCATCCATTCTGATGTGCGTGCCGGTTTTGATCTTGCTCGTGCCCTCACGGGTATTGATAATGGTAGGAAGATTATATTCACGGCCAATGATAGCCGCATGAGACAAGGTCCCGCCGGCATCCGTGATTACACCGTTGATTGAATTGAAGATAGGCGTCCACGATGAATTGGTGTTGGGGCAGACCAGGATTTCGCCCGGCCGGATATCTTTTAGATCATCGTATACAAAACACACACGGGCAATCCCTTCTGTTTCTCCGGCAGAGCCGCATACACCCCAGAGGTCTGCCTTCAGCTCAGGCTTTACTGTGGGCAATTCACCAATGACGAGTTTAATAGCCATAGAATCTCCGGAGGGCATCAAATCCATACCTACTGCTTCCTCCGGACTGGCTCGGTCAGTAAACATGGGAGGATTGGACATGGTACGCACCTCCTCCTCCCAGGCAGCCTTGCGTCTCTTTGTTATCCAGCGCATATCATGATATTCAGGGACAAGCATTACCCTATCGATTTCTTCCGGGTTAAGCATGAAGATATCTTCAGGGGCATCAATTGTTCCCTTCTGCACGAGTCTTCTTCCCATGGCCAGATAGCCGCGCCGCATAAGGGCATGTGCCATGAGCTCGCAATAAAGATTATGCTCTTCGCTATAGGAGCTGGATTTCCCTGCCAGCCGGATGAGTCCCTCCCAGACATCCTTTTCTTCTGCCGGCACCCGGCTGAGAAACTCCGCTATGGCTCTTTCTCTCTTGGCAGACAGCTCTGCCCTGGTAGCCTCCAGGTCATAGTCAACGCCTTTCTGCACATAACCCTTTACCACTCCTATGGGGGTAGCCGGGTCCTCAAGCCAGTAAGGCTCGTTAAAGTCGGCCATGCGTCTCATCCTCCAGCCCCCTGTTTCGTCGGTCTCCAGATAGTTCATGAATTCCTTGAACCATTCCCGGCCTTTTTCAGAGTCCTGAAGTTTTTCAACTATAGACTGAGAGTCATTTTCTTTGAAGAGATTTCCCAGGCCCATGTCAGAAGCAAGCCGCCCAAATTCCCACATCTTTTTGTCCACCTCATATATCCTGTTGGGGAAGCCGCGCACCATATCCTGGAATTCAGGATCTTTGTCCGTTATGCCGAAGCGTTCCCGGGCCATCTGATCAAGAACTAGCCACCCCATATTGGCGGCATAGAGAGGAACGAAATGAATTTCCCACATCCTCTTGCAGGCCATCTTGAGATCCTGGTGATGTTCGGCCAGCTCAAAATCACTGGCGTTTTCTAAATCCACTGCCTTGAGCTTACCATAGATATCCAGGAGTTCCCTCTTGTATCCTGCCCAAAGGCCGTCAAAGTCCTCGATCCAGGGGGCTAAGGCCTGACGGAATTTGACCTCCCGTTCGTCAATCTCGTCTTTGTCTCTCACTATATAGAAGGCACAGTATAAACCCCCATTTTTATACCTCAGGGGCCACCCTTTACACCGAGGCAGGCTCAACTTGTCAGCCGCATACTGTACTCCCCATGCATCATACACCATCCAATGCCAGGCAAATAACGGTGTCCAGGCCGGTATGCTGAACGGTACATGAAACCATGAATGCATCTCGGGAATATCAATCTCCTCCTTGAATTCAAACCCGGGTACCGCATCCCATATTTTAAGGTCTTGTTCTTCCATTTTTCCCCCCTTAAACGTTAAACTGTTTACTTTAGGTAAATGCAAAGATCATCGTACTTCCTTCCTCCTTTATCTTTGCTCCTTTAACCCCAAATCTGCGTTCCCTATCACCTCCTTTCATTAAAAATCATCTACCCCCTCTTGCTGAAGTATTGTGAGAAACGCCACAGACTTCTTCATAGACATAGAAAATACCTAACTGCACAAACGTTGGGCAGCCTGCTGCATTGCTTCGTGTAAACAGGGGTGGCCATGAATAGCACCGGCTATATCTTGTACGGTCCCCCTCATTTTCATAGCTATTAATGCCTCATGAATGAGCTCGGTGGCATGAGGTCCAACAATGTGAACCCCAAGAACTTCACCCGATGCCGAGTCAGCAATAGCTTTAACAAAGCCGCTGGGCTCGCTCAACATCGAAGCCTTGGCATTTCTCATGAGGGGGTACTTGACTATCTTCACCTCCGGGTCTTTTGCTCTGGCCTCCTTCTCAGTCATACCTATTGCCCCTATCTCGGGGAATGTCCGGATACCCCGCGGAACCACTCGATAATCCATAAGAGAATCCCTGCCCATGGCATTCTCTGCGGCTACATGTCCCTGGACCATGGCCACACTGGCAAGCATCATTTCTCCAGCGGCATCACCAGCACAGTAAATCCCCTTTATATTGGTCTCCATTCTGTTATCTGTTTGAATTCTCCCCTTATGTATCCTCACGCCAGCATCTTCCAAGCCGAGGCCTTCAACAAGGGGACTATGTCCTATGGCGAAGACTATCATCTCTGTCTCAAGCCTATGCTTCTCCCCCTGTCTAGAGATGGATACCGCCTTCCCTCCCTTGCTATCATCGATCCTTTCAACTGTTGTTCTCGTGTATACGTGAACCCCGTCATCTCTCAAGACCTGCTCTATTAATGAGGCTATTTCATGATCCTCGTTGGGGATGAGCTGAGCCATAAGCTCTACCACGCTTACCGCAGAGCCCAGGCTAAACCACAGAGCAGCCAGTTCTAAACCAATGACGCCGCCTCCAATAATGACTATACTCTTTGGAACTGAGCTGATCTCCAGGGCCTGCTTGACCGTAATCACCCCTTGGCCTTCAGCCCCTGGTATGGATAGCTTTTGGGGGACAGATCCGGTAGCCAGTATAATTTTTTTTGCCGCGAGAACCTCCTTTTTCCCATCCTCACGCCCTACCTCTACAGAATTCGGTGAGATTAATCTCCCACACCCCTTTATGACCGTAACCTTGCCGGTTTTCAGTTTATCCTGCATACGGTCTATCCTCGATTTTATTACCGCCCTTTTGGCCGATATCAATCGACGATAATCGATGTCAACCTCACCTGCATTGATGCCGTTTTCCTTGGCCTTCTTTATTGATCGGGCAAGCATCAAGTTCCCCAGAAGGAATTGCATGGGAATACAGCCCCAGTTCGTGCACGTACCCCCTAGTTCCTCTTTCTCCACCAGTATTACCTTGCCGCCAAATTCCGAGGCGCGATATGCCGCATCAAAACCAGCAGCTCCCCCGCCGATTACTACTACCTCCCTCTCATCCACCAGAAATGCCTCCTTTAGTTGAGCTACAGACAAGTTTTACTTAGCTGATGCTAAAAAGTAGGGATTTTTGTTTTACATTAGTACATATCAAGAGCCAGAGAAACAAAACGCGAACAGCCAAGACTCTGCTTTAACAGACTCAGGAGTCAGAAGACATAACTTCCAGAGTAACCCCTTCCCGAGAATCCACACGTTTCCAATCAAACTTTTCAACCGGCATAGGATAGCGGTTGTTTGCGATCAATTTCCAAAAAGAAGCTCCCCAGATTTTCTCTTTGCCTGACCAAGCTTCTATAACCGGGTTTTTTAAGGTCCGTTCCAGTTGAATAGCAGGCCAGGGAAATAGCTTTGAAAAGAAACGCCTGCGTATTTGAGCCGGCGCAATCCTTTGGGGGACTATGTATCGAATAGGGCGTTTGGCCCTTATAGAGATATATTGACCCGGATCGATGTCGCCGGATTCCAAGACTCTGATAATGCTGCGAGCTGCGCGCCTTCCTTCCACCGCGCATAAATCGTGCATATCTGCTCCCCGCAGAATATTCCCTGCCGCAAAAATACTGGGAACTGTGGTTCTGAAATCCATGTCTACGACCGGCCCGAGGCTTGATGGGTCTTGCTCAATAAGACTTTTTTCAATCAATAGAGAATCAGGGCGAAACCTGCCCGTGATAATAATCATGTCGCAAGCCAGCTGAAAACTCTCCTGTTCTTTACCTCTGACGAACTCAATCCCTTCAACCTTATTATTCCCCAGGATTCCCGTAATACAGGCATCCTTATAGATCGGAAAACCAAAGAAGAGCTTCATGGCATCCGCCGGAATGGCATAGGTCTGAAGCTCCGGATATTCTTCCACCATTCCGACGATGGATACCCCGGCACGCTTAAGGGTTAGAACACTGGAGAGGGCCACAATCTCGCTGCCGATAATGACGGCACGCTTACCGGGTTTCAAACGACGAAGATTGACCAACTGCTGGAGAGTGCCCGTGGTGAAAATCCCGGCAGGACGCGATCCGGCAATGAGCCTTGTATGGCGCGAGCTCTCGAAACAACCCATAGCCAAAATAATGAAACGGCTCTCATAAGACCTAAAACCCTCTGGTGAAACAACATCTAATCGATGTGCCTGCCCCGGATTTCCGGGAATAATATGCAAAACGGTTGTCCCCGTGTGTATCTCAACCGATGTTTTCCGTATCAAGCTATCCAATTTTTTCGCATAAGCCAGCCCCATATACATTCGTTTCCGATCACGCATTCCAAAAAAAATATGACAGCTTCTGGGCATTCCTCCCAGCTCAGTCTCATTTTCAAAAAGAGCAATCTTCAAGTTCAATGATTTTGAAAGCTCTAAACAAGCAGAAATCCCGGCAGGGCCGCCTCCTATGACCGCAACATCCAAAGGGATTGATCTTCTATCAGCCATATTGGTCATGAATCCTCCTGGGTGATGAAATTTGAATTATGCCCCTTCTTGGTGATTGCATCAAAGGCCTTGTTCTGTTCTCTTGCCAAAATATCGGTAGCCTTAGGCCCGCAAAAATTGGACTGGCATCTCCCCAACCCTGCCCTTGTTCGAAACTTTATGCCATCTAATGTAGTTGCCCCTCGATTAATGGCCTCAACGATCTCCCCTTCCGTCACCGTCTCACACCGGCAAATCACATTTCCATACCGTGGATCCTGACTGAGGAGTTGCTGTATGTATTCCGGGGATACCCCACGGAGCGATGGTATTCTCTTGCGATACGGGTTGAAATCCGCCTTTTCCTTCAGGATCAGACCGTTGTCTTGAAGCATTTCCGTTACTCTCTTCCCTATTGCCGGGGAACAGGTGATGCCGGGAGGCACTATGGCTACATTAACAAATGTCGGCAGGTTCTCCGAAGGCTCAATAATAAAATCACCCCGATCATTGCGTGCAGTCAGGCCTGAAAAGGAGGCAACGATATTCCTTTCAAAATCGACATCGGGAAGCAATCGTTTGACATCTCCAATGGTATAATCAATCATCTTTTTTTCTACCGATCGGTCCTCAATCCCTTTTGCCGGCGCAGGAAAATTGCTGTAAATGATGATCTTACCATCAAAAGTGGGGCTCACCAATCGATAGCGAAAAAAGTCCAGATTGTTTAACCCGGTCACAATACGTTGGACAACGTCGCCCAGAAGGGGGTCCAGGATAAGGCACGTACTCTTGGTAGCGTAACGAATCTTGAAACTGTCTATTCCTACCATGTTGGCAACCCTATCAGCAAAAAGGCCGGCCGCGTTTACTATGTAACGGGCTTCAATTTCATCTTGATTGGTCTCTACTATGTATTTGCCGTCTTCTTGCTTGATCCCCATTACCTCAGTTCCTAGCAACATATGGACCCCGTTATCTCGGGCATTCTCATAGATTGCTACTACCTGTTCGAATGGGTTGAACACCCCGGAAGTCGGCATGTAAAGGGCGGCAATAGCCGCAGGATTCACATTCGGCTCCATACGTTTAAGCTCATCCGGGCCGATAAATTCGAGTCCCTCAACATGGATATAGTCTCCCTGTTCTTTCATCACTTTCAGGGATTCTAACTCATCTTTGTCGAATGCTATTGCCAGTTCACCGGTTCTCTGGAATTCGATATCAAGATCTTCAATGAGTTGATCCATGATCTTGTTAGCCTCGGCAATCATCTGCTGAGCAAGGGTTCCCGGCTTCCATCTGGCCCCTGGATGACGGTTGGCATAGCTCGCTTTGGTTTGCCCCCAGCCTACGTCTACCTCTTTCTCAACAAGGGTCACATCCACATCGTACTTGGAAAGCTCCCGTGAAGCACTAAGACCTGAAATTCCGCCGCCAATAATCAAGACGTCTGTCTTCCTGGACATCAAATTTCCCTTTCATCATACCCTTATTGCTTTTCTCTATGTCTTTCTTGCACCAATCTTTCTACTGACATTTTCGGCGAATGTGTACCAAAGTTCCTTGAAAGGATCCGCCTCTTTCTTATCGACAGTTTCCTTCATGGTAGACATGTCTTCAAAAAGCATGGTCTTAATAAATTTGGTCTCGCTTCCCGCCACTTGCCAAATATCGTAGGCGGTGCAACCTATGGATTCCCAGAAAGGTTTGATCCTCTCTTTGGTAGCCTGTATATACTCAGCCTGTTTTTCAACCGGAACATCGTATTCATATAGAACTGTTACCATCTTACTCTCCTTGTCTATTGGTTATTATCCCTGAAGGGATTTCAAGAACCTGTAAGCGATGGGGTTAAAACATCATCTCCAATCAAATGTATAGTACGACCGGATGGTATCTAACGGGTCTCTCTGGGGGCCGCCGAATCCCTGCTGTAAGATTATAATATCCCTGTAGTACTTCTCAATCTGATATTCGAAAGAATAGCCATAACTGCCCATGAATTCCATGACCTTCTTGAGGGTGCTGAGCACCATCCTCCCGGCCAGGAGCCGCACGGCAGAAGCCCTGGCAATCATCGGCTCAGACCATTTGGGTCCATATTTCTCCGGCTTATCGAGCATGTCCGCAACGTAGAGATAATGGGCTCTGCAGGCTTCGATCTCCGAGGCAATCTCCCCAAGTTGTGCCGCAAACAGGGAGCGCTCTCTCACAGGCTTCCCTTCTATCTCTCGATCCTTCATGAAATCAAGGGCAATCTCAAACCCTGCCTGCGCCACCCCGACGCAGCGAGCCGCGCACCCTAATCTGCCCGTAGTCATACGGCTACGCATGACCTCCGCACCACCTGTCCTCAACTCCTCCGGGATCCTGACGTTTTCCAACCACATCTCGCAATTTCGATCCGTAAAGCACATGCCCATCGTTTCAATATAATTCGAAAAATGAAGTCCGGGTGACTCAGCAGGCACGTGAAAAACGGCAATCCCTTCATCGCCGGCCGATGCATCCGTTGTCGCAACCAGGCTGTAGCCGAGATGGCCTTTAAGCTTTTCTCTTTGGAAAATCTCGGCTGGTCCTGCCGGGCCGCCCCATATCTTGTGCCCATTCAGAATATATTCATTCCCTCTTCGCTCCGCCCTGGTCCTGATTGTCCTTCCCTCTTGTGCGGGGTCCTCGATGTTCACGCTTCCCTGAGGCTCCGATATCATGAGAGCAGCCGTATAGCAATCGTCGCTGAGCAATTTGTCGGCGTACTCCTTAGCCTTTTCCAGATTCCCCGTAGCAAGAAACGGTCCCAGCACGGCATGGGCCTTTCCGACATGAACCGAAAAACCGGAATCACCGCGGGCTAATTCCTCATTCAAGGCCAGTCTCAATGCAGTAGATATACCCATGCCCCCCAAATTCTTTGGAACGCCAAGTTTCTGGTAGCCCAGGGCTACCAATTTCGCATAGAGCTCATCTAAGGTATCCTCCGCCAGCCTTTCATCTCTATGCCATCCACCTTCCAGGTCCAGCCTCTTTGGAAAGACCTCTTTCTCCACAAACTTGGCTATCGTTTCTATCATCGCCATCTCTTCATCAGAGATGAAATTATCTGAATATTTATTCACCGGTCTGCACATCTCATATTGCATTTCTTTCCCTCTTTCAGCCCATTTCTCCAGCAGGTCATCTACTTTTTCCTTTTCTAAAACAGACCTGCCCGGGCCGTATCAGAAACACTGAAAACTGTTGATCTCCCTAACCCCACACAGCCTTTTGAAGGGCCTTAAGTCCCAGCATTGAAAGGGCCTCGTCTTCGTTGCCGGTTCTGCCGCTCACCGCAATAGCGCCATAGATTATACCTTGGCCAGGCCCTGCCTCGCCGGAGCTTTCACCGGGTTTAACAATAGCTATCCCCCCCGGTATACCGGTTGCCTCCGGGACAAAATCACTTACGGCATAATTCCTCTTACCCAGAAAATCACCCCATGAGCGGGTGTTCTTCCCGGTAGTTGCCGAGCTTCTCGCCTTCTTGAATGCCATGTAATTAAACATGGGTCCTGCCCCGTCCATCCTCGCTGCGCATACTACCTCCCCATGGCCATCAACAACCACAACGGAAATCGGCTGCGCCGGGTCCTTTGATGCTTCTTCAAGAATGGCGTCCACAGCCACCCGTGCCTCTTTAAGTCCCAAAATTTCTCTTGCAAACATCTTCTCCTCCTTCCTTATAGTTGTCTTTCGTTCTCTCTCCTCATCAATCTGGATCACCTACCAGAAACTCACCCCATCTTTTCAGAGCTAATCAAAAAATCTTTCTCATTCATATAATAGGGGCTCCTCTATAAACGAAAACGGTATCCGTTATGTTTTTTCCAACTTAACCATGAACTTCCCCATATCTAGACTATTTTTTTTCGAGATCGGGCCGCATTTCATCTTTAGCATATAGATGGTGGATTTCCCTGAAACCTCGTCATTCAGGGCCTCAAAGTTAAAAACTCCCTTTGCGATTACCAGATCGCTTCTTTGATAAGCATCATACAAGGCGGGGGTGCTCTCAGCAGGAAGAAAGACTCCCTTGGTGGTCAGTATGTCTTCAGCCAGCTTATCCATACTAAAATGAACCGCATCGCTTATCGTGGCATCCTCAAAAAAGGGATCTTCCTTGACGACAAGGGTCACTTTCAAACCCATTTCCCTGAGTTCCTCTAGTAAAAGGGCATCAAACCCTATTTCTCCGGCATTATCAGTGAGAAACAGGACATGCGTTGCATCTTGGGCTGCCCTGTAAACATCACCGATCACAACGGGAAGGGGGCCTCTGTCCATCATGATATTCTCCGCCTCAGGGAATTCAAAGGCTCCGGAGGGAGCTCCGATAGGCGATACATTGCCGACGGTTGCCAGGCAGCATGCCCTCTCAAAACGCTCTTGAGGCCTTTGCCCTTTCTGGATGAATTCTCTTGCCGCCGGCAATAATTTCTCCACAGCCTGATTGGTCTTCACCTTGATTTCACCGTAGTGGGATGAGGAATCCACTATGAATTGACTTACAGCATCAAGGCACCTATTACATATGAAACCTATATTTCCTGATGACTTGAATTCACGCGACAGCACACCCAGGATAGTCCTCATCAATTCATAGCGCTCCATCTCGTTTGCTGAGTAAGCCGCCCTTTCATACGTCCATTTCACTATGCACGGAGCACACTCTATAACTGGCTTCATCTTAAGGAATCGCCCTCTGCTTCTATAAATAAGATAGATAAGTACATAGACAGATCTACTTGCTTTCCCAGACATCAATTTATGTACGAGGCATCCCTTCCAAGGGATGCCTCGTTGTTGATCTACTCATGAGCAGGCGCTTCGGGCGGGGGAGGCGTTGGGGGCAGAGGCCAGAA
>Ga0307431_1001909_pt1 | contig 11432 bp, 12 predicted proteins | sample SalMarWE160170MG_FD_202155 | JGI IMG/M metagenome (GOLD analysis project Ga0307431, IMG submission 202155) | Salt marsh sediment microbial communities from the Plum Island Ecosystem LTER, Massachusetts, United States - WE1603-170 | ecosystem: Environmental > Aquatic > Marine > Intertidal zone >... | reverse complement strand
GTTGATAAAATGACAATAAGCAAGCAACAAATGGAACAGCTTCTGGTTATACTTGGTATACTGATTATTATTGTTTTGCTTGTTCCTCCGATATGGGTGCGATTGGCACTTTTTATGGGATTTATATACATTGTTAGCCATACTCAACCACGTGCCTTGACATCGTGCTTGGTAAGCCAATGATGTTAATATCGAACTTGAGTGAAGGTTCTACCATCGTGCTGGCATTATGAATACGGAATGATATTTGCCAGCCGTGGTCAAATGTAATGAAGATGGTAGTTTCAGAGTCGGGTTTCTGAGATACTTCTATCATTCGAGTAGGTAATGGTATCTTGCTTCCCCACCTTAACGAACCTTCAATATTGAAGGACATTATTGACACAGAACCGTTTTCTTTAGTAACTTTATAGTAATCGTATCTACCAAGCAGGTATTGAACGAGTCCTTTGGCTACAGTATTCGGATTACTCTGAAATAATGCCTGTATTTCCTGACTGAAAGCCTGTAAAACGGGTACGTAGTAACGTTGTTTTTTATCCGGTATATCCCGCCATTTTACCTCTCTGCGTTGTCTACTTCTCAATTCTCTGAATATAGGTGTGACCTGATGGAAGTAATTATCAGAGCAATTAACACCGAACCAGTCATACCCGAAGTTGATACTCTCTGATAAACGGGAATGCTTTACCGCCCAATGGCGGTGTTTAGCTGAAATACCTATTTCCTCTTTTTTAACCGTGTTATACACGACTACATCACGGACATCGCCATATTGACCTCGTTGGTCTGACTGCATAGAGATAAAACAGCTTTCCTCTGCTAAACGGTCATCGTGTGCGGTAAGAAATGCGGTTGCTTCACTTGAAGCGTTGACTATGCTTGTTTTATCATCTTCGGTACAGAGTTCAAAGCATCTTCTGGCTTTACGAACCTGCACATTATCCTGTATCGGGGCTGGTAAATTCCTCGATAGGCTAACGGCGATACCGTATTCAAAGGCACGCCCCATATCATTCCGTGATAGGCTCAATTTCTAAGTCCCTGCTCAATACAAGCACTTCATTTGACTGCTTATCTTTGGACATACCATATATCCAGTCAACGGAAAGGATGGTATAGTCATTGTAAAGGTCTCTTATTGTATCACAGTCGTTGTATGAAAGTATCCACCTGTCACGCTCTCTGAGAATATCAGCTAGAGCCTGATGGTCAAATCCCTTGTGAGTATCGCCTTTTATGCCATATAGATTGTGTCCGTTCATATAAGGCGGGTCAAGATACAGGAAAGCATCATCGTGCTTCGGTATAGCTTCCTTGAAATCAAGGCATTCTACATTAAAGTTGGTAGCTTTGAATTTTCTCAGACGTTCTATTGATGACTCGGTAAAACGTGGATGGCCGGGGGACATACCGCCCGATAGTGTTGTCCCTGAATATGAGCAACGGTTAAGAACATAGAAGGCGGCAGCTCTCTCAAATTGGCTTTCAAGATTAGTATATCGCTTCTGGAGGTTATAGAACATAGTCTTTGATAATGGGTAATATTGCTCTACTCTATCGGCAAGTTTATCAGGGTCGTCCATCACTGACTGCCAGAAATCTACCAACGGACTGAACACATCATAGCCAAATACATCCATCTTAGGCGTGCAGGCAAGTTCGATGGAAGCACCACCTAAGAACGGAGAACAGAGTTTTGTTACATTCTCAGGAATACAAGGATAGATGGCATTGATTGCCTTACTCTTACCGCCCGGATACCTTAACGGCGAACGGGGAAACCTCTTAGGTATCCTGATAAATTCCTCTGCGGGTCCGCCGTCAATCATTTTCGAGACGACTTGTTCAAACGGTTCGTTTATAGGTTGGATTAGTTTTTCAACCTTACGTGCGGTCATAAACCAACTCCTTATAGGGAAGCAGTTTGCCGGTAACACCTTTAGCAGTAATAGCCATTACATCTATCGTGTCGCATTCACGGTTATTGTTACGTGTAGCAAACTCATTGATATATCTGTCAGCGTGCTTAATCGAGAAATGATGAAATGTCCCGTAGTAACCACGTTTCAATAATGCCCAAAATGACTCAATACCGTTGGTGTGAGCTTTACCTCTGACGTATTCACCGGCTGAATGATTGAGGCTTTCGTGATTATACCCTTTTAGACCGAGATATGAACGGTGGTCATCGGTAAACACCGTAGTGCCAGGGTAAACGTTCTTTTCAATGAAGCCGTGAATGGCTTCCTGCTCTGTGCTGGTAGATGTTACTGCCATAACCTTACCAGTCCGTTCTCTAGCACCTAGAACCGCTTGTTTCCCAACTATACCACGTCCGGCATTGAGTTTTCTACTGGTATGTTTGTTCTTTTCTTTACCGCCGAGATACGTTTCATCTGCTTCCACTTCTCCGGTAAATTGCCGTGAGGGTATAGTCCATATCTCACGGATTTTATGACAGAGAAGCCAAGCGGTTTTCTGTGTCACACCGAGTTCTCTGGACATCTGGCAACTGGATACACCTTTTTTCGCTGTGGTCATAAGGTAAGCAGCTAACAGCCATTTTTGAAGGGGAACATTACTGGCAGTTAAAACAGTCCCTGTTCTTACGCTGAAATGCTTCCGGCAGTCTTTACAGCGATATGGTTGCGGTTTTTCATTCTCAACGTGGACTGTATTGGTGGATTTACAGTGTGGGCAATACCGTCCTTTACTCCAACGCATATCTTCAAAATACTTGCGTGCTGCCTGTTCATCTGGTATTCTTTGTAAGAACTGATAAAGACTTATTGTTTCAACTTTAGCTTTCATTTTTAACCCCTTCTGGCTAACATTATACAATAATAACTACTATTTGTCAAGGGGTTTTGGCTAAGATTGTATATAATTCCCTAAAGAAGCTATAGGTAGTTTACACTCCTGAATGCTACCCGGGCGTTATACAGTGAACTATAGGGCTATTTTTATTAAACTATCGGGCACTGTATATATTTACTCGACTTGCTATAATATATGAAAAACATGAGGGCGGACTATTATCGGAGATGATTTATTATGGATGAATACAAACGGGAGTACAGCGGTAAACATATACTTATCACAGGAGGAGCCGGCTGTATCGGCTCCAACCTGACTAAAGCGCTAATCGAGGCGGAAGCAGGCAGAGTGACCGTTCTCGATGACCTGTCCGCCGCCGAGAAGTGGAATATACCGGTTTCGCCGAAAGTCGACTTTATCGAGGGTAGTGTGCTGGATGAAAATGCCCTGAAACAGGCATTTTCCGGCAAGCCCGACTTCGTGTTCCATCTGGCAGCCCATTTTGCCAATCAGAACTCTGTAGACCATCCGGAACTCGACCTGCTGGTAAACGGTCAGGGCACGATAAAAATTTTTGAATATTCTCGCCGGAGCGTGGTAAGCAGGGTAGTCTTTGCTTCTTCCGGCTGTTCCGTATACGGCAGTAGAGCGCCGCTCCCGCTTAAGGAGGACTTTGTATCGCTCCACCTCGATACGCCGTATCAGATAACCAAGCTGCTGGGAGAGCTTTACTGCAACTTCTACTATAATTATTACCATCTGCCGGTGGCGATAGCCCGTTTCTTCAATGTATACGGTCCCGGTGAGATACCCGGCGCCTACCGGAACGTGATACCAAACTTTATCTATAAGGCGCTTCATAAGAAACCGTTGCCTATCACGGGTACCGGAGAGGAGACGAGGGACTATACCTTCGTCGAGGATATTGTAAACGGCACACTCCGGCTCGGTATCGTGCCGGAGGCGGTGGGCGATGCGTTTAACCTCGCCTCTGAGAAAGAGACGCGGACTATCGACGTGGCTAACATCGTCAACGAAATTACGGGCAATGACGCCGGGGTGGAGTATCTCCCCAGGCGCGACTGGGACCAGATTACCCGCCGCCGGGCGTCGATTAAGAAGGCGAGGCGAGTCCTGGGGTATGAACCTGAAATGGAGTTTGCGGAAGGAGTACGGAGGGTATACGACTGGATAGTAGCCAACCTTGAAAATATTGAGGCTACCGCCAGGTTCTAGACTCTCCTTTATCATCATTTATGAGGATTGTCCACGTAATCGACTATTTTCATTCCATGCTCGGCTATCAGGAGGTTTTCCTGGCTAAAGAACAGGTAAAGGCGGGGCATGATGTCCATGTGATAACCTCTGACCGGTATCACTCTTCCATCTATTCGGGGGGTATCGCCGCTCTGATAGGTAAACGGATTAAAGGTGCCGGTTCTTTTATCGAGGAAGGCATACAGGTATGGCGTCTAAAGACCCGGTTCGAATTTCCCAATATTATCTGGGTCGCCGGCCTTGAGGGTAAAATACGTGAGATTAAGCCGGATATGATTATTGTGCATGGGATAACCAATTTCTCGGCGGTCAGGATTGCCAGAATGAAAAACAGGACCGGAGGTTTTAAACTTGTCTATGACGACCATGCCATACCCGATAATACGACTGGTAAGATGAGGGTCCTCTATCCTTTATTCAGATGGACATTATCATACTCGATTCAGAAGGCGGCTGATGCTCTGGTGGCAATCCTTCCCGAGACCAGGGAATTTATGCACCGGAAATATGGAATTCCGCTGGAGCGTATCGACGTTATTCCCCTCGGTGCGGATATCGCACTTTTCAGGTTCGATGCCGCAGCCCGCTGTGAGATAAGGAAAGAGCTGGCGATGGGCGATGATGACACCGTCTTCATATATGCCAGTAAATTTATACCTTCGAGGCAGATACCTGTCTTTATCGATGCGGTCGGTAAAATTGCGGATAAGTACAAGAACATAACGGTACTGATGATAGGCAGCGGTGATGAGTCTTACATCGATGAGTTGAAGCAGCAAATCCAATCGAAAGGACTCGAGGGCAGGTTCAAATGGCTGGATTTGATACCGAACGACCAGCTGTATAAATACTACTCGGCAGCCGATATCTCGGTATGGCCCTTCGGGGCGAGTATCGGTATGCGCGAGGCTATGGCTTGCTGCTTACCTATTATCATAGGTGAAAATTCAAGAGTGACCGAGCTGGTAGAACGAGACAATGGCCTGCTGTTCCGGGAAGGTGATTCTTCCGACCTGGCGTTGCAGATGGAGAAGCTGCTGGACCCGGAGTTGCGCAGGAAGATGGGGCAGAAAGGCAGGGAACTGGTTGAAGAGAAGTTTAGTTGGGAAGTTATCGCCGGACAGTTTATTGAGGCGGCTTCAATGCGTAAATGAGAGGAGGGTAGTGAATTGTTCCTTTTGGTAACAGGCGTTCGGGATGAGGAGAAATTCCTGCCCGGACTGCTGGAATCCGTTAAGAGCCAGACTCTGAAACCCGCTCTCTGGGTAATTGTCGATAATGAGAGCAGGGATAATAGCGCTGCCATTATCGCCCAGGCCGCCGAAGAAAATGACTGGATTGAACTTTTTCAGGTACCGGCGGATGAAGAATACGGGCTTTTTTCTCATTCCGTACCTCTCCACGCCGGGTTTAAGGAGGCGGTCAGCCGTGCAGCTAGGAAAAATATCCCTTACCGCTACCTGGGGGTACTTGATGCCGATATCCTGCTGGAGGAAGCGTATTATGAGAAGCTGGTTCAATACATGGAGGACTCACCCGACCTGGGTATTACCAGCGGAAGACTGTGTATCGTCGATGGAGAAAAAGTAACTCCTGAGTTCAGCGGAGAGCAGCCGCGTGGATCGTGTCGTTTATACCGGAGGGAGTATCTGGAAGCTATCGGCGGGACGGTCCCGGTATCTCCCAACTGGGATACCGATACCGACGTTCTTGCCGAACTGAGGGGGTGGCGGATAGCCGTGCTGGACGAAGCGAGAGCTATACACAGGAGGCCGACTCATACGAGAAAAGGACTTTTACGAGGTTACTTCAGGCGGGGCAAATGTTTCCACTATGCGAACCATCATCCTTTATCGGCTACCCTTACAGGGATTTATTTTGGCGTCCACCCTCCGTTCCTTACCGGTATCGTCTTTCTGTTGGGCTATTTTTACTCCTTGGTACGGAGGAGCGAGCAGACGCCGAATCCTGAAATCAGGGAATATTTCTGGAACAACTTTAAACGGCAAAGAAAGAAAATTAAAAATAAAGTTGCAGAGCTTGTTTTCAGACGTAAAAATAACGGATAAAAGACCGGCTTTTTCTTTACAATGTTTCAGGACGTGCTTATGTCTATGAACTGCCCGGTCATATAGCCGCATATATCAGAAGCCAGGAAAGCCACTACCGGAGCCACGTCCTGCGGTGTACAGAGCTTCTTTAGCGCCGAGGTCTGCCGGTAAGCTTCGACGAATTCTTGGGGAGCTTTGGTTACAAGTCCGGTCTGTGCCACACCCGGGATTACGCCGTTGACGATTATTCCGAAAGGAGCTACCTCCATCGCCAGCGCGTGCGTGAAAGCCACCACCCCTGCCTTGGCGGCGCCGTATACTGATATGGAAGCAAAGCACTGTCCTCCGGAGACGTTGACAATCCTGCCGTACTTGCGGGATATCATGTGAGGCAGTACCGCCTGGGCGACATTCATCTGCTCGTAAAGGTTGACGCCTATATCCAGGTCTCAGTCCGCTTTTGTCATCTCGATGAAGGGTTTTAGCTCGCTGCTGGCGCCGGCGTTGTTTACCAGTATGTCTATCTTGCCCAGGTTATCCAGGGCTGTCTTAACCATAGCATCCACCTCAGCCCGGTCGGTAACGTCCGCTTTAACCGCTATAGCCCTGCGACCCGAAGACTCGATTTCCTCGGCGGTCTTTTTCGTTTCTTCGAGATTCAGGTCGGCTACCACTATATCGCAGCCTTCGTTTGCCAGAGTCGAAGCGATAGCCTTTTGACGTCGCCTATCAATCCAGTCATCTATATACTTCAGTTTCACCGAGAGTACGGCTGCCTGAAGGGCATCGAGCCGGCTGTTGAACCCGTGGACAGAGTAGTAATACTTCGGACTGCCGCCGTGGTTCCTGAGCAGGCTGCCCCGTCCGGCAATCTCAGAATCGTTTGTTACCACCATTCCGGCGTCACCGTAAGCCCCCAGCGCCTTGCCGGGGAAGAAACTGAAACAACCGGCGTCTCCCAGCGAACCGACTTTCCTGTCGTTGCATTCGGCGCCGAACGCCTGGGCGCAGTCTTCAATCACCTTGAGACCGTGCCTGGCGGCGATTTCCTGAATGGAGGCCATATCGGCGGGATGGCCGTAGAGGTGAACGGGAAGAACCGCCTTCGTTTTGCCGGTAATTTTCGGTTCAACCTGCTCCGGGGATATATTCAGGGTTTCAGGGTCGATATCGGCAAACACCGGCTTCGCCCCGCAGCGGACAATCGTCTCGGCGGTGGAGATGAAGGTAAAAGGGGTAGTGATAACCTCGTCTCCGGGCTTGATTCCGCAGGCAAGGAGAGCCAGGTGTAACGCATCCGTCCCGGAAGCTACCCCCACGGCATATTTCACCCTGAGGTAACCGGCTACCTCTTTCTCGAAATTTTCAACCTCCTCGCCGAGTATAAACTGGCCGCCGGCGATAACTCTCCCGACCGCCGTATCGATTTCCTCTTTGATGGAGGTATACTGGGCTTTGAGGTCGATAAGGGGGACTCTCACTTTTTCTCTCCCGAAACCGGCGAGCACTTATTTCCCTCCAGTTTATATTCCGTACCGCACTCAGGACATTTAGCCTGAGTACCCTCCTCTTCAAGGGTAACCCCGCACCGGCAGACCCAGCCCTGAACACGTCCCGGGTTGCCGTAAACAAGGGCGTAATCGGGGACATCGCCGGTAACGACCGCCCCGGCGCCGATGAAGGCATACTCGCCGATAGTGTTTCCGCAAACGATGGTGGCGTTGGCGCCTATGCTGGCGCCTTTCCTGACAAGAGTGGGTTTGAACTGGTCTTTGCGCGAGATGTGACTGCGGGGATTGACGACATTGGTGAACACGGCTGAAGGACCGCAGAAAACGCCGTCCTCGAGGGTAACGCCCTCGAAAACCGAGACATTGTTCTCAAGTTTGACGCTGTTACCTATTTTCACGCCCCTGCCGATAAAGGTATTCTGACCAAGGACGCAGTTTTCACCGATAGTAACATCGGGCATGATGTGCGAGTAATGCCAGACTTTTGTCCCTTTGCCGATTTGACAGGGCTGCTCGACAATACTCGTCCCGTGAATGAAGACTTCCGCGTCGCTCGTGTTCAACATAATGGTCCTCCCTCCTTCTTCGAGAGATTTCCGGCAATACGACAGGACTTTAAGAACCTGAAGTCCTTTGTACCCGTCCACCAGCGGTCTGCCGCGATTTTTCACGCATTCGAGGAAGTCACGACACTCTATCTTCAAAGGCTCTTCGCCAGAAATCGGTATAGCCTCAGCGTCTTTGGGATGAGGCACCGGCTTCCCCTCAACCCACTCGATTTCATGACTGTAGAGGAAAAGCTTATCCGAAGGATTGGTGTCATCGAAAAGCGCCATCTTTTTATCGCCGACGACGACGAGTTTCTGCTCTTTATACGGGTGAAGCCAGCTAACGAAAATATGAGCGCGGACACCGCCCCCGAACTCCATAGCCGTCATAGTAACATCGGCAATATCTTTATGCAGGTAATAGCCACCATGGGCTGAAATTTTCAGGGGCATCTCTGCATCCATAAGGCGGAGTATCACCGAGATATCATGGGGAGCGAAGCTCCACATAATATCCTCCTCGGTGCGAAATCTGCCGAGATTCAACCTGTTTGAGTAAATGTACCTGATTTCACCAAGCTCGCCCTTCCCGACCATCTCAGCGAGTCTCGTCACTGCCGGATGGTACTCCATGAGGTGCCCGGCGAGCAGAACCCTGTTATTCTCCTCAGCCAGCCTGACCAGCTCTCTCCCTTCTTCATAATCGAGAGCCAGGGGTTTTTCAACGAATACGTCTTTCCCGGCAAGAATAGCCTCCTTCGCCATCCCGTAATGGAGCGCCGCCGGGGTCGAAATGACAACCCCTTTTATCTCATCATTCCGAAGCACATCGGAATAGTCTAACCCGGTATTCGCCTGCGGATAAAGGGAATGCAGCTCCCGCAGTGTATCCTGACTGGCATCGCAGACAGTATGAAGAGCTTCAAGGTCGTTAAAATTCCGTACCAGGTTCCTACCCCAGTAACCACAACCGGCGACAGCTATACTACGGTCGGTCATCCCTGCTTTCTCCACTTCTCCCAGAGGTTTTTCCACGTTCTATGTGGCATGGCGTAAAACCCGCTGACCACTTCATCATCAGGCACATCGTAGGCAACGACGGCATTGAGCAGCAGTTTCGCCCTGTCGCCGATTTTCACGCCGTTAGATACGGTAACACCGATGCCAATCCAGACGTCCTCTCCCGTTTTGACGCTCCCGCCTATACACGTCTGGGCGGCGATGACGTTCCTCGCCCCGATTCCGGCGTTATGCCCTATCTGCACAAGGTTATCAATCTTCACATCATCGGCTATCTCCGTGGCGTCGTTTTCGAACGTAGCCCGGTCGATGGTGGTGTTAGCGCCGATTTCCACCCTGTCACCGATAACCACGCTTCCCACGTGGAGCATTCGCCGTACCGTTTTTTGCGGGACATCCTGCTCGATACGGAAACCGGGAGTGCCGATACAGGCCCCGGAGTCTATTACGCAGTCGCTGCCCAAGCGGCAGTTCTCATAAACCGATACATTCGGATGGATACGGGTGCCGGAGCCTATAACCACGTTTCTGCCGATGACGACATTTTCACCGATATATACTCCGTCGCCTATTTCCGCAGTCTCATCAATCCGCGCCGATGATGCTGTCCCTTCCTTACCAAAATCCGACAGGTCGCCGTAAAAAAAGTCCTGGATATCCATCATGGCAACCGCCGGGTCTTCAACGAGGATATAAACATTCTGAGGATATTTCTCGCAGTAATCAGCCAGGTCTTCCGGTATCAGTATCACCGCGTCACGCAAATCAGCCGCATATCCGGCGTATTTCTCGTTCCTTATAAAGGAGATTTTATCGGGGACATAATTATCTATAGAGCAGGTGCCGATTATCTTCAAGCCGGAGTCGAAGCTGCCCGTAATTCTTCCCTTTACCATATCTGCTATTGCATTTACATCCGCTTCGATAGTCATTTATCAGTTACCTCAGGATGCCCGGCTGTATCCCATACCTGGCAGTTTGCCGAAATATACTCCTCAGCCCGACTGCCCAGTCTCTCCACAAGCCTGACAAGACAATCATAGGGTGTCAACGGCGTCTCCGTCCACCAGACCGGGTGAGCCAGTATATGAAGATTTTTCCTGGCGGAGAAGGCTTCGGAATCGAGGGGATTACCCCTCGCCCAGTCGCCCCGCGAATCCGAGAAATACTCGAACCGCTTCAAGAATACTTCCTCGTAGGTGTTGGGCCACCTGTCCAGGTTTATTCCGCTCAGCTCCAGGGGACCCGGACGGTGAAAGCTGACTGCTTCTACGGGACGATTGAAGAAGCTTTCCAATAATGAACATTCATCGTTCACGTAACCGTTAATGTTATCCACAGCTATATCCTTATATAAAGCGCAATCGAAGTGAAGCCCGAAGTAATGGCCGTGAGAAAGGATACCGTGTACCAGTTCCGCTCCTCGACCGCTGAACACGTTATACAGAGGGCAGCGTACCTGAAAAAAATAGGTGGCGACGATACCGAGGCTGTTTTCCAGTGAAGCCATCCTGAGGGCGGATTCAAGGTCCATGTCTATATCGTGCCTTAAAATCAATAGCGGTCTGTCCGTGTTTCTCCTTGTTTTCTTCCCTTCCCCGAACGTGGTGAAAGAGTAGACTTCTCCGAGCCGTGACAGAAACTCTTTATAATAGCCGTAGGTAAAACGTTCTCTCTTATTTTCCACTCCGCACTCCGATAAACGGTGAAAAACCAGCAAGACGCATAAAACTCACGCTTATTCCCCCAATCTGACGATGTTATCGGCGTCGATACCTCTGGTAACACCCCGGCAGTCGAATACAAGCCGGGCGGAAGCCACAATCCTCTTTATATCGTAGCGGTCGTGAGCCGTGGCTATCACCACGCAGTCCGCCGAAGCCAGGTTCTCATCGGTAAGCTCCACGGATTCAAGAGTGTCCTTAGAGAGCTGCAGTACCGGGATATAGGGGTCGTTGTAGGTTACAGCGGCGCCTTTTTCACGCAGGAGCCGGGCTACTTTCACCGAAGGCGATTCCCTCGTATCGGCCGTGTCTTTCTTATACGTAACTATCCCCTATAAACCCGTAAATTGTATTTGAAACCGTGCAATCGTTTCCTCTGGCAGCTTGGTTTATACCCGGGGTGTTAGGTATCGGTGCGACTGTCTGGATGCTAAAAAAGGAGAATGATTAGCGCTGGCTAATCGCTATATCTCCAAAGTA
>Ga0307431_1001898_pt1 | contig 11490 bp, 10 predicted proteins | sample SalMarWE160170MG_FD_202155 | JGI IMG/M metagenome (GOLD analysis project Ga0307431, IMG submission 202155) | Salt marsh sediment microbial communities from the Plum Island Ecosystem LTER, Massachusetts, United States - WE1603-170 | ecosystem: Environmental > Aquatic > Marine > Intertidal zone >... | reverse complement strand
ATGGCCTAATTAATCAAAAAGGTTAATGGTGAAATTACATTTAATTTCAATATGTTGTATTTTGGTAAATCATTTTTCTACCAACTAATTTGGAGAAGAACCACAATTTTAAACTTTATCCTGATTGGTATTTTTACATTCATTCATCTTTATTGTTCCAAATCCTTAACATGTTTGCAGTTGTTATTACTTGCCTTAATATTCGTAGCTTGCGTCGTAGCCGCAGCATGGGCTTGGTATGAAACGGCCGAAAATTATTATATCCATCTTACAGCAACTTATGATGAAGTAACTAAAAAAGACCATCCTAAAGAGGAGCAATAATTTGGCTAACCAATCATTTGAGTGGGACTGGTTTTATGCTGGCCGCTCCAAACCAGCCCCTAAATTCATCGTTAGGTGCCTACTGTCAGAACGGGTATATGTGTGCCCTGTCTCTGCTAACTTGATAGTATAGGAAATCCCATTTTTTAGACAGGATAGACGGGATGTTCAGGATATAAAGAAAATAAGAAAATCTTGTTAATCGTGGTAATCCTGTCAAAAAAGTTCCGCCGAAGGCGGCTAAGTTCAAGATTAATCAATCCGGAAGCATAGAAAATGGCAAAAGGATCAAAAACTCCAGCGTCTAGAAAGTGGTCAGCAAAAGTTACCCATGAGAGCTATGCACTGGATCTGGAAGAAGGTGTCTTTACCTGGAGAGATCCAAAAAGGATTGCACTGTCACTTAAGAAGTCGGCAGATACCAGCAAGCACCGCAAGGCTCCGCCGTTTCGTTCTGCCATGTCCATGCTGGTATTCTATATTAATCGAGCAGGTAAGAATTTGGACAAGGACCAGAAGCGTATTTTGGAAAAGGCAAAGGATGAGTTGCGCAAATTATATTGTAAGGTCTGATAATTCTGTGCGGCTTGAATGGACCGATCATCCGAATCCATCGGCTAACATTCCGGCGAAGACGGGCAAGGTCGTGGAACTTTGAGCTTTTAACAAATTTTGGGTTTATTTGGCATTAACCAAGGCCTCTTTACCCTGCTCGCTGGTGATGGTGGACGTTCAAGTAAGCCTTCGGCAGGTGTTTCATGAATTTGACAATGTAGTCAGCCCTTGACGATAGACATTTTCGCCTAACAAATCGTAACTTCTCAATAAGTTGGGGCAGCAGTTTAAAAAATGCGGCATATCATTTAAAGGAGCATGGCGGTTTTTAAAATGCTCTATCCCGCATTAAAGTAAGTGGTTTTTCAAGGTTCAGTACCTCGCAGTGTTGGCGGCAAGTGACCTCTGTCGAACCCCATAGAAAAACTCTATGCTTTTATATTTGATTTTATTATAAGCGTGGTTTATAATGTACATTAACATAGATTGACGTACATGATTTTTATATTTTATATTTAAAAATGGAGCGAATTATGATCACAGTTTCAGCAACAAAACTAAGAAATAATCTGTTCAATTATCTTGATAAAGTTGCAGAAGGAGAGACGGTTGTGATTCAGCGTAATAATCACGAAGTTGCACGCTTGCTTCCTTTACAAAAACCTAACTGGCGCAATAATATGAGCATAAGGCCTAAAATACTCGTATCTTCGGATGAATTAATTAAACCCATCGAAGATATTTGGGAGGATTACGTTTGAAGAAAGATTCTTATTTATTCGATACACATGCCCTTATTTTTTGGAGCAATAAAGAATCGGTATCAGATGATTTTATTATTTTCTTTGATAAGCAGGAACAAAAAGGCAATATTTTTGTGTCCTCCATTTCATTTTGGGAAATCGCTTTACTGGTTAAAAAGGGTAAAATTGAAATGAGAGATATTCATGCCTGGAAAAATGAAATACTCACCAATACCAATATTGAATTGATCGATCCAACAGCATCGGAAATGATTGATTCAACTCTCTTACCTGATCACCATAAAGATCCTTTTGATCGCTTATTGATTGCCCAGGCGTATAGTCATCAATTGTTGTTGGTGACAAAAGATATTTATATTCAAAAATACTCCATACAAACTTTTTGGATATAGAAATTTGAGATAATCTCTTTCAGTGGAGCGCAAAAAGCCGCGCCCGCTGAAGAGTATGTTAATCCAATAAACTATTATATGCTTACGTAATCTTTGCCTAGTTTGAATATATATTAATAGGTGACTTTCAAAGAAGGAGGGCGCCATGGACTTTGAATTTCATTATTATATCACAGGGATAATAGCCCGACGGGCAGGGTTCAGTGAGGATGATGCTAAGATCATTGCCTATGCCTCACAATTTGTGGACGACAATGATGTGATCCTTAATGTCACAGATCGGGAAAGCGGACAGGCTTACTCCAACTATATCAGCCAGACAATGGACATCCTGAAACCCAAAAAGGCATTGATGCGCATCTATCCCATCTTTCACTTTGTGCCTGGATATCCCATGGCAGAGTCAGCAAGACGCGCTGACGGCAAGATGCACATCTTGAATACAACACCGGACAATGATATTGCCAATGACATGCTCTCAAGCGCATTTAAAGCCTCTACAGACATCCGACCTTACCGTATAGGCATTGCAACCCATGCATATGTGGATACCTGGGCACACCAGAACTTTGTGGGTTTCAACGACAGCTTCAATGGAAGTATCCTGAACCCGATTCCCAATATTGGACACGCAGAAGCGAAGCACCATCCAGATTGGGTCAGCCATCGATGGGAGGATGACCGGTTAGTGGAAAGCGATATTGACAATAATTTACGCTTTATTTCAGCATCGAAGCGATTGTTTGAAAACTACGTTGACTATCTCGGATCAGATCTCTCATGGCCTGATCTTGAAAAAGATCTGCTTTTGACCATGGGCCGCTCCAGGCGTGGCAACCAATATTATGGGCGGGAGGAGCGCTTGGAAGGCTATTCTCAGATGGCAAAGTGGCTGCCTCTTTACAACGAAGATGATTGGTTTAATAAGGCCATAAAACAGGAGGTCCATGGACTTGAAGATTCTCAGGACGGGATTTTCGCCAAATTCACAATCTTTAAAGATCAATACTGGTGGAAAGAAGATGTGGGAAAGGAAGACACCCATTGGTTCAAATTCCAGGAAGCGGTTAAAGAGCATCAGGCGTTAGCCTTGGGCCCAGTAAACAAGAGGTGCAAGACTATGGGCATCGACATTCATTTGCTTTAGCAAGCTATATTTATCTTTTTTAATATACGTTCTGTACGAATGTTCCATTCTTCATGGCTCCAATCTTCCTTTTTTATTTAACATGAGGGCCCAGATACCATGTTATGCGATACACCCAAGTAGGAAAAGCGGCTTCTTTTCACTTTTCCCCTCGGGAGAATGAGCCAAGATAAGCTTCTTTTCAGCTTTGAGGTTAGAAAAATGCGAGAGCTGAAGGAGCTTTCAGATTAAGTCTCTTTGATCGAATCGTTTCTTCCAATCCCTTTAATAGAGCCGTATAAGGTGGGAACAAAGAAGGTGGTGAACAGGGCAGATACCAGCATTCCTCCAATCACCACACGGGCCAGGGGGGCATTGATCTCTGAGCCTTCCCCAAATCCAAGGGCCATGGGAACGAGTGCGAGAGACGTGGTGAGTGTGGTCATCATAATTGGACGAAGACGTCTTTTTGCCCCAATAAGGATTGCTTCCCTTAAGGGATGTTCCTTTTTTCTCAGTTTGTTGATGTAGTCAATCATGACGATTCCATTGTTAACCACGATTCCGATAAGGAGGACCCCTCCGATAAAGACAGGGATCGTAACATTCATGCGGAGAACCAATATCGCGATAATAACCCCGATAGAGGCTAAAGGTACAGTAAACATGATCACAAACGGCTCGGTGAGTGACTCAAACTGAGAGGCCATTACCATATAAACCAGGACAATTGCCAGTATGATTGCAAACAGGAGCCCTCCAAATGCCTCCCTCTGCTTCTCATATTCGCTTGCGAAATCAAGGCGAAAGTTACGTGGTAACTTCAGGTCACTGAGTCTCTCTCTGATCTCCTCAACAATGTGACCAAGATCCCGGCCCTTGATCCCTGCCATTACCGTGATCAGCCTCTCCTGATCTCTTCGCTCAATCTTTGTCGGCCCTTTCCCCTCGGTAATGGTGGCAAACCCCTTCAATGGAATGTCCTTGCCTCCTGGCCCATTAATGGATATGTTAAGGACATCCCGGAGCCTCCCACGGTCCTCCTCCCGTAATCTTACAAGGATATCAAACTCATCACCGCCTTCCCTATAGCGGGAGGCCACTGTACCCTCGATATTGGTATTAATTACCTGAAGGATTCGTGAGATCGGAAGCCCCATTGTAGCTGCCTTTGATCTGTCAATGGCTATCTTGAGCTCAGGTCGGTTGTCTTCAAGGCTTATCCTTGGATAGATAACCCCTTTCACGTGCTTTATCCTGTGTATAATCTCATTGGCAATGGTCTTTCCCTCCTTAAGATCATATCCCTTAAGGTCTATCTCAAGCCTTTCCTCGCTTCCCCCTCCAAGTATTCCTGTATACATCGATCTTCCCTCGTAAATACGAACCTTTGCATCAGGGATGTTAGCAAACTTCGGTCTCAAGCTTGCTACGATCTCTTTTGTGGAATGCTTCCTGTCCTTTTTGTCTATCAGGTGTGCCCGAAAAAAGGCCATGTGAGACCCTCCCCCACGGCGCCAGTGGGTACCTGAACGGGCAAACATCCCTTCCATCTCCGGAACATCGCTAAGAATTATCTTCTCCGCTTCACTCGTGATACTGTCGGTGATGTCGAGCCGTGTTCCCACTGGCATCTCGATGACCCCGTTGACAATCCCCTCATCGATCTCTGGAAGGAGTTCCGTTCCAACACCCTTAATGTGAAGGGTCCAGAATGCCAGAAACAGAAGGAGGACTGATCCACCCAAGACCGTTTTCCGGTGCGTCAGAGACCACCCCAACCCCTTCAGATATCCTTCATAGAAGCGAGCTCGAACAGCTCCTGTATCTTTCCTTTCAACCCTTAGAAACCGGGATGAGAACATAGGAATCAAGCTCAGGGCCACTACTAAAGCAGCTATTAGGGAAAAGGTGACTGTGAGGGCCATCTGCTTAAATATCACCCCCTCTATCCCCTTGAGAAAGAGCAGCGGTAGAAATACGCAGATTGTGGTTAGAGTTGAGGCCGTGATGGCCATCCCTACCTCTTGGCTCCCCTCAAGAGCCCCTTCTATCGCACCTCTTCCCTCCTCTCGGTGGCGAAAGATGTTTTCGAGGACCACAATAGAGCTATCCAGGATCATCCCGATCCCTAGGGCCAAACCTCCCAGGGACATCATGTTGATTGTGAGCCCCATCCGATCGAGAAGGAAGAAGGTAGCCCAGATAGCGATAGGTATGGATGCCGAAATGATGAGGGTGCTTCGAATGTTTCTGAGGAAGGCAAAGAGGACTAATATCGCCAGGATCCCCCCTATGAAGGCGACCTGTTTGACTTGCTGTATGGATTTCCTGATAAAGTCTGCTGTATCAAGAACAACAGAAAAGGTAACTCCTTCAGGAAGGTCGCTCTTGAGCCTGGGAAGAATTGTTAAAACCCGGTTAGAGACCTGGACGGTGTTGCTTCCCGACCTTTTCCTTACAGCCACCATCACACCACGCTCACCGTTAATCCTCAGGTGTCTGCGGAGCTCCTTAAACCCGTCCCTCACATCAGCCACGTGCTTCAAGTAGATAGGCCTACCCTGTCTGGTGGCAACAATAATATTCTCTATATCTTTCAGGCTTGAGAATTCTCCTAAGGGACGAATCAACCACTCTCTTCTCCCTGTCTCGAGACGCCCTCCTGGAAGTGAAAGGCTTTCTCCCTTAAGGATTGTGACCAAGGCATCGATGGATAGACCGATGGAGCGAAGTTTCCCTCTGTTGACTTCCACCTGGATTTCTCTCTCTAAGCCTCCCCATATATCAACGGCCGCCACACCTTCTATTTGTTCGATATCGTACTTGATCCGGTCGTCGGCCAAATCCCTCAGCCTGGAAGGATGGAGTGGGCCTCGCAGAGAAATGAAAAGGATGGGACGATTTGAAGGGTCGTATTTATAGAGATATGGGTCCTCTGCATCTTCCGGCAGAAAACGGCGCACCCGATCGAGCTGCTCTCGGATATCGTTGGCCGCCTCCGCCAGGTCCGTTCCCCAGTTAAAATCGACTGTTACAGTGGAGGCATCCTCAGCGGAAGTGGAGCGAATCTCCTTGACATTTTCTATGGTGCTGACCCTTTTTTCGATAGTCTCGGTGATGAGCCTCTCGACTTCCTGGGGCCCGGCTCCCTCATATTCAGTATAAATGGTAATGGCTGGATAGGTTATATCCGGTAAGATATCAATTGGAAGGCGTAGCAGAGAGATGGATCCAAAGATCAAGATAGCCAGGAAAAACATCGATGTAGTGATTGGTCTTCGAACAGCCAGATTCGAGAGGTTCATGGGTTTTTTTGTCTCCGTATAACCCTCATGGGCATCATATCCTTTAATTCATATTGACCTGCTACTATAACCTCTTCACCTTCTTGCAATCCCGTCAAAACCTCCACGTATCTTTCTCCCTCAAGTCCAAGACTGATTTCCCTGAGCGATGCCCTGCTATTTTCGTGCACAAATACCCTTGTATGGCCACTTTCCCTTATCAGGGAATCTTTTAGTAGCAAAAGAACTCCATTTCGCCTTTGTACAACGAGATTTACCCTGGCAAACATCCCTGGCTTTAATCGGTGATCTTTATTGCCCACCTGGATTTCAATGTCGGCCATTCTGCTTTCAGGGTCGACAGTAGGGCTGATGCGTGACAATTCGCCCCGAAAAACCTGTTTTCGATAGGCATCTACAGATATCTCAGATATGGCCCCAACCCTGAGCTGAGCGAGCTCACTCTCCACCACCTGAACAAGGACCTTTACCATATCCATGGCTACAATCCTCACGATTGGAGCAGTTGTGCTTACAAAGGCGCCTTGGTCTAAAAATCTCTTGCTGATAATCCCGCTAATGGGGGCACGAATCGTTGTATTCTTTAGATGTATCTGGGCGAGTCTCAGTGCAGCCTCTGCTTGACGGATCTGGGCCAGAAGTGCATCGCGGTCCTCCTGCCTTGCTCCTTTTCTCAACAAGGTCAATTTTTCCTTTGCCGACCTGTATTCCGCCTCACTAAGGGTGACCTGCAACATGGCCTCATCCAGGCGCTGTTGAGAGATAAAATCCCTTTCTTTAAGGTTTTTCAGCCTCATATAATTATCAAGGCTGGTCTCCCAAGTGGCCTTGGTTTGACGGACCAGTTGCTCAGACTGGGTAATCTCCTCCGGTCGAGCACCGGTTTCCATCTGAGCCCATCTTGCACGAAGTACATCAAGGGCAGCTTGGGCCTCCTGTAGCTGCGCCTCCTTCTCCTCCCTCTCAACCATGGCAACAACCTGATCTGCCTTTATCCTATCTCCCTGCTCCACCTGGATCTTCTCGAGGATACCTGGTACCTTGGATAATACATCCACCATTGCTTCAGAAACAATAGTACCAGTCAGATGCAGACGGCGATCAATAGAGCCAAGATGAAGCAAGACAGTTTCTACAGGAATCTGTCTTTTGCGGTTCTGCGCTGTAGAAGAATTTGCCTCAATCTCCTTTTTAGGGCCTGTCTGTGTTAAATAAAAAGCGAGCCCGATGAATAGTACCATTACTATAAGGATCAGTGCTTTCTTCACCTCTTTCTCTCCTCCATCTTCAGATCCACCATCTTTCTGCAATTACCCATTGGGATATTCACAAAGAATGGCCTCAAACTATTGATAGTTATTGATAGAGACCCTAATAAATTTCAATTTATAGGAATTCTAATTAATCTAACATACCAAATAAGAATAATTAATCATAGAAGGGCACCCCATGGCAACACAATTAAAGAGACACAAAAGTAATTTCAAAAGAAAAATGGTTGCCAATGGGTGTAAGCTCTGAGGATTTGTGACCTTATAGTGCAAGACACAAGCTCTGCTTTCGGCTTACATGTTGGTATACAGAAGGAATCTCCAATGGCGTGAAAAACTCCGCGCCATTGGAGATTAGAAAACACGATTGGACCAATCTATACTTAAATTATGCAAGATACCTGTCACGCGGCCATTCCGCTATGAGTTTATCCACTTCCTCCTTTTTGGAACGATAGCCCGTGAAGTAGAAAAGGCTACCAATTGCAAGCCAAATAGCTGAATAGATCAGGGCCTTGGGACCCTGTAGAATCAGGAAATAAATGGAAATGATAATACCAGCCACTGGCACTATGGCCTTCCATCCGCTCAGCTTCATTGGTGCCTTTTTAAAGAGATCGGACTGAGTTTTTGGTGCCATAAGAACTGCAACGTGCGTTATGATCCAGTTATATAGAAACATGGCCACAACGATTTCAGCAACCAATTGTATCGATCCTGAAATAATCAGAAAAACTGCAATGGCAGCAGTAAGGATCAATGAATTACCCGGCACCCCATATTTATTAAGAGCAGTAAAGGCCTTTGGAAGGATTTTATCGCGTGATGTCCCGAAAAGGATTCGTGTTCCAACTGTTTGCTCAGCATTATGGGAAGATAAAATGGCAGCCCATGCAACCAGGATAATGAAGGTAACCCCAAATGCCCCCATATATTTACTCGCAACTGTTGCATAAGGAGCATTAGATGCAGCGAATTCCTTCCAGGGAATAACAGCCGTGCATACGAATGCGGAGACAATATACAGGATTGCTGGCACTAATATGCCCAGGGTAACTCCCCATGTGATCGTTCTTGCTGGGTCTTTGGCCTCTTCACCCAGATCAGCAGCCAATGTCAGACCAGCATAGGCAAAGATAAGAAGAGATGCTCCTTTTAAAACCCCTGAAAACCCCATGGGTGTTCCCATAGCAATATATTCTGAGTTCATCTGGGGTAATCCGAGAATGATAAAAATTAACAGGCCCGCAACCATGAAGAGAAACAGTATGTTCTGAATGACCTTGACTGTCTTGATCCCCAACCAATTTATGATAAAAAAGACAATGGTAACAATAACCCCACCTACCAGGATATTGAGTTTTGTCTCAAGCCCTGGAAGCGCATTCACATACATGATAAAGGCCTTTGCCGTGATTGCTACAGGGCCTATCAGCGCCAGCCACATTGCCCATCCGGATAAAAATCCGGCATAATTAGAGACAACTCTTGTCGGATAGACATAGCTTTCTCCGCCTTCCACAGGATACATGAGATTAAGCATAATCGTGCTCAAACCAACCAGTATAACCGGAATAGCACCGATGGCATAAGATAACCATGTCAAGGCACCTGCAGACTTTGCTGCGATTCCAGTAATGACGAATACACCGGCGCCAATAACAATGCCAGCGGTAATCGCCGTTACACTCAAAACCCCAAGTTCCTTTCTCAAATGTTTTTCATCGTTTGCCATAAGATCCCCCTTTTATAGTTATTAGTTTAATTGTGATTATTCATTATGGAACTTCCACAATCATACCGGTATGTAAAGGTGAAAAGCGATCCTTAAAGGTATTGTATAGCTCTACCTGAGCTCTAAACCCAGTACAATGACCGGCATAAACCCTATCAGGATCAAATTCTTTTAGCGCCTTGGCAGTTTTTTTGATCCTGCTTTCAGAAGCTTCAATAAGGTGGAAGCCACCAATAATCCCATAAATTTTTTCTGTATCGGTTAATTTTACTGCCTGTCTGGTAATATTTACAATCCCGGCATGACTACATCCTGTAACAATAACCAGCCCTTTTCCTTTAATATTTGTAACAACAGAGATGTCATCCAGCATAGGGTCTGTTTTAACCTCGCCGTTATCGATAGTAAAGAGATTTATCCCGACTTCTTCGAAATCTGTTACTCTTTCAACTTCTCCAGTTGTAATAAGGCCTGGCATTATTTCTAAAGGATCTTTGGTTAAATACAGGGAGCCACCAGAGGCCTCGATATCTGTCTTTTTGTCTCCATCCATAACGCCAACATGTCTCAAGTAGGGATCAGTAATAAAATTGAGACGGAATATATCTGGATGAGCTATAATAGGGAGGTCTTTCTTGCCTATTTCCTTGATTATTGTTCCCAGGCCCTGAGTATGATCATAGTGACAGTGCGTTAAAACAACGGCATCTATGCAAGAAAGGCTGATCTGCATCATGTTAATATTTTCGAGCAATGCGGTAGGATTCTGAGCAACATCAACGAGTACATTTTTCTTAATACCATCTCTTTCTGTAGTAAGGAGAAATGAAACGCCGTGCTGTCCCAAATAAGGGGATTCATATGCCACGGTATCTTCTGCAATGACTGTAAGCTTGAGTTTGCTTAATTTGCCTCTGCTGAACATAGGGTACCTCGGCATGGGTTTTTTAAGGCATTAAACTCCCTTAAGGAAGGTGTGGATAGCTATAAGAGAAAAAAACTAATTTGTCAAGGGGAAAGCCATAGCTGTGTAAGACCTTGGTGAATATATGGGAAATAGACGGCTGCTTTTCAAGGGAAAAAGCCATTTCAAGAAATGGTGGCTGATTTGATGCTGTTGCTGGAGTAGTTTGTGTAGACGGTAATATATGCTGAAAAAGACCTTATGTAAGAAATAAATCTTTCTCATGATTGTGCTGCCTTTAAGTTAGCTATATATTTGATATAGAAAGAGGGGAGGGTATCATCGAAGATTTGAGAAAAAATCTATTGACAAATAACAATAAAAAAAATAATGATAAAATATAGTAGTTTCTCATCGACGCACCTAACAGAGGGTTTAGAATGACTTTCAAACTCTCCCTTCAACATTTTATCTTTTATTTCCCTAATCTTTTATAGGAGGTAGCCATGAAAGTACTGGTAGTAGATCCCCTAAAATGTTCAGGGGGTAAATCATGCGAGCTTGCCTGCTCCTTTGAACAAACAGGTAAGTTTAACATTGCAGATTCACGGATAAAGATACACTTCTTTCCCGAACAGATCAATTTCACGCCAACTGTCTGCATGCAGTGCAGGGATGCGTACTGTGTGCAGGTATGCCCTACAGGTGCTTTAAGCAGGCGTAAAGAAGATGGCGTTGTGTACCTTGACCAGAATAAATGTATCGGGTGTAAACAGTGTATTGTTGCCTGCCCATGGGGATCTGTGAAACTTGATCACGCTGGGGAGACACTGATTAAGTGCGACACGTGTGGGGGGGATCCGGCATGCGTAAAAGTTTGTACCTCCGGTGCCCTCAAATTTGTTGAAGCAGATGAGGCTGTGCTTTCAAAGCAAAGAAACACAGCAGAAAAGTACATGAAAATTGCTGAACAAATGGCAAAAGGGGGTGATGTAAATGCTTAAAGGCTTTAACGGAGTAATACTTCGAATAAATCTGACAAAAAAGGAAGTACAGAGAGAGGAAATCAATGAAGAATGGGCGAAGCTTTTTATAGGCGGCAGAGGGTAGG
>Ga0307431_1001894_pt1 | contig 11501 bp, 12 predicted proteins | sample SalMarWE160170MG_FD_202155 | JGI IMG/M metagenome (GOLD analysis project Ga0307431, IMG submission 202155) | Salt marsh sediment microbial communities from the Plum Island Ecosystem LTER, Massachusetts, United States - WE1603-170 | ecosystem: Environmental > Aquatic > Marine > Intertidal zone >... | reverse complement strand
GGGGCGGCATTTCAGAGCCGAGCAGTACCTTTACAGGCCTGCGGACCCCTAGAGCCACACCCCCGTCAAGTAGACATTCTACTTGACAAAGGTATGCCCGTCACCTGTAAAATTCAATGGTAGACCCTTACGCTCAATCCCCTCGATCGCTATCGCTCCTTCCTTCCGTGTCATCACTCTTTTAGACTAACACCTTTTTCTCAACGGGGAAACCCCACCCGTTCACAGAACCCCTGTGGATTCGATGGGAACAGCTTATTAGCGCTCAACCGCTCGGGCGCGCACCACAAAAGGCCCGTCTTTATTACTCTTCGTACCTGACTCGCCTGGGAAACGGCTTACCCGTATACTCCTTGACGGTATACGGGAGGAGACAAAAGAATGCGGGAAGATACAACAAAGATGGATCCGTTCTCGGCGTTCCTTCTTCGTCACCCCCAGATGGGAGAGCAGGTGCTCAAGCTGAACTGGGAGGGGCAGAAGCTCCTCGACTCCGGCCGAACCAAGGCGGCCGAGCGCAAGTTCCGTGAGGCAACGCAGATTTGTGAGTGTGCGGTGCCGGCCCTCAACAACCTCGCTCTCTGCGCATCGTTGCGTGGCGATATCCAGCGCGCTATCCACACGGCCCACCAGGCTCTCGAGTATCACCCGACGAACGTCTTTGCCCATTGCACCCTTGCAGAATGCTACGAGGAACTCGGCCGGATGAAGAAAGCCCGCTCTCACATCGAGCGGGCGATCGCGCTCCTCGAAGACCCGGCCGTTCCGCTTGATAAGCTGCCTAAGGTGATCGAGGCCCTGGCGAGGCTCCAGTGGGATGAGAAAATCGACCAGGTCTATCGGTCCTACCAGGAGGGAGTAGGGTTCGAGGAGGCTCTCGATGGAATTAGCTGGTTCTACATCGGGGTGGCTGCCATCAACCTGGGGCGGGTGGAGGAGGCGCTCGCCCTCTGGGATCGGGCCCAGGAAGAAGAACCGCGGCTCGGGCTTCCCGACCTCTACACCACGGCCGCCTTGTTGATCCAAGAGGGGAAGGCCCCACCGTTTCGCTTCTCTTACCGTTTCAGGAAAGAGGGGGAGTCCCTGGATCCGAAGCATCCCTCTGAGGAGATTAGACCAGTAGTGGTGGAGGGAATCTGGCAGGGGCAGGAAGATATGCGCCACTCCATGGTTGAACTGCTGGGGATGTGGGAGGATGCCTGGGCAGAGGCGTTCCTCCGCCTGATGCTTACGCAGTCCGAGCTTTCCGACGATCTCAAAACCCATGCGGCCGGCGTCCTGATCGAGCGCGGGGTCCTCGCCGAGGACGAGGAGGTGGAGATGCACATCGGTGGGAAGAAGCGCACCGTGGTGCTGAACAGAAGGGAGATTCCGCGTGAACCCCCGCCCGAGGCGGCCGAGCAGTTCGAGCGAGGGTTAAGCTGCAGACAAGCGGGAAAAATCATACAAGCGGAGGAGGCCTACCGTAAGGCCCTGGAGGTCGCCCCGTACTTCAGCGAAGCGATGGTGAACCTGGCGAACATCTGCCGTAGCACCGACCGTTCCGAGGAAGGCGAACGGCTCCTCAGGAAAGCTGTTGATCTCGATGCGAGCCCGACAGCCATCCTCAACCTCGCTGCACTGTGCCTGCAGCAGGATCGGGAGGAGGAGGGGCGGGATCTTCTCTCCCAGGTGTCTATTTCGGACCTCGACGAGGGTGTCCTCCCTCTTTATCACCTCCTCTGCGGCTACCTCGATCTATCGGATGGGGAGTTCGCCTCGGCCAGGGAGGCCTTCCAGCAACTTCTTGATATCCAGCCGGAGGACAATATGGCGAAGGATCTACTGACCCGGGCAAAGCTGGGAGAGGAATGGGAGAGGCGCGAGATGGTACACTGGATTAGGCGAAGAGATCGCTACCTCAGCCATCCCGTCGATCCGGGGATGCCTCTTGTTACAGCTCTCTCCACCCTGACTAAGGATAACCTTATCGGAATGGCTCTCTGGCACGAAGTCCCCTACGGGACTCTGCGGAAAGCTGAGCTTGCGGAGAGGCTCGCTGAGTACCTGAGAGCCAACGCTCCGAGAGCCCGGATGGAGCTCTCTCCGGAAGGACAAGAGACACTGGAGTGGCTCCTTGCAGAAGGCGGAAGCACAAGCCTCACCGAGCTCATGGAAGAGTTTGGAAGCACTGAAGAAGATAGCATCGACTGGCGCTACGACCCGCCCCTCTCGCCGATTGGCGAGCTTCAACTAACCGGGCTCGTGTTCGTGGGGAAGGATAAGCGCGGGGAGACGATCGCCATTATCCCTAGGGAGCTTCAGACGAAGTTCCCGCGCGGAGTGTAGTCCCGCGCCCGGTAGGGCAGAAAAACAGCACTGAGAAACAACACCGATCGGTGCAACCGAATACGGCAAGATCCTCCATATCTTTCGCAATCCCTACGAAGGTCCACTCCTCATAGTGTTGAATGGGTTGATCCCGCAGCAAGTACCAGCCAGTGATTAGCTTGCCGTTTGACCGAAAGACATATGGTTCTTCTTTTCATTCTCCCCTTCTGGATGATCCTCCTCATGATAACCCTTGGGAAGAGGGTGTGAAGGGTGAGTTTCTTCTCACCTCAGAGAGTGACCTCGTGTGCATTACGCAACAGCCAGCGGTGACTTTGGGAGTACGGACTAGTAGAAGAGGCTAGATCTCCATGTTTGATTGGGAGACCAGATCATAAGCGCTCCTGTTCGCTACGTTCTGCAAAACCCTGTGCGTGCAGAGCTCGTACGCCATCCGTGGGAGTATCGTTGGTCAAGTACACGTTGGATGATCGGTGTGTCAGGTTTAGATCCCCTTGTTGACAACCTTGGGCCGCTTTGCGAGCATCTCCCTTTACGGAATGAGGCCTTGGAGTTGCCGTCCCACCGCAAGGAGGATCACATGAGACTGGTCACGCCCGACGAGATGCCCAAGGTGGAAGGATTGCAGACCCCCGAGCGGTTCTATTGGGTGCTTAAGCTGCCGACCCCGCTTGCGGGAATGGCCTACCCCGACGCGACCACCCCGTGGGACCGGCTGCACGAGCATGGGTTTCGCCGGATCGTCCGCCTCCACGAGGGCACGCCGTACGATCCGTCTCCGCTGACCGTCTCCCGCGCGGTTGCGCTCGAGGACCTCTACGGCGGGCCCCTCCCGCAGGACGAAGCGCGGGAGGAGCGGCTGGTTCGCGAGGCGGTGAGCGCCGTGCTTGAGGAATTGGACCGCGGCAACGGCGTCATCGTCCACTGCGCCGGCGGCGTGGGACGGACGGGGACGGTCCTCACCTGCACGCTGAAATCCCTCGGCGTGCCAATCAGTCGGATCCGCGACCACTTCGTCGCCCTGAGCGAGGCGCGCGGCTTCTCCGGCGGTTGGCTGGAATCCCCGTGGCAGAAAGGGCTGCTCACACGGTTCTAAGAGCGCGGCAGTAGAGCGGGCGGGTCGGTTCACATCAGAACGCTTCATCTCAATGGGGCATTTCAAGCTCTGACCTTGAAAAATCGAATTGCCCACGGGACCTAACGGTCTGCGGATAACCTGTCCCGAGACATCGGGATCAGGATGATCCGTTTGTTAGCCGGTAGAGGATTCGTCGACTTTAGCTTTTCTTTGTGTCAGCCATTCATCTAAAGTCGTCTTCGGTGCACCTAAGACGCTGTTTGCTTCCGTAGGATCACCACATTCCCCCGTCTTTTCACAAAAGGCCAAAAGCTTAACCCCGAATTTCATCTCATTATTGCGAGTTATTGTAGCAATAAGGTTGACCAGCCAGTATGGCATTGTTGATATTTTTTTGATTTCGGGATAGAACACAGAACAATATCGCTTTAATGCCTCATGAGTACGGATACCTTCTGGACCATATATGAAGAACCTTTTATTCACCGCTTCTTCCAGTTTAAAAGCAGCCGAGACTACTCTTCCTAAATCCTCCCCTGCCAACCAATGATAAGGATGCGGTTGCTTTCCTAGAATACCCGCCTTACCCCCCTCTACGAACATTGATAAGCTTTCCATCGAAGCGGTGGGACAAAAGATTGTGTAAGGAATTCCGCTTTCTCGTATGGCTCTTTCCGCAAGGAGCTTCTGCCTGAATGGAGGGAACAACTCTACATACTCCTCAGATACATTATCCGCCGAAACATAGGTGATCCGCTTAATACCATACTTAGGAGCTAAAGACAAAATATTCTCCACCCCTGCTCGTTCAATCTCTGGGGGGCTTAGGCTTATGTGAACCCCAAAACAGCCATCCAATGATTTGCCCAAGCTATTGGTATCCATAACATCTCCCACAACAATCTCGAAGGATTCCCCAAAAAGCTCCTGTGCCTTATCTCTATCTCTCGTCATAACCCGCGCTCGGAAACCATCTTCTTTCAAACGTCGAGCAACAGGTTCTCCTAACATTCCAGTTGCGCCTATAACTAAGATGGTCTTTTGCACGATTATCACCTCTTTGTACTATTCATTTACTCTAATCTGCTGTTGGCTAACAATGATAAGTTTGCAACAGCGTACGACGACCGTCGCCGTGTGACAACTCCACTCCTGTTACCCTTTATACCCTCACAGGTTCAGTCATTGCGATGCGCGTCCTGAAAAATAAGGTTTACGTCCCCAGAATTCCCCATCCCAGCTAGCCAGGCTGCCTGCAAGCGCTGCTCAGGTAGCCACCTATTCCACTGACCAGCCGAGCCGCCCACATTCGGAACTGATCGCGCTTTCAAACAATGCAATAGCAGACGCTGGCAACGGGTTCCTCGCATGGGGATTGATAAGAAAGCTTCCCCTAGTTATCGGACCATCATGACCAAGGGCTATCTCAAGAAGGAGTACCCCACTGATACGCGTGTTAATATCAGGTTGCAACCTTCTTTGGATTAGCGGATACCACTCACTACAACCGCCAATTACGCTTGAGATATCAAGGATCACTACCCCTGGGTGATCTAGTGAAAGTTGAGCAGCTTCGGTCTCGAGGATTTCTTGCGCAGATTGATCAGAAACGCACATGCAGGCTGAGCCTTTCTGGAGGGTGTCGTCATCAGGCCTAGAAAAGGACGTGACAAAGAGCCTAGGTTTGGCCACAAGCTGGATCAGAGACTTGTCCTGATCGATAGTGCTATCCATACTACCAGCGTGAAATACGGCAAGATCGTCTAGTTGCGTCTCCTCGCAGTTACTGAAGGAAGCCAGCCATGAAACTAAGCGTTCTAGATCGTTGTCTTCCAGGTCGCGGAGAACAGCTACTTTGCCATGCTTGTCCCCAATGGCAGCCGCGGCTGCCGTGGCCACTCGTTGCAGAATCTCGGTTGATCTTTTCCTAACCTTCGATATCCCCCGACGTGAGACTTCTCCGTATATCCATTGAGAATCTACTTGGAATCGGAAATCGGAGAATCGATTTCCTACCTGCGGGAATAGATGGACCTTAGCTTGCATACTCACGAGATGTGCGAGCACGCGCACTTCTGCTGAGACACCTGCTTCATCGATTCCTGCTTTCCATCGCTTCAGGATCCCTTCGGATCCCTCCAGTGCCTTCACCAAAGTCCATTTCTCCCAGAGCGACACAACGTACAGGACAAGCACAGCGCTCTGTGTTCCCTGGAATTTCTTGTCAAGCCAAGATCGTCCAAATAGCCGCTCAAATCCTTTGAAAGCCTCAACTGCTTGATCGAGATCTTCGGACTTCAGTTGCCCAAGGGCTAGCTCGCTGATCTCAGACCTACTGTAGCTCATGTTGGCCTTTCACCGCAGTTGTCATGCTGCCCAACAATAATTTGTCTGCGCCACCGCGACACTGTACGACGACCGTCATCGCGTAACAACTCCGCTCTTGTTTCCTTCAACGTCTTTACAGGTTCAGATATTGAGATACGCATCCTTGCAGATTCTGGGACCAGATGCCGAGAATAGGATTTGCGTCCTCGGAATTCCTGCAGAACTAGAACAGCCTGCTCAATCGATCGACCGCCTGGACGGTTGTCCTCTCGCGGCGGGGCTTTATCCAGTTGACGACCCCTGATCCGCAGACGGTCGCACCCTTGGATTCGCAGAGCTTCCGCATCTGACGTATGGCGCGGTTTCCGCCCATCCACGGATAGGGGAAGAACTGGGTGACCAAACAGGCCACCTTCTTGCCTTGCAAGGACCCAATCTGCTTCAGATAGGCAGTCAGTACCGGCGATAGGGAAAAAGCCTCCACTGCAGAGCCGAACACTAGCGCATCGTATGGCCCGGCATTGGGCAGGGTTTCAAGCCGGAAGTCCCTGTCTCCCTGCTTGCGCTCACCGACAACCTTCACTTCTTCCAGGGTCGCCGAATGCCCCGCCTCAGAGAGTTTCTCCTCCAGCTTCTTGGCGGCGGAAAGCGTGTTCCCGGTCTGAGAATAGACGATGATGCCGATATTCATCTTGCACCTCCGAATGGATCTGTGAACACCATACTACCATATTGCATTGTCGCCGCCCATTAGAATCTTCTCTACCAAGAATGGCCTGCCGTGTCCGGGATATACAGTGTTGATTCCAAGGCTTTGCGGGGGAAATTAAGGGCCACAACACCTATTTCGCAATCCCGCTAAATGTCCAGCAGGAATCGCTACTTGCTCAATGAAGACGGGTGATGCTCAATGGAACGGCTGTTGTACTGATCCTCATCACTTCGGGCACGACGGGGCTTTTGTCGGGGTTCAATTGCGTGACGATCCGGGTGACGGTGACCTCCCTTTCACCGAGCGCGGCGGTCAAGGCCAAATGCCACAGCTTTTGCATTTGGTAGCACCATGTGCTAAACTACTAGTGTATGTTCTTAAGAGGCTTCTGGTTGGAGCAGATCGAAACAGCCTGGAAAGAGCGGACCATCGTCTGGCTTGCAGGGGTACGTCGCGTTGGGAAGACCGTTCTGAGTCAGCTTTTGCCAGACGCGGAGTACTACGATTGCGAGCTTCCAAGAACACGACGCCTACTCGAAGATCCGCAAGGGTTCCTGAGTGAGGTCCGTGGAAAGAGGATCGTGCTCGATGAGATTCATCGGCTCATGAATCCTTCGCAGCTTTTGAAGATCGCTTCCGACCACTACAAAGATGTAAAGATCCTTGCGACGGGTTCGTCCACGCTCGGTGTTTCTGCAAAGTTTCGTGATACATTGACGGGGCGCAAGAGGACGGTGTGGCTCACGCCGATGGTCACCGCCGATCTTGTTGCGTTTAACAGGGATGATATTTCCTACCGGCTCCTTCGCGGAGGGTTGCCCCCGTTCTTCCTCTCCGAAAAAATACCAGAAGCCGACTTCCAAGAATGGGTCGACTCTTATTGGGCCAAGGATGTCCAAGAATTGTTCCGCCTGGAACGGCGAGCTTCGTTTCAAAAGCTCTTTGAATTGATCTTCGCGCAGAGCGGCGGCATCTTCGAAGCGACGCGGTTCACGGCTCCGTGTGAGATAAGCCGGCAAACGGTCACCAACTATCTCAAGGTTCTCGAAGCGACCCTCGTTGCTCACGTTGTACGTCCGTTCAGCACACACCGGCCGACAGAGATCGTGTCGGCGCCGAAGGTCTACGCATTCGATACGGGCTTCGTCTGCTATCTGCGCGGTTGGGATGCGCTGCGCCGGGAGGATCTCGGCACCCTGTGGGAGCATTTCGTGCTCAATGAACTTCACGCGCATCTGCAGACACGAGAAATCAACTACTGGCGCGACAAGAACAAACACGAGATCGACTTTGTGTATCGCCGGCGAGGGAGGCCTCCCGATGCGATCGAATGCAAATGGTCAGCCGACGAGTTCGGTCCGAGGAATCTGCTCGCTTTTCGGCGTCAATACCCTAAAGGCCGCAATTGGGTGGTGGCAACGGATGTAGACCGCGCATACAGTCAACATCACAAAGGGATAGACGTTCGCTACGTCAATCTGGCGACCCTGGTCGGCCAGCTCACGGGTGCATTGTCACCTCGGGCTTCATCCACGTGAGGGCTGCCAACCCGAAAGAGGCATGCCTGTCAGCAGCAAGCGCTTGTTAGGCGTCAGCTCCGCCACGATCTGCCGTTTGCTCGAAGTCGATCCCGTGCGCCTGGCACCACTCAATCGCCACCTCCTCATAACCACGGTCCCGAAATGCATACCACTGTTCGGCCAACCCCAGCTGGTTCACGGTATCCTTGAAGCGCCGAAACGTGCCAGAACCGCGTAGCGCCCGGTCTAACTGTATCCTTACCTCTTCCTCGGCACATGAGTCGGCAAATCGCTCCATCATGCGGTACTCGTCAATCTCAAACCGGTCCGGGAGCCGTACATAGTCAGGACTTCCAACTACCGCCCGCGCCACGGCCATCGCATCGCGTTCCCAGTCGGCCAGCTTCACATCCGCTTCCCCTTCCTCGGCGGCGGCGAGGTGCTCCGCAGCGACAGTCACCACCACCCCCGTCCTGGTGTTCAAGTACGAGGTCATCTCGTCGGACTGGAACTCCATTCCCTCAATGATGCCCTGCAACCGAACCCGTATTGCCATTCTTCCCTCAAGATGCGCGTTTACGCCACCATCGCACCTTTGAAAACATGCTCCGCTGACGGCTAGCGATGATTAATCCGCAATGCCGCAACATAGTACGACGACCGTCGCGGTATGACAACTCCGCTCTTGTCACCCTCAACGTCCTTACAGGTTCAGATATTGAGATGCGCGTCCTTGAAAAGAATACTTGGTCGTTTCGGGGGACAGACTCCGGAAATAGGGTTTGCGTCCCAGGAATTACCCTGATGTTCTCGATTGCGTGTATTCTCTTGATCCGTCCAAGCGCGACGCGTCGAAGAATCCAAGTCGCTCGAATGTTTTTACGTTCATGTTATTCGCTCTTTGTCAACTCTCCCCGAAAGCAGGTAAAGCAGTATTGCTATTGCAGCTCCGAGCGCTACGGGCGTGATAGGAGAGGAGATAAGAGCGCCAATTTTGCTGGCAAAGCTTTGATTGACAATGCTCACTATCACTAGTATCGCGACCAAGCGGATTATGAAAGGGTTCCCCCATAGGAGATAGGCAAATCCCAATAGCTCTGCAATGGCAATTCCCCAGATTGGGATGGTAACTAACGCCGTCAAGATCATAGAGACCGTTGGAAGCTCTCCCAGCCTAAACCACGCAATCAAGCCAGCAAAGGTCAACGCCACCAACTCCAACAGGAACGCCAGGATAGAAATGGCAAGGATCTTTCCTAAGAAGAGTTCTCTAACCCTTATGGGAGCTGCCAGGAGGTTTGCTAGTGTCCTGTCGACTTTCTCACCATTGAAGCTAATCCACGAGAGGAGGTATACACTCGCGAAGACGGCGATGAGTGCCGTAATGAAGAAAGCCGAACTTCCAAAACGCAATGAGCTGAAAACTCCGAGAAAGAGGACAGTTGAGACAAGAATGGCAAGTTGTGTCCTCTCACGAAGAAAGCAACGCGTTTCTTTCCAAATGATGATTCTAATCGTCTTCATCTTTTCTCATCTTCTTTTACGATCGTGGTATAGATGTCCTCCAGGCTGAGTTTGCTTTCCTCCACCCGCTCGACATCCATCCCTTGCTCAACGAAGTACCGTACCAGATCCTTCGCGTCAGTTGTTTCGTCGGAAACGATCAGTTCGTCACCCTTGATAGTAGTAATCACGAATCTTATAGCTATTGCCTGCTTGATGTCTTCAGGGATTTCTTGGGAAACCCGTATCCTCACTTCGCGCCCCACCCTGAGTTGTCTCCTGAGATCCTCCATGGTGCCCTGGGCTGTGATCGTTCCTTGCCGAAGCAGTACGATTTGCGTACAGATCCGCTCGATGTCGAATAGATCATGCGAGGTGACCAGGGTCGTCTTGCTCCCACCAGTATGGCCCTTCAACAGATCCACAACGTCCTTCCTCGCAGATGGGTCGAGGTTCGAGGTAGGCTCATCCATGATGATGAACGGCGGATCGTGCAGCGCAGATCTAGCGATAGCCAGCTTCTGTTTCATACCGGCAGAGAGTGTCTTGACTAATTCCTTCTTTTTGTCTGAAAGGTCCCATTCTTTCAGAGTCCGCTTAACTCTCCCCGTATCGACTTCGTACAACTTGGCCCAAAAGGTCAGGTTCTCTTCCACTGTGAGGTTCTCGTAGACTCCTCTCTCTTCAAGGAGAAACCCGATTTTCAACCTTAAATGATGCGGCAAGTTATAGCACTCGTGATCCCAAAGCCGCACTGTTCCGGAAGTAGGCCTAAGGAGCCCGAGGAGCAGCTTGGCAAGCGTCGTCTTGCCGGCACCGTTGGGACCGATTAACCCCACCGCTTCACCCTCTTCGATGGAGAGATCAACCCCTTTAAGGGCCTTCGTGCCTCCTCGGTAGACTTTCTCGACATCTCGAAGCTCGACAACAGAGGACATCTGACATCACCTCTTAGGTAGTGTCATTGTAAACTAAAAGAAGACAAAGGGCAGGCAGTCACAGTGTGGGCTTGGCTGTCTATAGAGATGGAAGCATTGAAAGTCGTTTCCTCCTATTGCGTCGCCTCGTATCAGGAATTCCGGGGGCAGACACCGCAATCCAAAGTGCATTCCCTTTACCATGATAAGACGTCTCCGGCAATAGAACCACCCCCTGGCTCCAAAAGGGCGGGCACCTGCCGGGTGAAGCCATGAAGCAAGACCCCTTCAGTTGCGGAATAAGGTTTGCGTCCCCGGAATTAACAACCTACCCCAATAGCCTCGCGAGAAGCGGCACGAGAATCGATATGGCGGCCAGAATGATAAGCACGGCGACAAACAACTTGTACCGAGCGGCGTACGTCTCTAAAAGGCTAGGATCGTAGTATTGCTCTATGCCGTTGTCTTTGTACATAGACAACAGGCCGGAGATGAGCATCACGCGAGTGTGACGACCCGCTACCAGCGCCCGAACGGCGAAGGTGTTGATGAGCAACGTTGCGATGACGAGCACACCCAAGATCCAGTCATTTCCCGCGGCGGGATCATTACCGTGCGACGCCGTCGCTACGCCCCAGTTAATCCCCAGCACAACGAGGTTAAACAAAACTGCACTCACGACGAAAACGGTGTCCGTCCTCGAGCTTTGTTGAAGCTCACTCACCACGTGTTCGTGAAGTTTGCTCAGCATTCCGTCTCCCATTTCCTGTCTCCTTTTGAGTGTCGCCTAACAGCCGCGCTATGCTGCGCCCACGGGGAGGACAAGGCGCCCTCGCAAGAGCGAGCACCGCTGCCAACTTGTGACCGTCGCTACGTGATGCGCAAAAGTGGACAACAGCTTGAGCGACTGGTTAGCCGCGAACCTATGCTGCCGAACTGGCTGCCAGAACCTTTACCTCTTGCTCTAGCCGTCCCTCCAGGCGATCCTTTTCCACTTCCAGATCATATCGGGCCTGGAGGTTCAACCAAAAACGCTCCGACATGCCAAAATACCGGGATAACCTAAGCGCCGTGTCCGCTGTGATCGAACGCTTGCCGTGAACAATCTCATT
>Ga0307431_1001892_pt1 | contig 11505 bp, 9 predicted proteins | sample SalMarWE160170MG_FD_202155 | JGI IMG/M metagenome (GOLD analysis project Ga0307431, IMG submission 202155) | Salt marsh sediment microbial communities from the Plum Island Ecosystem LTER, Massachusetts, United States - WE1603-170 | ecosystem: Environmental > Aquatic > Marine > Intertidal zone >... | reverse complement strand
GTTAGTTCTCAAAATATTAAGATTAAAAAAAGAATAGGGGAATTGTGGTTGGGAGATAATGCTGATCACATTCATCCTTGGAAGGTGGATTTTTTACATTTTGTAGAGAACCATGCTTTTTTAAAATTGAGTAATATTAATTCTCGTGAAGAGGCGGATTACCTGAGGGGAGTCAGAGTTTTTCTACCTGTGAACCAGGTTGAAAGTATAAATCTATCTGGAATTATTGGCTTTCAAGTTAAAGTTAAAACCTCAGGTGAGTTAAAGGGCTCAGTAGTTAATATAGATTATTCTAATCCGCAGCCACTTATGGTTATAAAGACAGATTCCGGTGAAGTACTTATTCCTGCTGTTGAGAGATTCATTAAGGATATTGACTGGAAAAACAGGATAGTATTTGTTGAGATTATTGAAGGGTTATTTCCTGAATGAAAATATTTGTAATCACAGCTTTTCCGGGAATGGTTAGAGCCTGTCTTTCTGAGAGCATGTTTAAAAAAGCCTTTGAGAAAGCAGGTGTTATGTACGAAGTCTGGGATCTACGTGATTTTACCAGGGATAAACATAAGCAAGTTGATGATACACCCTATGGTGGTGGTGCTGGAATGGTTCTAAAGCCAGAGCCATTTTTTAGGGCACATGACAGGCTAAAAAAAATATTGGGTAAATCAAAACCACGTGTAATATATCCATCACCTCAGGGAATAGTATTTGATCATGCTCTTTCAAAAGAATTAGCAAAGGAAAGCGACCTTACCTTCTTTTGTGGTCACTATAAAGGGGTTGATGAGAGAGTGATAGAGAACCTGGTGACTGATGAAATTAGCATTGGAGATTTTATTGTAACCGGCGGAGAGCTGCCTGCTTTGATGATGATAGATGCACTAATAAGGCATATTCCTGAGGTACTTCATTCTTATGAGTCAGCAGAAACTGATTCTTTTGCAGATGATCTTTTAGAAGGCCCAATTTATACTCATCCACAAAAATATCGGGAGATGAGTGTTCCGGAAATTTTGCTTTCTGGAAATCATAAAAAAATCGCTGAATGGAGACATGAACAGAGAATAAAGAGAACATATCAGAGACGGAGCGATTTGTTGAATAGTAAAACTGGAAAAAATGACCTTGGAGGAAATAATGGATAAATTGACTGCAGCTGTTGTAGATCAACTCAAAACAGATATTCCTGAATTTAAAGCTGGTGATACTGTTGCAGTTGAAGTTAAAATTAAAGAGGGTAATAGAGAGCGAATTCAACGATTTCAAGGTGTTGTAATTGCTCGAAAAGGTGGCGGTGTTAATGAGACTTTTACAGTGCGGAAAATTTCAAATGGGATTGGAGTTGAGAGAATTTTTCTACTGCACTCACCAAATATATCGAAGATTGATCGTATTTCCGTTGGGAAAGTACGGAGAGCAAAACTCTATTATCTTAGAAAATTGAAGGGTAAAGCTGCCAGGATAAAACAAGATATCCGATAAATGTTAAGAACCAAATGGACCTTTAATCACTAACTCCGCAATATTTACGTAATAGGTATTTTAATATTGAGTTTTTATAGCAGGTTTTGAGTTTTCTTAGTCATTTCAGTTACTTTCCATACATCACCACCAATATGTTCCCAATAGAGACCTAAGTGCCATTTGCCCACCATGCCAGTTGCATATTTATTTTCTCTAAAAATATGTGCCACTGTTTTTTCTTTATTCGTAATAAACATATTCAATCAAATAAAGGCAGGTTGATCCGGGGGATAAAGTTCCCTCAAACGCTCGTTTCTTTCTGCATATCTTCCCGTTAACATTGAATATCTGCTTGCTGTACATACAGAAGAACTCACATAGTACTCGGTGAATATTACGCCTTCACTTGAGAGTCTATCCAAATTTGGTGTAAGCGATTTGCCTCCATAACAACCGATATGCTCGAAATTATGATCGTCACTGTAAAAAACGACAACATTAGGTTTTGTATTATTCCTGTTTCCTTTCACATAGGTAAATAATCCAGGTGCCAAACTTAATCCAGTTAAGTCCAATGCTGAATTCTTAATAAATTTTCTTCGTGATAGCTTTTGATGAGACATAACTAATCCTTATTGGTTTTATCCTTATAATTAAAATATAACATGAAATTCTAAAATGAATTCCAGGAAATTCCAATACACAAATTCCAAATCTCAAATAAGTAGCAATGATATAATTTTCAAATCCAAAACAAATAATGAATTTAAATTCACATATTGAGTGAAACTCCTGACATAGCTTTTGTTTGATCATTGATATTTGAAATATTGGTTTTTATTTGATATTTGTGTTTTGGTTTTTATGATTTCCTAAATTTTAATTTTTAAATTTGGGTTTGATTGTATTTCGTTTTATCTAATTCCACAACACTTCTTAAATTTTTTCCCACTTCCACAGGGACATGGATCGTTTCTTCCGATTTCTAAACTGGGGAATCCTTTATCTTTTTCTTTAGCCCACCACATGACATTTGCAGGCGGTCTTTGCCGGCTCAGTTCGTTTGCCATAAACCGCATGTAGGGAGCAACATAATTGAAGAATTTCTTATACCCCTCACACAAATAATTCAAACCGTATTCACCATCGGGGGTCGTTAAAAACCGGTGTTTCGGACACTCGCCATTACAAGCAAATTTAACGTCGCACTGTTTACAAAAGTTAGGAAGCTGATCCTTTTTATCCTGTCCAAATTTTATTTGTTGTTCTGAGAAGACAAGTGAATCTATTTGTTGTTGTTTTATATTACCCAGTCTATTTTCGGGGAAGACATAGTGATCACATGAGTATAAATCACCATTATGCTCAATAGCCAGAGCCTTTCCACAAGTTTCTGAAAACACACAGAGGCTCGGATTCATACCAAGCCAGCTTCCAAGTGCAACATCAAAGGTCTGGATAAAATATTTTCCCACATCATTTCTGACCCATTCATTAAAGATCTCGCAAAGAAAATTTCCAAACTGAACAGGCTCAACCGACCATTTGGTCACCTGGGCAGAAGAAACGTAATCAGCTGAGACCAGCTTTAAATTCGTATGTTCATCATGCGCTTTCCTTTCCACAACAGGAATAAACTGCATGAATCCTTTACCAATCCCTTTTAAAAAATTGTAAACTTCTGAAGGGTAATAAGAATTTTCTCGATTGATAACTGTTAGGGTGTTAAATTCAACATCATGTTTTTTAAGAAAATCAATTCCTTTTAAAACTGCGTCAAAAGTTGGTTTGCCTCCTTTGTGAGTTCTGTATTTATCGTGAAGGTGTTGCGGTCCATCAATTGAAAGTCCTATAAGGAAATTATTCTTTACAAAGAACTCACACCATTCATCATTCAATAAGATTCCATTGGTTTGAAATGCGTTCTCAATTTTTTTACCCCTGCTGTATCTCTTTTGCAATTCAACTGCTTTTTTAAAAAAAGTTAATCCTGATAAAGTGGGTTCACCCCCCTGCCAGACAAATTGAACAGTGTCAACATCCTGACTTTCAATATATTGCCGGATAAAACGCTCCAGAATATCATCGGGCATGATCCAATTCTTTTCTTCGGGATAAAGTTTTTCCTTTTCAAGATAAAAGCAGTATTGACAACTGAGGTTACAAATTGGGCCAATCGGTTTTGCAATGATGTTAAAATCTCTTTTCAAAATAATTGTCTTTCTCGAATGAATATTTATTCACGCTTCATATGTAGGGATTAGCGGAGCGAAGAGATAATATTCTATGAAAACGAATAACGTAACTGTATGAATTAGAATTACAATTTTAAATCTCTGTCCCTATATTTTAGTTGCAGTTTTTTAAGTTCGGTTTTCAAATCATTAACAATATTTGAATAAGTGGGATCATCATAAACATTGTTGATTTCATGAGGATCTTTTTCCAAATCATAGAGCTCCCAACTGTCGATATCATAATAAAAATGGATTAACTTATAGTGCTTGGTTCGAATTCCGTAGTGGCGCTTCACATTATGCCATCCATGAGGATACTCGTAATAATGGTAGTACATGGAAGTCCGCCAGTTATCAGGTTTTATTCCATGGGTTAAGGACCGAAAGGATTCTCCCTGCATCTCTCTGGGAATATCCACACCCGCAAAATCAAGAAAAGTAGGTGCGAAATCCAGATTCAGAACCATGTTTTCTGACACCTGACCGGCTTTGATTTCTCTTGGATAACGCATAATCAGTGGCATGCTCAAGGATTCTTCATACATGAATCGTTTATCGTACCAACCATGCTCACCCAAATAGAATCCCTGATCGGATGTATAAATTACGATGGTATCTTCAGTTAAACCTGTGCTGTCGAGATAATTGAGTAGCCGGCCTATATTTTCATCAATGGAAAGAATACACCGCAGGTAATCTTTGAGGTATCGTTGGTATTTCCACTCCAACAGCTCTTTCCCGGACAGATTGGCCTTTTTAAATTTTTTATTCATTAAATCGTAATGGGCATCCCAGGCTTTTCTTTGCTCTGCGGTTAACCGTTCATAGGTTCTTTGCCATGTTTTTTCAACATCACTTGCGAATTCAGCATTCCCTCCTGTCCCTGTCTCCTTTTTATAAAATCCCTTTTTCAGCTTTAAATCAAAGGATAAATACATATTTTCTATTCTCATATCCGCATCTGCTGCTGCTGAACGGTTTGCATAATCATCATAGAAGGTTTCCGGTAATGGCAAATCTGTATTATTAAATGCGGTTAGGTGTTTGGTATTCGGCATCCAATTACGATGTGCCGCTTTGTGATGCACTAATAAGCAAAAAGGTTTGTTTCGGTCTCTTTGTTCCAATGTTTGAATAGCCTTGTCAGTAATAAGATCGGTTGTGTATCCTGTGTACGGTATTTTTTCTCCATTTTCAACAAAGACCGGATTGTAATATTCACCCTGACCGATTAAAATCTTCCAATCATCAAATCCAGTAGGATTTGTTTTTAGATGCCATTTTCCGACTATGTACGTTTTATACCCGGTTTCTTGTAATAATTTCGTAAAGGTTATCTGACTACCATCAAATTCATCCCTATTGTCACGCAATCCATTTATATGGCAGATAGAATTGGTCACGAAGCTGTTTTTAAACAGAATACCTTCTTGAGCGATCCTATCGATATTAGGTGTATGAATCAAATTTCTACTATAGCAGCTCATAGCCTGTACCGCATGATCATCACTCATAATAAAGATGATATTTGGTTTCCTTTTTATAGAATTACATGAAGAAAGAAAAATCGGTAAAGTAAGGCCGACTCCTACTGTACCTAAACCAGCCGTCTTTATGAATTCTCTGCGTGTCTGATTCATAACTTTCCTCTACCAATAAATTAGATAATTTTTCGGAAACGTTCCATAAAGGATACTTCTTTCATTTCTTTTTATCTTATTTCAGCCTAACGATGCGGCTAACCGGACGCAAATGTAACGCCTATAGCGTCCAACTGCGGTTAAACCGGAACGCGTTTGCGTTCCGTGTTGAACCGCTGGTTAGCTTGCGGCAGCTATTATAGTTGATTGGCTAAGGTTCAACTCTACCTGCCGGACGGATATTCTGTTTGAGATCGGCATCAAACTCATTTGCCAACCGGGTTAACCGCTGAACGATATCGGGATATTGCGATGCCACGTTCATCTGTTCCTGAATATCAATTTCCAGGTTATATAAAGCCAATGGCAGCTCTTTATTTTCCGTTTTACCGCCAATTCCGCCGTGACCAATTTCAACCGGACTTATATATTTATGTGGTAAATGCAATTTCCATTTGCCACTTCTAACTGCATGCAGATCATTTGCGTAATAATAGAAAAAAGCCTCATGCGGACTTTTGACTCCGGGTTTGTTTTTCAGGAGCGGCTGGATATTTTTGCCATCAATCTTCGTAGACGGTAATGCGGCTCCCGTAATTGAAGCAATCGTTGGTAGAAGATCTATTGTCGAAGCTAGTTCACTACAGGTACTTCCGGACGGGATTTTCCCGGGCCAGCGCATAATACACGGAACCCGTTGACCACCTTCAAAAACCGTCATCTTACCTTCACGCAAGGGCAAAGCAGAACCTGCATGGTTGCCATATGCCAGCCATGGTCCGTTATCTGAAGCAAAAATAACCAGCGTATTATTATCCAGATGCAGCTGTTTCAATTTCTTTAATATCTCCCCGACAGACCAGTCAATTTCCATGATTACATCACCATACAATCCCTGCTCGGACTTCCCTCGAAATTTATCAGACACATACAAGGGAACATGGGGCATCGTATGCGGGACATAAAGGAAAAAGGGACGATCCTTGTTTTTATCAATAAATTGCAGCGACCGCTCGGTATACATGGTCGTCAATCGTGATTGATCCGGATTGTACTCTACAACGTCTTCACCATCCATAAGGGGAAGGTCGGGATAATCTTCAGGTATCATGTCATTGCTGTAAGGCAAACCGAAATATTCATCGAATCCATGCCGGGTAGGCAGGAACTGTGGTCTATGTCCCAAATGCCACTTACCAAAACAGGCGGTTGAATAGCCAAGCGGCTTGAGTATTTTTGCGATAGTCGTTTCTTCGCTATTAAGACCAATATTTGTTCGTCCTTTCGTCCACGGCGGTCCGGGAGGAGCAAGTACATCGGGAATATCCACTCGCTGTGCGTAGCAGCCTGTTAATAATGATGCACGGGACGGTGAACAGACAGAGGAGGTAACGTAAAAATCTGTGAACCGCATTCCTTCATCAGCCAACCGGTCTAAATTGGGTGTTGAAAAACCTCGTGCCCCATAGCTGCCGAGATCCGAATAACCCTGATCATCAGTGAAGATGATAACAATATTCGGCAATCGTTCCGGTGTAGATGATTTACAACCGAGAAGAGAACCAAGAGCCAACGACGAGGCGCCTGCACCAACCATGGTCAGAAATTCCCGTCGACTATACTGATGAGCATCCTTTTTTATTTCTTCATTCATAAACTTTCTCCGATGATTACGCGGGCTAGCGTGATTAGATTTTTCATTGTCCAACGACTGTTTCTGATATTCTGAATCATCTCACTTTAATAGATACCGGGTGAATTTAAAAAATTAATTCATTAAAAAATATCTTTATAATAATACATCTATACAAGAAAACTCATTTGTCCGATTTTGCACCGGATTCAGATAATAAGAATCAATAAGAGATTCTACCACTGCAGAGCCAAGCATTTCCCGATCTTGCTTCGGTAATAAATTCACAGCCGCCCGGGTTATATTGTGACGAATATCCCAGCCCCACACAACAAAATAAATAATGTATTTCCGAAATTCAGTGATTTTTCCCATTATATCTACTCCGTTTTAAATATATCCTTAATCTTACATTGAATTTATCAAATCTAAAATTGATAGTTTCGTAAAAAGTGATTATGTGTGTCATTCTGATGATCCCGACTTGTCGGGAGAAGAAGAATCTCCGACGAGAACCCTATAGAGATTCTTCACTCGTACCTCGTTCATCTCAAAGAGACCCCTTTGGGGGAATGACAGTTTTGATACTTTTTACGATTCCATCAAAATTCAGATTCAGGTAAAAGAAGAAGTGATATATCCATTATTTAGGAGCAGTCAACGTATTCTTAAATGTACGTTCCGGAAAATTCTGTGGTTGTAAATCTATAAAGGTTTTATAACCATTGGAATTTTTTACAATTTGGAAGGCATCATAGATTTCACCGGTTACGGTATAGGCTTTATAATCAAGAGTGTTATGATCAATACCGATAATCTGGTAAAGCTGCGTATTTTCAGCAGCGCGGTCCATCCAGCGATCCTTATTCAGATTATATTGTTTCGGACCACTCACTGAGACGACATAAACTGGCCCGGTTTCATCAGGAGAATGGGGAGCTTTTTCCTCGGGACTATTGCCCCGGGCATAAACGTGATCATGACCGGAAAGAATAATATCAACTTTATATTTAATAAAAAGCGGATTCCAGGCATCCCGGATTTCTTTGTGATCGCGGTTATTCGTACCGGCATATATCGTATGGTGAAAGGCTACAATAGTCCAACCGTTTAGATTACTTTGCAGTACCTTCTCTAACCACTCCGCCTGTTTCTCTATCTCAAGGTTTGAATTAAGTATCAAGAGGCGCACTCCCTGAAAATCGAAATAGTAATTTGTTTCAGGAAGTTCTTTGATTCCATTTTCAGGTAATGTGAACTGCGGTCGCCAGAGCGGAGTGAGGAAAAGTTCCTCCCAGTTTCCGTCATAATATTCATGATTGCCGATTAACGGAACGATTGGGATGCATGCATTGATCCAGCCGGCAGCGGCAAACCATTCATTCCAATCACGATAGGCTCTGGCATGGTCAACCAGATCACCGCCATGAACGATAAACCGGGCGTCAGGAGCGGCGCTAAAAGCGGCTCGTATTGCTCGCGAACATAAGGAGAGTAATCCTTCCTGTCCATCGCCCAGATAAAGGAATTTAAAAGGCAGCGGCTGTTTGTCAGCCATCCTGAATTGAAACCATTCACTCCATCGCTCCCTGGATCCAACCCGATAAACATACAGCGAGCCGGGTTGCAAACCGGTAAACGTCACGGAGTGATAGTTGGCGTTATACTGATCTAAAGTTAAATATTCAGTTTCGGCTTCTATACGATTGGCTGTATATATGAAGTATGGGGAAGCGTCTGCCGGTGCGATTTCCGCAAAGGCTTCGTGAATACTGGTATCCGTCCGCCAGGTTACTGACTGAGTGCTGGTGGGATCATCTTTCCAGCTTAGAATGATATGATCAGGGAACTGGGTCGGATAGGGATTATAGGCGGCTTCCGTCAAATCGCCGGCGAGCAGAGATTGAAAGGATTGCCCTAGTAATACTATTAGTAAAAGATAGCCGCGTGTTTTCATTTTACCGATGATTTTTACCATTTAACCTACTCCTTATTAACAATATCATAAGTCTTATAGAGAATTTTCCCAATATTCCATTCCGACTTCTGTATAAAATCTATTACCACCACAAAATGTACCTTCCAATTTTATTAGCCTCCCCATTTGAATTCGACAGGATGCTTGGGGAGGGAGTGTTGCCAAACCCTCCCCAAGATAAGCGTTATGAAGTTATTATCAACAATGCTATTAGTATAAAAATCGTTATTTTAAATAACTCAGTTTTGTCATCTGGACAAAATCACCGGCTTTCATTCGACAGAAATAAATACCGCTGCTTGCCTGTATGCCATTGGAATCCATTGCATCCCAGGTCACATGATATATTCCCGGGTTCATATTCTTGTTGATAAGTGTTTTGACCTTCTGTCCGAGCATATTATAAATTTCAACCGTAATGAGTTCTCTTCGAGCAACCTCATAACTTATTATGGTCGTTGGATTGAACGGGTTAGGATAGGCATTGGAAAGTTTGAAACTGGATGGAATTTCAGTAATATTTTCATCAATTGCTAACGCAGCTTCATACGCGGCTTCCACTTGTAACCGTTCCGTCTCCGAATCCCAGCTTGCCAACTCACTCGGCGTCCAATGTAAAGCGCCTAACTTGCGTCCATCGATACTGGAGGTGATATCGGCGGTATACGAAAAATCCTCTACTAAATCTGAGATTTGGGTTATTCCATCGCCAACCTCGGTTTCAATACCAGGAACCGTCGTTGGATCATAGTCGCCGAAAACCCAACTTGTGTTATAGCTAGCACCTTCTTCCGCAACGTTATACAGAATTCTGTTAAATGTTGCCATATCATCTACAACATCTGAACTGGCAATACTCGGAGTCACTAATCCCGGATCTGTCGTGTTCTCGTAATTATTTATATTTATCATGTTATTATTGCCAGCAATCAGATTCAAGGTCCGTTCGTTCATCCAAATAGTCGGAACATTTTCAACAGGTACAATTCCAGCAACAACTGTTTCTAATTTAGAAATTGGATAAGTCCATTCCGAATTACCATTATATTCCCCATTATAATAAGGATTTAACAGCGGACTGACCCAGTGTAAATTATTAGAAATAAATATTTTCCTATCTTTCATTGACGGCATTACTGAAGGATCAGCATAAATACTGGTTTCCAATGTGTCTATATTGATAATACCCGTAAATAATGCATCGGGATCCAGTCCGCCACCACCGTATGTATTGATATCTTCACCGGTCCATTGACAGTTAATAAATAGATTGTTTGTAATATAGGCATTTTCATAATAAGTATTGGGCAGGGGCGCTTTTTTACTGTTAATGATTGTACAATGATTCATATAAAAATAGTGCTGCGGAACTTGCTCACTGAGGAATGTCAAACCGGAATTGGAAACCGTTACATTTTCAAGGATAATGGAGTCTGCGGGAACTTTGGCGCTGATGGCTCTGGAACCCCACCATTGTGATACTTCTTCGAGATCTCTAAAATAAGTGTTTTTTACAATAATTTTCACACCTTTGGTAACACCTTTACATTCGAAAACTTTACCATAACAGAACTCCATGACACAGTCTTCTATTCTATATGTCTGATTATCTTCCTTTATTTCCCACGCCGTCCAATTAGTTTCCCCATTTGTAACCAGTTGGTGAGAATAGATATTCTTCAATGTCAAACTGCCATAAATTTTGGCATTCCCTTCCGGAACTGATTCACCTTTAGGAGTTAGTATGATGACAGGCTTTTTTCCACCTGTTTCACCTACTATAGATACAGTACCTGTCGGATTATAGACTTCAATACGAGCATACTGGAAGTATATCGTATTTTTTCGAAGTTTGTAAACCCGGTTGGGATTTATCCTTTCACCGGTACTCGTTGTATCGCAATTAATTACAGTTTCCAAATTGCCCATATTGGCGGTCCCACCTTCAATAACAATCGTATCCTGATCAGCAGGCACCTGGGCAATTGCAGAACAAACTAAAAAAATGCTTAACACCATGATTAGTAACATCTTAGTTTTCATTTTTTCCTCCAATCAACTTTTGTTAAACTTAACATTTTCTTACTTCTTTTTGTTTAATCCATTCACAATGTTATTCCATATACCTCCTCCTATGTTAATTAAAAATTACAGGTTATTCCAAACTGGGATGTGAATCCGTAGTGTTCACTATTCGTAGGCAAATAATAACCCTTGACATTGAGATGAGAATCATCAATATGCTTATTGATATTTGCAAAATTTGCATAAAACTGGATATGTTTTGTGATATCCTGTTTAACTGAGAAATCTATTCTGAATAATTTGTCATTATAACTGTCTTTGAGCCTATATTGCGTATCTACACTGGAAAGAGTTGCTCCCTGGTATCTAAAAGATAATCTTGAACTGAAGCCCTTATAATCATAACCAATCCGAATATTGTATATTGATTTTGGCTGGTCCAACATATTTCCTTCTCTAGTACGGTAAAAATAATAATCTACCGGCATAGGAATAAATCCTGTAGTATCCATTATTTGTATTGTT
>Ga0307431_1001891_pt1 | contig 11505 bp, 10 predicted proteins | sample SalMarWE160170MG_FD_202155 | JGI IMG/M metagenome (GOLD analysis project Ga0307431, IMG submission 202155) | Salt marsh sediment microbial communities from the Plum Island Ecosystem LTER, Massachusetts, United States - WE1603-170 | ecosystem: Environmental > Aquatic > Marine > Intertidal zone >... | reverse complement strand
AACCGCTTTTATCGCCCTGGCTATGGATAGGGTGGTGCCGTGCTGATAAAAGTGGAAGTCCTGGCCTAGAGTGTCAATCCAGCCCGCATTTAGAATCGCCCCAACGGGGTGCACAATTGGATTTAGATTGTTGAGCGAAGTAGCCAGAACATTCTCGCCCGGAACCACGGGGTAGATAGGCTGTAAGTCATTTATAACCCTACCTGTATTTTTGGCGGGAAATGCCGATAGTAGCAGCTTGGTGGCTTCAACAAATATCCTGGTTCTGGCTGGAGCTTCTAACCGGCAGCCCCAGGGAAGGGTATGCCCCTCAGCCAGGGTAATATCCTTCTTTATCCCCCTTTGCCTCAGCATATTAGCCAGTAATAGCGCCGAGTAGTTTCCTGTCCAGACAACTACGGTCTGACTATCCTCCAGGTAGGGCATTATGGAAGTAAAAAAGTGCTTGTGCCCAATGGCGGGGATAGCCATCATAATATAATCAACACCCTTTATTGCCGACTCAAAATCGGTGGTGACCATACCCAGCCTCACCGTCTTCTCCTCACCCCAAGCATCAATCAGGCATATCGCTTGCTGCTCAAGGGTTGTGCTGAAGCTTTCCTTAAATTCAGGCGCCTCACACATATTTACCTCAAACCCTTTTAGCGCTAAATCAGCCGCCAGGGTATGAGCACCATTACCCCCACCCAGGACGGCTATTTTCCCCAGCATCAGTCACTTTCCCTCTCTAGCTCTACCTGATTTAACCTTTATCTAATAAGAAGAACCCTCCGCTTGTGAGAGTTCTTGTTAAACTTTTCTACTTTAGATTTATTGCCCTATGATGTGGTTACATTTTTATACCAAAAACCTCCCAAGCGCACCTAGTGCGCCCCGTAAAGATGAAGGCAGTATAATAAACTCCTGGCCAGGCAGTGTAAAATGACATTCTCTACGCCTCTCCCTCTTATAGGTGTTAATTGTATCAGTGGCACTGTAATCTGTCAACACCTTGTACCCTCCAGTACCTCTATGCTGGCTGTTATCGCCTGGTAAGGGGGTCCCACCTTGTGACCAGCTTTTCAAAGGAGTCCTCGGGGAACTTCTCCTTGAATAGCCGATAGTAATATGTCTCGGCTTCAGACTTCAGGTCTATGGCGGGCTTAGTCTGTTCGTACATAGAATCTTCCGCTGAGCCAGCTCTTTGCCCGATCAATTCGGTAAGTTTGGCTGAACCAGCCCCTGAGGCAAATGGTTGCTTCACCCTGTTTGATATATTGTCCGGCAGCAAACCAGCGAAGGCTTTCCTCAGAATCCATTTCTCAACCTTTTTCTTGCCATGAACCTTCCACGCTGGGGGAATTTTGGCGCAGAGGGCAATAACTCTCCCATCTAGGAAGGGAGGCCGGAATTCCAGTGAGTGGGCTGCCATCATTCGGTCAAGCCTCTGGAGCCCGGTGTGATAGGCATTGCTGATTAGGTCCTGGGAAAGTTGAAGAAACTCTGCTTCGCTTCTGGCTTCCTTCAGTAGGTGGTAACCGCCCAGGAATTCATCGGCTCCCTCACCACATAGCACACCATCGGTATGCTGAGCCGCCAGCCTGGCGGCGAAGTAATTGGCTACTGCCCCGCATACACAGTCCTCATCAAACGACTCTAAGTGGTAAATGACCTCAGGCAACACCTCCTCTATTTCTCCCCCCCGGTAGATATATTCATAGTGCTCGGTACCCAGATACTGTGCCATCTCTCGTGCCCGCCTCAGGTCTTCGGAGTCATTTATACTGGTACCTACGGTAAACGTCTTCAGGTCAGGCTGAAATTCCTTGGCCAGATAGGCGATAGCACTTGAGTCCAGACCACCGCTGAGCAGGGCACCGCCAACATTACCGTCCTTCAACCGCATCTCCACCGCATCTCGCAATAGGTCGGCGAGAAGGCGAGCCGCTTCTTCAGGGCTGTCAAACTCGGGAACCGAATATGGCGAGCTCTTGAATGGTTGAAGTCCCTGCTGTTGAGTATAGACATGCCCCGGGGGTAGCTCCATAACCTCGGCACATAAACCCTGGAGGGCTTTCATCTCAGAGGCGAAGTAGAAAGCACCATCTTTATAGCCATAGAAGAGCGGCCGCAGTCCTACCGGGTCCCTGGCCAGTATTAACTCGCTATCACTGGCTAAACAAAGGGCGAAATCGCCATCCAACCGCTCAACAAATGCAGGACCAAATCTACGATAAAGGCTAACCAGGAGGTCGGCTTCAGGCAACGGCATCCCATCTTTAGAGTAGAGATGACCATCTATCACCGCAACTATGTCAGCCTTCTGGGCGTATGTTTTTCCCGAATGATTCGCTTCTGAGGGTAGAACACAGCAGCCAAGGGCAACTCTCTTGCCAAGGTGCAGCCACTTTTCCTTAGGTCCTCGGTGATGAAGCCGACTCAACATCAACTCTAAGACATCTCGGCTACCGGAACTAGTCCCCGAGATACCTGCCATAGTTATAAATCCTCCGCCAAAATGATGCTAAAAGCTCTCACTTCACCACCTCAAAGATAGCCACCAGCCCATGCCCGCATCCCCGCCCCTGCTGAAGCCTCATCTCGAGCTCCCTAAGGCAGTAGCCCAATTGCGGCTCGACCAGGCTAGCTCGAGCATTTCCTATTTCCATACCAGCTGCCACCCTCACTACACCCTTCATGGTACTGAGCAACCTCCTAAGAGGCAGAGGCATTTCTGCCAACGCTTCCGGGGGTTTACTTCCCTCAAGTAGTGCCTTGGTATAGGTTACCAGGTAGTTCCAGCAATCAGCGAACCTCTGGTGATAGGCATTTACCTCAGTGAAGCCATCTCTGGGGACGTAGTGAATCAAGACCTCATCCAGATTGGTGCCCACGTTGGGCTCAAAAAGAGAATTGACCAATCGGCGCAGGGGTTGACAGTGGGGATTATATTGAGATGTATCCATATGACGCCCCACAAATGAGGACCGGTCAGCCAGATTACACAGGGTAATAACTCCTCCCGTCTTATCTTTTACCTGCTGATAGATATGTAGAGCCTCCCCACGCCCCATAATCCTGAGCGGGAAATAGGTCAACTCCGGTGGCTTTTCTCCATCAACTGAGGGCAGATAGGAGATAACGTAATTCATCCACTGGTTATGGCTAATATCCTTTGTCCACAGCGTCTGCCACTCATATGAGTAGCGCCCTAGCCAGTCAACGATGATGAGGGCACCATCTTGGCTTTGTCGGGCGATGTTGGTCAAGAGCCCCACAGTCTGCTCATCAGTGTTATGGGATAGCGTTCCGTAGTTGGCTAGATACAGGTCATAGGGCTCTTCAGCGTCAAAGTCGTTGAAGTCCGACTGGATAAAGCATGCATTCTGCCTGTGGTCATAGATTTCCCGGGCTTGAGTCAGCAGCCCCACGTTAATATCAATTCCCTGGTAAAGCTCAAGCATGTCAGGCTCTATAATCTCGGTGTCATGTTTTGAAATTAAGGACTTACTGCTGATGTTGGTGATGAACTCCAGTCCATCCCCACTGCCACATCCCAGGTCGAGTATGCGCAGCCTTCGGCCACGCTCCCTCTTCCGGGCTACCAGCTGCTCCAGATAGGGCCTCAGGTAAAGACCAAGCTCCTCGTCCTCCCAGAAGCGCCGCACGTTATCATATTTCCCTAGAAGCCCGGTAGGTTTCTGATAAAGTCCGCTTTTGAGTGCCTCATTATAGGCATTTATTTCAGCCATAAATCCTCCTAACTTTCCACATTAGTGCTTAAAGTCTCCACCAGCCTTACTGCCTGAAAGGCATCAGCCCCATAGCCATCAGCACCTATACTTTGGGCAAATTCCTCCGAGACAGCAGCCCCGCCAATGATGACCTTCACCCCGTCTCTAAGTCCGCTTTCGGTGAGTGCCTCTATGGTGTCCTTCATGTGCATCATGGTGCTGGTAAGCAGGGCAGACATTCCCACAAATTGAGGTTTATATTCCCTCACTGCGGCTATGATAACCTGGGGGTCGATATCATTCCCCAAATCCCTGACCATGTAACCAGCCCCTCGAAGCAGCATTGAGACTATGTTCTTGCCGATGTCATGAAGGTCCCCTTTTACCGTAGCCACGATTACCTTGCCCTTGGACTTAATGCCACTCTTGGCCAGGTGGGGCTCCAGTATCTCCATAGCCACCCCCACCGCTTCAGCCGAGGCTAGCATGTCGGGGATAAAATATTCACCAACTTCATATTTCTGCCCCACGATGTCCATGCCCTCGGTTAGTCCCTTCTTTATTATATTCTCGGGGTTGATGCCTTGGGCGAGGGCTTTCTCAATAAGCTCACTGACCCCGGGCTGCCCCACCATCCCCTCATCAAAGCCCTCATCATCCTGAGTTACCCTTCCCTGGATAACATTTTCCTTGAGAAGTGTCAGTATATCTTCTGTCATGACCTGCTCCAATTCTATCAATTTCTCAATCTCACCAGCAGTCCAGGCACCTGCTGAAACACCTTATCCACAACCGGCCCGGGTATATGGGATGGCGGCAACGATAGAATCTCCTCCATCCTCTCGCGCGCCCGCAACAGCGTCCCGTCTACCATATCTTTACCCTCAAAGGGATACGGGGGTGCAATCTCCCCAGAACGAAGCATACTCCGCACAAACCGGGTATAGAGCTTATGTGAGGTGCCCATGACCTTTCTTATCTGCTCCAGAGATTCCGAAATCCTATCCGCGGTCACCACTGGCTGTCGGACAAACCTCTTTACCATACCTATGTGGGCATCATCCAGTACCGCCTGAACCGGGCAGAAGGTATTGGTCCGCTCCAGAAGGCCAAAGGCATAGTGAAGATACTGAGGGCCAGCGAGTGTCACCAGGATGTGCGAAAATAGCCTCTCTACCGATGCCTGTATCCCCGGCACCATTACATCAGAGATACCCCCGGTGGAATAACAGGGTAGACCGTAATAGCGTGCCATCTGGACGCAGTCAATGTTATATTGGTTGAACTCAGGGACTCCATAGGAATCATAAAGGCTGACCATGTGGGCTCTGCCTGGCACACTACCATAGAGCACCGGAGTACCTTTGTTTACCAATTGAGTTAAGGCTATGCCCACCAGGAGCTCAGCGTTAATCTGAGCTACCATACCCTCTTCCCTAATCGGGGCAGTGGAGCCGCCCATGGGGGAACTGGAGATGACTAAAGGAATACCTCTCCTGGCTATCTCTATCGCTTTCTGTGTGGTATCGTCGACAAGCTGTAGCGGGCTTTTTACCATGCAGGTGATGAAAGAGATGATGGGATTCTCCCGCAACTGTTCCTCTCCACCAGCGATGAGCTGAGACATCCTAACCACATTGCTCAATTGGCTAAGCTCGGTTAACCCGGACATCACATGCTTGGTGGTATTGTTTAGTGAGGCGAAGAACTTGTTAACATCCTTGCTATCGTTGGTGATGTCATCATCCTGGATATTGACCGTGCGCAGGAAGCTGTCCCAAGAGTCCAGGTGCTCGCAGAGGCGTGCCGCCTTGGCTAGTCTATCCACAGTGCCCTTCTCTACCCTGAACACAGGGAACTCAACCTCAATGCCTGGATTACGCTTACTGACAAAAGCCTCGACATCCACCTCCAGCCAGTTGTTAGTCTCAGAGCCTGAGGCAAAGTAAACCCTGGGCTCGCGTCCATCAAGGATAAGGCAGTTATTCTCATCCCGTGCCCCTAGCTTTACCACCTTCGGTGCCGACTGCAGGGCATCGGTGATTACCTTCTCCGGTATCTTAAGCAGCCAGCAGGCAGCACTCCCCTGGTGGATAGACAAGACCTCAGCGCCGCGGTCGCCAAAGAACTCAGTAGCGCTGCGGTTGAAACAGACTACACCAGGGTCAGTCAGTATAGCCAGCGAAGCCCGGTGTATCTGTTCCACCTGCTCCAGCTTGAGCCGCTGGTAGGGTTGTACTAATACTCCTTGCCGTGCCATAGTATTCTTCTCTAATCTACTAAAATGCCCCTCCTGTGAGCTCTAATGTATCTCGTACACGGGTATCCTTACCCGCAGGTATATCAGTCCACGATGCCGGCTATCTCCGAAAGTACTTGCTGTCTTATCGCCGCCGGCAGGCGGTAGCTATGGTTAGCTAGAAGCTCTTTTACCTTTTGTGCTGCCCTTTCCCAGGTGACCTTTCTTCCCCCAGCTTCCCACTCCTCCCTGCGGTCTCTATTGCTCAGTAAGGGCTGGTAGTGCTCACCCCGCATGAATTGCCTGGTGTGTTTAGCGGTAACAAAATTACCCCCAGGCCCTACGTGCTTGATAAGGTCAAAGGCTAGGGTATCATCGTTCACCGTTATCCCCTTAACCGCTCTCAGCACCATTCCCAATATCTCATTATCGGTAACATACTTCTCATAGCATGTGGTCAGGGCGAATTCCATGAGTCCGGCAGCGTCGTGGATGAAATTGGCACCGGCTAAGGCACAGAGTAAGCTGGTGAGAGCCGACTCATAGCCACTCTGGGCATCCAGTACCTTGGAGTCGGTCATTCCACCGGTAGCATAGAAAGGAAGCTTGTAGAACTGCGCCATTTGGGCGCCAGCCGCATTAAGCAGCCCCATCTCTACAGGGCCGGCCAGGTACTTGAGGTCCCTGAAGTCAGTGCTGCTGGCAACCGAGCCAAAGATGACCGGTGTCCCGGGATTAATAATCTGGGCAAGAAGTACCCCTATCAAGGAGTCCACAGTCTGGATTACCAGGTTGCCGGCGAGGGTCACTGGCGAGGTAGCCCCGCATAGAGGTTCAGCAGGGTACACTAGAGGGATGCCAGCCTGGACGATGGTCACCACCAGGTCACCATATTGTCTGTCCATCTTCAGGGGACTTATGCCAAGGGTTATCATGGAGATAAGCGGACGCTGGCGAAGTCTCTCACCAGAGCCAGCAATAATCTCTGCCATCCGTATTACCTGCTTCACTCCATCAAGGGTGTAAACACCTCCCATAACATGCTTGGTAGTATTGTCCAGCGCGGCAAAGAAACGGTTTACGTCCACCTGTTCTACAGGCAGCTCACTGGGATAGGTGGGCAGCATAAACAGGTGGATGTTATCTAGCTTGTCAACCAGTTTGGCAATACGCTTCAGGTCATCCAAGGTGGTAAGTTGCTTCTGGCCGGTGTTCGGGTCATAGATATAAAGGGCAGTACCACCGGTCCCGGTATATACCCGCTGCCCGCCCAGGAAGATATCGTGCTTCTCATCCTGACCACAGAGCCTGATCTCAGAAGGTGCCATTTCAATGAGTTCCATGACCCTTTTCCGAGACAGGCGGACCAAATGCTTTTCGTCATCGACCCAAGCCCCAGCCCTCTTGAAGAATCCCAGCGCTAGTTCCGAATTCACCTCAAAACCTACCTCCTCAAAGACCTCCATTGCCGTTTGGTGAATTCTATCTATCGACTCTTCAGCGAGGGGCTTGAAGCTACCCCCAACCAATCCGTTTTGAATCATTTCTCTCTTCTACCTTCACAATCATGTTTGTCACCGCTCTGACAAGGGTTATAATGCCCCACATTATCATTGCCGAGCCCGATGCCAATAATCCCCGGCATCGACTTACGGGGAAGCATCAGACACCTTCGCTCAATATTCTTAATGAGATATGAATACGCTGGTTCGATGAGGTGATGAATATGCTCGGCATACTCATCTATTAGAGATGAGACACGTGCCGGCGGCTTGTAATCGGCACCATATCCTGAGTAGTGATATACCTTCTTTCTATCTATCTCAATACCGAGCCCGTTGCTGGTATCCAGCACGTTGTTTTCACCTCCCTTCTCTCTGGAATAACGAGACTGAGCGAAACCTTGTGCCTCTGGCAGTGGCAACAACGACGGGATAAATTCTCAGCACAGGGGTGATTTACCAGGTAGTATATTAAGAGCGATACTTTGAGATGAGGAAAATTTAATGAAACAGAAAAGAGTGGTAAGTCTACTTAGTAGGACATTTATGAGGGAAAAAACCGGGGAGTTAGACATCTGTAAGCTAGATTGCGGACAGAGAACACCCCGCTCACATATTCTCTTTTTGGTTCAGAGCACTTTTTACCCCCCAACTATGGTGCTTCGTTAAGCTTCTGAACTTTACTCTAACTAAACATTTTAGCATACGATTCGCCTACTGTCAAGTTTACCTGAGAACGGGGACTGATGTAATAAAAAGGCTGTACCTTCGCCATAAGAAAGAAACAACGACCTCCCATAGCAAAAAATGAGCTGAGAGCGGAATAACTTAACAATCCAAGCTAGTGTTACTGTCATACTGGATAGTGCTATAGCTTGCATTTTTTATTTGGTATTGACATTATACGAGGGAATGGCTTATCATTCATACCAAAAAAGGAGGTGAACTAATGCAAGCATACTGTGTGAAGTGTCGTGCCAAGAGAGAAATGAAGGATGCTAGGCCCATAACTATGAAGAACGGAAAGCCGGCGACTCAGGGTGTATGCCCGGTATGTGGCACCAAGATGTTCAGAATTGGCAAGGGTTAAGGCTTATATCTATTTAGGAATCAAAATTCCGCATGAGGCTGGATATTTATATGTGACAATATCCAGCCTTTTTGCTGCCATCGCACAAAATAGACTTTCGTGCGATGGGTTAGACTGGAATTTGACGGCATAAGTGAGACAGCTGGTTAATCTTGGGGCACAGCCGGAGGTTGCTTTTCCTCACCCCTCAGGAAATCCAGGAAATCCTGCTTCAATTGAGGATACAATACTACCCCCTTAAAATTCCTGGGAATCTGGGCAAAACGCAGGCGGTCAGGCTTGGCGCCTTTGGAAACTGATTTTCTGGCATCTTTGAGGCAACTAGATTCCAGTCGCCGCCGGTTGGTACCGCTGACATCGCTGCCAAGCTCAACTGTCACGCAGCAAGAATCTTCATGCTCACTCTCCAAACGAATGCCAACTACAGCCAGCTGGAAGGCTTTGGGCGATAACTGGTAAGAATCAATTATGAACCGGGCAAGTTCCTCAGCCACCTGGGAATAAGCATAATTGGCACCGCCACGGATAAGAAGCTCAGAATCTCGGGATATCCAATAGTAGTCCAGATTTCCGTCGTCATTTTTCAAGGCAAACACAATATCCCTTAGACCGGTGTACCAGCCCTCTTGGAATACATTCCTGGTCGTTTCTTCATCGCCTACATAGTAGCTAAAGAGGTTGCCACCCTGGGTAAGGAGATAGCCGGGTTCTCCTGCTTGGCAGGGGAGCATGTAGTCGGCACTCTCCAGGTTAGTGGACTTCACTATCTTGACCCTGGTGAAAGGAAAGTGTTCTCGACCAATATAATAGCCCACCATTTCCTGGTTGTTATATCGGTGTGACCAGCCAGCGTTTAACGCCTTCAGGACGGCATTTTCCGGCATTGCTATCGGGATAGCGGTTACCTGAAGACAGGTCTCGGTAGCCCCAAAACGGACATGCGGAATACGCCCGGCAAACCTCCGAATGCTCTCAATGGTCTTGGGACCTACCGGTGCCGAGCCAATCAGGATGTCGGTCTGCTTTAGAGCCTCTTTGAGTTTGCCTTCGGCAACGGGTAATTTCCCCTGCTCAGCCAGGCTATCAAGAAAATCAATGTGCCGGGGAACTAAGGAGGCAACGAACAAGCCTCGTTTATGGGCTACAGCCTCAGTCAGTACCTTCCAGCAGGGAGTGGTATAGCGTTCTAGTAAGTGTAATACTGCCCCCTGGCGGCGGAGAGCCCAGTCAGATAAGGCGGTGGAGTTGGTATGGTGCAACGGATTTACCAGAAACAAATCTACCGGGGTCGTTTCCGAAAGCCCAAAGTACTGTTCATAGGTAAGTCTGTTGGTTAAATAACTGCGGTGGCAGAGACTAACCCCTTTGGGTCTATCCGTTGTGCCCGAGGTAAAGACAACGATTCGCTCATCACTGTAATCAAGGGGGGCATAGGGTTCATCAAAAGGAAGCGGGGACTTTTCTAACTCGTCGGCTTCAAAGAAAACTACCCCGGGCAGGCTGGCCTTGAGCTCTTCTATCCGTGAGGTAAAACCCCGGTCATAAATGCAGATTCTGGCTTCAGTGAGCGTCGCTTTGTACGCAATACGCTCATTATCATCCACCTGCCAATTAATAGTGACCGGGACAGCCCCTACCAGAACCGATGCCAGGCGGAATACCAAGTCATACGGGCTATTAGCCGAAAAACAGTGGACAATCCGGTCCCCTTTTGCTATTCCGAGAGCACTGAAATGGGCTGCCGCCGAACCAGCCAGCTCCCAGAACTCACCTCTGGTTAAGGTGCGTTTCTGGATAGCTCCCTGTTTGAAGGTGTAATAATGCAGGAAGGGAAAACGACGATTGGCAAAGGCAGCGCAATACTCCTCCGTCGGCGAAGAAAAAGTAGTCAGGGAGGTTACCGGCTTCCCTGTGGTCAAAAGAAACGGCTGTGCGTCATTATGCTCAGTCTCATTCATACGACTAATTTTATCCCCTCTTTTTGTCTGTGAAATTTCAGGAAGCAGGCTTTCAGCCTCAGGGCACTACATTGACCCTAATGCATCCCGTCATGCGGAATTCGCCTTCAAATTCAGCTTCGAAAGAAAGCCAGTATTCGCCCGGCGCAAGTTCAGGAGTTGTTTTTATGGTAATTGCTGAATGGTACACAGCATTTGGATATGCCATAAACTTGGTTGGTTCCATACTAACCTCTAACCCTTCCGGCATAGGTATCTCATCTTTACCATACTCTCTAGCCACTCTAAAGATTTTGTAGCTAACCTCTCCAGGACCATGTTTGAGTGTTTCTAGCGTGACATCCAACACTTTCGTCTCACCAGCTTTCAGTTCAATAGAGTCATCAAGTGCTATACGTGCCGCTTCAAGAAGTGCTTTTCCGGGCGGTGGCGGCGGAGGCAAAGAAACAGACTCGGCAACCTTAACCAGTTCTTCTCTCTGGAGTTCTTTAATTGCTGATAGTTTAAACTCAAACGTTCCTCCTTTCGGGTCAAGGTACCAGTGCCAACAGAGGTCATTGTGGTCACCCCTGTCCACTATGACGCCTTCACTTTCGTTGATCTCCACTTTCTCGCCGGGGAGCTTTAACTCTGGCGGAGGAAGTTCATGCCAACTTATATTCATTTTCATCTTCCACTGCTCGTCCCGTATCTCTTCATCAGAAATAAGAAGAACTACCGTTTTATCCTCAACGCAGACCTCCCGAATCTCATAGCCTTGGGGCAGATAAGTAGGTGTAGGCACTGGCCAGCCTACAAGGTAACCAGCTTCCTCCAAAGTCGCCTTTTGGTCGCTGGGTTCAAGTATGCCAGGGACTGTATTAGAAACGTAGCCGCATGATAGACAACCTGCAACCATGGTCATCACAGCCACGATTACTATTAGTTGCTTGGTAGCCATCTATCCCCTTGATTAATAAAGTCCAGTTCTTTTTCCCACTGCACCCTAGTACATTATATC
>Ga0307431_1001887_pt1 | contig 11516 bp, 9 predicted proteins | sample SalMarWE160170MG_FD_202155 | JGI IMG/M metagenome (GOLD analysis project Ga0307431, IMG submission 202155) | Salt marsh sediment microbial communities from the Plum Island Ecosystem LTER, Massachusetts, United States - WE1603-170 | ecosystem: Environmental > Aquatic > Marine > Intertidal zone >... | reverse complement strand
CGATTCTTTCCTCATCTTATTTTTATCTAAAATTTTAATCGGACCCCAGGATTTAACAGGTTGCCTTCCCATAAAAATATTCTGAGCCACGCTTAAACACCCTATCACTGCCTGATCTTGATATACCGTTTCTATCCCCAGGTTTCTTGCTTCTTTTACGGAAGAAATATTGGTTTCTTCCCCATTCCAGTATATCTTCCCTCTATTTTTTGAAAGAACTCCGGATAATATTTTTATTAGAGTAGATTTACCTGCGCCGTTATCTCCTATTAGTCCAATTATTTCACCGGGATAAACTTCGAAATTTATTTCTTTTAAAGCCTGAACCTTCCCATACCATTTATAAACGTCTTGTACCTTTACTAAAGGCAGACTTTTATCAACATTTTTTTCTTCCATAATATCAAATCCTTATCTTAAAAATTTTAAAATAATTTATTTAGGCATTAAAATCCTGTCTCTTAAATTTCCCCTTGTTCTATTAATTAATATTGCTATCAATAAAATAAATCCATTTAATACTCCTCTTAAGGCTGGTTCCATAGCTGTCATCGTACAACCAGCATCAATAATTCCCATCAAAATAACACCACCTAAGGCTCCAATTATTGAACCTCTGCCACCTTTTAAACTAACACCACCAATAATAGCTCCTGCAAAAGCTAAAAAAATAGCTCCATCAGCTATAGTACTGGGAATGCATTTTAGATAACCCACGTAAAGAAGACCAGAAATTCCTGCCAGTGCTCCAGAAATAGTAAATATCCAAAAATTGGTATTCTCCACACTTATCCCCAACATTCCGGAAGCATCAGAATTTCCCCCAACAGCCCGAATATGACTACCAAATCGAGTGTGATCTAAAATAATATAGAGTATAATCACCATTCCTACAAGGACAAAAATGGAATTAAATATTCCCCCGGTTTTTCCTCCTCCTAACACCAAAAGAACATCAGGGACTTTAATAATAGCTCCCCGACGAAGATAATAAGTGCTCCAGTTAAACATTAAAAATGTAGAAAGAGTAATTAAAAAAGGATTTATTTTCATCTTACCTACGAAAAACCCATTTATAGACCCTAAAAGAGCACCAACTAAGACCATTAATATGATACCTACCCAACCAGGAAGCCAAGGTGCCCAATCTACTAAAATTACACCCACCAACATCGCAGTTAAACCAGCATTCTCTGATAAGGATAGATCCATATTACCACCTAATAAAGCTACAGCTTCTCCCAAGACTAAAAATCCCAAAGCTGATGCTGCGTATAAAATAAAAAGAAAATTTTTCACTGTAAAAAAGTTTGATATCGTCAAGGAAAAAATAATCGATACCCCAATGATAATAACCCATATCATATGTTCTACAAGTGCAAGTTTTATTTTTTGTGAATTAATCATCTATATTACCTCATTTATTTCAATATATATTTTAAAAAAATATTTTTGTTCTTTCTTGAGAATAGAACAAGAGAGCAAAGTCTTATTTTAAATTGCCCTCTTGTTCTATTATTATGTCGACAATTAAAATCTTTCAGTGGAAAATTATATTGCAATTAATATTTATGTTTTAATACTCTTTATCTTACCATCCGGGGACCTCAATATTAGCCCAAAGATATTTAGCATCGGCATTTTCTTTAGTAATTACTAAAGCATTAGTTTGGAACCAGAGATGGCCTTCTCTCTCAGAGATTTTTGCCGGGGACCAAGCAGTCTTGGCAGCCCATATATCTGTATCTAAATGAGGGTTCCCTGAAATATCGATATCATCTGCAGTAACTGTAGTCCCTACTTTAGGTAGAGCGCTTTCCCCTTCTTCTAAATATTTTGCCATGTAGTAAACAGCAATAGGATTATAGAAAGGACAGGGTTGGTCTACCGCTACTGTAATTTCTCCTGCTCTAATTTTATGCAATACTGCTGGATTAGCATCGATGGTAGCCACAAATATTTTAGTAGGATCCAGTCCTAAATCTTTCATCGCTTCTACTGCGCCACTACACATAGGACCATTGGCAGAATAGAGGGCATCTATATGAGGATCTTTTCTGAGTATAGATTCAGCTTGAGCCTTAGCTGGAGTTTCTTGAAATTCTCCCAGGGCTTGCACTACTTCTATATCAGGATATTGATCTATTACACTATGGAATCCTTCGCTTCGGTCAATAGCGGAAGCTCCTCCTAGAGGACCAAGCATTTCCAGAACTCTACCGGCTACTTTACCTGTAGGTTCTACTTCATTTTTTAGATATTCTGCCAACATATTGCCAAGTTTTTGACCGGCTAAAAATCCGGAATATCCTACATACATCTTAACATCAGGATGATTAATATCGGCATCTGTGGTAAATACTGGAATATTAGCTTCGTTTGCCCAATCTACTATAGGTTTAGTCGCATTGCCATCTTGAGCACAGATAATCAGCCCATTTACTCCTGTTTGAATCATCTGTTTAGATTGGGTAAGCTGAACTGCGGGATCACCACCTGCTTCATTGCTGATCCAATCAAAACCATTATCTTCACAATACCATTCAAAACTTTTTCCAAAAAGCCATTCCCAGGTGTTACTAATTATCTTAGTGTCCAATCCAATTTTATATTTCTCTGCAGCTATTCCAGTTACCGACAAACAAAAAGTAACCATAAGTAAAGCAACTATAAACACCAATGTCACAATACTAAATTTACTCTTCACCGTTCTCATTTTAAAAAATCCTCCTTTGAATTTTTTTTAAAATAACCATTCCTAACAATCTTACCTACAAAACAAACTATTTATATATAACCACCTCCTTTATGTTTTTATGGAAACGATACCATTTTTAGTATAACTCATTCTACTTTACATTTATTTATGTTTAGGGAATAATACTAAGTAATATTTATTTACTTATTTAATTTTTACGAGGTAAGGTTTAATCTTTTGGGTAGAATTTCTAATGACTAATTTAGTATGTAAAGTCATAATTAGAGATTCACGACTTGTGCTTGTCTTTTTATTTTCTATTTTTTTAATTAAAAGTTCCGCAGCAGTAGAAGCAATAACATAAGTTGGCTGGCTAACCACAGTAAGTGGCGGATTTAATATAGAAGCCCAGTCAGAATCATCAAAACCAATGATACCTAATTCATCTGGTATGCTAATGCCCATTTTTTTAATAGTGATAATTGCACCTAAAGTCATATCCATATTAGTAGTAAAAATAGCTTGAGGCCTATTGGAATTTTCCAATAACTCTTTAGTTAACTTAATGCCGCTATCTTCTTTAAAATTACCAATCTTTATCATATTATCATCCGGGGAAATACTTGCTTCTTTTAATGCTCTCAAATATCCATTAAATCTTTCCCTGCCGGTGGTTCTGTCTAAATAACCGTTGATTATTCCAATTTTTCGATAACCTTGTTCTATTATATATTTCACCGCTTTATAGGAACCATTCTCATTATCTACTAAAACTGCATCACAGTCTGTTCCCTTTATTAATCTATCCAGAAGAACAATTTTAACTCCTGAATCTATCATCCAGTTAATATAATTAGAATTTTTACCGGTAGGTACAAGGATTATTCCATCAACTCGATTAGATTTTAATATTTTAAGATATTTTAGCTCTTTCTCGGGATTTTCATCACCATTACATAAAATAGTACTATAACCCCAATTACTCGCAATATCCTCTACTGTTTTTGCAATGATAGAATAAAATGGTGAAAGTACATTACCAACAATTACTCCGATAGAATTAGTTTTTCTTTGCCTTAAATTTCTAGCAACTGCATTTACTTCGTATTTTAATTCAGAGATGGCCTCAAGTACTTTTCTTCGAGTCTTTTTTCTTACCCCGGGATAATCTCTTAATACGCGGGAAACCGTGGTGGTAGATACCCCTGCTTTTTTCGCGACATCAGTAATATTTACTTTCAATTTATTTATAACCCTTCTCAAAATTATGCATTTTTTACTTGTTTTTATATTATTTTAAATTAAATGATAACGATACCAATGGCAACGATTCCATTATATCTAAAATATATATTCCTGTCAATTAAATTACAAAATATTTTCTTCTTTTTATTTTTACCACCCCCTTCTTCTCAAAAAAGAATATAATTATTATTTTTAAACTATTCTTTTCTTCCTCTAATTTCTATAAATAAATAAAAATAATTTAATTTAAACGATCTTCTAAAATCAGAAATATTAATTTTAAAATATATTTTATCTTTCTTTAAACTTATTTTAAGTAAAGTGAATAATTATTTTAGTTACCTTATCTGTATTTTTATCCCAAAATCTAAAAGCCTCCCCTAAATTTTCTAATAAATAATTTTGGGTAATTAAATTTTCTATCTTAATTTTTCGACTTTCCACCATTTTAATTACTTCTTTGATTTCAATATCTAATGCATTCCTCGAGCCTCTTATGTCTATCTCTTTCTTTACAAAAAGACTTGTATCATACTCCACTGGCTCTTTAGCATATCCAATATAAACCACTCTACCTGCGAAACAGACCAAATCAATTGCTTTCTTATATGTCTCCGGAAGACCTACTGCCTCAATTACTACATTCACTCCCTGACCATGGGTAATATAAAAAATCTTTTTTTCTAAATTTTCTTTTTGAGAATTAACCGTATAACTTGCTCCTAAAGCTTTTGCTTTTTGTAATTTTAAATCATCAATATCAACAGCAATTACTTTAGCTCCTTTATATCCTGAAGCAGCAATGACCCCTAAACCAATCATCCCACAACCAAATACTAATACTATATCCTTTGAACTTACTTGTGCTCGATTAGTAGCATGCCATCCTACACTTAAGGGTTCAATACAGGCAATTTGCTCTTCTGGTAAATCTCCTACCAAAAAAACCTTTTTATAAGGTACAGCAATAAATTCTACAGCTGCTCCATCTCTTTGTACCCCTAAAGTCTGATTATAAGGACAACAATTTACTCTTCCTTGCTGGCAAGCAACGCATTTTCCACAGGAGCTATAAGGAGAAACAGTGACAAGCCGACCTACTTGGAATTCAGAAGGAACATTTTCCCCACTCTGGATAATTTCTCCCGCTATTTCGTGACCAGGAATACGCGGATAACTCACCATCTTATTTTGCCCCCGATAAGTTTTAAGATCACTACCACAAAGGCCTAATGCTCTTAATTTTATCAGAATTCCCTCAGCGCCTACTTTAGGTTTGTCTATCTCTACTAAGTTTACTACACCTGGTTTTAAGATTTTTACTGCTTTCATATAGTAAATTCCTACACCTCCAAATTATAAAAATCTATAGCATTTTGGCCCATAATGTGGGCTTGTTCTGCTTGAGAAAGTGAATTAATAAAATCAGTCACAATTCCTAAAACTTGTTTATATTTTGCGGCTACTTTACAGACCGGCCAATCACTGCCAAATAAAAGTCGATTCGGGCCAAATATTTCTAAGAGAGTCTCCATATAAGGTACAAAATCTTCTTGCTTCCAACTGTTCCAATTAGCCTCCGTAACCATGCCGCTCAATTTACAAAACACGTTATCTGCTTTAGCTAATTCTTGCATATCTTTCTTCCATGCTTCAATTTTGCCCTCTTTAATTAAGGGTTTGGCCAGGTGATCTACTACAAATTTTTGGTGAGGAAATTCATAGACTAAGGTACAAGCACATTTAATGTGTCGGGGATAGATTAATATATCATAAGCAAGACCAAATTTTTCTAACTGAGTTAATCCTTGCCTAAAATCTGGTCGAAGCATATAACGATCATCATCTTCATCCTGCAAGATATGTCGAACTCCTTTGAATTTTTTATAAGCAGTAAATTGTTCCAAATCTCTTTCCACAGAATTGCTTTTAAGATCAACCCACCCTACTATCCCTTTAATAAAAGAATTATTCTGAGCTAGCTCCAATAGCCATTTAGTTTCTTGTAAGGTCTGCCGAGCTTGCACCGACACACAAAAATCAATACCATTTCTTTTTAATTCCTTATTTAAATGAGGAGGGAGAAAATCCCGCTGTAATTTAACCATAGATACATCAATCCATTTATATTCTTTCTGATTATAAACCCAAAAATGTTGATGGGCATCTACTCTAAATGACCTCTTCTTTTTATCCATTATTTTACTCACTTTATTTATAATTATTTATTCTTTTTTTTCTTTTTGTTGAGTTATACTCCTCAAGTCCGCTTTTCTGTAGCTCCAGGATCACTATTTTCGGGTAAACCTTCTTTCCAGTAAATATTAGTTACCGGTTTGATTATTTCTCTAATTTTTTTTAACAAATCAGGATCTGGTTTTACTCCTACATTATTAAGATTGGCTTTTACATGCCTGACTTTACTCATACCTACTAAAGTTACAGCTACATATTCATGCGAAAAAGCAAATTGTAAAGCTAAATCAGAAATATTCACCTTTCTTCCTTGACAAAATTGTATAGCTTCCTTTGCACCTTTTAACACTTTTTCCGGAGCTGGATGCCAATCTGGTGCTCCTTTTTCAGTAAGAATACGCATATGTAAAGGTGATGCATTAATCAAACCTATACTTTTCTTTTTTACTACTGGAGTTAAAACATCATCCATAGTAGTATCCAGTAAATTATAACGACAATAGCTAAGTACGGTATCAACCTCCTGAGTTTCCACTACCTCTTTAAGTGGTGTTAAGGGATAACCAGTAATTCCAACAAAGCGAATTTTCCCTTTCTTTTTTAGTTTAAACATAGCCGGTAGAGTCTCTTCTATAATCTGCTTCCTTTTTCCAAATTCTATATCATGGATTTGAAACACATCAATGTAATCAGTCTTTAAACGTTGCAGACTTTCCTCAACTGATTTTATAACCCTCCGAGCAGAGAAATCGAATCCATCTGGAAGAGAGATACCGTATCGGCCTACTTTAGTAGCCAGAATAATCCGATCTCTCTTTCCCTTTAAAAATTCACCCAATCGTTTCTCTGCTAAGGTTCTTCCATAATAAGGAGAAACATCGAAATAATTAATTCCTTGGTCTATAGCGTAGTCTACTGCTCGTTTGCCCTCTTCCGGAACAATAGAACCAAATTCTGCCCCTAAAGGAGAAGCACCAAAGCCAATAACAGATACTTTTAATCCTGTTTTTCCTAAAACTTTATAAATCATATTTTTCTAATTTCCCCTTTTCAAATATTTTAAATTAACGGTCTTTTTTATTATTATCTTGATATAAAATTATTTTTATACTTTTAAAAGAACGAATCAAGGTTATAGGTTAATTTGTTAAAAGAATACCTTGATAAATTAAAAGATATAAATGTTGAAGTTATTACTTCGCAAAAATTAGAAGGGGTCTTTTTATCTTATTCTTTTGGTGTTAATATGACCTCTACTGGCAGTTGTGTACTTGCATCAATCACCATTTTTGCTTTGAATCCGAGGGCTACGAAGTTTTTAGTAATTAATTTTACATTGGATTCATTTTTGGAGTGTTTCTGTTTTTTATTATATTTACACCTGCTGCCACTGCAATTGCAACTTTTCTTTTTTCCGTTATTAGAATGTATTATTATATGGACTATGTTACTACTTAGGTTTATTTTATTTATTGTGGCGGCAACTACTGTTTGAGCTATTAGGCGGTGTAAGATTTTATAGTAAATATCTATTCCAATTCTTTTCCTGAAGTAAGAAAAAGTAGAATGAGCGGGGGTTTTAAGAAAATTATTAAAACCACAAAGGACGCAAAAACGCGAGTCAAATTGTAAGCTCTCAGCTAATCTTCGGTTTGATTTTACTTCACCCAACCAGATTAAAAGTTGGGCTTTAAATAGAGACACCGGGTCATAAACTAATTCTCTATCGGTGGTGTATTTATCTTTGATTATAGGATAAATAAAGCTCCAGTCTATGGATTCAAAAATAATCTTTAGAGGGTCATCTTTTTTAATTTTCTGGGAAGCTTCATAAGTAGTAAAAGAAAGCTGCCGACCTTTTGCTTTTTTCATAAGAATAATTGCACCAAAATTTATTTTAAACAAGAGTAAGTCTATAAAAGTAAACCAAAGGTGCCAGGCACCTTTGGTTTACTTTTATAGAAAAAATAGTTGTGTATCTTAATTGATTAGTTAGTTGGTTAATTGGTTAAGATTTTAATCTTTTAAGTACAAAGAGTTTTTTAAAATAAGGTTTTTTTCGGTTTTGGAGAATGTTTCGGTATATTATCTTTCATCTTTCTTCTTAAAAAAGCAGGGATTTCTAGGTCTTTATCATCTATCAATTGATCTTTAATTTTAAATTTATCTTCTATCTTTAGATTATCTTTTTCTGCATAATTTTCTTTAAATACTTTTTCTTTATTTGCTACTTCTATTTTCTCTTCTTCTTCTTCTTCTTCTTCAATATTTACTTCGCAACTTGTAGCAATGACAGATACTCTTATTTCGTCCTGCATTTCCTCATTAATAATTGCGCCAAAAACAATATTTGTATCTTGCCCAACTGCTTTAGATATAATATCAACTATTCCGTTTACTTCAAACAAGCTCATATCTAAACCGCCGGTGACATTAATCAATAATGATTTTGCTCCTTTTATGGATACTTCTAATAAGGGACTGGAAATAGCCATTTTTGCTGCAGCAGCTGCTTTCTTTTTCCCTTTACCTGTTCCAATGCCTACTAAGGATAAGCCAGCATCTTTTGCTACGGTTTTCACATCAGCTAAATCTAAATTTATCAATCCAGGAATGGTAATCAAGTCCGCGATAGCTTGAACAGATTGGCATAATACCTTATCAGTCATTTCAAAGGCATTTTTCATGGAAGTATCTTTAGAAATAATTTTCAATAAACGGTCATTAGAAATTGTAATTAAAGCATCTACTTCATTTTTTAATTCTTCTATTCCAGCTTCTGCTTGTAGTTGTCTCTTTTTACCTTCGAAAGCGAAGGGTTTAGTTACTACGCCTATGGTTAGAATACCATGTTGTTTTGCTATCTTTGCCGCAACTGAAGCAACTCCAGTTCCTGTTCCTCCTCCCATACCGGCTGTAATAAAAATTATATCTGCACTTTCCATGGCCTTAGAAATTTTATCTTTATCCTCTTCAGCTGCTTTCTTGCCTAATTCGGGATTACCACCGGTTCCTAAACCATTGGTTAGAGATTTACCAATTTGAATCTTTTGTCCAGCTTGAGATAAGGATAGGGCTTGTAAATCCGTATTTATAGCAATTAGATCAAGATTACTCATCCCCTGTAGAGTCATTTCCCGAATTGCATTATTCCCTCCTCCTCCAATACCAACCACTTTAATGTTTACAAATTTATCTACATCTTTTTGAGGAGGGCTTATAGGCTGGCCTAAAAATTCATCTTCTTCCCTATTCTGAATTTCAACTCTTTCGTTAATCCCCCCTGATGTATCCCTAATCAATTCTTCTTTATAATCTATGATCTTACTGAATCCCCGCGTTAATCTCTTCTTTTTCAAAAGATATCACCTCTTGAGCTAATTTATAATAATCAACAGCCCCGTAAGAATTGGGACTATAATGTAGAGCCGGTACACCCTGGCTGCTGGCCTCTACTAAAGTTATATTTTTTCTTATTATCGTTTTAAATAACTTATTACTAAAATATTGTTTTGTTTCATCTATAACTTCCTTGGCTAAATTACTTCTTGTGTCAGCAATGGTAATTAAAATATTTATTTTTAAAGAATGGTTTAAATTCTTCCGCACAATCTCTGTTGTCTCTATAAATTCTTCTATCCCCCTGAGAGCAAAATAATGTGGCTGCATAGGAATAATGACTTCATCACAAGCCTTTAAGGCATTTACAGTCAGGATCCCCAAAGAAGGAGGACAGTCAATAAAAATATAATCAAAAGGGACTTGGCACTCTCTGATGCTCGCATTTAAAAAATCTTCTCTGCCTATTTGGTCTATAAGTTTATATTCTGCGCTGGCAAAGTCAATATTAGAAGGAGCTAAAAATAATTTATTTTCGTCATTTACCTCTAATTTTATAATTACTTCTTCTAATCCCAATTTATTCTTAGAGCGATGGGGTTCTAAAACATTTAATATAGTTTTTGATAAACTATCCGGTTCAATGCCCAATCCTAAAGTAGTATGGGCTTGAGGATCTAAATCGATTAATAAAACCTTCCTCCCTAACGATGCCAGGCTTGCTCCTAAATTTATGGTTGTGGTAGTCTTTGCTACTCCGCCTTTTTGATTAGCAATAGATATTATCCGCACGCACCCTATCTCCCTAAAAGAATAAAAGTAAATTTATTTTTTGTAAAATATTTGGTATAATTATATCATAGTTTTTTAAATATATAAAAGAATTTATAAAAATAGAAAATATTTTATCTTTTTGATTGGCTTCTTTATATTTTATTCTACATTATTTTAAAAAATCCTTCTTTTTAATTAAATTTTTTTAAAATATTTTTTATCTCAACAAAGTAAGATTACTTTTTTCTATCTTTTCTTTCTCTTTCTTAACTCGATACTATAATTTAATCGTATAGGAATTTCCTTTTTCCGTAATCCCTAATTCGTATCTCGTATCTTGTGGTTTTAATTGGTGAATTGGTCAATAGGTCAATTGGTCAATTATTTTATCTTGTATTTAATACTAACGACTATTTACTATTCACTAACGACTAATTTTATAGTTTAATGATTTGACTTTTTTGTAATTTATATATATACTTGGTGTTAATAACTACTATTAATATTAACTAATAGTTATTTAATAAAGATCATGAGGAGGGATATTTTCATGAAATTACAAACACTAAATGAAATGCTAAGAAACAGTGTCAATCTATACGGTGATAGAACTGCTTTTAAAATAAAAAAAGATGGAAAATTTACTCCAATTACTTATCAAGAATTTTATAAAAAGGTAGAAATTTTTGGTACAGGATTACTTAGTATCGGAATAGAAAAATTTGACCATGTAGGGCTGGTTAGTGATAATCGCTTTGAATGGATTATATCTGATATGGCAATTATTGGCTCACGGATGGCAGATGTCCCCTGCAGCGGAAGCAGTTCACCTCAAGATATCTATTTTAAACTCAACCACTCAGATGCCAAAGCTACTATACTGGAAGGAGAAATGCAATTTTCCAATTTTTATAAAATCGCCAAAGACTTGCCAAAGATAAAAAACATCATCCTCTATGACAGAATTAAGATGTTCTCTAAAAAAGAAGATGCTCCGGAATGGACTATCCCCACTAACTTTGAAGAAAACGGAGAAATAAGTAAAAAATTCAAGACTGAAATAGAATTATCAATAAAAAATAAAAATAAACATATCTTCTTATCATCTGAAGCTAAAAAAATCTTAGAAAAATACCTGGAAAAAAATATAGAAAATCTTCTAAAAGAAACTCACTCTAAAGATACAGCCAATTCCATTAAAAATAGTCTTATAAATAGAGCAGTGGTAATAGACGGACAATACAATAAAACTCATTCCCATAAA
>Ga0307431_1001886_pt1 | contig 11525 bp, 14 predicted proteins | sample SalMarWE160170MG_FD_202155 | JGI IMG/M metagenome (GOLD analysis project Ga0307431, IMG submission 202155) | Salt marsh sediment microbial communities from the Plum Island Ecosystem LTER, Massachusetts, United States - WE1603-170 | ecosystem: Environmental > Aquatic > Marine > Intertidal zone >... | reverse complement strand
GAACCAATGCTAACAGATGTCTTCAGGTTGTACTAAAGATTTAAGGAAACAAATCTCTAACAAATGGGGGGTAAGTATTGGAAGAAATTGCAGTCTTAGATGTTAATTACCCGTTATTGTGGGTTAAATTTTAACCCCAAAAAATTCCTTAAATCTTTAGTCAGCTAAAGATTAAAATCTTATAACCTCTTGAGGTAAATTGGTGTAATAGTAAAAAAGCTAAGTGTTTCCTTACAAATATTATGTAATTATACTATTTTGTAGGTGAAACAGATGGGTAAATCTGTTCTAAAATTAATAAAAAAACCAATATATAATATATGGTAATATAAATTGAACATTCTTATGAATATTAAATCCTTAAGTTAAAATTCCAGTTTTGCTTGAACACCAACAAATCTACTAACATTTTATAGGAAATAGTTTGTTGTTAGGTTTCTTTCTTTTTATTAGTCCATTTATCTCTGTTCTTTAAACCAATTATCATGTAGACTATTCCAAGACCTGTGATTCCTACAAATCCTGGACTAATTGCTGCTGTTAAAGCGGTTCCCGTACCCACAAAACAAATTCCCAAAAAGAAGAAAGCCTGATAGTTGATTTCTTTTACTTGTTCAGTTTTCTTTCTTTTCATTTTAACAAAAACAAGTATTAGTGTAGCCAATAAAGCCAATCCTAATAGGATTAAAGAAATAATCCAGAAATCCATTTTTAATTACCAAATATAGATTGTTTTAAGGATATAAAAAAACCATGTTTTAGAGCATCTTCTAAAAAGGGGGATTGTGCAAAAACACAGTGGTGATATCACCATCATGGAATGAACAGCCGTTCCCATAGTTGGCTATTTTTGTATTTCTTTTCTGGCTAATGTGATTACTAAAGTTGTTGTGATAAATAGTGGTAGAATGATCCATGAAGGAAACTCTGGTATATTGTTGTTTGAAAAGATTTCTATCAAATGAGTGCTATGTTGGTATATAATTGTGAATAAATAATGAGTCTCGTTGTAGGTTTCAGTGTAATCTGAGTTTTTTACCAAAGGTTTTTCGTCTTTTAAAATTGAGAAATCTTTTGACATAAATTCTGATGGAATAGTGACATTGCACAAACCTGTTGTTCCGATGGTTCCATTAACATAGAAACTAATTCTCATTAAATCATAATGAAAATAAAAATCCGAGATTGTTGAGTTGCTAAAAATTTTAACCCAACCAACCATGCTTGTCAATGACAATTGACTTGTTGGTCAAGGTTGATAGAATTATATCTGGCTATTGAGTAGTTCATTTTGTGATGAAATATGGGTTCGGATGATTTGTTTGAAGCAGTTTCCCATCCCATGAGGATTGAGATTGTTAAGGTCTTGGCTGAGAAACCATTACGTTTTGCCGACCTTAAAAGACACCTTAAAATAAGCAGTAGTGGTCTCTTGGATTTTCATCTTAAGAAACTAAACGACCTGATTACGACAAATGATGAAGGCTGCTACGCTCTAACAGAGAGAGGATTTTCCGCTCTTCAAACGGTGGAAAATACATCCAAATATTTCTGGTTACGCGCAGCTCATAGGAGATCCTTCTTCTTAGCTCTAATAGTCAGTATCCTAGGAAACGTCTACGTGTTGTGGATTATGAGGCGCCTAAATGATTACACGCTATGGTTTGCAATTGTTCTACCTGCAACTGTAGCGTGGATGATATTCTACAGTTATTGGACATTCATCAAAAGACGAATTCGCCTCAGAAAGTAGTTTCCAAGTTTTGGGTTTGGGGTTAAATTTTAACCCCACCCTTTTCAAAAGAAAATATCTTGATTAAGCGTTTATCCGTGCAAACATATCATTGGTTTTAAAAAGCCTACGGGAGTATAATTGGTTAAGGATGTGAAAACATGATAGGTGCAGTTGTTTTTGTCATAGTCTTCTTTTTGTTTCTTTTGATTTCGCTTGCTGGCATAAGTCTTCCGCTTGGAAACTGGATAATTCAAGAGGATATCCCCGATATAATGCAAACTGATTATGAGGCTTTGGCCGAAGGCATCATAAACGGAGTAATCTACGGAGTCATCATATGGTTCACATTCACCCTAGCAAAGATGCTGTACGATGGAGTGCAGGGCCCAAAAGAGGTAGTGGCCAAAGTAGAAGAAAGGTTAAAATTTAACCCCAAACCCAAACAGAAGATATGGTGTACGTAAATTAGTACATCATGTTCTAACCCATGGTCTTTTATTCTATTGATTAGACCCCATAATCGGTGGAGAACATTGGATTTTAAAGCTGCAATTATCATAAGTTGCTGGTTCACAGTGGCAATAATATCTTCGGTTTATATGTTGGTTTTTGGAAATGAAGTCGACATTATGTTTGGAGTATTTGTTCCAATTGGAATGTTAATTCTTGTAGCCGTAATAGTAACCTTCATGGTTTTGTCTAGTTTTGAACCAAAGAAAGAAAGTTAAAATTTAATCCCCAAACCCAAAACGCATTAATTTTTAATATAACTTGAAAACATCGGTGCTATGTTTAATTGATATTTGCTTGTAGGGGGGTGATTAAATGGAGATTGAAATTGCGATTTTGGTTGCAGGTGTTCTGATAATGGTGGGAGGAATTGTCGGAGGAGGAGCAATCTATGCTGGACTAGAAAAACTGGCAGAAGCGATAAAAAAACAAAAATAGATACCTTTTTTGAAATAGGGACGTGTCGATATACTGGTGGGATTTAATTTTAATCCCAAACTCAAACTTTTTGTTTTGTTTGTTGTTTGTGGTTGTAGATATGGTTACTAGGGGAGCGCACTAGACCCATTTAATCATGGGTTCTTTTTTCTTCGGCCGTAATTCAGCTAGAGTGCTAACTTGGCTCTCGCTTGGATCGACTTTTGGATAGCCAAGCACGATAGGTCCGTATATTCGTTCACCATCCTTTAGTTCAAGGGTTTGTACGACATCAGCATCGTGTTTGACTATTGAACCGAATCCTACATAACAGCTTCCAAGACCAAGAGAAACTGCGGCAAGCATTATATTCTCACAGACCATCGCGCAACCTATAGAGTTTTTAGCTGGACCTATGACATAGAGGATGACAGGTGCAGAATAGAAAACCAAGTCTTTGGGTTCCTCCATCACCTCGTAGAGTTTCATTCCTTGCTCGTACATTTCAGGCATAGTCTCCTTCATGCTTTCGTAGAAATTTGACCTAATCGGTTCTATGGTCTGAAAGAGTTTTTGCTTGAACTCTGGGTCCTCGACAACAACAAACCGCCAAGGCTGATAATTTAAAATTTTCTTCTTCTTCCCTCCTTCTTCTACCTCCTTCGTATCTCCTGTTGAAGGTGCATGATTGCCAGCCTCGATGATCGTATTGATGATGTCTTTCGGAATTGGTTTTTGCTCATAGAGCCTGACCGACTTTCTCTTCATTATGGTCTCAATTACACTATTCATCATTCACTCACGGTTTGCAGACTATGAGAGGAAATGTATAAATGTGTTGTTCGAGTGCGTTTTTATATCAGTTCTGCAGTGTGGGGGGTTAAATTTTAACCCCAAACCCAAACCCAAAGAAGAATATTTTAGGGGTTTTAGGTAATTAGGATTCACCGAAGTGTCTTCCACAAGTCATAAAAGAGAAGTAAATAAATCAACTATTGAGGTTATCGATTTGAGCAAAAACGATTTCATCATCGTGACGACACCTACTGTTGCTGGATACAAAATCAAGAAAGTTTTGGGAATGGTTACGGGTCTCACCCCTAGAACTAGAGGATTTGGTGGAGTATTTAGAGGTGGCCTTCAGTCGCTCAAGGGCGGAGAGGTTAAAGCTTTCACATCTGAGATAGAGAAAGCCAGAGTTCAAGCAACGGAAAGAGCAATAGAAAAAGCAAAGGAGATGGGAGCGAACGCAATCATTGGCATGGACATGGAGACATCTGACATTGGCCAAACGAATATCACGTTGATATCTGCAACAGGAACCGCAGTCATAATAGAGCCCGAATAAAGAGAACGTGTCCGCAAAGAGGCTGCTACCGGGAGGAATGTAGCCTTCCGGCGTGAGCTAGCCTTGCTTTTCTAATGTTCCAATCGGGAAAAGGAAGCGTGTGTAGTCCAAAAAAGGGGGAAAAAGGTTAAAATTTAACCCCAGCTTTAAAGTTGCGCCCTCACGATTATGCTTTATACTTCTTATCAGATAGAATTTGAGCATGAAGTCAATATTTTCAGGAAAAAACAGGGGTTTTGGTCCCTCGTGTTCCCCAATATTTTGTCTTTACCGAAATTGAACTTTTATCGCTTATTTTTTGTGTGATATTGGACGTAATCGAGTATGCGGCAGTAGTGTTGACGATGCCAGTGGTAGGCGATGTGTTTGATGTTGTTGGAATCTTGGTTTGCTTTGCGATGTTCCGCTGGATAGGATTAGTGTCCTTGGTGGAGTTAGTGCCAGGCGCAGATGTTCTCCCGATTTTTATTATTACATGGTTAATGTGGTATTTCCTCAAGAAACAAAAAAAGAGAGTGGAGTTAATGTCCCGTATTGTTAAACCTTCTAAATGACTCTTCAATGTTTAGCTTAGGGTTCTTCTCAGTTTCTGTTAGAAAGAATTTGGCAAACTCTTTCCCTTTTTTTCTGGTGCGGGGGGTGGGATTCGCACCCTAATTTACCAGTAAAATATCGTTTCTTTAGAAATAAATGGTCTAGGTAAGGTAATCTCGCTCAAACTGGTTATTTCTCTCGCAAAATCCCCTTTTTTCAGGTTAAATTTTAACCTTTCTCTCTCTCGTACTTGCTCGTGTGCCCGTGCGTGCGTGTGTGCCTTCACACCCTCTCGCTCGCTCTCACCCTATATAAAGGGAAGAGTATCTAAATAGACAAAAATCTATATATTATGTATTTTTCGGCTCTTTCTGGTTAGTTTTGTAATTTAAATAATAACTAAAAACATCACAAAAAAAACCAAAACCTCATGAATACAAACACAAAAATAACATCACTTTCATGAATACAAACACAATACAATATTAATTTACTTTTATTCTGTTTTTTTATCGAATGAAAGATTATATTACCGCAATATTACCTAAGTTATACTAAACTAAAGGCGGGATAGTAGTGGAAAGGAAAGAGCTAACAACCATCTGTGTTATGATTCCTCAAACGATGAGAGACCTTATAGAACAGGTCGTCTCGAAGGACACGCATAACAGCTTATCTGAGTTCGTAAGAGATGCGATAAGACAGAAACTCCAGAAAGATGCGTCTCACCTTTACGAAGAGCTTTTCAGGGAGACCAAAAAATGAAGAAACAAAATAAACAGATAGATGATGTTAGATTAAAAGCTCAATTAAATGATTCACAACAACAAAAAGGCGTATCGTGGAGAAAAGCAAAAATAGAAGCTGTCGCAGAAGCAAGAAAAAAAGGCTTTAGTGAAAGAGCAATTTTTATCGAGTTAAAAAAAGCAGGAATGGTAAATCATACAGTTAACAGGATTATGGAAGATGCATGGTATTGTGATGGAATAGAAGATAACGAAGAGTCTTTTATGGAACAGGTTAAGAAGGGAAAAATTAAGCCTAGAAAAGATGTTCCAGATAGTTAGGAGATGTTTTTGATGTTGTTTGCTATTCCTTCCAGAATTAATTTCAGAATAAGGGAAAGAATAGCAAATAATGATTATACAGTTTTTATGATGTTTGCTAAAACTCAAACTTTGAAAGGAAAAACATCTCTTATTCCAGATAGTAATGGTAAGCATATTTTAATGTGGGATTTAGAAAATTGCACTCAAGAACAAGGTGATGAGACTCTTCGTAAAGTGCAAATATCTTACAACTTATCTAATATCTACAAATTCTCTGATATTGAAAGAAGCTATAGAGCATGGTGTTTTAATCAAGTTAATTTAAAAACTCTTCTCATGATTCTTTTAGATACTGATTATGTAGACCCTCTTTTCTTTTATCATACAGTGAAGAGAAGAAAAGCATCATTAAGAAATCCAAACTGCAACAAAAAGGATAGACCAAAACAGGAATTGGTTAGTGTTTTAAAGTCTTACTGGTTGTCACCTCCGAAAAAATTTGAAGAGGTAATTTATGATACAGGTGTTATGAAAAGAGGAGTATCGATTCTTTTAGGTGAAGATGGAAAAATTCTTTTGGGGAAAAAATGATGGATAAGTTTCCAGAGGCTTTTAAGAGATTCGAGAAAGTTGTTGATATAGACCGTTTTGAAAGTTATAAAGAGATGAGTTATGCTTTTGGTCATTGGGCAGGTAAAAGGTGGAGAGATACTTGGTTACAGAATAGAGCTTTAGCAAATGAAGGTTGGAGATTAGGTTTTAAAGATGTAAGTGTTCCTTTCAAGTTTCATGCAAGAGTAAGAAAAGAAAAATGGGCTAAAGCTTACAAAAAGAGAGTTAAGAAACAGGTTAAAGTTGTTGCTAAAAAGTATAAGGGTGTTGGAGAAGTTAGGATTAAAGCATTAAGTTGGTATGTAAGTAGAGGTTACAGTGCAAATAAGATACAAAAGAGAATGAAAGATAGAGGAATAGGTATTCAACGTAAGAAGTTATTGAAGATAGTTAGGGAAATGAGATTAAAGTTTAAGAAAGCTGATACAAAGAAGTATGTTCCAAAGAAGTATAGGAAAAAGAAAAGATAGTTTTACGGTCAAAGTTTTTTAAGGTTTGGTTCTGTGGTTCTGTTAACTCTTAGGGACTTTAAGGCTTTGCGAAGAGTCTGTTAACCATCGGGACTTATTTCCCCCCAGTCTCCCAAAAAGGTTGATTTGTATTCAGGGATTCCATTGTGAGATGTTGCTGTACATACTGTACTGTTGTACGTACTGTACTGCTGTACGTACTGTACTGCTGTACCATAGACATATAGTACGGAAAATATAGAATGGAGACCAACCTAAATGGAGACATTATGGAGAGTGGAACCGTACCTAAGAACGTTTTACGTATTTTATACGTGGGAGAACACCCCGAATAGTTAACAGAATCATCGATATAAAATAACAAATCTATAGAATCCATTGACTTGATGATTTCTATGAAACTCATTTCTGTTACTGCACAAGTTGTGCACTAATATCACTATTATAGAAGAACCACAAACCATTGGTCATATGCACATTAGTTCACATGCTATAACCGTATGCTATAACCGTTAAGCTTATCCCACACTAAAAATGTTCTACATATACCAACAGTTAGATAAGACATTACGTTACCTTACCGCATTATTGCCATTAAAAAATATTAATGGCAGAGAAGCTCTATGTTCACGAATACTTAAATAGTACTGACAACTGTAGTATCTGAGAAAATGAACTATGATGTGAGGTGTATGACGGATAAAAAAATTATTGACCCAACAAATCTTGAATTAATTCCAGAAAATGAAATTCCAACAAAAAAATATCAAAAAGGAATGCCTTGGGAGACCATATTTGCTAAGATTCCTCAAGGACAAGCAGCAAGGTTTCAGCCAGAAGAAGTAAACATAGGCTCAATTAGAGCTGCACTCAAACGATTTAAAGAAAAAGGAAAATTCAAGCACTTATATGTAACAGGCAGAAAAGTTGCTAAAAATAAGTTCATCTCCTACGTGGTTAATCCAAGCGGGGAATAAATAAAATAGTGGTTAAAGAACAGATGGTCAAAAGCAGAGAAAAGGAACGCACATCTCAGGGTTATGACAGCGGTACTGGCGTGCTAGTAGCACTAGAGATGTGCGGTCATCAATGGTAGCGGGATGGTTCTTGTTCTCTGCTGACATTCATCTGTTATTAACATTTATGAATCTTGGGTATAAAAGTTTTGCCATATATACCTAAATATATTCATACCGTTAAATATCTGTCATTACGACTCTATTTGCTTCTTTATGTTTTTCTGCATATACTCTCGAATAGCATTCTCGGTTTCTTTGCTAATCTTTCGAGCGGAACCAGTTTTGTTCACCACGAAATTAATCCACTCTCGCCACAATTTGTCATCAACAGAAATAGAGGTCTTGCGTTTTGACATTAATAATCCCTTGTGGCAATTATAGAGTTTAAGGTATATATGCTTTGCGGTATAGCGGTATAACCGTAAACTATAAATACTGCCCTCACCTTATAGGATTATAACGGTATAACGGTAAAAAGGTAATAACAATGAAAACCTCAAAAGTCCCGAAGAGTTAACGGAACCAAAACTAATTCAAATTTAGGAAGGAGATAAGTGATTATGCCATTTCGTGATTCTAAAAGTTTGAAAATAGAATTAAGTGAATGTGGAAGTTATTTAGGTAGAGATGCTGGATGCTTTGAGTTAAGAAATAAAAACGGAAAGGTTGAACATTATCCTCATTTTGAAAAGGAAATAGGAGAATGTGTTTTGAAGAGTGGCTCTTATGTAAGTGTTGACGCTTTGATTGATTTGGCGTTATGGAATATAGACACTTACATAATGACGAAACATAACCGTGTTGTTGCTTTTCTGAAAAACTTAGAGGATGATTCTCATGTTAAAACTCGTGTTAGCCAATATCAGGCTTTAGAGAACGGAAAAAACATAGCAATAGCTAAAGAAATTGTGAAGGCTAAGATTGAGGGACAAAACAGAGTTTTAAGGAAATATGGTTTAGAAACCATTGAAAGAAGTATTGGAGATGTCAAGAATAGGAGAAGCCTTCTTTATATCGAAGGTAAACATGCAAAACATTATTTCAGTCAGATTTTTACGTTATTTCCCGAAAGTCTTAGACCTGAGAAAAGGAAAACTTACAAAGCTTATGATGGAATAAACAATGTTTTCAATTTTGGTTATTATGTTTTGAAGTGTAGAATACATAAGGCGTTGTTGAAGGCTAAACTTGAACCGTATTTAGGGTTTCTGCATAGCTTACAGCATGGTAAACCTAGTTTAGTTTGTGATTTTCAAGAATTATATCGTTATTTAATAGACGATTATCTGATTGAAAGAGGTCAAAAATTGCGTAAGAAGGATTTTGTTGTTGTTACAGATTTTATGATGAAACTTAAGATGGGAAAAAGGATTCATTTATGTGAATTTGAAACTGATAGTTTAGCTGATGGTTTAAACAGTCTCTTTAATCGTCAAGTTGAAATTCCAAGAATACGGTATGGTAAAAGACAAACAATTAATACTTTAATTAGTGAAGAGGCTCTTTTGTTGGCTAAGTTTCTGAGGAATGAAAAGAAGGAATGGAATCCGAGACTTGTAAATCTCTAACTTCACGCTTGGCGTGATTACATTATGGTATTTTTGGTTTAACGTTATTTTTCTATTACTTAGTTTGCAGAATTGTAGAGAGGTCTTTCCAATATGATTTAGTGTCCATAGAATTCGATGTGTACATAACCAAGAGAAAATAATTAGTTACATCCCCTGAATTCAGAGTGTTTGTAGGTGTTGAAAAACTAAAATATTTAGTGAAATTATAGTTAAACATGTCATCAGGTTTTAGGTATGCTATTTCCGAAAGATATTGGTCACCAATATCAACAGGCTGTCCGTTTTTACTTTGGAAAACATCACAAGCAACAATGTGTATTGGAACATTACCCGTATTTGTTATGTGTGCGGGGAAAGTGGTATTCAATCCTATATATGCAGTATTATCTTCGTTTCTAGGTGTTTCAACAGTCCAGCCATATATTTTAATATCCAAGTTTGGTGAAGGAAGGGAATTCCACCAATTGATTACTCCAATGACGGTAAGAGGGATTCCTAACATTGCAATAATCACGCCAACGATTGTCCATTGTTTTGTTGTCATCCGTAGTTTCTTGTGTCTTGTCATTTTCTTTACACTCTGTTGTGATTGTTCTGTTATTTCTTAAAAGCCTAACCGTGAAAAGTTTTTGGTATTTCGTATTTGGTTTTTTGTGAGCGGAGCGGAGAGTAGCGGAGAGCGCAGGGACAGAGATAAGAGGAGAAGAGACGACAGCAGACGACAGGAGAAGAGAGAGAGAAAGGTTAAATTTTAACTCCCAAACCTACTCTTAGTAAGGTTAAGAACTTTCTTGAGACTATAAGGTTTTTTCCTTTGAAGCTACACCCCAATCCATAACACCGATACCTGCCAAAAGGAAGGCAATCCCCCGCATATTCTGTTATTGTTATATATTCAGATGGAATAATTGTATGATTAACCGTCACATCTCGGTAAGCTATTTCATTCCAAAAGATTGGATTATGGATTTGGAAATGATAACGGGGCAAAAAATGATAAAGATACGGGTAATAGTTAACGAGGGACTTAAACTTGAACCGATTTTTGAAAATGGTAAGGTTCTCCCAAAAATCCCCCCTGCACATGGTGAAACAGTATGTTTGAACATTTTGTGTTCACAGAGGATCACATGAAACACGGTAAAGATTGTTCCTCATGTGGTAAAGAAATCAACATTGGTGACCTTGTTCATCAGAGGAAAGGTAAGAGGAATCCTTTCTATTGTGAACAATGTTTTAAGCGGTTTTTCAAGCGTTGAGGGAAACCACTCAAACAAAAGACCTTTCTCTTCTCTTTGCTAATTGAGGAAAAACAACTAAAAAGCAACAAATAGAGCGAACATTTCGGGGTTAAATTTAACCCCAAACCCAACAACGCTCTCTCCAACTCCTTCTCTCTACCTATCTCTATACTAGCCAATCACATTTGCAATAAACTTGTTATGAGCGCGCGCTTCATAATTACCCAAAGATTACTCAAGAAATAGAGAGAAATAAGCTCAAATCAAGCTCATTTAAAGCTAAAGAGCCTAATCAGCCATTGCTTCCAGTTTCGCCGGCAAATACTCATCAACAATATAAGTTAAACCATATCTGCTGAAAGCCTCTTGCTCCGCCTTCTTCTTAATCTTAAGGAACGTCTTAATCTCCCTCTTCCACAATTCTCCCTTGTATCTGGGGTCCCGCTCCAACTCATGCAACCGCTTAATATCCACAGCCGTCAAAGGATCACTGGGCAGCTTATAGTCAACAACATCCGTAGCATAAACACCGCTCCATTTAGCATCCGGCGTAGTTAATTCCCTAAGATGAGCCGCGTTTGCTGAACCCGAAATAATAACCATGGCAATGTGCATCCCCCACGGATCCCCATCAGTGAAAATAAACACCGGAAGCTCCAACTCCCTATTCAACCGGTTAAGGAAGTGCCGAGTCGCCCGAGGCGCCTGACCAGCAGTCAAAACAAGAAGAGCATTAAACTTCTTGTGAACCCGCTCCTCAATAAACCGAGTGAACAAACCACCCTTCTCGATGGCAATAACCTTGTCACACCCATTCTTAGCGAACTCCGAGGAAACAACAGATGGACCAATCATAACCCCGTCAGGATGAGACGTCAAGTTCAACTGTTTTCCCTCATACCCCGGAACAGTATACTCAATGGTTAAGTCACCGAAAATGGCTGAACGCTCCTCAGGAAAGACATTAAAATCCTCTCTAGCGAAACCCGTAGCCGTCTCCAAGTCAGTGATGATATTGT